>Ga0316624_10000552_pt1 | contig 12853 bp, 10 predicted proteins | sample OWC_Aug_N3_C1_D5_FD_207657 | JGI IMG/M metagenome (GOLD analysis project Ga0316624, IMG submission 207657) | Wetland soil microbial communities from Old Woman Creek delta, Ohio, United States - OWC_Aug_N3_C1_D5_A | ecosystem: Environmental > Terrestrial > Soil > Wetlands | place: USA: Ohio... | reverse complement strand
AGTTCCAGGTTCTCGCCCTGCGCACGCCGCAGCGTCTCGAGTGCCTGGCCATTGGCGACGAGGGGCATGCGGTACAGCCCGTACTTGAGCGACCACGCCGGGCTGACGTAGCCGAGCACGAAGCCGTCGCTGAAGCCGCGCGTGTTCGCCGCGTAGTCCCACGCGGTGTTCGCCCACAGCGACCAGTTCATGAACGCGCTGCGCGTGGCGCCGGCGTAGCGGTTGCGGTCGAAGTCATCGGAAGCGGCCATGCGGCCGGCCTTGAACTCGACGCGGCGCGTGGCCTCCGTGCCGGGGATCTGATCCTGTGCGCGCTCGACGTGCGCTGCGCTCGCACCGAGCGGCAGCATGAGGCGCACGAAGGCCCGCGCGATGTAGAAGGTCTTCTTCAGGCCCGCGGCCCCCTCGCGCACGACGTCGCCGTTGGTGAGGCCGCCGAGTCCGGTCGCCCCGCTCACTCCGGCGCCCATGAACTTCTCGGTGTCCAGGTACAGCTGCGCCCACCCCGCGGGCGCCCACCCGCCGTAGAAGCCGAAGGTGTGCGTCGACTGGGTATCGCCCCGCGGGTCCAGGCTGAGCCTGCCGGCGTACGGGGAATCAAGCGCCATCTGGTGCTGCAGGACGTAGGTGTACTGCGCGCTCAGCAGCTGCGGCCAGGCTGAGTCCGGTGCCGGCACGGGCGCGCTCCCCGGCTGCGCTGCGCACGGCGCGCCCGGGTACAGGCCGCCGCTCAGCAACACCAGCGCCCCGAGCGCGCCGCGCCCCACGATGCTGCGGCTCAGGTGCTTGCTGCTCCCTGCGCTCGACCCGCCGCGGGTCTGCCGGATCATGCGGCTCGGTCAGCTTTTCCGGCGCGCCGGTGCGCGGCCGTGCCCGCAGTCGGGGGACTCGCAGTCGCCTTCCTCGATCTGCACCGTGCAGTGCTCCACGTGCAGCTGCTGCTGCAGCCGCGCGTGGATGGCCGCGAGCGCCGCGCCGTGCTCAGTACCGGGCTGCAGGTTCGCGTGCAGCGTCACCGTCGGTCGCTCGCCGGTCATCGTCCATACGTGCACGTGGTGCACGCCGAGCAGCCCCGGGACATGCCCGAGCAGCGCCGTCTCGATGCGCATGACATCGAAGCTCGCCGGCGCACTCTCGAGCAGCACGTCGGCGGACTCGCGCGTGAGCGCCCACGCCGAGCGGAAGATGAGCGCCGCGACCAGCAGCGACAGCAGCGGGTCGGCGAGGGCCCAGCCCCGGTAGAGGATGAGGAGCGCCGCAATGCCGGCGGCCCCCGAGCCCAAGAGGTCGCTGAGCACGTGCGCCCGGGCCCCGCGCTCGTTGAGCGAGCGCGCGCCCGAGAGCGCGAGGAACGCCGCGAGGTTCGCAATCCCGCCGAGGACGGCGACGATGAGCATCAGCCGCCCGTTGACCTCGGGCAGCTGCCGCAGGCGCGCGATGGCCTCGTACACCACGCCGGCCGTGAGCAGCAGCAGCAGCAGCCCGTTCAGGAACGCGGCGAGCGGCTGATAGCGCCGGTGGCCATAGGTACGGCGCGGGTTTGGCGGCCGGTGCGCCACGCGGATCGCGACCACCGCGAGCACGAGGGAAGCGGAGTCGGCCAGCATGTGCGCGGCCTCGGCCAGCAGCGCGATCGAGTTCGCCAGATAACCCCCGATGGCCTCGAGCACGGTGAAGCTGCCGAGGATGGCGAGCGCGATCAGCAGCCGCCGCGTCGTGCCCGCGGGCGCGCCGTGCTCGTGCGCCGCAGCTGCGCCGTCGTGCTCGTGTCCGTGGTGGTGCGGATGTGTATGTGCCATGTCGTGACTCGTCCGCCGCGCGCGCTCCCCCGCGCGGGCCCTGCACGGCGCGCGCGCTTGGCGTATAGTGAAAACCCTGAAGTCACTTTAGGGTCAAGGGGCATGCAGCAGGGCTTGAAGATCGGCGAGCTGGCGCGGCGCGCGCAGTGCCCGGCGGAGACCATCCGCTTCTACGAGCGCGAGGGCCTGCTGCCGGCCCCGACGCGTACGCCCGGCAACTACCGGGTGTACGGGCGCGCGCACGTAGAGCGTCTTGCCTTCATCCGCAACTGCCGTGCCCTGGACATGACGCTCGATGAGATCCGCCAACTGCTGCGCTTCCGCGACCTGCCGCAGCAGAATCCGCACGCCGCTCACGCGCTGCTCGATGAGCACGTCGCGCACGTCGCCGAGCGCATCAGCGAGCTGCAGCAGCTGGAGCGGCAGCTGAAGGCGCTGCGGCGGCAGTGCCAGCCGGCGCGCGCGAAGCGCGCCTGCGGGATACTGGATGAGCTGAGCCAGGCGCGCGCCCGCGCCCGAGCCAAGCCGAGCGCGCACGTGCGCGGAGCCCATCGCAGCTAGGCCACACGCGGTTCCAAGCCGCAGCGGCAGGAGTATAGTTGCCGCTTCCTGCGCCGGGCGCGATAAGAATGCCTCGCAAGACTCAGGTTCTGGTCATCGATGCGGAAGGCCTGGTGCGCGACGGCCTGTGCGCCCTGCTGCAGCGCGAGGAGAGCCTGCAACTCAGCGGCGCCTTCGCCACTGCCCGCGCGGCGCTGCGCGCGCGCGGCGAGCTGGGCGCGGATGTCCTCATCGTGGACTTCGCGCTCGCCATGAGGTCCGGTCCCCACACCATCGCGCACCTGAAGCGCCGCTGGCCGGAAGCGGCCGTGCTGGTGCTGTCCGGCCGCCGCGAGGGGCAGACCATCGAGGCGGCACGGCGCGCGGGTGCGGACGGCTATGTGCTGCGCAACGACCCGCGCACCGAACTCTTCAACGCGCTGGCGGCCCTCGCCCAGAAGAAACACTACATCAGCGCCTCGGTGCTCGAGGCCGAGCCGCCGCGCCGCGCCAGCGCTGTGCTGCACCGGTGCCACGCGGACGGGGCCGCCCTGCTCACGAGCCGCGAGCAGCAGGTCGTGGCCCTCATCGCCGAAGGCTACCGGACGCGCGAGATGGCGCAGCTGCTGTCCGTCAGCTACAAGACCGTCGAGCGCCACCGCACCAATCTCATGCGCAAGCTCGGGGTGCGCTCGGCAACCGGCGTGGTCGCCTACGCCATCACCCACGGCTACGTGGGGTTCTGAAGCAGCGCCCGCGGGCACCGGCCGGCCGCGCCCGAGCGGCCCGCCGCGGCGCACGCCGCCGTTCCCGCTGCACGTCGCATCGCGCATTCGCCTCGCTTGAGCGCACGGCGCGGTTCAAACCCCGAACCCCCCGCTAGCATCCAAGGTCGCATGGAACGGTTCCCAGCCACCCCGGCCTGAGCCATGGAAACCCTCAACTGGTCGAGCCGCAGCCCGATCGGCCTGATCGTGATGGCCGTCTTCCTCGGGCTGCTCGGCCTGCTCAGCCTGAACCGGCTGCCGCTGCAGCTGTTCCCCGACATCAAGCGCCCGGAACTGCAGATCCAGACCGGCTGGCGCACGGCCTCGCCCGAGGAAGTCGAGTCCGAGCTGCTCGAGCCGCTCGAGAACGTCATGCAGGGCCTGCCCGGGGTCGAGGAAATCGAGGGCAATGCCTTCGTCGGCGGGGCCAACCTCAACCTGCGCTTCGCGCTCGGCAGCGACATGAAGAACGCGCTGGTGGAGGCGATCGGGCGCCTCAACCGCCTGCCGCCGCTGCCGCGGGATGCCGACCGCCCGCAGGTCTCCCTCGGGGGCAATGGCGACACCAACGAGACACTCTCCTGGTTCTTCGTGCAGCTGCTGCCGGGCACGCCCGGACCGATCGAGAACCAGCGCCGCTTCATCGAGGACACGGTGCGCGCGCGTCTCGAGGCGATCCCCGGGGTGGCCGCCGTCAGCGTCAACTCCGGACCCGCCGACGAGGTGCACATCATCGTGGACCTGGCGCGCGCCGCGGCGCTGGGCATCAACATCCCGGATATCGCCAGCCGCGCGGCCGCGGCCAACAACGTCTCCGGCGGGCAGCTCTCGGTCGGGCGCCGCCAGTACACGCTGCGCTTCACCGGCCGCTTCACGCCCGAGGAGCTCGGAGCACTGGTGCTCACCTGGCGCGACGGGCGCCCCGTGCACCTGGCCGACGTCGCCACCATCGAGGTCGCGCCCCCGCAGCGCACCTTCTTTGCCTACCAGAACGGCAACCCCGCGATCGGCGTGCAGGTCTTCCGCGCCAACGGCGCGAACGTGCTCGCGACCCTCGATGCGGTCAAGGCCGCGGTCGCAGAACTACGCGAGGGGCCGCTCAAGGCCCACGGGCTCGGCATCGAACAGTCCTTCGACGCCGCGCTCTTCATCCGCCGCGCGGTGCACTTGCTGAGCGAGAACCTGATCGTGGGCGCGCTGCTCGCGCTCATCGTCGTGTGGTGGTTCATGCGCGAGTGGCGCGTGACGCTGCTCATCGCGGCGACCATCCCCGTGTGCCTGTGCGCGACGTTTGTCGCGCTGGACCTCATGGGCCGCAGCCTGAACGTGATCTCCCTCGCCGGCCTCGCCTTCGCCGTCGGCATGGTGGTCGAGGGCGCGATCGTGGTGTCGGGCAACGTCGTGCGGCTGCGCGAGCAGGGCCTGCCCCTGCCGGAAGCCACGCGCAGCGGGGCCCGCCAGGTGGCCGGCGCACTGATCGCCTCCACGGCGACCACGGTGGCGGTGTTCGTGCCGGTCCTGTTCCTGAAGGACGTCGAGGGACAGTTGTTCGGTGATCTGGCGCTCACCATCTCGATCGCGGTGGCGATCTCGATCGTGGCCGCGCTGACGCTGCTGCCGCAGGCGCTCGGCTTTGCGCTGGCGAAGCAGCCGCTGAAACCGAGTGGCTACGGGCAGGGCTGGCCGCGCCTGACCGAGTGGATCCTCAGGGTCACCGACACGCGCGCGAAGCAGCTCGCCTGGATCGCGGGACTCCTGGTCGGCCCCCTGCTCATGTCGTGGTGGCTGCTGCCGCCCCTGGACTACCTGCCCCCGGTCAAGCGCGCGGCGATCGACTCGTTCTTCGAGTTCCCGCCGGGGATGAGCCCCGAGTCGGTGAACCGGGAGCTGCTGCCGAGGCTGCTTGAGCGCATGGCCCCGTACATGGCCGGCACGCGCGAGCCGCATCTAAAGAACTGGTACATCCAGGCGTGGCCCGGGGGCGGCACCATCGGCGCGCGCGTGGTGGACGAGAAGCGCATCGGGGAGCTCGAGTCCCTCATCCGCGACAAGATCACCGTCGGGCTGCCCGATACGCGCGTGTTCACTACCGAAGGGGAACTGTTCGGCGGCATCGGCGGCTCGGCGCGCTCGGTCGGCATTCACCTGCAGAGCGAGGACACGGCGGCGCTCAACCGCGTGGCCGTCGAAGGGCGCGCGCTGCTGGAGAAGGTCTTCCCGGGCGCAACGGTCTTAAGCTTCCCGAACCCGGAGGATGCCGGCCTCGAGCTGCACGCGGTGCCGGACGACCGGCGCATCGCCGAGGTCGGCTGGGACCGCGCGACCCTCGGCACCATCGTGCGCACCGTCGGGGAGGGCGCCTGGCTCGGGGAGTACTTCGACGGCAAGACGCGGCTGCCGATCGTCCTCAAGGCCAGCGAGGGGCAGACGCCCGAGGATCTGGCCAACGCGCCGCTCGTGACCCCCAACGGGCTCACCGTGCGGCTCGGGGACCTGGTGCAGCTGTCCACCGAGCTCGGGCCCCCGGGCATCCGCCGCCTGAACCACCGGCGCACCGTGACGCTCACCGTCGACCCACCCGCGGCGCTGTCGCTCGAGAAGGTGCTGAGCAGGATTGACAAGCAGGTCGTGCCGCAGCTGCGCGCCCACCTGCCCGCGGATGGCTCGCTGCGCCTCGCCGGCAGCGCCGACAGCCTGAGCCAGACGCTCGCCGCCATGAGCCGCGTGTTCGCGATGGCGCTTGTCGTGCTGCTGCTGCTCATGACCGTGCTGTTCCGCTCCCTGCGCGACAGCCTCATCGTGCTGCTCACGGTGCCGCTCGCCCTGGTCGGGGGCGTCATGGGCCTGCGCCTCCTGGATCTGGTGAAGTTCCAGGCGCTCGACCTGCTGTCCATGATCGGGTTCGTGATGATGATCGGCGTCATCATCAACCACGCGATCCTCCTGGTGGCGGCCGTGCGCGCCATCCAGGCCGAGGGCGCGAGCCTCGAGCAGGGCATCCGCGCCGGCCTGCAGCAGCGCCTGCGCGCGATCCTCGCGAGCACCCTCACCGGGGCGCTCGGCGCGCTGCCCATGGCGCTCAACCCCGGCCCCGGCAGCGTCATCTACCGCGGACTCGCCGCGGTCAACATCGGCGGTGTCGTCATCAGCCTCGCCTTCAGTCTCGTCCTGATTCCCGCGCTCATGCGCCTGCTGCAGCCGGCACGCGCGCACGCCGCCGCCGCGGCCGCCGCGACGGCACCCGCCTGAGATCACCGAGAGGGAGTGCACCGATGACCCGCCCGCCGACCGCCGTGATCGCACTGGGCGCCCTGCTCACTACGGCCCCTCTGGCCGCGGCCGCCGCTCCGCCCGAGCGCGTCCCGGTCGAGGTGGGCACCGTCAGCGTGCGCGCGCTCAATGTCGCCAGCTGGATCCCCGGCTCGATCGTCAGCCGCTCCGATGCGCGCATCGCGAGCGTCATCGCCGGGCGCGTCACCTGGATCGCCGACGTCGGCACGCGCGTGAAGCAGGGCGAGCCGATCGCGCGCCTCGATGACACCATGCCGCGGCTGCGGCTCGATGATCTCAAGGCGCAGGTCGCGCGGGCACGGGCGCAGCGGGACGTGGCGAGCTCGCAGCTCGAGCGCTTCAACCGCCTCGCGGCGACGCAGGCCTTGAGCGCCAGCCAGCTCGACGATGCGCGCACGCAGCGCGACGTCGGCAACGATGACGTCGCGCGCGCGGATGCGCAGCTGCGCCAGGCGCAGTACGAGATCGACCAGTCGGTGATCCGCGCGCCCTTCCCGGGGATCGTCACCGAGCGCTTCATCCAGCGCGGCGAGTTCGTGCAGGTCGGCGCGGCCACCGTGCGCCTGGTGAACACGACCGATGTGGAGGCCCGCGCCACGGCCGCGCTGGATCTGGCCGCCCACGTGCGACCGGGCCAGAGCGTCACCGTGCGCGAGCACGGGGTCGAAGCCAGCGGCACCGTGCGCACGGTGGTGCCGGTCGGCGATGAGCGCTCGCGCCAGTTCGAGGTCCGCGTCGGGCTCGGTGGCACCGCCTGGCTCGTCGGCACGCCCGTGGAGGTGAGCCTGCCCTCCGCCGCGGCGCGCTCGGCCGTCACCGTACCGCGCGATGCGCTGGTCATCCGGGCGAACCACTCGTACGTGCTGCGCGTGACGCGAGCCGACACCGTGGAGCAGCTGGACGTCACCCCCGGGGTCGGCGTGGCCGATGCGGTCGAGGTGAGCGGTCCGCTCTCCCCCGGGGACCGCCTGGTAGTGCGCGGCGCCGAGCGCCTAAGCGCCGGCCAGGCGGTGAAGGTGATCGCCACCGGCCCGCTGCTGGGGCACGCCTCACACCCCGGCTGAAGTGCGCAGCGGCCACAGCCGCGGAAACAGCGGGTGCTCGAGCGGCGCTCCCGCGGGCAGCGACGCGGCGAGTCCTGCAAACTCCGGCGAAGTCGGCCAGCGCCGCGGCGCGTGCCGCACGTCATCCCCGATCAGGCGCACCGAGAACACGCGCCGCCGCCGGCCCGCGGCGACCCCGCCCGCGGCATGCAGCGTGAGCATGTGGAAGCACACCGCGTCGCCGGGCTCAAGCTCCCAGCCGAGGATGGGAAACTCGCCGCGGCGCGCGTCGATGTCCGGCAGCTCCGCCAGCGTGCCTTCCGGGAACCACTTCGCCTGCGCATCCATGAAGGAGCGCGGCATGAGCCAGGGGCCGCGGTGCGGCCGGCGATCAACTCCAGCGTCGACTCGCGGCTCACCGGGTCCACCGGGATCCAGAAGCTGCAGTTCTGCGCGCCGGTGATGTTGTAGTAAGGCTGGTCCTGGTGCCAGGGCGTGCGCGCGCGTGCCCGGCTCCTTGGTGAGCATGTGATCGTGGTAGAGCCGCGCCTGGCTGCTGCGCATGAGCGCGGCGCCCACCTCCCCGAGCGCTGAGCCGCGGATGAAGCGCGCATAGCGCTCATTTTCGCTCCAGCAGCAGAAGTCCTCGATGAACCGGCCCGGGTCCTCGGGCGAGCTGGCCACCTTGGCCCGTGCGCTCGGGTGCGCGAGGTTCGCCTCGATGCCCGCGCGCAGCAGCTCGACCTCGCTCGCGCTCAGCAGCCCGCGCAGCACGACGGCACCGTCGGCCTGGAACGCCTCGATCTGCTGCTCGGATACCTCAAAGCCCCTGCCCGGCCGCGGCGACATCGGCTGAATCTCCCATCCGGTACGCTCAGGCTGAGTCTACGGCAGCGCCGCTGCGGGGACTGCCATCGTGCCTGCCGCGGCGCGCCGTTTGATTCGACAAGCATCCACGCTCTCCGTAGCATCCTCGGGCGTGTCCCTCCGTGTCCCGCCACCCCTGCAGGGATCTTCATGACCGATGCCCCCTCCCCGTCCCGGCGCCGCGAGCGCACGCGCGCGCCGCGCACCACCGGCCCCACGCTCGCACCATTGCCGCGGCTCACCAACCCCTGGGCGCCGCTGGAAGTGCTCTCGCGCGAGCAGGTGGAGCGCATCCTCGCCGGGGCCTTCCAGATTCTCGAGGAAGCGGGGCTGGAGATCCGCGGCAGCGGCGCGCGCGACATCTATCGGCGCGCCGGGGCGCTCGTGGATGATGCGACCCAGATGGTGCGCCTCGGGCGCGACATCGTGGAGGCGCAGCTCGCCCACGCTCCGCAGCGCTTCGTCCTGCACGCCCGCAACGGCGCGCGCCACCTGCACGTCGGGGACAACGTGGTCAACTTCGGGCCCGTCAATGGCGCGCCGAACATCCGCGACATGGAGGGGGGACGGCGCTACGGGGACCTCGAGGCCTTCCGCAACATCCTCAAGCTCACCCAGACGCTCGGCGTGCTGCACTGGCAGGGCGGCATCGTGGTCGAGCCGGTCGACATCCCGGTCGCGGTGCGGCACCTGGCGACCTACCAGGCGCACATCGAATGCTCCGACATCGTCTGGGCCGCCCGCGGCATCGGCGGCATCCAGGCCGAAGACGCCATCGCGATGTCCGCGATCGAGCACGGCTGCACGATCGAGGCGCTCGGTGAGCGTCCGACGCTGATGACGGTCACCAACGTGAACTCCCCGCGGCGCGTGGACGAGGAGATCCTCGACAACATCCTCGTGATGGCGCGCCACGGGCAGTGCGTCGTCATCACGCCCTTCACGCTCATGGGTGCCATGGCGCCCGTCACCCTCGCCGGCGCCCTGGTGCAGCAGACCGCCGAGGCGCTCGCCGTCGTCACGCTCTGCCAGCTCGTGCGCCCGGGCACCCCCTGCGTCATGGGCAGCTTCACGTCCAACGTCGACATGCGCACCGGCTCGCCGGCCTTCGGCACTCCGGAGTACGTGCACGCGGTGATCGCCAGCGCCCAGATCGGGCGGCGGCTGCGGCTGCCGGTGCGCACCAGCGCGGTCAACGCCTCCCCGATGGTGGACGCGCAGTCCACCTACGAGACCGCCTTCTCGCTGCAGGCGGCGATCCTGAGCAACAGCCACCTGATCAACCATGCCGCGGGCTGGCTCGAGGGGGGACTGTCCGCATCGCTGGAGAAGATCGTCGTGGACGCGGAACTGCTGCGCAACTGGGCGGAGATCCTAAAGCCGGTGAACTTCAGCGACGACGACCTCGCCGTCGAGGCCATCAAGGACACCGCCGCCGGCGGGCACTTCTTCGGCTCGAGCCACACGCTCGCGCGCTACGAGTCGGCGTTCTACCGGCCGCTGCTCTCGGACTGGTCGAACTTCGAGAACTGGCGCGATGCCGGCTCGCGCAACGCGACCGAGCGCGCCACCGGGATCTGGAAGAAGCTGCTCGCCGAGTACGTGCCGCCGCCCTTGGATCCGGCCGTGCGCGAAGCGATCGGCGACTACGTGGCGCGCCGCACCGCCGAGCTCAGTCACGCGGCCTAGGAAGCCCCCCCAGGCCTGCCGATGAACGCGTGGCTCGCCAACGCCCGCATGTACTCGGTCACGCCGGCCGTGGAGGCCGCGTGGCGCGAGCTGCTCGGGCACGTCGCGCGCGAGGCCGGCGTGGCGCTCGACTACCTGCCCTACCCTGCGCCACAGCCGCTCGAGCGGCTCTGGGCCCGCGCGGACCTGGGCGCCGTCTTCATGTGCGGCTACCCGCTCGCGCTGAAGCTGGCGGCGGTGATTCCGCTCGCCGCCCCGATACCGCGCGCGCCGTGGGCGCAGGGGCGCGCGGTGTACCGCTCCGATCTCATCGTGCGCGCGGATGCACCGTACCAGCGGCTTGAGGACACCTTCAGGGGTCGCGCCGGCTGGACCGTGAACCACTCACAGTCGGGCTTCAACGCCTTCCGTCATGAACTGCTCGCCCATCGCACGGCCGCACGCCCGGCGCTTTACGCGCAGATGCACGGCAACCTCGTGACGGCGCGCAACATCCTCGATGCCGTGCGCGAGGGGCGGATCGACGTCGGGCCCCTGGATGCCTACTGGCACCTCTTGGTCCGGCGGCACGCCCCCGAACTCACCGCCGGGGTGCGCGTGCTCGCCGCCACGCCGCTGACGCCGATCCCGGCCTTCGTCGCCGCGGCCGGTGCGCCCGAGGCGGTGGTGGTACGGCTGCGCAGCGCGTTCGTCCAGGCCGCAACGCGTCCTTGGTTCGCACCTTTGGGGCAGTTACTCCTGCTCGAGGGTTTCGTGCCCGTGACCGCGGCAACCTACGAGCCGCTGCTCGAGTGGGACCGCCAGGCGCGCGCGGCGGGCTACGAAGTGCCCGCCTGAGCGCGCCAGGGGGGCCTTAAGCCGGTTGCACCGGCACGCGGCCGCTCGGATGCAGCAGCACGTCGTGCGAGCGGAACAGGTAGCGGCGCGCCACCTCGAAATACGTCCGGTACACGAGCCCGCCGTTGGCGGCGATGAGGCGCTCGCGGATCACGCGGTAGCGCGCCGGATACTCGTACCAGGGCACGAGCGGGGACTCGTGGTGCAGCGAGTGCAGGTTGTTGAACAGGTAGAGGGGACCTAGGATCCAGGAACCCTCGACGATCGCGATGCGCTCGGGAGCCTCAGGGCGCGCCCGGTGCTCGGCGAACGAGCGGATGAGCTGCACGCCGTTCGCCGGGACCGCGACGGCGAGGAAGTAAATCCACAGCGGCATTCCGCAAACGACCTTGATCCACGCGATCACCGGGATGCACCACGCCAGATGTTCGAGCCAGGCGGCCCGTACACCCTCCTGGCCGCGCACGAGGGCGCGCGCCTCCAGGTAGAGAAAGGCGCCGATGCGCCAGAAGGCCCCCACGATCACCCGCCCCGCGAGGGTCTGCTGAACCTTCAGCAGCACCTTGCTTACCCACGTGAGGCGCTCCCACTGCTTCGGGCACCAGTAAAAGGACTCCGGGTCATCCAGCGGGTCCGTCAGCCGCGCATCGATGTGGTGGATGCGATGCAACGCGCGGTAGCGATCGTAAGGCAGCCACAGTGACAGTGGCACGATGCCGAGCAGGCGGTTAACGCCGTACCAGCGCGTCGGATGTCCGTGCACGATCTCGTGCTGGATCGAGCTGTGCAGCGTCACGAGGAGCGTGCCTAAGGCAGCCACGACCCACAGTGACCAGTGGGTGTATTGATAAGTGACTGCCAGCCAGCCCGCGTAGGTGACCGCGATCAGGCTGAGCGTCGGGATTTCAAAAGCACTCCGCTGAGCTCGCGCCGCGGGTGCGGCGGGTGCTTGCGGGGCAGTCGTGCGGGTTAACTCAAGAGGCGTCATCCGGCGGAAAATCCCCTTCCGCGCGGCACGGACTTCAGCGGAACCTATCCCGGGCGTTGCGGAAACTGACGCGCCAGATTCTAGCCAGTTTGCGTTCCCGGCGCCGCCGAAGCTGGCGCTTTCCGCGAGGCCGTTCTCACTCCGTTTGGACCGTCCGGCACAGGCGCCGTTCCAGGGCGGCCATGGCATCGTAGAGCAGGACCGCCATGAGGGCGGTGACGAGGCCCCCCTGCAGGATGAAGGCGGTGTTGTTGGACAGAAGCCCCGCGATGATCACCTCGCCGAGGCCCTTGGCGGCGACCGTGGAGCCAATGGTGGCGGTGCCCACATTGATGACGAGGGACAACCTAATTCCCTCCAGGATCAATGGCATAGCCAAGGGAAGCTCGACGGAGACGAGACGCTGCCGCGCGCTCATCCCCGTGCCGTCGGCGGCCTCCAGTACCGCCGGCGGCGTCGTCTGCAGGGCGATGATCGTGTTTTCGAAGATCGGCAGCAGCCCGTAGGCGAAGAGCGCGATCAGCGTCGGCTTCTCCCCGAAGCCCACCAGGGGCACGGTGACGGCGAGCACAGCCACCGGCGGGAAGGTCTGGCCGATATTGACCAGCGTGCGCGACAGGGGCAGGAACTCGCGCCCGGCGCGACGGGTCACGAGGATCCCCAGCCCCACCGCGACCACCGTGCTTGCGGCCGCCGCGAGGATCACCGTGCCCAGGTGCGCGAGCGCGAGCGCGAGCAGGTTCCCCTGGTCGTAGATCGGCGGCGCGCCGAACTGCGTGAGCGGGGCGAAGACGGGCGCGAACCGCTGCGGCACGAGCAGGAAGGCCGCGAGCAGTGCGAGCGCTGCGAGGCGCAGCACGGTCGCAACGCGCATCAGGCCGGCCTGCCGTGCGCCAAGATCGCCGCGAGCGAGACGCAGCCGCGCGGGCTGCCGTCGGCATCCACCACCCGGGCCGAATCCGCGCCCGCCCAGAGGATTTCCGAGAGCACCTCGCGCAGGGATGCGGAGGCGAGCACCGGCGGACCCGAGGA
>Ga0316624_10000551_pt1 | contig 12859 bp, 9 predicted proteins | sample OWC_Aug_N3_C1_D5_FD_207657 | JGI IMG/M metagenome (GOLD analysis project Ga0316624, IMG submission 207657) | Wetland soil microbial communities from Old Woman Creek delta, Ohio, United States - OWC_Aug_N3_C1_D5_A | ecosystem: Environmental > Terrestrial > Soil > Wetlands | place: USA: Ohio... | reverse complement strand
ATCAGCTGCAGACAGCAGAGACTAAGGAACGCCAGGTCTGTCGTCGTAATCCATCTCTTGTCTATCTTGAATCTTGCTTCATAGTTGACGGAGGGGTCTTCTGAGAACATTCTGCCGCAGACGTCTTGCACAAGCTTCTCGATTCGTTCGGGCAGGTCCTTGTACTGAGGGAGGACGGAGAAATGCTCACCTTTTCTAGTTATTAGCGGACCCACCGCACCCCTAGTCCGCATTCCTGCTTCCAGTTCTTTGTCGAGGCGTTCGAGTCTTATGCTTCCAGTGAGACTCATGGCATCGACTAGCTGCTGCCGCGTCATGGGACCTTTGGCAAGCAGCTCTGCAATGACTCTGGGCAGCAGGTACTCTCCTCTCGGAGGGGGCGTGTTCAGACTGAGTGAACCGAAGATGCGTCTTGAATAGACCCATTCCGCAGTGGTGAAAGGGCGTCCAGATATCTTGCATCCAATCAGTCCGCACTCGTTCTCAAGGTCTATCCTGAACTCAGAGGTTTCGGCGTAGAACGATGCGAGCTCGGCCGAGCAGATCCTGTCGAGCAAGAGAATGTCGACTGGCTTTTCTTGTGAAACAAGCTTGTACGCGAGGTAAAACTCTGCAAGGCACATGAGATAATCTGCGAATGCAGAGTTGTCCACTATCCAGGAGTCGCCGCGGGACGATGTGTCGATTGCTCCGTTCTCGTCTCGCGCGAGAAGCGTCTGGTCAACTACAGGCACCTCGTTGACATAGACCGGGAGGACACTTGAAACGCCCAATCCTGACTTCAGGTACGACTCATCGTAGGTCACCTTCAGAGCGCCTTTGTCGGAAACCGCCACCTCTCCCTTGGAGTAGTAAGCGCCAGCAAAGAAGATGACAAGGTCGAACACACCTTCCTTGTAGACCGTACCGTCCACGCCCGCAAAGGACAGCACTGATTTTCCAAAGAACTTCTGAACGAAAGCAGGATCGACCTGACGGTCATAGTGTATCAGCAGCTTGGACAAGACGGAGTCGTACGCACCTTTCAGCCGCTCGAATCGGTCTTTGTAGTCCCCCACCTGCTTCTGCGCGCCGCCGACGAGTAGCTCTCCGGTCTGTTTTAGTCTGCGAGCAACGGGAGAGCATTCATCTTCCTCGGGCATGTGTCACCTACCGTGATTCTCACGGCCGCAAGTCAGATAATAAACTTGCTCGCCGCGACCGAGTACTAGTCTGTCACTTGGGTCGAGTTGGAGGCTTCCACTGGGTTTGCCAAGTGACTTGCAGGCACTTTGATGGTCCTGAGAATCAGTGCTACCGGAATGGAAAGCATGAGGGCAACAGTCGCTGCGACGGCAAAGAGGCTCCTTAGGCTGCCCGTCGTGTTCCAAATGAACTGGCCCAAGCTGGGGGCCACAAGGCCAGTGGATGACATCAGGAACTGGAAGGTACCGAGAGCCCTGCCCTGTCGTTCCTTGCTGACGCCGAGGACCACAAGTGACCTCTCCCCGCCAGTCCAGAGTACGATAGGTACGGCCCACATCATGTTGACTGCTATCATCATGTACAGTCCATATCCAGCAGAAAGCATGTAGAATATCAATGAGTTGCCAAGAACCACAGCGATTAGAGCTCCCTTTCTGCTGCGGTTGACAAGGCTGCTCGCTGAATACATCAGAGCCACGCTTGTGAGCGCATACGCAGTCCATGCCTGTGCAAACTGAACATCAGTGATACCCCACTCGGTCACAACGAGGTTGCCTTGGTAGCCGATGGCCAAGTTGTATGCGAAGTAGAAGGGCATCATCGCAACGACGAGCTTCCAGAAGTCACCTCCAAGTCCACGCAGGACGATCTTCGAGCCTGTCCTAGCTGTCTTCCGAACCTCTGCTCCCAGACTCTCATGTATGAACAGGCCAGTACAGACAAGGGCAAAGCAAGCACCGAATGCGCCTATGAGCATGAGCATGTAACGGTCGAGTCCGTTTGAGATGAGAAACCCCGCCGTCAATGGGCTTAGGCCGTCAACAAGAAACGCCGGCATTATTACCATCATGAACTTCCTCGGGGCATTAGATCCCCCCCTTGACGCTATAACGTCGGCAGGTACTGCCCTGCTTATTATGAGAATGAATGACCATCCGAGGTTAACGCTCGCATATGCAAGCGGAATCCATGGCCAGACCGGCATGAACGAGAGCATGCCAAGTCCGAGTATCATGGGCAGGAAGCCCAACTGCATGGTCCGCTTACGACCGATGAGGTCCGAGATGAGACCGGAGCTGTTGAAACCGATAAGTGCGGCCAAGGTTCCAGCTGCATAGGTAAAACCCATCTGCAGCGTTCCGTCGAGAGTGACGAGGTTTTCCTGCATGAAGATGCCGAATCTCCATCCCCAGATGCTCATGGAGAACTGCGCGATTCCCACCACAATCGCTAGACGCCAGAGGTCGCCCGACAGACCAAGAATCTCGCGTCGCGGAACTGCCGACTGATCCATAGTAGTCGCTCCTGATTCCTGGTCCAATGCTGCGTCATCTCAAGTTTGGCGTGCCGTGCGTTCTGCTTATGAAGCAGTCTGTGATAACACAGACAGGACACAACTCTTAAAGTGCGGCGCTAACGAGGCTGCTCACAGAAAGAGAACCCAGCGGAGCAGTGTCCTTTGCCTATCGTCCTGTCTGATGCAGACCTCAACCTCAACAGAGCTGTCACCTTCGAGTGGCTCTATGCAAACGGTCTGGGCGGGTATGCATCTTCGACAGTGGTGGGCCTGAACACAAGAGGTCAGCATGGGCTGCTCGTGTGCTCCCTGAATCCGCCCGTGGACAGATGGATGACACTGTCCCGACTCGACGAAGTCGTCGTGACATCTGAGGGAGAGTGTAATCTGAGCACAGAGCAGACCACGAAAGGCATGACGTACCGTGGATATAGGCAGATCCGCGGGTTCCAGCTCAATCCTCTTCCACAGATGAGCTACGGGACCTCGTGCGTCAAGATGGACAAGACTGTCTTCATGGCCTACAGAAGGAATCTGACTGTAGTAAACTATGAGGTGACCACGAGTGAGGAAACGGTCTTCACGGTGACTCCACTTCATACCTGTCGTGATCTTCAGTCGCGACCTCCCAAGCTGGACTTCACACCTCAATACGAGGCTGTTGATACACACACCTATCTTGCGTTCGACGATCGGGGGAACAGTCCTTGGGTCTTGGCATATACTCCTGACGCGGAGTTCATGCCTACTGAGGTTCGGGTCACCGACCCGCAGGTCTACCGCCACGACCAGGCAATCGGACTGCCTCATACCGAAGAGCTGTGGATACCAGGTGTGTTCCACACAGTTCTGTCGCCAGGGTCGCACTACATGTCATTTCTTTACGCCGCGGGTCCATCAAGGAAGGAGTTGATTGAAGACCTCGGCCCACTGATGAAGGCCACGGTCAAGGACTTCGCGCGATTGCGGTTCGAAGAACTGCGCCGAAGAAAGGTACTCAACGATAGAGCTTTCTCTCTCTCCGGCAAGCCTCGTGATGAGGACATCGAGTGGCTCGTCTTCAATGCTGATTCTTTCATTGTTGACCGAGCAAGCTCGAAGGCGCGCTCTGTCATTGCCGGCTACCATAATCTGGTGGACATAGGGCTTGACGCGCTCATTTCGGTCCGAGGACTGACGACCTCGACGGGCAGATTCCAAGATGCGCGTGAGATTCTGACCACGTACGCGCGGCACTCAAGGTACGGGCTAGTAGCCAATGACTTCCCCGAACACGGGATACAGCCTCAGTACGATAGTGTGGACGCCTCGTTATGGTATGTTCTTGCCCTCAAGCACTACCTAGACGCGACGAACGATGTCGAGTTCCTCACCGGAGTTGTCTGGGACACTGTTGAAGCAATAGTGTCGGCTTACAGAATGGGAACGAAGTTCAACATTCACGAGGATCACGACGGTCTAATCTACTCCGGTATCGAGGGAGTTGAGGTCTCGTGGATGAACGAGCACATTGAGGATTGGGTAGCGACGCCGCGCAACGGCAAGTGCGTCGAGGTCAATGCTCTCTGGTACAACGCCCTCATGGCGATAGGCGATATGGTGGCGCTGAAGGGTAGAGATCCCTACGAATACCGTGCGGTCGCATCATGGATCAAGGAGGCCTTTGAGCAGTCATTCTGGAATCCAGAGTTGGCCTGCCTCTACGATGTTGTTACTGACGAGAAGAACGATGCGTCTCTTCGCCCCAATCAGATCTTCGCGATTGGCCTTCCTTACCCCCTGCTCTCCGGAGACAAGGCGAAATCTGTCTTGAAGGCGGTGACCGACGAGCTGCTGACTCCGTACGGTTTGAGAACACTCTCCCCGAAGGACAACCGTTTTGCTCGGGCTGTGACGGGGGGTCCGAGATCGATTGCTGGCGCCGTCCATCAGGGTGCAGTGCACCCGTGGCTGATAGGACCATACATAACCGCATTCCTGACTGTGATGGGTCGCACAGAAGCAAACAAGAGGCGTGCAGAACAGGAATTCTTCAGACCGGTCCTCAACACAGTACGGTCCGGATGCCTAGGTACTATCTCCGATATGTACGACGGCTCCAAACCATACAGAGACCGAGGTTGTGTGTCGCGTGCGAGAAGCGTTGCAGAGCTTCTTCGTGTCTACTTCGAGGAGCTATGAACGTTGTCCGAACTCCCGGAGCATGTCCACGTTGTAAGGACTCCGACTGGAATCCCCGTTGGTCCTGTGAACTGCTACATCTTGGACGGAAGCCCATTGACTCTTGTCGACACAGGGATCAAGTCTGAGAGATCGCTTGCAGTTCTTGGGAACGGCCTGGCTGAGCTAGGGCGTCAGCTCGAAGACTGCGAGAGAATCCTAATCACCCATGGTCATGTGGACCACATCGGACTCGTAGCGTCTATATTCAGGGCATGCCAGAAGGCAGGCCGCAGCGAGCCAGAGGTGTACATTCACGAAGCCGACGCTCGTAGAGTCACAGATTACGACCAATTCATCAAAGAACGAGCAGACGCCTATGTCAGAATTGCAGACGAATGCGGAGCTTCGCAGGAAGGACCCGGGTCCATGCCCGTTTCTGCACTACTTCACTACTTCAAGAAGCTTGGCGAGTCGATTCCCCGCGTGCATAGCATATCAGGTGACATGTCCATTGAGACTGGCATCGGACCGGTGAGAGCGATTCATGTACCGGGGCACTCACTCGGCTCAGTATGCTATGTTTCCGATGAACATCATGTTGTCTTTAGCGGGGACCACATTCTCAGCAACATAAGCTCCAACCCTAGCCTCGACTCTGATACTACTACTGACATCACGATGTCGATATACCTGAAATCCCTAAGCCGTATGAGGGACTTTTCAGACTACATTGCCCTGCCAGGTCACAGAGATTTCATACGCGACATACCTGCGAGGGTCAGAGCGCTAGAAGAGGAGTACCGACAGAAGCTTGAGAAGACTGCATCGCTTCTCGGACCCAATGCGAGAAGCATTTTTCAGTTGTCACATGAGATTTACGGCAACTATAGCTTCGATCAGACGGTGCTTGCTCTTTCGGAAACACTCGACTTGGTGCGGATTCTGCAATCGCAGGGCAAAGCTGCCCTAGTCAAGAGGGAGAATGCTTGGCACGCGGTTTCTGCCTGACGAGCAAAATAGGTTCATAAGCGATTTCGGCGTAGAAATCGGTGCAGTCATTCGGTCTTTTCCATCAGAGAACATCAGGAATGAACTCTGATGAACACCAATCACTGGCATCCCAACGTAGCTGAGCGCGCCATTAGTTCTGTAGTGAGAGGCGTCCATATACGAATGGGCACCCCCGGTCATGTTCTCGGTTCTCAAACGTTGGAGATGCCGCGGTGAGGAAAACGAAATGAAACGAACCATGACCATGGTATTGATAGGTCTCTTGGTGGCTAGTGTGGGTGTGGGCACGACGTTTGCGAACGCCCAAAGTGAGAGCGAGCCGCAGATCCATGTGCTCTGGAATGAAGTTGACCAATACGAGGAGTTCGGCAACTCAGAACAGCACTCACAGTGGGTCTTCGGTCCTCAGCCCAGCACGCACATCAGCTACCACGAGAACGGTACTGACATCTCCATGGCTCACTACATCGTTGAGGTAGGCACTGTGCTAGATATCAACATAACAATCCCTAAGGAGTTTCTTGGGGAGGGTGTTGGACTAGAGGCAGTCCTCTTCCACGGTGCAGTGCAAGGCCCGAGATCGCCAGTCTTTGTGCTGAAGTATAACATCACAGCGGACTTCTGGGAGAGCCTGAGCCTCGGGTATATTCCTGGCGTTGAAGCACCAGTAATAGCCTTCTTCCTAGACCTAGACGAGGCGAACTCATACTACGACGAGACAAGTGACGTGTATTTTGTTTCGTTCCGAGTCAGCTTCGTGCAAGACGTAGGCCCACGCATATTCCTGACGAACCTCTTTGTGGTCGACACATTGAACAGGCCTTCATCGCCCTCTTGGCTCGCAGCGCTTGAGGCTAACGGCTTTATCACTCCGCCTATTGGATTAGGCACCACGGTAGAGAAACGCAACTTCGGCTTCGTGGAGTACTACTTCGCTGAGATTGTTGACCCAGCCGGGGAAGCCCTTCACTACGTTGGTCCCGATGACGAGTTTGTCTTCCACATGATGGCCAACGAACCGTTCGGGGAGGTCGAGATACCATTCAGCTACTTCTCCTGGGAAGAGCAGTACCTGAGGAACGACTCGTTCTACATGCCAGATAGCTTCTACAACCCAAGTACAACGTGGAAGGAAGTGAACTACTTCCCGCCACAGCTTATCTTCGTCCACAATAGCACTGGACTCTTTGTGGTCGCAGGTTACATAGACAATGTGACATGGAGTTGGAGAACTGACATGCACATGTGGCTGCCGGAATTCGTGTTCGACATCGACAACTCGATTGATCTCTCTCAGTACTTTGTTCTGACTTCAGCGAGTTCGTTGAACGGCGGAGCGGACATCTCATGGACTGGGCACTACACGAACAAGGCCGACATGCACCCAGACACCACCGCAGTTGGAGCCACAATGAAGCCAGACCCGTTCTTCTGGACGGTCCTGAATGAGGATGGACAGGCCATGACGGCAAGACCCGAAGTGGCAGACCACAACACTGTCCTGCTCTCGTTCGTCGACACTTTCATATTCGGGACAGCCACGAAGGACGGAGCCGTCGTCCACAGGGCGCAGCAGGGTGACATTCTAAACGTCACGCTGCAAATCCACGCTCCCGCAGGTCACATCAATGGCACATACTACATCCCGTTGAATCTTGAGGATGTGGAAATCAACCCTGGCGATTTCAAAGATATCCACGGTGTGTACGTTAACGTCATACGCGACAACATTACGGTCTGGCTACAGTCTGCGGTGGGCGGCAGCAATGCAACTCACTCATGGACTCAGACAACCTACATGTTCATGACAGTGGATACACGGACTGGCACCTACTGGGGTAATGCTACAGTCGTCCGACTGGTCTACGATTCCGTGGGCTCATTCGTGGGTACTGAAGTCGAAACCCATAACGAATGGATCGATGTGCTGGATGCAGAGCTACAGATTGGTGCAAGCCAGTCGACAGCCTATTTCGTCATTCAGCTAGGTATGGCTCTCCCTGACCTGAGGGTCGACTCGGCACATATTGCGTCGGGTTATAGAGTTGCAGCTCAAGTGAATGTCTCAAATGCAGACACAACCCCATGGGTAATCTATCCTCCGACCGTCAACTGGACGACGGCCCAGAGCGAGGTCGAGCTCCTAGATAGCAGAGTACTCTGGACCCCGCGTTACTTCCTCGTCGGCAACATTGACCCCTACGAGGCTGAGAAGTGGGTGGTCACAGAGGATGGTGCCATCGACCTTGACGGAAACGTATTCACCACCGAGGATCAGTACTTCGTCATGAGGACCGGGTATTGGAATGACTGGGGCAATTTCACTGTTGAGGGAATGGCAGTCCATGTGGTCTTCGACCCGTCGCCAGGCGATAACGGGGACGAGTTCGTGTCACAAAGCATAATGGCTGTAGCCAAGATGGTGATGGAGTTTTCGGCCAACGAGACCTTCTATTGGTATCACGCTTCAGACTTCTCCAAGCTCAATGCCACTGAGTTGTCCAACGTGAAGGAAACGCTGTGGTCTGACGAGGCGGATGGCATCTCCAATCCGGGCTACAAGTACGTGGCCTGGCTAAGCGAGAACAGAACACTCGACTTGGGTCCGCTTCTCGGTCTCGAGGAGAACAGCTGGACGAACACATGGTTTGCATGGGGTACACAGCAGACCTTCCGTGTTAGTACGACGAACACCTCGACAACGTGGGCGAGATTCAGAGCGGAGTACGCCGGCTTGCTGCTGTTCAATGACACGCTTGCGGGCGGGGCAGACAGTGCACCTGACTTCGCCATAGTCGACGGACAGCTCGTCACCGACGAGGTCACGCATGTGGTCCTCATTGACTCCGTAGACGAAGTCATCATAAGGCGGCCATTCAATGCTAGCCAGATGGTTGGAAGCACGACGGTCAGCGTGGGCACGCCAGTCGATTTCGGTATCACGATCCGTGGCGTTGACGTCACTATCTACCCCCTGAGGATTGAAAACTCAGACGGGTTAAGAGGAGTCTGGTCTTTCAGGGAATCGTACGAAGGTGCGCTCGGTCTGAACCCGGAGAGGTTCGACTACGCGGTGTCCCATGCAACCGTTGACGAGATGAGCTTCGACGTAAGCTTCAACGTTGACATGGTTGAGTACGACCCTGCGAACGAGGAGTGTTGGAACCATGCGGTCTCGTTCAAGGTGGATCAGAAGTTCGGCAACTGGTCACTTGTCGAGTTCGACAACAGTGTTCTTGATGGACGAAGCCTTGCGGTAAACTTCTTCGGTGTACTCGGGAGCGCAACCCGTACGGTCTACACTGCAGGCAATTCGGTCGTGAGTGACCCGAACCAGTCGAGCCTGAATGCATCGTACTACGAGTTTGCGGCAGAGAACACGCCGTTCTCGAACATCACCATGGGTGGTCTGCCGTATACTTGGGGTGGAGATGGACACTCGACAACGTACATCTCTGGATCATCGACTGCGCCGATAGGCGCGTTCAGCCTCATCTACGAGTCGTCTTCTGGCGACAGCGTGACAGGCTGGACTGTCGACGCCTCGATGCTCTTCATGACTGCAGGATACGAGAACTGGGGCGGCCATGATATCATCTGCGACCCCGTTTTCGTGTCATACACGAGTGCAGCTCACACACCCTCCACGACATCGACGACGACAACTCCGACGACACCGACTTCGGGTACGACCTCGACGACGACAAGCACTGGAGGCCCGTTCACCACGCCTGAGCTGGCGACGTATGTGCTTGTGATAGGCGCGGTCATGGTCATTGTCGTGCTAGTCGTGCTCGTACGAAGGCGTTAGGCATAGCATAAGGGGATGCAGAGCGGACGCGTCCCCCTCTATCTTTTTCCGAACTCCTCGACGGCTCGTTTTCAAGCTCTGGCATGATGCAGCAACTTGCGAATCGGATCAGGCAGAGTGTCCTCTAGGACAGTCGGCTCGCTTAGGAAGCTACTCTCTGCTGGCATTATCAGGCCCCAGCCACCTCTGTGGTACTCGTAGACCGTGCAAGAGGCATGGCTGCTCTGAAGCCACTCATCGATCATAGGGGAACCCCCTGTGACGAGTGAGTCGAATAAGACGCGAACGGTCGGTCCGACAACCAGCGCCAAGCTACCCCCCTTCTCCTTCTCGACCATCGAGCCCGCGAACTGGCGAATGCGATGCAGGGAAGAATTGAGTGACTCTCCACTATTGGAGGGAAGGTCTGGGTCTGCCCACAGCTTAGGCAGCAACTGGCCGATTCCTTGGAGTGCCGATGTCTTCAGGTGCAGAATGTCGGACAGGCCCTTTTCTACAGTCAGTGGTGCCCCGAAGGCGCGGCGCATAGCCTCTGCACTCTCTACGACGGGTCGCTCAGGCCCTGAGAAAATGCGGGTGACCGCCGGTATCAGTCTGGATCGTGCGAGTTCGTCGATTTGGTTCAGTCCCCTTTCAGATAGACGGTCTCCTGCTTGGGAAGGGCACCCGGAAACGACCAAGTGGACAAGGGTTCTCTGTCCTGCCAAGTCCAAATGCTCTTCTTTCTCGACCAGCTCGAACATATCTCAGGAAATCGGAAGGGATGGGCGGGTTAATAACCGCACGCTTAGTAGCTCGCCCGAGAGAGTTGTCGAAATGCCTACGGGCACTGGCTCAAAAACACATTTTAGCACATGTTGCAGCAAAACGCTGGAGGTAGTTTACGATTGCGCGTGACAGTTGACAAGATGGGCAAGCTCGACGGCCAGTTATGCTTCATTTGCGGTCGGTATCTTCTGAACAGTGGCGAAGGTGATCTTGCCTATGCTGAGATCATAATGGGAGGGCCTCAGAAAGCGAAGCCGGAACGGTACCATCTCTTTGCATGTCCTGGGTGCGGCAAGATGGCCCACAAGAGATGCTGGTACAACGTGGCTGACAAGCCTCTTCGCGGCGGACTGTTCAGCGGCCCTAAGGGCTGGGAGATGAAATGTCCGAGTTGTGGCCACATGATCTCAGGACTGACAAAGGAGCGCAAAGACTGGAGGCGGGGCTATCAGATACCCGACCACCCTGATTCGGAGCTCCCTGAACTCTACTTGGCCGATACTCAGAGCTACAAGGCAGGATCGTTCTTCGGCAAGATCGGATCAACAATCGGAGATTTCTTCAAGGCCGTTGGCCTAGCTGGCCTATCAGCCAACGAGAAGAGCTCGATTTCTGCGGCCGCAGAACGGGTAGGCAGAACTCTCCAGAACATCTCATCTCAGGTCTTCAGGCTCAATGTCACGCCAGCGCAACGTGCCGAGCTGAAAGAACTCAAATGTCAACACTGTGGGGCGGCGCTTCCGCTGCCGGGGCAGTTCGACGAGGCCATTGTCTGCCAACATTGCGGAACTGCACATCTTCTCTAGGGCTCTCTCCTCAGCGCGCTCAACCAAACCGGGAAGCAACTCTCTGGGTGGGTGACCCGAGATTTTGTTATATATGGTAGGGCGACAAGTATTGGTCAGTATCTCAACGGAGGACAGGTCCTAGTTGCCGATCTATCTTGAGTTCAATCAGACGACCTCTCAATTTCAAGAAACTACACGAACCTCAACGACCGACACAATATTGTTGGTCATTGACGACTCGCAAAAGAAGCTCCTTCTGACGGTGCCGACGAATGTGAGTCTTATTGTTAAGAGGACTGCAGAGCGTCAGGCTCAGGGCATTGTCAAGACTGGATTCCTCGCTAAAGATGGCGGACGCTATGGCAGAGGCCATCAGCTAGACGTCCTCGGCGGAGGCGGGCAGCTCCCCGAGAAACTCACACACAGTCCGCGTGAGGTATACTGAGAAGTCGGAATGACGGCTAGGCTCTCAGCAGGACGTCCACGGTCGGTCTGAGAGCATTGCGGCACCCCGGGGGCTCGGTACAAGTGCGAGGCCGTCTTAGACAATATTTATAAGACGGATACACCACTCAGTTAACCATAGTGCAGAACCTAGAGAGGAGTTGACATGTTCGACTGCTGCAACACGAAGTTTAGCGATCTCAAGAACAAGCCTGTGATAGATAAGAATGGACAGAAGGTCGGCCATGTGTCGGACTTCGTCGTGGCCTTTTCGGACAACAGACTGGAACTCAGGTCTGTGATTCTAGCGGGCGGACGCATGGAGGAGTTCCTTGAATCTGTGGGTCTGAAGCCAAATGACGATCCCGTGTTCGGCCTCGGTTGCATGGACCGAGTCGAGGAAACAGTTCATCTGGCATGCGAGACGAAGTCGCTCAAGACTCTGCTTGACAAGGACGCCATAGAGAAGGATGAGATGAAAATGTCTCAGCTGGCAAAGCTGAAGGCGGTCGACTTGGACGGAATCAAGCTGGGAAACGTCATAGATGTATGGTTCGACAGAAGCGACAAGATGTGGCTCGTACTCGGTGGCGGCTTCATAGAGGAAACGCTGGAGAAACTTGGTGCACAACCGGACATCGACCTCCTAGTTCCGCAGGAAGCAATCAAGGGATTCTCCAAGAAGGAGATATCCTTGAAGTGGACCAAGTTTCAACTCAGGTCCAACTGCGAGAAAGAGTACGAGCGCTACAAGAGAGAGGTTTCGTCTAGGTTCCAGCCTGAAGATGCAAGGACCGTTCAGCTAAAACTGACGGGACAGCCCACACGCGGGACAATATGATTGCCCTAGTAGATGCCGCAGTAGCCGGTTGTCAGGGAACTTCGAAGAGCACTCTGTGAACTAGTGTGGTCTGAAGATGAGCCCTGATTCTGCTCTAAGTCTGTCAATCTGGGCCTTGAGATCCTTCGCCCTCTGATCATCGACCAGATAGAGCGGCTTTCGCATGTCTTGCAGGTTGGGGATCCTGCGGCACAGTTTCTGACCTATCAGTTTCTGAAGGGCGAAGCTCACTGTCCGAGTGGGTAGGCGCGTTTTGTGCGAAATCTGGTGCGGACTGAGCGGACCATCCTCGGATAGGTGGTCCAGGATGATTATCGCACTGCGAGGCAGGTCGCTGTGTGTCAGCATAGCCTTCCCTTCTAACCAATCACACCCGTGTGGACGTGAAGCGTTCTGCGGTGCTTTGGATATATACCAACGGATTCCAGCAAGTCATGCTATGCTTTGGTTCATGCGGAGCACTACTGAGGCCAGTTCCGATATCTCGCTAAGTCCATTGTCTTCCCGCAGGAAGAACACTTCACAATACCGCCGGACTTGAGGTTGAGAAT
>Ga0316624_10000550_pt1 | contig 12883 bp, 8 predicted proteins | sample OWC_Aug_N3_C1_D5_FD_207657 | JGI IMG/M metagenome (GOLD analysis project Ga0316624, IMG submission 207657) | Wetland soil microbial communities from Old Woman Creek delta, Ohio, United States - OWC_Aug_N3_C1_D5_A | ecosystem: Environmental > Terrestrial > Soil > Wetlands | place: USA: Ohio... | reverse complement strand
GGTTCAAGCAGATGGGTCCGTGAACATCATCGGCTTTCGCTGTGACCAGGGGGTCAACGCGGAAACGACCTACTGCCAGGTCGTTGCGGAAGAACTGGGAATGCGGTTTGAGGATGTTTTTTTCAGGCAACAGGAAGACGTTTACTTCCCGCTGATGTCGCCCGATGGCTCATGCAACCTTACGACGAATGCCTATGTCATGAGAAAAGCCGCAAGAAAGGCAAAAGAGAGGCTTCTGGAACTGGCCACCACTGCGGTCGATGTCATCGAACGGGTGGATCCTCCCGCTTTCCCCGATCGGAAACCCGAGGATTTGGATGTCAGGGATAGCGTGATTTTCGTCAAATCGGACCCTTCCGTCAGGAAGACCGTGGCGGAGGTCGTGAAGGACGTTGCAGGAAGTATGAACTGGGGCCTGGAGTACGCCGCCATCCAGGGCACCACGCATGCCCCCATCTATGCATTTGAATATCACCGGCAAGGCAGGTATGGCACGGAACCCGGTCGACATCGTCTCTGCAGGCAAGCCCATTTTTGCGAGATCGAGGTCGATACCGAGACGGGGGAGATCGACATTAAGAAGATCGTGAACGTGAACGATGTCGGAAAGGCCCTGTCTCCCGAAACCGTCGAAGGACAGATGTACGGCGGTACCACCATGGGAATCGGGAGAAACCTGATGGAGCAGTATGTTTGGGATCCTGTCACAGGGGTGCTGCTCAACGGCAGCCTGCTGGACTACAAATGGACAACCATGCTCGACATCAAAGAGATCCAAACCATCATCGTAGAGACGGGGATGGGACTGGGACCCTATGGAACGGTTGGAATCGGAGAGGATGTGGCTACGATGACCACTTATCTCCTGGAGGGGGCCGTCTACAATGCCATAGGAAAATGGGTCGACGATGGTCCTGTGACCCCGGATAAAGTGCTCAAGGCTTTGGGTAAGGCATAGGAGAAGAGAGATGAGGAAGTTTGTACACCTGAATGCTCGGACCGTCGATGAAGCCGTCTCTGTTTTGCGGAGGTATGGGGCCAGAGCGAGCGTCATCGCCGGGGGGACCGACTTGCTCGGGAAAATGAAGGATGAGATCCTGCCGACCTACCCGGAGGCGATCCTCAACCTGAAGAGCATTCCCGGCCTTGATTTTGCCAAAGAAGAGGAGGGAGGGCTGCGCATCGGGGCGCTGACGAGACTTGAAGACATCGCGACCGACCCATGGTTGAGGTCAAAGTACACCGCGCTGGCGGAGGCCGCGCACAGGACGGCATCGCCCCACATCCGGGAGATGGGTACGATCGGCGGCAATCTCTGTCAGGACATCCGGTGCTGGTATTATCGAAATCCTCAAAACAGATTTCCGTGCCTGCGGAAGGGCGGCGGAAGATGTTATGCGATTGAAGGGGACAACCGGTACCACTCCATATTCGGAGCGAGTGTCAACGGGGGGTGTCTGGCCGTTCACCCGAGCGACACAGCCCCGGCCTTGATCGCCTTGGATGGTTCGGTTAAGACATCCAGGAGACTGATCCGTGCCGAGGACTTTTTCGACGTCGATGTCACGAAGACGACCGTTCTGGATCGTGATGAAATAGTGACAGAAATTCAAGTTCCACCGCCGGCTCCCGGCTCGAAGAGCTCTTTTCTAAAATTTGCGACCCGAAAAACAATAGACTTTGCGATTGTGAATTGTGCCGCGAGGATGACCACGTCGGGCGGCAAAGTCAGTGATGCCCGTATTTGTCTCAATGCGGTTTATGTCAAGCCCTACCGCGTTCTAAAGGCTGAAGAATCGATCCGGGGCAAGGTGATTGACGAGACGACCGCAGGGGCGGCAGGGGATGCAGCGGTGGCCGATGCAAAACCAGTGCGCCATAACGGGTATATGGTCCAGATTGCCAAGACGATGGTGAAGCGGGCCATCCTGGCTTGCCGGTAGTTCCATTCGCCGGGGCAGGAACCCGCTTTCAAACCCCTCCGGATCATTTCAATGTCTGATCCCGATGGGGGAGTATTGAAGGTTCGAAGGTTACCATTTGAATCCTCTCGGCTGCCAGATGGCGCTTGCCCGGCGGCGAGCCTGTGACGGAGCGCGGGCAGATCGTCTACGGCCACTCCCTGGCGCAGATCCCCGGCGGAACGTCTAGCCATGCCACGGCGCCTTGAGGGTTCCGGGGGGCCTGAGGTCGAGTTGCGGTTCTTAGTCTTCACCAACGATTTCCCTCCCACCGTCGGCGGCGTGCAGGTGGTGGCCTACCAACTGAGCAGGCATTTGGTGCAGGCCGGTGCCGACGTGAGCGTCCTGGCACGCGCCGAGTCGGACCCGAAGAGCCCCCTTGAGAGCGCAGCCGAATTCGATGCGCGGCAGGCATTTCGCATTACCCGTTTTGCAGGAGACCCGGACGCTAGCCCGCTGCGCGCCATCAGCCAGCGCCTGAATGCTCTGCGGGCCCTGGAGCGCGCGGTGGACGCCGAAAAGCCGGATGGTATCCTGTGCGTCCAATGGGACCCCTGCGGCTATCTGGCTCGGCTGCTTGGCGTCCTGGCCCGGCGTGTGTGTCCGTATTACGTGATCGCCCACGGAATGGAAATCGTTCAGCAGGGTGGCGTCGCGCCCAAGCGCCAGATCAAGGGAGCATTGCGCCGTTTTGCACTGGGCGGAGCGCGGCGCATTGTTGCCGTAAGCCCTTATACGCGTGATCGCGTGCTGGCGCTCGGCATCGCCCCCGGCCGCGTCGTCGTGATTCCTAACGGCGCGGAATGGTGTGAGGATTTGCCGTTGGATCCACATCGCGCGCCCTGCAGTCGCACGCCGACATTACTGAGCATTGCCCGTCTGGTCAGCCGCAAGGGCCAGGACATGGTGTTGCGCGCGCTGCCGGAACTGCTGGCAACTTACCCCAGCTTAGTTTATCATATCGTCGGTTCTGGGCCCGAACGTGAGCGGTTGGAACGGCTGGTCAGCGAGCTTGGCGTTGGGGAGCACGTCGTTTTTCACGGGACGCTGGTGGGTCCGGCCAAGGAAGAGTGGCTTGCGAAGTGCGACGTGTTCGTATTGCCGTGTCGCGAGACGGCCACAGACTTCGAGCCCTTTGGCATCGTCTACCTTGAAGCCATGCAGCACGCCCGGCCCGTGGTGGCCGGGCGCTCGGGTGGTGTGCCGGGGGTCGTGGTCGACGGTGAGACCGGCATCCTGGTGGACCCGTACGATTCGACCGCGATTGCCGCGGGCGTGCGACATGTGCTGGACAATCCGGCAGAGGCGCGGCGACTCGGGAGAAACGGCTGGCAAGCGGTACGTGATCGCTTCCGCTGGGAGGTGGTCGTACGGGAGTATCTCGCGGTGCTGGCCGACGGATTACACTAAGGCTTTCGGCAAACCATTAATTCGATGGTCGGGCTTTCGTGCGCCAGGCTCACGGCGAGCCGCTCGATAGGGTATAGACCGGCGCCGATTAGGAAGCCGCAGCTATTGTGCAGTGAGAGGATCATGCCGAGCACCTGCGAGAGCCGTTGCGCCAGACGGCTGCCGGTGTCGTCCGGGTAAGACATGAAGAAATGGAGAGGCACGCGGGCGACGCTCTGGAAGCCGGTCGCGGCGAGCAGCCCTTCGATCTCTTGCAGTGGACGATAGACGACATGAGCCGCGCGTGCCGCAGGGTGATGGAGAAGTCCTTCCGAGAATATGAACAGCCCGCCCCGCCGGAGTAGGCCAAATATGTTGCGCAAGGCTTGGGCATAGCGCGCGTCGTCCACGATGTGGAAGAGTACCGCGATCGCCGAAATGCCGTCGAAGGTGTGCCCGGCCAGCGGGTCAGGGTCGCCGCTGATGTCGAGCTGATAGAATTCCTGATCCGGATACTTGCGCCGCATCGCTTCCGTTGCCACCTTCGTGATATCCACGCCGGTGATACGCGCGGCGCCCAGTTCCCGCCAGCGGTCGACGTAAAAGCCGACCCCCGTGCCGATGTCCAGCACGCGTGCCTGGCGAAAGTCGACGCCGGTACGGCGCAGGGTGCGCAGGAAAACGTGGCGTTGGATGCGATAAGCCCAGCGGTTGTAGGCGTCGCCGAACCTGAGACGGCCTGCACCCTGCAGCCCCCAGTGCTGCCGGAGGCGCTCCTCCCAATACTGGCCCGGGTTAAAAGGCAGGAGGGGATCGATAGACATGGTGACGTTAGCTCCGGCACATAGTGTACCACAACTGTGGCGCACTTTTGTAGAGTGAATGAGGCTCGCGTGAATATCGTCGCTGCGCAGCGCATTACGCTGGCACACCCGATCAAGGGAGGCATGGAGGTGCAGGCCGACACTTTGTACCGCGGCTTTGTCGCGCGCGGGCACCACGTGGAGATTATCACCACATCACATCCGACGAGTCAGCGGGAGACAGAGGAGCCGCACCTGTGCACGCATTACCTGCCGCATAGCGATTATCGCCGGTATACTAGCGCATGGTGGCGTGCCAGCTACGAGAAGCTCAAGGAACTGGTGCACTGCGGCCGGGCCGACGTGCTGCTCAGCCAGAGCGCCGGGGCGCTCGGTTACCTGCGGCGCGCACACCGCGAGCTGCGCTTGCCGGCCGTGGTCGTGCTGCATGCCTCGTTCAGTGAGGGGCTTCACAGTCAATGGCGCGCCGCGCACACGCGGCGCGGCCTGCTGCGGTTTGCTTACACCCTCAGCCAGCTTCCGTTGCACTATGTACTGTGGCGCCGGGCGGCCGCGGTTGCCCAGTTTGTCGTCACCACCGATGAGGGTTCGCGCGATGCCCGCGCGACACTGGGCGTTGATCCCGCGCGCCTGCGGGTGATCCCGAATGGCGTGGACACAAGGCATTTCACGCCCTCGGCCGAGAGGCGCGCGGCGACCCGCATGAAACTGGGCCTGGCTCCCGAGGCGCCGGTTGCGATTGCCGTCACTCGGCTGGTGCCGGAGAAGGGCGTGCAGGTCGCGCTGCGGGCTCTGGCGACTGTGCCGGCACTCACGCTGCTGGTGGCCGGGGACGGGCCGTATGCCCAGACGTTGCGCAGACAGGCCCGCAAGCTGGGGGTGGGCGCGCGCGTGCACTTCCTCGGCTTCGTTCCACGTGAAGTCTTGCCGCACTACCTGGCGGCCGCAGATCTGTTCGTCATGCCCACGCTGTGCCACGAAGGCTTTCCCCTATCACTCGCCGAGGCGATGGCCAGTCAGCTGGCGCCGGTGGTTTCCAACCTCGGCGGCATCCCGACGGCGGTAAGCTCGGAGCGTACTGGGCTGCTGGTCCCGCCCGGCGACCCGGAGGCGCTGGGGCGGGCCCTGAGCCGACTCGCGCAGGACCCTGAACGGCGGGCTGAGCTGGGGGCGGCCGCGCGGGCCGAGGCCCAGGCCCGTTTCACTGCGGATCGCATGGTGGACGATACCCTGGAGGCGCTCACTGCTGCTATGGACAACCGGGGACGGTGGAGCTAAGATGCAGGAAAGCTTGCAGCGGCTGGCGAGGGAATCGGCCGGCTATGGTGTGGGCCTTGGCCTGACCAAAGTGCTAGGTGTCATCGTCGCCTTGATCTACCCGATCGTGCTCAGCCGGTCGGAGTACGGCAATATAGACGTCGTCACCAGTCTCTTGCCGGTGCTCTCACCATTATTTCTCCTGGGCATGGACGTCGGCCTTGGTCGCTTGTACTACCAACAGCCTGACCCATCCGGGCGTCAGCACTTGGCCGCCACAGCATTCTGCGCCATCATAGGCCTTTCGGTGCCGATCACCGTGCTATCCATGATTTTTTCCGCCCCGTTGGCACTGGTGCTGTACGCCGGCGACATGAATTACATTTTGTACTTGCGCTTGGGCTTGCTAAGCTTGCCATTCGCGGTTTTATACGGGTTCCAATTACTTCTGCTGCGTCTCGAGGGACGTTTCATCGCCTTCGGCATCCTGGTCGCTGCCAACCAGTTCATCGCGGCGTCGGTAGCGGTCCCCCTGATTGCTTTCGCGCATCTCGGCACGGTCGGGGCGCTGATCGGCGTGGCGGCGGCCTACGCCGCGACGAGCACGGCGGGCGTGCTGCTCAACTGGCGCTTTCTCTATCATCGCCCGGTTGCGGGAATGCTGCGCGATATGCTGCGTATCGGCTTGCCGCTGTCGGTGGCGGGTGTGCCGCTGTGGGTGCTCCAGTCCTCTGACCGGCTGTTCCTTGTGCGCATCGTGCCTGGCGATCCCTTAGGGCTTTACGCGATGGCAAACGGGATCGTGGCAGTGCTGGGGGTGGCCTTCTACGCGTTTCAGAATGCCTGGAACCCCTTCGCCTTTTCGATCATGGACCACGAACGCTCGCCCGGCCTGTACGCGCGCACGCTGACCCTGCTGACGGCGAGCGGCGCGACCATTGCGGTGGGCGCGGCCTTGTTTGCCGCGGAAGGCTTGACGCTCATCAGCTGGGTGACGGGCAAGGACTGGCGCCTTGCCTTACCGGCCCTGGGCCCGCTGGTGTTGGGGATGCTGTTTTACACCATGTTCCTTGTCATGCAAACCGGCGCCTACATTACCAAACGCACGAGCGCGATCGTCTGGGCGCTGAGCCTCGCGGCGGCCGGTAACTTGCTGCTTAATGCCATGCTCATCCCCCTGCTGGGCATTGCGGGTGCGGCGATTGCCACCGCGCTCAGTTACTTCATTGCCTTGGCCGCGATGTATGTCATGGCCCAGCGCCTGGCGTTCATTCCGTACGAGGTCGGGAAGGTGGTCGCGACAGTGCTCGCATGCGTGGCCGTGGTGATACTGGCCATTCCGCTGAATGCGAGCATGGAGCGGGGGACCGAATTGCTTAAAGTCGCGTTGCTGTTGCTGTTTGGTTTGGGGTTGCTTGCCGCACGCGTGGTGACCGTGGCGGAGTTATGCGCCCTGGGCGACGACGTGTTGCGGCGCGTGCGCTCAGCCCGTACAGCCCGAGCGGAAAGGCAGGCATGAATATGTGGTTTTACACGACCTCTGTGGGACTCGACCGCATCGGCGGTTGTGCACGAACGGGCGGAGCGCTGAGTGAGAGGCTGGCATGGCAACGATCAGTGTCGTAATTCCGACCTTGGATGACATCGATCCCGGTTTGCTGGCGGAACTTCAGGCGCAGACCCGACCGGCGGAGGAGATCGAGGTTGTACGGGGCGTGCGCCCCAACGGACGTGCGCGCAATCTCGGGATTGCCCGCACGCACGGTGAATTCCTGGTGCTGATCGACGACGACGCCCGGCCGGGTCACCCGGAGCTGATCGCCAACCTGGTGAGCGTGCTGGAGGCTGATGGGTCGATCGGCGCAGCCGGGGCATCGCGGCTGATCCCACCCGATTCCAGCCGGTTTCAGCGTTGGGCGGCACGCGAAGTGGCGCGCATTGAGAACCCGGTCGTGCACACGTTGCTGGAGACGAATCCGGAATCGGAGAATAACTTTTACTGCGAGATCACCACGACCTGTTGCGCCCTGCGCCGGGACGTGTTCAACCGACTGGGCGGCTTCAACGAGCATCTTCTGCAGGGCGTGGACACCGACTTCTTCGTGCGCCTACGGCGTGCGGGTTACCGGCTCGTGCTGGTGCCCGATACCTGGGTGCATCACCCCGCGCCCTCCACGTGGCGCGCGCTGCTGGGCAAGCATTTCCGCTATGGCATCGGCCACGCGCAGGAAGTGGCGCTCGACCCGACACGGACGCGTGGCCTCGAGCGCCGGCCGCTCGCCTACCTGCTCTTTCGCACGCTCCTCTTGCTGCCCAACGTGTTCATCCCCTTTTCGTATGCGACGCCGAGCTGGCGGCCTGGTTTCAAGCCGCTCAAGGCGCTGGTGAGCTACGCCAGCGCACTGGGCTTCGTGTGGGGCAGTTTCCGGAATTTTTGAGACTTTAGCAGATGATCCTGAGAAAAGGACTGTTTTTGAAACCCTTCCTTCGGGAAGAGCTTAGGGCGAGGGCGGGAGATGCGTTTTTCCTCCCGGGTAGAATCCACTGATCCGGTTTATATCTCGGCAGACTTCCTTCTCTTCATAAAGTAGAGGGCAGTCCCTCCGAACAGGACGACCATGATCACCATCCCCCAGTCTCTCAAGGTTGGAATAGCAGCAGTTTCCAATATGGACTGGCCGACCTGTGTGACAATCACGGCCGAGTTGTTCGAGGGATCGGAATCCGGAGGCAGCGTTACCGTATTCGTGATCGTTCCACCTACGGAAAAATTGGGTATCACTCGCATAAGGACGACATAAGTGGTCGTCAAGCTAGAAGTGATTGCACCCGAAAAAGTGAATTGGATCGGTTGCGTGCCCCCAACTGACATAGTGCCTGTGATCGGGCTTTCACTCAGAGGTGGAATGTCACCAGTAGGATTGGGAGGACACGGAGGAAGGGGACACTCCAACATCTCAAAGTTTATTGTCCCTCCTGATCCTCCTACGGCAAGGGTGTCAGTAAACACGAAGGGAATGCCAGCAAATGGGGGGATCGTAAGTGTGATGGTGTAATCAAAAGGCACATTGTTGGTTGCAGTGGCAGGACCTGTTTTGGAAATCGCGCGGTCCGGGACCTGAGCATAGACCAGGGCCCGGTCTAAAAAGATTAAACACAGAAAAATCAGGCCGACCAGAAGAAGTAGTGCCCTTCTCCCTCTCTTCATGATTCCCCCCTTGGTCCGGTTTTACGTGATTATATAACGTGGATAATTTATGTCAAGTGAAATTTTTCGTCTTTCTCTCAAATGTTTTGACGAGTTGAGAGATCGACGCCCTCCAGACGCCAGAGTGAGTAAAGGGCAAATAAGACCACCATTCCACCTGCCAGACAGGCTTCAAGCATGTTCGCATACATGATGAGCATACCGAGTGTGCCCAGCCCGCAGCAAACGAGATAGAGGATCAGGACTGCTTCACGCCGTGTGGCTCCCATGGCGACCAGGCGGTGGGAGACATGGTCCTTCCCGGGTGTAGTGAACGGATTCAGACCCCGTCGGATCCTCGAAATGACCACAAGAGCCGTGTCAAAGATTGGGAGTCCAAGGACCACTACGGGGATCATCCAGGTGACCCGGTCGGTATTATGGGGGAACCGCAATTTGATGCCGATCATTGCCAGCATGAAACCGATGAAGAGACTGCCCGAGTCTCCCATGAAAACACTGGCAGGGTTCAGATTGTAGAACAGGAAACCGACACAGGCTCCCAGAAGGGCCGCTGTCACGCTTGCAACCAGGTATTGCCCGTTCATGACCGCCAGGAGGAAGAAGAAGAGAGAGGCTACCATGGCCACGCCTCCTGAGAGACCGTCCATGTTATCGAGAAGATTCATGGCATTGCTGATCGTCAAAACCCATAATAGGGTAGCGATCAAATCAAGAAAGGGGGAGTGGAGAAAGTGGACCCGGATGCCGGAGAGAACGGTGATCCCTGTGATCAGGACCTGTCCCAATAACTTGACCGATGGCCGCAGGCCCCGCCGGTCGTCCCAGAGCCCCAGAAAGGAGATAAGGGTTGCGCCGGCCAGGATGCTAAGGAGTTGGGAGATGAAGAACCCTTCCACGAGAAACAATGCAAGAAGAAATCCAAGGTAGATCGCAGCTCCCCCCAGGAGGGGCACAGGCCGGGGGTGAATCTTCCTGTCGCTGGGTTGGTCTAGGAACCTCCAGCGAATGGCCAGCCGCTTAAAGAAAGGCATGGTTCCCAGAACCAGTATCAGTGCGATTGCGAAAATAAGCATATATCTTGTCATGAAACGAGGACCTCTCCCCGGTTATCGGGTTCTATCTTTTTGCGCCTTTAGTTGATTGATGAACCCTCGTATCGCAGCGTGGTCCTTCTCCGGAGAAAGCCCCAGGGCTCTCTGGGCATGAAAAATCGCCTCGTCCAGCCGGCCCAATCGTCGATAAATCAATGCCAGATTCTTGTGGCTCCCGAGATCCTCCGGCATCGCCTGAAGGATTTTAAGATTCTCTTCCATCGCCTGATCGAGTCGGCCTGACCTGAAGTAGATAGATCCAAGGATGCTGCGGGCAGTCGGCTGGTTGGGATCCATACGAAGCCCCTCGAGAATCAGCTCCTCGGCCTTTGCCAGTTCCCCTTTCCGGTAGTGGAGGTAGCCCATGGCGGTTCGGGCCCTGCCATCTTTCGAATCAAGGGTCATCGCCTCCCGATAGGCACTTTCGGCTTCCGTGTATCTTCCCTGGGCGGAATAGACCTCACCCAGTTCGAAATAGGTCAAACTGAACCTCGGGTCAAGAGATCGGGAGCGCTCTAACCTCTTCAGAGCTCTCTCAAAATCTCCCTTTGCGAGAGAGACTTGGGCCCAGCGGGTCAGAATCGCCACGTTCTTTGGGGCCCCTTGGGCGGCCTGTTCGAAGTAAAGATCCGATTGATCCAGTCTCGTCTTACGCTCTGTTGGATCTGAAATTCCATCCGCCCATCGGTGATAAAGATGTCCCAGACTCGCATAGAGTTCCGGGCTTTTCGGGTGGAGTTTTCTTGCTTGCTCCAGCAGCGCAGCATTCTCCCTGAAAAGAGCCTCTTTTCTCTTGAGATCGCCAAGGGTATCCGCCCTTTCCATAAGGGTCCGGCTAAGCTGCAGATAGTAGTTTTCCTCATCGGGCGCCATTGAAATTGCATGATGGTAGGATTGAATGGAGCCGTCCCAGAGTTTCGTGTCTCTCATCATCAGCCCTTGCTTGGCGTAGATATCTGCCTGAATGGGACTCAGGTTGGCCGCAATGATGATGATAAGAACAAGACTTCCCATAACGGGATAAGTCCAAACCGCCTTCTTCCAGCAAAGGGGTTGGGGCAGCCGCGAACGAAAAGAAAGAGACCATGCCAAGAGAAAGATGATGACCCCGAGCCCAGTATAGCAGAAGGTAATCGTGTTCGCTAGATTGCTTGAAGGCCGCAGGAAGGAAGAATAAACGGACATTCCCAACAAAAAACCGACGAGAGGAATGCCCAGACAGATCGCGCTACTGAAGAACTGCTCTTTCAAGGTCCCATGACATGAGGCGGGGTTACTTTGATAAACTGCTAAAAAACCTCCTATGAGCCAGGTAAAGATAAACATCCATAGAATGGCGTAGGATGACTCGAAATTGCCTGGGTAGCCTTGTGACATCAATGAGACTTCAAGGATCTTCAGCACCTGGGCCTCCCCCTTTGGGTTGGCGATAAAATCGAAGCCGAGGGTAACAAGAATCGCCAGGAGAAGGAGGGAACCTGGCAGAGATGGAGATCGAACGAAACGGGCCCACCGTCCTTTGCAGGCAGCAGGCGTTTCTTCCTCCCCCACACTCTTTTGTTTCAGCCCTCGCCCGATGACAACGAGGCAGGCGGCATAAACCCAAAAGTACAATCTCGTGGAGGCAACGGCAATCCCAAACTGGACCTCGATGAGGTGTCCGATGAGAGCGGAGAAGAGGCCGATGAACAGCCATGGCCGGTTCAAATTCCTCCGAGGCCCCTCTTCCGCAGAGAGATTGATACCGGACAGGACCAGGTAGGCGAAGGAGCCGGTGAACAATCCCAGGGGTAGCCCCAAGCCGCAAAGCCTGAATGTTCCCTCCCACCACCTGGGTAAAACAACGCCTGCCAGAGCGCCCAAGAGAGAGGACGCGATAAAAAGACGTTTCTCCTTTATTGTCCTGACCAATTCCAATCGCTTCAGGCCATAATAGAGGAGACTCCCGATGACGGCCAGATAGAAGGTGAGTCCTATCACACCTGTCGTAACCAAGACATCAAAGGTCTCATTGTGCATCCGATCCACCGCCGCGTCCCTCGCTTCGTAGCGAGTCAGTTCAGGCGGATAATAAGGAAGGTAAGCGATCCGGATTGTCTCCGGGCCATAACCGGTGATCATTCGCAGCGGATCGGATCGAATCAGGTCGGTCGCCCCCTGCCAAATGAGCATCCGCACTTTTTCTGTTCCGGTCTTTGCCTGGGAAATCTCTCCGAGGCGGCTGAGATAGGGGATCTGCGTGAGGGGTCGAAGCGGGGTCTCAGGAAGATTGAGGAAAAGCAGAAAACCCACCGTAAGCAACGTATGAAATACCCAGCTCAGCCAGAGCCACGATCTGCCCCTCCTGATGATTACGAGGAAGACATAAGCGGGTAGGACACCGACAGGAAGACTCAAGAAAGCAAAAGCCAGTGCTTTCGCTGCCTCTTGAAAGCCCATCCGTCTGGCACTCGCTTCTTCCCTCCGGTGCTTTAGGAGCATCAAGAGGGCAAAAACATAGAGCGCAGAGATCATGCCCAACCAGGGACCCCGACTCTGGGTAAACAAGAGGCACGTGGATTGGACGATCACCACGAAGGAAAGGCAGACCACTCCAAAACTTTTGAAAACCCCTTTTTTCTGTCCCTTCGAAAAACTCAGGGATGCCTCCAAGAGTCTGGACAGGGTCACGGGGATGACCATGACCAGGTAGCCTGCCAAGAAGATCGGGTTTCCAAACGTTGAGACAACCCGCTGGGGGACGGTCGCAGCCCTCGCTCCCGCCCAGGCTATGGGGTCCAGATGGAGGTGCTGAAGGATACCGTAAAGTGCGATGGGGAGGCTGACTACAATGATCACCCTGTGCAAACGATCCAATTGTTCGTGCTCCTTCATCATGCCCAATATGAAGAAGAAGAGGACAAGATAAGAAGAGGCCGTAAACAGACCCTCAAGGCGAGTGTAGGATCCCCAGAGGCTGATCCTCGGAGACACGGAGAGAACGGTGCTCAAAAGATAGGCTATACCGAGCAAGAGGGTCGGCTTTACGAGAGGAGAGTCCAGACCATATTTTAACTCCGTCGGTCTTTTCACGTTTCGGACCCCGGAGCTGTCTTCACCGCTGGAGTCTATCAGGCGGATGACCCCTGCGAGAACCATCACGAGGACAAT
>Ga0316624_10000549_pt1 | contig 12892 bp, 6 predicted proteins | sample OWC_Aug_N3_C1_D5_FD_207657 | JGI IMG/M metagenome (GOLD analysis project Ga0316624, IMG submission 207657) | Wetland soil microbial communities from Old Woman Creek delta, Ohio, United States - OWC_Aug_N3_C1_D5_A | ecosystem: Environmental > Terrestrial > Soil > Wetlands | place: USA: Ohio... | reverse complement strand
CAGCGCCGCGAGGCCCGCCGGCAATTGCTCGATCCAGGCCAGCGCGTGCTCGTAATCGCCGCGCCACAGCGCGGCGCGCACGCGCCACTCCGCCACCCGATCGTCGATCATCTCGGGGGGCACGTCGTCGAAGGCCGCGAGCGCCCGGGGATCGCGATCGTACGCGGCGCCGAGCGCGGCGCTGCGCAACAACTCCGCACGCAGGGCTGGGGTCGATGCCGGACGCGCGAGCAGGCGCGGCAGCACGGCGAAGGTGGCCGTGCTGTCGCGACGGGACAGGCGCTCGAACCCGGCCTCGATCGCTGCGGCCGGCAGGCTCTGCGACGGCGCGTCGGCGACCGCCGCGAGCGCGGCCTTGGGTTCCTCGAGCAACTGCGCCCAGAGCATGAGCGGCGCGGCGCGATCCGCGGGCAGATCGCGCGCGAATTCGCGCGCCAGCAGCGGATTGCCGACGGCGAGCGCCGCCCGCACGCGGCTCTCGACGAGATCGGGCGTGAGGATGCCGCTCGCCTTCAGCCAGGCGAATACGGGGTCACACTCCGGCGGCGCCCGTTGCGGCAAGACCCAACGTGCGAGCGCGGCGGCGGCGAGCCCCGCGGTGTCGCCGGTCGCGAGCCGGCCCGCGAGCCGGTCGCAGACCAGGAGCGGATCGGCCGCAGCGGCGGCTCGCGGCAGGAACCAGTCCCAGCGCGCGCGCTTGGCAAGGCTTGCGAGCCACTCGTTGCGCAGCGGCCGCGCGACGGGCTCATGCGCGTGCGCCCGCAAAAACTCGTCGATGTTCCCGTCCAGGGTGGTGCCGGGATCGGCGATCAAATCGCGCCGCAAGCGCGCGGCAACGAGATAGCCGTACAGCGGGTAGGCCTGCAGCGCCGTCGAGTCCGGCTGGTCCGGCAGATTCGAGCGCACGCGCTCCATGGCGGCCATGAACGTGCGCCGAACCGCCGTCTCCTGGCCGCGCGGCGCCGGCGGCGCGGCCGCCGCCGCAAGCCCCGCGAGCGCCGTCATGAGAATTGCGGACGAGAGAATCAGGCGTGGCGACATGCGATCGATTTGACGTTTCTTGACAGATGGTTCGACCACTTTATCCGTTAAAGTGTCGCGCTGATACCGGCGCACGCCGGCGCGAAGCGAGGTTCCCATCGTGCATCGAACTGCGGTCATTCGGCGATGAGCGACCGAGATCCGGATCCCCGGCTCGTGGCGCCCGTGAACAGGCGGCGTCTCCTGCTGATCGCGGCCGTCGCCGTCGTCCTGCTCGCGACGCTGATCTTGCGGATTCATCAGCACTCGCGTGAAGGGGCGATGCGGGGCAAGGGTGCCGGCTTCAGCGGCCCGATTGCCGTCGCCGTCGCGACCGTCACGCGCGGCGACATTCCCGTGCGCATCCCGGCGCTCGGCGCGATCACTCCGCTCGCGACCGTGGTCGTCAAGCCGCAGATCAGCGGGCAGCTGCTGCACATCGCGTTCCGCGAAGGGCAAATGGTGCGCGCCGGCGATTTCCTCGCGCAGATCGACCCGCGCCCGTACGAGGCCGCGCTCGATCAGGCAAAGGCCGCACTCGACCGCGACACGGCGCTGCTCGCGAACGCGCGGCTCGATCTTGCGCGCTACGTCGGCCTGATCGCGGAAAACGCGGTCGCCGAGCAGCAACTCGACACGCAAAAGGCGCTGGTCAAGCAGTACGAGGGCGCCGTCCTCGGCGATCGCGCGCAGATCAGGACCGCCGCCTTGAATCTTCAGTATGCCCACATCGTCGCGCCGGTCGCCGGCAGGGTAGGCCTGCGGCAGGTCGACCAGGGCAACTACGTGACCCCGGGCGACGCCAACGGCATCGTCGTCATCACGCAATTGCAGCCGATCTCCGCGATTTTTTCGATCCCCGAGGATCACGTCAATTCGATCGCGCGGCGGCTGCATGCGGGCGCGGCGCTGGAAGTGGACGCCTACGACCGCAGCGACAGCACGAAGCTCGCGACGGGCAAGTTGTCGACGATCGACAATCAAATCGACGCGGCGACCGGCACGTTCAAGCTGCGCGCGCTGTTCGACAACCGCGACGGCCTCCTGTTTCCGAACCAGTTCGTCAACATCCGCTTGCTCGAGAATGTGCTCCGCGATCAAACGCTGATGCCGAGCGCGGCCGTGCACCGCGGCGCTCCGCAGGGCGCCGTCACGACGTTCGTCTACCTCGTCGAGGCCGGTCACAAGGTCGCGGTCCGGCCGGTCGTGCTCGGCGTGTCCGCGGGCGATGTCGTCGCCGTGACCTCCGGGGTCGAGCCGGGAGACGTGGTCGTCACCGAGGGCGGCGACCGGCTGCGCGACGGTGCGGCCGTGCGATTGCCCGGCGGGCCGCGCGCGCAGGCAAGGTGACGATGCGACCGCCCGCCAGGCGCCGACCCGCGCCCGCATGAACCCGTCGCGCCTGTTCATCGAGCGCCCGGTCGCGACGACGCTGCTGATGGCGGCGATCCTCGCGGTCGGCCTCATGGCGTATTTCGCGCTGCCGTTGTCGGCGCTGCCCGAGGTCGCCTACCCGACCATCCAAGTGCAGACGTTCTACCCCGGCGCGAGCCCCGACGTCGTCACCTCGGCGATCACGGCGCCCCTCGAGAAACAGCTCGGCCAGATGCCGGGCCTCGCGCAAATGTCGTCGACGAGTTCCGCCGGCGCCTCCGTCATCACACTGCAGTTCGACCTGTCGCTCGCGATCGACGTCGCCGAGCAGGAGGTCCAGGCGGCGATCGGCGCATCGCAAAACCTCCTGCCGCAGGATCTGCCGGCGCCGCCGATCTACGCGAAAATGAACCCCGCGGACGCGCCGATATTGACGCTCGGCATCACCTCGAAGGTCATGCCGCTGACGCAGGTCGAGGATCTCGCCGACACGCGCATCGCCCAAAAGATTTCGCAGCTCAAGGGGGTCGGCGTCGTCAGCATCAGCGGCGGCCAGCGTCCCGCGGTCAGGGTCATCGTCAATCCGCGCGCGCTCGCCGCGTACGGGCTCAATCTCGACGATTTGCGGACGACGATAAACGTCGCGAACCAGAACGGCCCGAAGGGCACGTTCGACGGGCCGGCGCGCGCGTACACGATCAACACCAACGATCAGCTGAAGAGCGCCGCCGATTACGCGAACCTCATCATCGCCTACAGGAACGATGCGCCGGTGCGCCTGCGCGACGTCGCGACGCTCGCACAAGGCGCCGAGAACACGAAGCTGGGCGGCTGGATGAACACGACGCCGGCCCTGATACTCAACGTCCGGCGCCAGCCGGGCGCGAACGTCGTCGACGTCGTCGAGAGCATCAAGAACATCCTGCCGGAGCTGCGGGCGTCGCTGCCCGCCGGCGTCGACATCGCGGTGCTCACCGACCGGACGACGACGATCAAGGCGTCGGTCCGCGACGTGCAGTTCGAACTTGCGCTCGCGGTCGCGCTCGTGGTCGCGGTGATTTATCTGTTCCTGCGGGATCTGCGCGCGACGCTGATTCCGAGCCTCTCCGTGCCGCTGTCGCTCGTCGGCACGTTCGCCGTGATGTACCTCGCAGGCTTCAGCCTGAACAACCTGTCGCTGATGGCGCTCACGATCGCGACCGGCTTCGTCGTCGACGACGCGATCGTCATGATCGAGAACATCTCCCGCTACATCGAGGCGGGCGAGCGGCCGCTCGACGCGGCGATGAAGGGCGCGGGTCAGATCGGCTTCACGATCATCTCGCTGACGCTCTCGCTGATCGCGGTGTTGATTCCGCTCTTGTTCATGCAGGACGTCGTCGGCCGCCTGTTCCGGGAGTTCGCGGTCACGCTCGCGGTCACGATCCTGATTTCCGCGGTCGTGAGCTTGACCCTGGTGCCGATGTTGTGCGCGAAGCTGCTGCACCGGCGCGCAGGCTCGGAGCCCGCGGCCGAGCGCACAGGCCCTTGGTTCGCCGCGCTCGTCGCCTGGTACGACCGCCGCCTGGCCTGGGTCCTCGATCGCCAGAGCGCGACCCTCTACGTCGCCGCGGCGACGCTCGCGCTCACCGCGCTCTTGTACGTCCTCATACCCAAGGGGTTCTTTCCGAATCAGGATACCGGGCTGATCGAGGGAGTGTCGGCGGCGAGCGAGGGGGTATCCTATGCCGAAATGGCGGCGCGGCAGCAGGCCCTGGCCGCCGCGATCCTCACCGATCCGGATGTCGCGAGCCTGTCCTCGTTCATCGGCGTCGACGGCAGCAACGTGACCCTGAACAACGGCAGGTTCCTGATCAACTTGAAGCCGCGCGGCGAGCGCGCGGCGAGCGCGGCCGACATCATCCGCCGTCTGCAGCGCGAAACCGCGCCCGTGCCGGGCATCGTCTTGTACATGCGCCCCGCGCAGGACCTCACGCTCGACAGCACGGTCAGCCGCTCCGAATATCATTTCACGATGGAGAGCGCGGATGCGGCGTCGCTCGAGGAATGGACGCCGAAGCTGGTGGCGGAGCTTCAGCGCTTGCCCGCGCTCGCGGACGTCACCAGCAACCAGGAGAATGACGGCCTCGCGGCCGCCATCACGATCGACCGCGACACGGCCGCGCGCCTCGGCGTCAGCGTCGGCACCGTCGACAATGCGCTCTACGACGCCTTCGGCCAGCGCATCGTCTCGACGATCTTCACGCAATCGAACCAATACCGGGTGATCCTCGAAGCCGACCCCGCGTCCTACGGTTCCGTCGCGTCGCTCGCGTCGATTTACGTGCCCTCGGCGGCCGGCGGCCAGGTGCCGCTGTCCGCGATCGCCAAATTCGACGTCGCCGCGAAGCCGCTGCTGATCAGCCATCTCGCGCAATTCCCGGCGACCACCATATCGTTCAACCTGGCGCCCGGCGCATCGCTCGGCGCCGCGGTCTCCGGGATCGAGCGCGCCGAACAGGACATCGGCATCCCGTCCGCGATCCACACGACGTTCCAGGGCGCGGCGCTCGCGTTCCGCAACAATTTGACGAACGAACTGTTGCTGCTGGTCGCCGCGGTTCTCGTCATGTACATCGTGCTCGGCGTGCTCTACGAGAGTTTCGTCCACCCGGTCACGATACTCTCGACGCTGCCGTCGGCCGGCGTCGGCGCCTTGCTCGCATTGATGCTGTTCGGCGAGGATCTCACGATCATCGCGCTGATCGGCATCATCCTCTTGATCGGCATCGTCAAGAAGAACGCGATCCTCATGATCGACTTCGCGATCGACGCCGAGCGGCTCCAGGGCCTGTCCGCGCGCGAGGCGATCCACCAGGCGTGCCTGCTGCGCTTCCGTCCGATCTTGATGACCACGGTCGCGGCGATGTTCGCCGCGCTGCCGCTGATGTTCGGCACCGGCTCGGGCTCGGAGCTGCGCCGGCCGCTCGGTGTTGCGATCGTCGGCGGACTTCTCGTCAGCCAGGTGTTGACGCTGTTCACGACGCCGGTGATCTATCTCGCGTTCGACCGGGCCGCCGCGCGCTGGCGCGCACGCACGCAGCGCGACGCGGCCGGCGGTGCCGGGGCGGCCGGTGGCGCGGGCGCGGAGCAGGGGCTGTGAACATATCGGCGCCGTTCATCGCCCGGCCGGTCGCGACGATCCTGCTGACGGCGGGCGTTGCGCTCGCGGGCATCGCCGCGTTCATCCTGCTGCCGGTCGCGCCGCTGCCGAACATCGACGTTCCGGCGATCTTCGTCTCGGCCGCCCTTCCCGGCGCGAGCCCGGAGGTCATGGCGCGGACCGTGGCGACGCCGCTCGAACGTCGTCTCGGCGCCATCGCCGACGTCGACGACATGACCTCGTCGAGCGGCGTCGGCACGACGAATATTCAAATGACGTTCGGGATGGACAGGGACTTGAACGGCGCGGCCCGCGACGTGGAGGCCGCGATCGAAGCGGCGCGCCCGGACCTGCCGTCGGCGATGACGCGAAACCCGACGTATTTCAAGCTCAATAGCTCCCTCTTTCCGATCCTCGCGCTGACGATGACCTCGGACGTGCTCACGCAGGGCCAGATCTACGACGCGGCGGACGCGGTGATCTCCCAGCGGCTGTCGCAGCTTCCGGGCGTCGGCGGCGTCAACGTCAACGGCAGCGCGCTGCCCGCGGTGCGCGTCGAAATCAATCCGCTCGCGCTGTCGAAATACGGGATCGGGCTGCAGGACATCCGCGCCGCGATATCCAACGCGAACGGCAACGCGCCGAAGGGCGCGATCGAATCGCGCGGCCTGCACTATCAGATCTACACCAACGACAACGCGCGAACCGCGGATCAATACCGGCAGCTGATCGTCGCGAACCGCGGCGGCGCCGTCGTGCGCCTCGGCGACGTCGCGACGGTCCTCGACATGCAGGACGGCGCGACCGAGAACGTGCGCACCTACGGCATCTACAACGGCAAGCCGGCGATATCGGTGTTGGTCTTCCAGCAACCCGGCGCGAACGTGATCAAGGTCGTCGATGCGATCAAGGCCGCGCTTCCGCGCCTCGAGGCCGAGATCGACCCCAAGATCGATCTCGCGGTGATCTTCGACCGCTCCGTGACGATCCGCGGATCGCTGCGGCAGATCGAGCAGACCCTGGTCATCGCGATCGCGATGGTGATCCTCGTCGTCTATGTATTCTTGAACAGTTACCGCGCCGCGCTGATTCCGGCGGTCGTCGTGCCGGTGTCGCTGATCGGCACGTTCGCGGCGATGTATCTCCTCGGCTATTCACTCGACAATTTTTCGCTGATGGCGCTCACGATCGCGACGGGATTCGTCGTCGACGACGCGATCGTCGTCATGGAGAATACGGCGCGGCACATCGAAGCGGGCATGGCGCCGATGCGGGCCGCGTTCCAGGGCGCGCGGGAGGTCGGCTTCACGGTGCTGTCGATGAGCCTGTCGCTGGTCGCGGTATTCATCCCGTTCGAATTCGCCGGAGGACTGGTCGGGATTCTGTTCCGCGAGTTCACGAATACGCTTGCGATCGCGATATTGATCTCTCTGGTCGTCTCGTTGACGACGACGCCGATGATGTGCGCGCGGCTCCTGCGCCGCGGCGACGGGCGCGGACCCTCGCGATTCGGACGGGCATTCCAGGCGCTGTTCGAGGCCTTGCAGGATGGTTACCGGCGCACGCTCGGTGTCGCACTCGATCATCCGCGAATCACGATGCTGCTGCTCGCGGCGACGATCGGGCTGAACGTGTATCTGTACGTCGTCATTCCGAAGGGATTCTTCCCGCAGCAGGACACCGGGCAGTTGCGCGGCATCGTCCGCGGGGACTCGACCGCGTCGTTTCAGTTGATGAAGGCGAAGCTCGAGGAAGCCGTCGGCATCATCGGCCGCGACCCCGCGGTCGCGAGCGTCGCCGGCGCCGTCGGCGGCGCCGGCTTCGGGCCGGCGGGCGGCGCGAATGGCACGTTGAGCATCACGCTGAAGCCCTTGTCCGTGCGCCGCGTATCGGCCGACGGCGTGATTGCGCGCCTGCGGCCGAAGCTCGCTAATCTCACGGGTGTCGCGGCGTTTCTGCAGTCGGCGCAGGACATCGGCGGCGGCGGCGGCCGGCTTGCCAATGGGGAATATCAGTACACGCTGCTCGGCGACGATCTCGGCGAATTGCAGGCGTGGTCGCGCAAGTTGCGCGTCGCGCTGCAAAGGGTGCCGCAGGTCGCGGACGTCGACACGGACTCGCAGCCGGGCGGCCTGCAATCGGACCTGATAGTCGACCGCGATGCGGCATCCCGCCTGGGGATATCCGAAAGCCAGATCGACGCCACGCTCGGCGATGCGTTCGCGCAGGCACCGGTGTCGACGATCTACGATCCGTCGAATCCGCAGCAGTACCACGTCGTCATGGAACTCGCGCCGAAATTCCAGCAGAACCCCGACGTGCTGAAACAGATCTACGTGAGCACCGCGGCCAGGCCGGTCAGCGGCACGCAGGCGACCCAGGCGGTCGCCGGCACGACGAAGTTCGGCGGCGGTTCGCGGACCGCGGCCGCCGCGGGCGTGGCTGTCGCCACGGACGCCGCGCGCAATCTCGCGGCCAATTCCCTCGCGAACGCGGGGCGCGGCAACACCTCGACGGGGTCGGCCATCAGCATCGCGCCTGAGACCGTCGTGCCGCTGTCGGCGTTCAGCCGCTTCGCGACGACGACGACGCCGGTGACCGTGAATCACACGGGCACCTCGGCGTCCACGTCGATTTCGTTCAATCTGCCGCAAGGCGTGGCGCTCGGCGCCGCACTCGCGGCGATCGACCGCACGATCGCGCAGATCCGCGTGCCGACTAGCATTCGCGGCAGCGCCTACGGCACGGCGCGGCTGTTCCGCGAAAGCGCAGGCAACGAGCCGCTGATGCTGCTTGCCGCGCTCGCGTCGATTTACGCGGTGCTCGGCATTCTGTACGAAAGCTATGGCCAACCGCTGACGATCCTGTCGACACTGCCGTCCGCCGGCCTCGGCGCCTTGGTCGCGCTGATCGCGACGCGCACGGAATTCAGCCTGATCGCGTTCCTCGCGATCCTCCTCCTGATCGGGATCGTCAAGAAGAACGCGATCATGATGGTCGATTTTGCGCTGGATTCCGAGCGGCGCCTCGGCATGAGCTCGCGCGCGGCGATCGCGCATGCGTGCGCGCTGCGCTTTCGGCCGATCATGATGACGACCTGCGCGGCGATCGCCGGTGCGCTGCCGCTCGCGCTCGCGTCGGGCGACGGCACGGAATTGCGCCGGCCTCTCGGCATTTCGATCGTCGGCGGTTTGATCGTGAGCCAGTTCCTGACGCTCTACACGACGCCGGTCGTCTATCTCTATGTCCGGCGTTTCGGCCGGTGGCGCGCGCGGCGTCGCGCGGGCGGGGACTTGCGCGGCGCGCCGGGAGCGTCGATGGAGGCAGGAGCATGAAGCTTTTGTGGATCGCGCCGACGGCGCTGGCAGCGCTGGTCGCCGGCTGCGCCGTGGGACCTGACTACCGGCGGCCGAGCGTCGACGTCGGCGTGGACTACAAGGAAGAGTCGGGCTGGAAGCCCAGCGAGCCCGCCGACGAACTGGACCGGGGTCCTTGGTGGAGGATCTACGGCGACGACGCGCTCGACGGACTCGAGGCGCGAGTCGACGTCTCGAACGAGAACGTCAAGGCGGCGGCGGCCGCTGTCCGGCAGTCATCCGCGCTCGTGCGCGAGGCGGAGTCCGCGTTCTGGCCCTTGCTCACCGCGAGCCTGGGGAGTCAGCGCACGACGACGCACGGGGCCGGGTCCCGGACACAGTATTCCGCGGGCCTCGGCGCGTCCTGGGACCTGGACATCTGGGGCAGGATTCGCCGCTCGACCGAGAGTAGCCGGGCATCGGCGGGGGCCAGTGTCGCCGCGTTGGCCGCGGCGCGGCTATCGGCGCAGGCGGCACTGGCGTCCGATTATTTCGCGCTGCGCGCGCAGGATCAGTCGCAGCGTCTGCTCACCGACATGGTCGACGCCCAGCGCCAATCGCTCGCGATCGCGACGAGCCGCTTGCGCTTCGGCGTGGCCGCGAAGGCGGACGTCGTCAGCGCGCGGACGCAGTTGCTCGCGAGCCAGTCGCAACTCGTCAACCTGGGCGTGCAGCGCGCGCTCCTCGAGCATGCGATCGCGGTGCTGATCGGCGAGCCGCCGTCGAAATTCTCGCTCGCGCTTGCGCCGATGCAGAGCAAGGTGCCGACGGTTCCCGCGGGATTGCCGTCGGCGCTGCTCGAACGGCGCCCGGACGTCGCCGAGGCCGAGCGCAGGATGGCCGCGGCGAACGCGCAAATCGGCGTCGCGCGCGCCGCGTTCTTCCCCAGCCTCAACCTGTCCGCTTCGGACGACTACGCGGGCGCAGCATTCGGCACGCTGATCCGCGCATCCAATAACGTCTGGGCGTTCGGTCCCGCGCTCGCGCAGACCTTGTTCGCGGGCGGCTACTACCGTGCGCAGGCCGCGGCCGCGCGCGCCGCCTACGAGGGGAGCGTGGACGCGTATCGCCAGACAGTGCTTTCGGCGCTGCAACAGGTCGAGGACGAACTCGCCAGTTTACGGATTCTCGAGAAACAAGCCGCGATCGAGGACGAGGCGGTCAAGGCGGCGCAGGAGGCGATGGCTTTGACCTTGAATCAGTACAAGGCCGGGACGGTTCCGTACAGCAGCGTGATCACCGCGCAGACGGCCTTGCTGAACAGCCGCGAAACCTCTCTCGGCGTGCTCGTGAACCGCCTGACCGCGAGCGTCGCGATGATCGAGGCGCTCGGCGGCGGCTGGAATTCATCGGCGCTGCAGACGGCAAAGCTTCCGCCGCGTTGAGGCGCCGCGCGCGCGGGATCCGCGCCGGATCGGCGTCAGCCCGCGGGCTTCGGTCGTCCGTAGCGCAGCGTGAACACGGCTTTGCCGCGCGCGTGCTGGTTCAGCGTGAAGCCGACCATCGCGCCCGACGCATGCTCATCGAGCGCGAGCCGATCGACGTCGAGCGCCCACACGGTGATGACGTAGTGATGCGCGGGATCGCCGGGCGGCGGGCAGGGGCCGCCGTATCCTTGCGTGCCGAAGTCCGTGCGTCCTTGCACCGCACCCGCGGGCAGATGCGGATGTTTGGCGTCGCCGGCGCCTTCCGGCAGCGCGCGCAGGCTCGCCGGCAAATTGAACACGGTCCAATGCCACCAGCCGTTGCCCGTCGGCGCGTCGGGATCGAAGATCGTCACGGCGAAGCTCCTCGTTCCCGCGGGCGGCTGCGACCAGACGAGCGCGGGCGAGCGATTGCCGCCGGTGCAGCCGAAGCCCTCGTAGATTTGCGCCGCAGCGAAGCGCCCGCCGTCGGCGGCGCCGGGCACGCGCACCGTGAACGGGCTCACGGCGAACGCCGCCGCACTCGAGGCCAGAATTGCAACTCCGGCGACCGCGCTCGCCGGCAGCTTGGTCCGCATGGCGCGCCTCCCGATCACGTTCGCCCGCTAGTCCGCCGCGCCGAGCTCCCGCGCGATCGCGCGGTGGCCGATATCGCGGCGGTATTGGACGAGGTCCCAGTGAATCGCATGCACGAGATCATACGCCTGGCGCTGCGCGGCGCCGACCGTCTCGCCCAAGCCGACGGCGCACAGGACGCGACCGCCGTTGGTGACGATCTTGCCGCCTTCGAGGCGGCTGCCCGCGTGGAACACCTTGCCGGGCAGGCGCGCGGCGGCGTCGAGTCCGCCGATCGGGTCGCCCTTGCGATACGAGTCGGGATAGCCGCCCGCGGCCATGACGACGCCGAGCGCCGCGCGCGCATCCCAGGTGGCTTGCGCTGCGGCGAGCGTGCCGGCGAGTGCCGCTTCGCACAAGGCCGGCAGGTCGCTCGTGAGGCGCATCATGATCGGCTGGGTCTCCGGGTCGCCCAGGCGGCAATTGAACTCCAGCACGTTCGGCGTCCCGTCCGCGGCGATCATCAGGCCGGCATAGAGGAAGCCCGAGTACGGCGTGCCGTCCGCGCACAGGCCGGCCAAGGTCGGCTCGATCACTTCGCGCATGATGCGCGCATGCAAAGCCTGCGTGACGATCGGCGCCGGCGAGTAGGCACCCATGCCGCCGGTGTTCGGCCCGCGATCGCCGTCGTCGCGGCGCTTGTGATCCTGCGAGGTCGCGAGCGGGAGAACTTGCCGATCGCGCGCGATCACGATGAAGCTGACTTCCTCGCCCGTCAGAAACTCTTCGACGACGACCGTCGAACCCGCGGCGCCGAAGCCTCCTGCGAGCATGCCGGTCGCCGTGTCGATCGCCTGGGCATGCGAATCGCAAATGACGACGCCCTTGCCGGCGGCCAGGCCGTCGGCCTTCACGACGAGCGGCAGGCGGCACGCGCGGACATAGTGCGGATCGAAGTCCGCCTGCGTGAATGTCCGGTAGGCCGCGGTCGGGATCTTGTGGCGCTTCAGGAATTCCTTCGTGTAAGCCTTCGACCCCTCGAGTCGCGCGGCCGCGCGCGACGGCCCGAAGCAGGCGAGACCGGCGGCGCCGAAGCGGTCGACGATTCCGGCGACGAGCGGCGCTTCCGGCCCGATGATCGACAGGTCGATGCGTTCGCGCGCAGCGAATGCCGCGAGTGCATCGATGTCGTCGGCGGCGATGCCGACGTTGGCGGTCTTCGGTTCGAGCGCCGTGCCTGCGTTGCCCGGAGCGACGAATACGCGTTCGACGCGCGCCGATTGCGCGCATTTCCATGCGAGCGCATGTTCGCGGCCGCCGCCGCCTACGATGAGGACCTTCACGGCGCGGCGCGCTCCTTCAATGACGGAAGTGGCGCATTCCGGTGAACACCATCGCGATGCCGTGCTCGTCGGCGGCGGCGATGACGTCGGCGTCGCGCACCGATCCGCCCGGCTGAATCACCGATTTGATCCCGAAGGCGGCCACCGCATCCAGGCCGTCGCGGAATGGCAGGAATGCGTCCGAGGCCATCGCGGCACCAATGCACGACAGGCCCGCGTCCGCGGCCTTCATCGCCGCGATTCTGCCGCTGACGACGCGGCTCATCTGGCCCGCGCCGATCCCGACGGTGGATTTGTCCTTGACGCAGACGATCGCGTTCGATTTGACATATTTGGCGATACGCCATGCGCACAGCAAGTCTTCGATCTCGGCGGGCGTCGGCTTGCGTTTGGTGACGGCGCGCAGGCTCGCGGGCTCGACGCGGCCCTCGTCGCGCGTCTGCACGAGCAGGCCGCCGGTCACGCTCTTGAATTCGAGGAGTTGGTGGACGGGCTGCGACAGATCGCCGACCGCGATCACGCGGACGTTTTCCTTCGACGCGAGCAGTTTCGCGGCCGCGTCTTCCACGGCCGGCGCCAATATGACCTCGACGAACTGCCGGTCGAGGATCGAGCGCGCCGCCTCGGCGTCGAGCGGGCGGTTGAACGCAATGATGCCGCCGTAGGCCGAGGTCGGGT
>Ga0316624_10000548_pt1 | contig 12896 bp, 11 predicted proteins | sample OWC_Aug_N3_C1_D5_FD_207657 | JGI IMG/M metagenome (GOLD analysis project Ga0316624, IMG submission 207657) | Wetland soil microbial communities from Old Woman Creek delta, Ohio, United States - OWC_Aug_N3_C1_D5_A | ecosystem: Environmental > Terrestrial > Soil > Wetlands | place: USA: Ohio... | reverse complement strand
GCGAACCAGACATGCCCTGGCTGTTTCATCCCTTCCTCAGAAACCATGCCGTAAAACTTGAGTCGCATTCCCTCATCTGAAAATCTCTTGCCATTAACGTTCACGAACAGTCCACCCGCATACCCTACAAAATCCATGATGCCTGATTTTGACTCCACGTCGACTGCAAAAGACCCTGAGACCGCGCGGCCAATGTGGGCCGTGGCTGCACCTTGTTCCAAGGCCATTTTCAGTCCATCGCCCAGATGCCCGTGCGCCATGGTTGGAAGCCAATCGACGAAAGTAGGTCCAAATTCTGCCACCAGTTCTGGATTCCGGCCGAAACCGCCGGTAGCCAGAATCACTGCCTTCTTTGCTTTAAAGCTCTGTTCTTCCTTCTCCTTTATTTTGACTTTTAATCCTAAAATTCTGCGCGTCTGCGGGTCGACAATCAATCTCAGTGCTCTATGGGAGAATTTTATGTCAACCCCTTTCTCCTTAGCGGCCTTCTCAAGGGTCCGGGTCATCTCAGGTCCTTTTTTCCATATCCCTCTCTTGATTCTATGCCCGGGTGGTGAGAAAAGCTGTTTTCCGAAGTTCATGCCGATCTGCTGGCACCAATAATAGGTCTCAAGCTGATTGTCAGTAAATACTCTCCACAGTGCTGGATCACCTTTGGCGAGTTCGATACCATCTTTGTAGTATTCCTCCGGTGAATCCTTGATTCCCAATTCTTTCTGCACATCGGTGCCGGCAAAAGCCGGCCCTACGTTGATCAGAGAAAGGCTTGGGGCCGTATACGGCAATAACTCGAGGACACAGACTTTCGCACCTGCTTCCGCTGCTACCCATGCAGCCGGCAAACCCGCTGTGCCTCCTCCCACAACAACAACATCCGCTTCATAATCCCATTTCTTAGGAATTGATACTGGTACCATTTTTAACCTCCTTCAATCGTTATTTTTCAGTTGACCTCACGGAGCTTTCCCTTTAGGCTAGTTTTATCTACTGACCGGTAGGTAAAAAAATATCACAAAGAAAAAAAGGATGTCAAGCCTTTTTTTGGGGACACTCAAACACATCCGGAGCTATTGATTTTAAAAGATATTATACACTTACTTCTTCTAGGTGAAATTTCAAAGAGATTTTTCTAAACGCTACTCTGCATTGGACGATAACAAGGCCGTTAGGCGAAGAGGGGCATGACCCTTCTCCTCGAAGGCGCGGTGTTATTTAAGCTGTTGCCGACTTGAAGTCGACCCTACCCTTTCTTTGATACCGTTGACAACTTATCGAGTTGATGCTAATTTCTAAAGCATCCTGCTCAGGAATTCCGGTTTTTCAGAATGGAGGAGAATTATGGCCATTTTAGAAATCAGTGTCGTGCCCATTGGCACCGGCGATACAAGCCTCAGTGCTTATGTGGCAGATTGCCTGCGTGTGTTGAAGAAAGAAAAAGTCCGCTTCGAGCTTTCATCCATGGGAACAAACATTGAGGGAGATCTTAAAGACTTATTCAAAATCGCCCTCACGATACATCAGGTCCCCTTTAAGAAAGGAGCGCAACGAGTCGTAACCACGATGAAGATTGATGACCGTAGAGATAAGAAAGGCACTCTGGAAGGAAAAAAGAAGGCGGTTCAACGTAAGTTGAGAAAAAAGGGTAATTAGTTTTGAGTTATGAATTGTGCTGACTTTCCTATTCGCCTCGTTATGCCGGAAAAAACTTTCGATACAGGAGGTGTTGAATGAAGATCAAATGGTACGGCCATTCCGCTTTTCTGATCACTTCCGACGAGGGGACTAAAATAATCATAGATCCTTACGAACCCGGCGCTTTTGGCGGCCAGCTTTCTTACGGGAAAATCAAGGACCAGGCCGATATCGTTTTGACCAGTCATGATCACGCCGATCACAATTATACCCAGGATCTTCCTGGTAATCCTCAGGTCGTAAAAGGAAGTGGTTCCAAAACCGTAAAGGGGATTTCGATGAAGGGCGTTTCGACCTATCACGACCCTTCTAAGGGGAGTGAACGAGGCGCCAACACCATCTTCACATTCAAGGTCAATCAAATTCAACTCTGTCATCTCGGAGATCTGGGACATTTGCTGAGTGATAAGGAATTGGCTGAGATCGGTCCGGTAGACATTCTCCTCATCCCTGTAGGCGGTTTCTTTACCATCGACCCAAAAGAAGCGACCCGTGTCGCGGAACAGATAAAGCCGAAAATCCTTATCCCCATGCATTTCAAGACGGAGAAATGTGGTTTTTCGATCGCACCCGTTCAAGACTTCTTGAAAGGCAAAACAAGCATAAAACGACCCAGGGCGAGTGAAACCACCTTCGACAAGGCGACCCTTCCTCAGCAGATGGAGATTGTTGTCTTAGAACACGCCCTGTGAACCTCGTTAGAAAAGGGTGGGGTTCCAACTCTTACCCTTACTTGGAATTGACACAAGGGCAGGAATTATTATTCTTAAAAGGACAACGTTTTCTAACGGGGTAAATATGGAAGGATATCGTCTCAACCCACTGCTCTCTCAGAAGCAGATCGCCTCCATCGTTCAACACCTGTCTGATCAAATCTCGAAGGATTATGGCGGAAGAGAACTGGTGTTGGTCTGCATTCTTAAAGGTGCCTTCATGTTCCTCTCCGATTTGGTCCGACATCTCCGGATACCCGTCCAGATTGATTTTGTCCGCCTCGCCAGCTATGGAGCCGGGATGAAAACCTCCGGGACCATTGAAATCACCAAAGATATCGAGATCCCCATCGAAGGAAAGGATGTTCTTATTGTCGAAGACATCATCGATAGCGGCCGGACCCTCCAATTCTTAAAGGATCGTCTCTCCCTTGCAAACCCTCATTCTGTAAAGATATGCGCCCTTTTAGATAAAAAAGTTCGTAGAGAAGTTGAGATGGAGGCGGATTATCTTGGAACCGAAGTAGATGACGTCTTCATCGTAGGCTACGGGATTGACTTCAATGAGGACTATCGCCATTTACCTGAGGTTTATTATGTTACTTCCAACGATCACCCGAAACAATAGAGGATGGAAATTTATCCTCACCCTGCTAATCCTGCTCTTCCTGGAAAGCCCTTCCTTCGCCCAACCCCAACCCGACGATTCGGTTCTATTCAGAGAAGGGGAAATCCTTCTTTCAAAAGGCGACACAGAAAAGGCACTTTGGCGTTTTAAGAGTTTGACTACCGACTTTCCCCAAAGTCCTCTCTTTAATGAAGCCAAATTCAGGATGGGGATCTGTTATACCCGACTCAAGAGACCACAAGATGCCACCCGCATTCTCAACGAACTCCTCTCTACCTTCCTTTCCTCATCCAGAATGGTCCAAATCTTCGCCCTGTTGGGAGACAACTACCTTGAGTTAAAGGAGCGGCTCACGGCCCTCCATTGGTATGGCAAGGGCCTTCTCGTTCCTGGTCCACCCAACGAGGAACTGAGGAAGAAGGTGAAATCTATCCTAGATGCCTCTAATACAGAAGAAGAATTAAAGTCCATCGAATCCCTCTACCGCGGAGCCTATGCAGGAGGGTATGCCAAATTAAGGTTAGCCCAGATAGCCAAGGGACAAGGAAACGATCCGGTCGCAAAAAGATATTTAGCAGAATTAGAAAAAGAATATCGAGGCATGGACTATATGGCCCAGGCGAGATCGGTCTTTGGAACAGTCTCTCCTGCTCAGAAATCCAAATATACTGTAGGGGTCATTCTCCCTTTAACCGGAATTCATGGCCCCTTTGGAGAAAAAGCCCTGCAGGGAATCCAATCGGCCATAAAAGAAACGGACTCCCCTCTGGTCTCGTTGGCCATCCGCGATTCCAAGGGGATTCCGGAAGAAGCAGAGAAGGCAGTCGAGGAGTTGGTGAATGTGGAAAAAGTAATTGCGATCATTGGACCCCTTCTCAGCATCGATGTGGAGAGTGCAGCAAAAAAAGCCCAGCAGTTAAAGGTCCCCCTTCTCACCCTGTCACAGAAGGAGCTTCCTTCCGGTAAAGGGGATTTCGTTTTCCAAAATTCCCTTACCCCTTCTGAGCAGGTCCTGACCCTTGTCGACTTTGCCGTTAAAGAGTTGGAACTTCAAACCTTCGCCGTCTTCTATCCCAACTCTCCTTATGGGCTTTATTTCAAAAACCTCTTCAACCAAGAAGTAACACGAAGAGGCGGAAAAGTTACAGGATCCGTCGCTTATCAAGAGGGCCAGACAGATTTCAGCCAGGAGATCAAAGGGTTCTTTAAGGTCCGGGTCCTTTCAAAACTGGATGCCAAGAAAAAGAAAGAGGATGAGTTCAAGCCCCTTCTTTCCGTAGACGGAATTTTCATCCCGGATGCCCATGATCGGGTGGGCATGATCCTTTCCCAGATGGCGTATTTTGACGTGAAAGGAACTTTTCTCGGAACCAATTCCTGGAACGGCCCGGGCTTGATTTCTGTCGGCGGCAAGGCAGCTGAAGGCGCGATCTTCGTCGATACATTTCTTGTCAAAGACCCTTCCCCTTCGGTCGCCCGATTCGTAGAGGAATTCCGAAAATCATTCCAACGGGATCCCGAAACCTTGGAAGCCCTGAGTTACGATGGGGCTGAACTTATAAAGGAAATCCTTCAATCCAAATCGGTCTCCTCTCCTCTCCAGATGCAAGAAGAACTCCGGCAGGTTAAAAGTTTTCAGGGGGTTACCGGATTAAAGGGTTTTGGGGAAGATGGCAAATCAATTCGTACTCTTTCCATCCTGGCTGTCAAGAAAGGTCAAATACAAAAGATCTGGCCCTGATAGGCTCGGACTTCACAAGTTTTTGGTTCGGAGCCTTTGATTTTACTCCGAACTCCGAACTCATCACTCCGAACTTAATGTCTTAAACATGAAACCACTCCATTCCTGGAACGTCAGTGTGGAGGAAGCTATTCAGATTCAGGAGGCATTGAAAGATCGAATCATCCTGAAGAAAACATTTTCAAAAGTGAAAACCATTGGAGGAGGAGATGCGGCCTATTCAAAAAATGGGAATTTTCTCTTCGGTGCGATTGTTGTTCTCTCATTCCCGGAAATGGAAATCCTCGATGCGGCCACGGCCGATGGGAAAATCTCCTTCCCCTACATCCCTGGCCTTTTAAGTTTTCGTGAAGGCCCGATTCTGATCAAGGCCTTTCAGAAACTGAGATTAAAACCCGATATGATGATTTATGATGGTCAGGGTATTGCCCATCCCAGAGGATTCGGACTTGCCTCACACATGGGCTTGTGGCTTGACGTTCCGTCGATTGGGTGTGCGAAAACCCCCTTGCTACGTGAATTTATCTCTCCAGGATCTTCAAGAGGAAGTTTTGAATGGATTCGAAGAGAAGGGAAAAAAGTAGGGGCTGCTCTGAGAACAAAGGATGGAGTGAAGTCCCTTTCCGTCTCTCCTGGTCACCAAATCGATCTCCGGACGAGCAACCAGCTCATCCTTGGAAGCTGCAAAGGATTTCGTTTTCCCGAACCGTTGCGCAAAGCACACCAACTCGCAGAGCGCGTAAGCCATGGAGCATAGCGTAAATGGAGACCAAGAAACTCATCGTCATTGCGAGCCCAAGGGGAAAGCGAACATCCATGAACTTATAAGTTTTATTATTGCCCACAACGGCAGATAACAAAAGATTGGTGTCGAAAACCCCTCGGGCAACCCAGCTTTGTTGGTACTTCGCAAATTTTAGCCGTTATCTGTACATTTTATGGCCTTGGAAAGGAAGAGAGGAGGAATGTAAAATGAGCGGAAGGACCGAGATGGGTCGGCGGAGCTTCTTAATCCTGGTCGGTGGAACCATCAGTGCATTGACGCTGTCTAACGATAAGACGATTGCGCAGGCAACCCCACAGCCTGCAGTAGAATTCAATAAATCAAGTTATGAAAAGGATAGGAAGATGAAGAACAGACTATTAATAGCCTATGGCAGCCGGTGCGGGTCTACGGGTGGAGTGGCTGAGGCCATCGGGCAGGTATTGTCCAAGGCAGGAACAGCAGTGGACGTTCGCGTTGTGAAGGATGTGAATGATCTCAGTCCTTATCAGGGTGTGATTGTAGGTAGCGCCATTCGTATGGGCAAGTGGCTGCCCGAGGCTGTAGCGTTTGTAAAGACACACCGGGACTCACTGAGTCGGTTACCTGTGGCCTATTTTGCCGTCTGTCTGACCATGAAGGATGATACTGTGGAGAATCGGCGCAAGGCATTGGGTTTTCTAGATCCGGTGCGCAAACAATTTCCACAGGTAAAACCAGTGGATATTGGTCTCTTTGCAGGGGCGGTAGACTATAAGAAACTATCCCTTGCATATGGCTTGATATTGAAGGTGAAGGGGGCTCCCGAAGGGGATTTCCGCAATTGGGAGGCTATCCGAACCTGGGCTGCTGGCATATGCCCGGCGCTGGACGGCGGTAAATGGGGGGCGGTTCAAGGTAAATAATTGAACGTTTAAGTGAAGCTCCCCGCCCACAGGGCGGGGCTTGCAGGGCACGTTCCGGTCAAAGTAGAAAAAATGCGGTTTGTCTCATCCTTAGAATGGCAATTTGGATTTGAGATTCGACTGATTAAGAATTCTGTGGATCGTGCGGGAAGTAGTATGCGGGGTTAAAGAATTTAAAATTCCTTATGACATCAATTTTGGCGGTCAAAAAGCCACAAGCCGTTGCCATTGACGCAGTTTAAGTATACCATACAGATGAAATCCATGAGAAAAAGAACCCTCATCATCGCCCTCGCCATTCTGGTAGTCCCCTTAACAATCCTGGCAGGTTCTTCTCTCGCTGAGGTGGCCGTGATAAAGGTCAACTATCGGAGCGCGTCCGACATCCTTCCCCTGGTGGAAACTCTCTTATCTCCAGGAGGAAAGGCCTCTCTCGATACACGGACAAATACCATTATCGTCAACGACACAAGCGAAGCCGTGGATAAGATCCAGGCCCTTGTGGCAGACATGGACAAGCCTGCAGAGCAGGTGAGGATAAGGTTCCGATTTCAGGAGGCAGGCCTTTCCAAGGACAGGGACCTTTCTGCATCGGGGAAGATCTCAGGGGACAGGTGGTCCGTGGCTACCGGCAGGAGTAGACGAGAGGGAGTGCACGTCCGCGCCAGAGACACCCGTGTGAACAGGCAGGGGACTACGGAATCTTTTATCTCGGTGATGTCAGGGAGCTTTGCCTACATCTGGGTGGGGAGGGACATCCCCTTTAGTGAACGATGGGTTTACTTGTCCCGGCGATACGCCCACGTGGTGGAGAAGGTGAACTTTCAGCGCGTCGAGACAGGATTTGAGGTGCGCCCCGTCATCACAGGAAATAGCGTCCACATAGAGATCGTCCCCAGGATATCTTCCCTTGAGGAAGGAGACCGAGGGGTGGTGCGTCTCACCGAGGCCTCGACAACATTGACCGTGACGAAGGGGCAGTGGGTGAGCATCGCAGGGGCCAACGAGCAGAGCAGCGAGGTCATCCAAGACATCCTCTCCACCGGCAGCTCCTCCGCTAACTCCACGCTTTCCCTGTCTTTGAAGGTGGAATAGTGGGGATTTGGAAAGCCGAGACTAACTACTTATAACGGTTCAGATACCGGTCCAACCTGTTCATCCCTTCTTCGATATTCTCCAAAGAGTTGGCATAACAAAATCGGAGATACCCTTCTGCATTCGTCCCAAAATCGATGCCTGGCGCCACGGCAACCTTTGCCTCTTTGAGAATGTCGAAGGCAAAGCGATAAGAATCTTTAGAAAACCTTTTTGCATTGGCCAAAATGTAAAAAGCTCCCGTGGGCTCCACCGTGATTCCAAACCCTAAGGCTCTCAGCTTTGGAATCAGAAAACGCCTTCGGTGGTCATAGGTTTCTCTCATTTTTTGAATATCCTTTTCGGTTTCCTTCAGGCCGGCCACGGCGCCCCACTGGGCAAAGGAACTTGCCGAGATGAAGAGATTCTGCTGGATTTTTTGCATGGGCCGCATGAACTCTTTCGGGGCAATCACATATCCCAGCCTCCATCCGGTCATCGCATAGAGTTTTGAAAACCCATTGATAACAAAAGCACGATCCGTGAATTCGAGAATGGTATGGACCTCCCCTTCATAGACCAGTCCGTGATAGATTTCATCAGAAATGATGAACGGAGACGATTTTGCAATCTCCTCCATCCTTTCCGCAGGCATCACATTTCCGGTGGGGTTGGAAGGGGAATTGATCATGATCCCTTTCACTCTTGGGCTCAGTTTTTCCTCGATCATCTCAGGAAGATACTGGAAGCCTTCCTTTTCCGACACCTCGACAAATACAGGAGAGCCATCCACAAACCGAATGATATTGGGATAACATGGATAGTAAGGATTGGAGAGGATGACTTCGTCGCCACGCTCCAGCAAGGCAGAAAAAAGAAGAAGCATGGCCGGCGAGGTTCCCGAAGCAACAAGAATTCGTTCGGGTGAAACCTTCACCCGATATTTCTTCCAGTAATCCTCGGCAATCGCCTCCCTCAATTCGATCAAACCCAGACTGTGCGTGTAATGAGTCTTCCCGTCACAGATCGCACGGTAACCGGCCTCGCTGATACATTCCGGAGTGTCAAAATCCGGCTCGCCCACTTCCAGATGGATGATATGCTCCCCGCTTCTCTCCAGTTCTTGAGCCTTCTCCAGAACATCCATCACAATAAAAGGGGGAATTTCCAGAGCTTTCTTTGATATCATGATTTACTCCCAGAAATCCAAATGTCAAAACCCAAATGTCAAATCAATGACAAATGGCTAAATGCCAACTGACCTTTTCGGACGTTTGGAATTTGGACTTCCATTGGACTTTGAACTTTGAAATTTGACATTTCCAGCTATTTGGGATTTGATGCTTGGAATTGGGTGCTTACTACAATCGGGTCTCCTCTCTTAACCTTCAGGACCTTCCGGGCATCCCCCTCTCTTACAGAAATCTCCAGAAAGCCACCACTTCCAAAAAGGGCAATCGCCTCATCTTTCTTACCTTCCCAGTATCCCTTCTTCAAACCACGGATGGTCTTTCTCCCTACTTGGATGACAAAAGGACGCCCTTGAATAAACCGAAAAAGTCTTCTTTCCTCAATGTTGCTGACCAGGTTTCCGAAGGTATCGACGTGCAGAATCTCTCCCGATAACTTCCCTTCTTTAATGAAGGGGCCTTCAAATCCTAACCATCCCAATGAGTCGATCTTATGCCCGAGGGCACTCGGCTTGACACCCAACGAGAGATGCGCAGCCACCGGAGCGAAAATGTCTCTTCCATGAAATGTCGTGCTGACTTTGGAAAGATGATACTTCTGTCTATCAAGCGCGATGATCTGTTTCACGCATTCCTTCCGGGTAATCATTGTGAAAAGACCGTTGTCAGGACCGACGAAACAGTAATGTTGCGTTACGAGAAGAAGAGGCTTCCTTGCCCCCCCTACCCCCGGATCCACCACGGAGAGATGGATTGTTCCTTTTGGAAAATAGGAATAGGCATTGGCCAGGATAAAGGCGCCTTCTCGAATATCATGCGGGCTTACCTGGTGGGTAATATCGATAAGGACGCACCGGGGGTTGATATTCAAAATCACGCCCTTCATCGACGCCACATAATGGTCTTTTGTGCCAAAATCGGTGAGCAGAGTGATGACAGGCTTTCTCATCAGCCCTCTTTGGAGTTCCGAGTTCGGTAGGAAACGGTTTGAAACCGTTCCGTACGGGAGTTCAGAGTTGAAAACACTTTTCGTAAATTCTTGTGGAAAGGCTTCCGAATAATCCCTTTCTCGGTGATGATGCCATGGATGAGGGAGTGGGGAGTCACATCGAAAGCGGGGTTGAAGGCTTTCACGCCTTTTGGAGCGATGGGGTACCCACGAAAATGGGTTACTTCTGCAATATTCCTTTCCTCAATCGGTATCTCTTCTCCGGAAACTAACGAGAGGTCGAGTGTGGAGGTCGGGGCAGCCACATAAAAAGGAATACCATGAGATTTTGAGAGAACAGCAAGGCCGTAGGTCCCAATTTTATTGGCTGTATCTCCATTTCCTGCAATTCGGTCCGCACCCACCACGACAAGATCAACCAACCCCTTTCTCATTAAAACACCTGCCATATTATCGGTAATGAGCGTCGCCGGGATCTTTTCCTGAACCAGTTCCCAGGCCGTCAGTCTGCACCCCTGGAGCATGGGTCTTGTCTCATCCACAAAGACCTGAAACTGCTTCCCTTCGTCCCGCGCAGCATAAATCACTCCCAGTGCCGTCCCGAATCCACCTGTGGCCAAAGCTCCTGCATTACAATGGGTCAGCACTCCGTCTCCGGCTTTGATCAGTTTCTTCCCGTACTTTCCTATTTTGCGGTTCACTTCAATATCCGTTTTAAGGATTTGAAGGGCCTCTCGCATCAACCTCTTTTTTGTCTCATCGACTCCATCGTTTTCGACGCGTTCCAATATCTTTTCCATCCGGTCCACGGCCCAAAAGAGATTTACCGCTGTAGGCCTGGTCTCTCTCATCTCCCGGCATACCTTTTCAACAGCTTTAGCAAATACCCGGGGATTATCGGACCGGTTTTTCTTGGCCCCCAGGGCAATCCCCATCGCAGCCGCTACTCCGATGGCAGGTGCCCCCCGGATGGCCATGGTTCGAATCGCCTGAGCCACAGAAGAAGCACTCCGGCAATCCAGGTACCGAACCTCCTGAGGAAGCCTTCTTTGATCGAGAATCCTTACCCGATCACCTTTCCAATCGATGGTTTTAAATTTCATAGCGTTTAATCGCAGGTTGAGGTTAAGGTTTAGGCTCAGGTAAAAACTTGTTTTGTTCTTGTCCTCAGCCTTAACCTCAGCCTCAACCTTTCAGTTTCTTCTTCAACAATTCATTGACCAATTTGGGATTCGCCTTCCCTTTGGTCTGTTTCATCACCTCTCCCACGAAAAAACCGAAGAGCTTCTCCTTGCCTTTCCGATAATCCTCCGCCTGCTTCGGATTGGCCTCTATCGCCTTTTCTATCGCTTCCTCGATTTTCCCTTCATCCAGAATTTGAACCCAACCTTTGTCCCGGACGATTCTTTCCGGGCGCTCGCCCGTTCGATACATTTCTTCAAAAACGTCTTTGGCGATCTTTCCGCTAATCGTCCCTTCTTTCATCATCGAAAGCATTTCCGCCAGATGTTGCGGAGTGACGGGGCATTGATCGATTTCCCTCTCATCATGTTTCAACTCCCTGAGAAGCTCTCCCATCATCCAGTTGCTGACGGTCTTGGGTTCTGGAAAAAGGCGGACACATTCCTCATAGTAAACCCCCATGGCTTTTGCAGAGGTGAGGATATCAGCATCATACTCAGGAATCTGGTATTGCCGGACAAATCTTTCCTTTTTTCCATCGGGAAGCTCGGGAAGGCTTTTACGAATTTCTTCGACCCACTTTTCTTCAACCCTCAAAGGAACAAGATCCGGATCGGGAAAATAACGATAATCATGGGCCTCTTCCTTTCCTCGCATCGAAATGGTAATCCCTTGCGCCACATCCCACAGCCGGGTTTCTTGGACAACTTTCTCTCCGTCCTCCAACATCGCTATCTGACGCTTGATCTCATACTCTAATGCCTTCTCCACATGCCGGAAAGAGTTCATGTTCTTCAATTCTGCTCTTGTCCCGAATTCCATCTGGCCCTTTGGCCGGACCGAGACATTGGCATCGCATCGAAATGTCCCCTTCTCCATATCCCCTGTGCAGATCTCCAGATATTGAAGGATCGCCCGAAGTTTCCTTAAATAATCACCCGCCTCTTGAGGAGACCGAATATCAGGTCCGCTTACAATCTCAACCAAGGGGACGCCTGTGCGATTAAAATCCACGTAGCTAAACGAAGCTGTCTCCGGCGTTTCGCCATGCTTCAGCTTTCCGGCATCCTCTTCCATGTGAATCCGAATGATATGAATTCGTTTCCTTTGTCCTTCTAACATGATCTCAACAAAACCATGCTCTGCCAGCGGATACTCATACATTGAAATCTGGTAGCCCTTGGGAAGGTCGGGGTAAAAATAATTTTTTCTGGCAAAAAGACTGGAAGGACTAATCCGGCAAGAAGTGGCCAACCCCAATTTGATAGCAAACTCCACAGCCTTCCGGTTCACAACAGGAAGAGATCCCGGCTGGCCGGTACAGACGGGGCAAGTTTGCGTGTTCGGCTCTTCCCCAAATACGGTGGAGCACCCACAGAATATTTTCGACCGGGTCAGGAGCTGGGCATGGACTTCCAAGCCAATAACGGGTTCATATTCCACAAGATTTCCCCTCTCAACGAAATATCGGTTAAAAATATAATAAACTCCTTGACTTGTCAATTGATAGAGAGATCTTCCCTCAAACCAATCCATTGATCTACTCAGTTGACAAACCCGGCCGATTCCATTACGTTAGTCAAAAATGTCTAAGAATTTCAAAATCCCCGCCTCATTTTCTCTGGTTGAAAAAGGGAAGGTTTCTCTCCTTCTTAAGGAAGAGTGCAAAAACCTCCTCCTCACGCAGGGGGTTGATGATGTAAAAACCTATCTCAAGAACAGCAGACAGACGGCTCACTATCTTAAGGGTCGAGCCTTCCATCCTTCCATCCCTTTCGAGGATGAGAAAAGGATGGTTTTTCGCCAATATTCACACGGTGGGCTTTTAAAAGCCATCACGGGAAATGTCTACTTCTTCGGAAAGAGATCTTTCCGCGAACTGGCCTTAACAGAGGAGGTCCGATCCTGCGGAATTCCTACGATCCCCTCCATCGGCGCCATCCATCATCGAATTTTCTTTCCCTTCTACCAGGCTTACTTTCTTTCCCTGGAAGTCCCCCACGCGATGGATCTGATTCGATATTTTACCGGAATTGAAGCACATCCCTCGCGTGAGAAC
>Ga0316624_10000547_pt1 | contig 12901 bp, 11 predicted proteins | sample OWC_Aug_N3_C1_D5_FD_207657 | JGI IMG/M metagenome (GOLD analysis project Ga0316624, IMG submission 207657) | Wetland soil microbial communities from Old Woman Creek delta, Ohio, United States - OWC_Aug_N3_C1_D5_A | ecosystem: Environmental > Terrestrial > Soil > Wetlands | place: USA: Ohio... | reverse complement strand
GTTTCCGCGAAATCGGTGGTGAAGCCGAAAGGCGCGAGCTTGGCCTGCATGAAATTTCGGACGGTGGCGTTGTCGTCCACGACCAGGACCGCGTCGGCGACGCGCTTCGCGGCGGCGCCCGGCTTCGGCGCGACGGCGGCGGCGCTGGGGCTCGTGCGGCGCAGCCCCCCCGTCTTGGCGGGGTCGACCGCGCCGGGCACCGGCGCGCGGCTATTCGTGAGCGCCGGCTGCTCGCCGTTCAGCAAGGTGTCGTCGAAGCATTGCAGCAGCCGCGCCCACTGGATCGGACGTCCGATCAAAGGCATGCCCGTGGCGCGGTCGGAGCTTCCCACGAGGACGGCTGGCGCGCGGAAGCGCGAATGCACCGCGCGAAACTCCTTCATCGCCGCGTCGTCGTCCGCGTCCACGAGATAGAGGTCGACCAGATCGGTGGAATCGGGCTGCCGCTGAACGAAGCTCGGATCGCGGCGCGCCGCCAGGGCGAATATGCTCTGCAACAGCAAACGCTCGGTCTGGTTGAATCCGATCACATCGACGCGGTAGTTGCCGTTCTCGTCCATAGCTTGTCGTTCCCCTTTGCCCGCAATGAATCTATCCGCGAGCGATTACCCGATTGGCAGCGAGTGCCAGGACATTGTCAGACATTGCAATTGCCCGGCGCCGGCCACGACGCCGCCGGGCCGCCGCGCTTCACGCGAGCACCCGCAATGCGTGACGCGTCCATATGTCGTCTATTTCGGCCAGCACCTGTTCCGCGCTCTCGAAGCGGTCTTCGGGCCGCTTGGCGAGCATGCGGTCGACGAGGGGCTGGCAATCGGCCATCTCGGCCGGCAGCCGCGGGATCGGCGCCGCATAGTGCTGGGCGAGGATCTCCTGGACTGTACTTCCCTTATAGGGGCGCTGCCGCATCAGCATTTCGTAGAAGATCACGCCGAGGCTGTAGAGGTCGGCGCGCGGACTGGTCTCCCCGGCGTAGGCTTGCTCCGGGGCGATGTAAAACGGCGTTCCGAGCACTTCGCCATGCAAAGTATGGCCGGCACCCTGTTCCAGCCGCTTCGCGACGCCGAAGTCGGTCAGCACCAGCACGCCGCTCTCGCGCAGCATCATGTTGGCCGGCTTGATGTCGCGGTGCACGATCCCGCGGCCGTGGATCGCGACCAGAGCGCTCGCGGCCTGGGAGAGCAGCGACAGTGCCTGCCTCTGCGTGAGCCCCTTGTCCATTTGCTCGCGCAGGCTGCCGCCGCCGAGATATTCCATCGCGAGGTAGGCGAGCTCCTCGCCGAATCCCTGATCGTAGATTCGCACGATGTGTTCGTGATCGATCGAGGACAGGATCGCGCACTCCTGGAAGAACCGCTTCCAGAGCGCCTCGTCCTCGCCGCGCTGTCCTTTCAGGATCTTGAGCACCGCCTTGCGTCCGTGTGCCGTGTCTTCGGCCAGAAAGACCGTCGACATGCCGCCCTCGCCGATTTTTGCCAGCACGCGATAGCCCCGAATCTCGGGCTCGCGCGCCTGCCTGCCGTCGCGCTTGCCCAGTTGCTCTCCGATCGCTTGCAGCCTGCCGTCGATCGCTTCCTTGGCCGCGACGGCGCTGGCGCGCGCGTTCTCGTCGAGCACTGCGCGCAGGCCCGGAGTGATCGTGACCTGCTGAGCGGGAGTCATCGTCCCGGGGGCGACCAGGCGCCCGAAGGAGATCGGGGACGGGCGCCCGGATATATCCAGCTCGCGGCGCTCGGCGACGTCGAAGCCCGGACCGCCGTGCTCGATGGTCGATATGCTGGCGACGATCGGCCAGCCGAGTTCTCTCGACTTGGATTGCAGCCGCGTCGCGACATTCACCGCATCACCCAGTGCCGTGATCTCCCCCGCTTCCCCCGAGGAAAGCTGAAACAAGAGCACCTCGCCGGTGTGAACGCCTATCCCGACGTTCAGCGGCGGAAGCCCCGCGTATTCGGGCCGGCTGCGGATCCAGCGGCCGAGCTCGTCCGCGACCTCGACGATGCCGAATGCGCAGCGCAGCGCGCTGCGCGCGTGCGCGCGCAGGTCCTCGGGCGACTCATGGCCGAACATCGCCATGACCCCGTCGCCCATGATCCTCACGATGCGACCCTTCTCGCGCAGGATGGGCTTGCACACCTCGCTCAAGTAGCGCCCGAGCAGCTGCGCGATGTCGGGCGCGGGCAGGCGCTCCGAGATCCGCGAGTAGTCCAGGATGTCCGAATACACCACGGTCTGAGTCAGCATGCGGCCCGTCGCGCCGGCGGCAGCCTCCACCGCGTTGCCGGAGGGGACGCTGCCGAGCCCCCGCTCGAAGCGCCGGCGCAGTTCCTCCGGCGCGGCGAGCACGTGCTCGGATACCTGCGATCGCAGCCGCCTGCGTTTGTCGAGCGCGTTGCCGACGGATTCGATGAGCTCGTCGGCGCGCACCGGTTTCGACAGGAAGTCGTCCGCTCCGAGACGCATCCCCCGGCGGACGTTCTCACGGTTGTCGAGGGCGGTGAGCAGGACGAACGGCAGCGCGGCCGTGACGGCGTCCGCGCGTATCGATTCGAGCGTGGCGAACCCGTCCATGCCGGGCATGCTCACGTCGCACAGAACGATGTCCGGCGCCTGCGCCCGTATGCGCTGCAACCCGGCACTGCCGTCTGCGGCGACGTCCACCTCGTAGCCCGCGCGCCTGAGAATATGCGAGACGAGATCCAGCATGCTCGGATCGTCGTCGATCGCGAGAACCCTCTTTCCGGCGGCGGCGGTTTCGACGCTCACAAACCGAGACCGGCGAGATCGTTCAGGAACTGACCCGTATCGGCGTAGCGCCGATCGCGATCCTTGGCCATGAGGCGCTCCAGCACGGGCTGCAGACGGTCATGCGGGGGACGCAGGAGCGGTACGGGTCCGTTGACGTGGAGATCGAGCAGCTGCGCGGCCGTCTGCGCCCGGTACGGACGCGCTCCGGTCAGCATTTCGTAGAAGATCAGACCAAGGCAGTAGATGTCGCAGCGCCGGTCGACCGGCTGCCCGGTGGCCTGCTCGGGACTGAGATAGTACGGCGTGCCGACCACCGATCCGTGCATCGTGTCCGTGATCTGCATGGAGAGGTGCTTGGCGATTCCGAAGTCGCCGAGCGCGAGGCTGCCGTCGGCGCGCAGCATAAGGTTGTCCGGCTTGAGGTCGCGGTGCACGATGTCGACGCGATGAATCTCGTGCAGCGCCGCGGCGATCTGCTTGCTGTAGGAAACGGCCGTCTCGCAGTCCAGACCCCCGGCGATCCGCGAGCGCAGGTCGCCGTGCGGGAAATATTCCATCGCGATGTAGGCGTGGCCCGCCGAGAAGCCCTGCCGGTAGATCGTCGCCACGTTCGGGTGGCGGACCTGGGCAAGCAGCGCAAATTCCTGCATGAACCGCTGGAGCGCGTCGTCATCGCCCGAGCCGCCAAGCGACATGACCTTGAGCACCTGAAGCTCGTCGCCTTCGCCGGCCTGCGCGAGGTAGATAGACGCCATCCCGCCCTCTCCGATCTTGCGCACGATCCGGTAGTCCTGGATCGAGAAAGGAACCGCGCCGTTGCGCGCCGCAGGATCGGTAGTGCCCGAGGGATCCGGGGACAGGACGCAGCGCCGATTCGACAGGACCGAGTCCCTGAGCGCCTGGTAAACCTCCGGAGCGCTCCGCGAATTCTTGCGCGGCGCCAGCCCGGTGACTTCCACGATGTCCACGAACGAACTGTCGGGCAGACGAACCGAGCCGATGCGGCCCGATTCGATGCGGTTTCCGGCGGCGCGGCGCGTGGCGTCGGAGGCGACGATGCTCCAGCCGATATCGGGACCCGTGCACTCCAGCGCGCGCGCGATCTCGACGGCGTCGCCGCTCGCCCGCACCGCGCCGCTGTTGCCGGGGCGCGCGGGCTCGATTTCTACCCGTCCCATGTGCGCCCCCACGCAGACCGCGAGCGGCATGACAGCTTCGCCGTTAGTTTCGGTGTGCAGGCGTTGGTTTAGCTCGGCGGCCTGGTAGACGATCAAGATCGCCGCCTGCAGGGCGCGTCGCGCATGGTCCGGCCGTGTCTCGGGCTCGTTCGCGAATACCGCGAGGATCGAGTCCGGACGGATTTGCGCAAGAACGCCATTCTGCTTCGCGATGGGCTTCTGCAGTGTGCCGCGGAGTTCCTCGACGAACTCCGCGTCTGCGCCCTGCCCCATCGCATTGCAGACAGGCAGCATATTGCGCAAGCGCGCGTAGAGGACAGTGGCTACGGTCTCCATGGAGTCTCGCCTATGTTCGACCGACACCTCGCGTTGGTCCTGGCACCTCTCGCCTCCCCCTGTCGATGCGTCCGGCGCGTGCGCCACCGGCTCGAGCGCGCGGAATGATCATCGCGGGCCGGGCGCCGCAAAATGTCAGGGAATGTCTGCCAGCCGCAAAGGTGTGAAATGCGGCGGCGCCTTGCTGGCGAGTCAGGTCACGCTCAACAGTTCCTGACGCGCTCGATGCAGGTGCGCAGGACTTCGTCCGGGTCGCGCCGCCACCAGTCGAGCTCGGAGAAAATCTCGACTTCCTGGAAGCCGCTATAGCCGGCGCCTTGCATCCACGAGCGGATGAGCGGCAGGTCGATGACGCCGTCGCCCATCATGCCGCGGTCGTTCAAGAGGTCGCGCGTCGGCACGAGCCAGTCGCAGATGTGGTAGGCGAGCAGGCGCCGGCGCTCGGCGCGGCGGATCTGCGCCTCGAGCTTCGGGTCCCACCAGGTGTGGTAGACGTCCACCGCGACGCCAATGCCCTCGCCCAGCGCGTCGCAGAGGTCCAACGCCTGCTCGAGGGTGTTCACGCAGGCGCGCTCGGCAGCCTGCATCGGATGCAGCGGCTCGATGGCGAGCGGGACGCCCGCCTGGCGCGCCTCGGGCAGGATCTCGGCGATGCCGTCGCGCACGGCCTGCCTCGCCCCGCGCAGGTCCTTCGATCCGGGCGCCAGGCCTCCGACCACTAGGACGAGGCAGCGCGCGCCGAGGGTGTGCGCTTCCTCGATCGCGCGGCGGTTGTCGTCGCGCCAGTCGGGCGCGGTGAAGAAGCCGCCGCGGCACAGGCCGGTGACCGCGAGGCCTTGTGCCTTGATCGCCGCGGCCGCGGCAGCGAGGCCCATCTGCGCGACCTGGTCGCGCCACGGCGAGATGCCGCGGATGCCGTGGCGCGCGCAGCCGTCGATCATCTGCGCAAGCGTCCATTGCTTGCGCACCGTCGCGGTATTGAGCGAAAGCTCCATTCAGCCGCAGCCGTGCACGGCGAGCAGCTGCTTCATGCGCGCGCAGGCGCGCGGCGGATCGGCGAGCAGCCCGGCCGCATCGGCCAGGCGGAACAGCTCCGCGAGGTGCAGCAGGTTGCGCGCCGACTGCTGGCCGCCGACCATGATGAAATGGTCCTGGTGGGCGTTCAGCCAGGCCATGAACACGACGCCCGTCTTGTAGAAGCGCGTCGGCGCGCGGAACACGTGGCGCGAGAGTGGCACGGTCGGCGCGAGAACCTCGCGGTACTCGGACGTCCTGCCCTCGGCGAGCGCCGAGAGCGCGTGCGAGGCGGCGGGCGCGATCACGTCGAAGATGCCGAGCAGCGCGTCGGAATGTCCTTCGGCGTCGCCCTCGATCAGCTCGGCGAAGTTGAAGTCGTCGCCCGTGTACATGCGCACGCCCGCGGGAAGGCGGCGGCGCATGCGGATCTCCTTGTCCTTGTCGAGCAGCGAGATCTTGATGCCGTCGACCTTGGCCGCGTTCTTGCGCAGCACCTCGAGGCAGGTGTCCATCGCGGCGTCGTGGTCGCTTGCGCCCCAGTAGCCCTCGAGCGCGGGATCGAACATCTCGCCCAGCCAGTGGATGATCACCGGATGCCTGACCTGGGAAAGGATCCGGTCGTAGACGCGCGCGTAGTCGTCGGCCGAGCGCGCGCTCGCCGCGAGCGCGCGGCTCGCCATGAGCACGATGCGCCCGCCGAGCCGCTCGATCGCGCCGCACTGCTCTTCGTAGGCGGCGATGATCCTCCCGATCGGGTGCGTGCCCGGCGGCAGGTGGTCGGTTCCTGCGCCCGAGGCGACTTCGCCTGCGCCGTCGGCGAGCGTGCGCCGGATCAGCTCGAGCGAGCTCGGCCAGTCGAGCCCCATGCCGCGTTGCGCGGTGTCCATCGCCTCGGCGATGCCCAGGCCCCAGGACCAGAGGTGCCGCCGGAAGGCGAGCGTCGCGTCCCAGTCGATCGCCGCTTCGAGCCAGGGCTCCTTCGCCGACAGCGGATCGGCGACGACGTGCGCCGCGGCCAGCGCGCGCCGCGTGAAGGCGCGGGCCGGTCGTGCGAAGCGCCTGGGCTCGCGCACTACGTACGGCTCCATGCGGCCGCCCGGCACCGGGAGCTCGATACTGAGGATGGCTTCGCGCTTCATGGCTCAGGGCTTCAGTTTAGGCACGTCGAGCCACTTCTTCAGCCGCCAGCTCTTCAGGCCGAGCTCGGCGAGCTGCACCCCTTTGGCGCCTTCGAGCAGTCCCCAGCGGAACGGCCCCTCGCCGGCGACGTGCCTGAGGAACAGCTCCCACTCGACCTTGAACGCGTTGCCGGTGTCCTCGTCCGGGACTTCCTTCCAGCCGGCGAAGAAGTCGATCGGCTGCGGGATGTCGGGATTCCACACGGGCTTCGGCGTCTCGGAGTAGGACTGCGTGAAGCAGCGGCGCAGGCCGGCGACCGCGCTGCCCGCGGTGCCGTCCACCTGCAGCGTGAGCAGGTCGTCGCGCCGCACGCGCACCGCCCACGAAGAATTGAAGTGCGCGACGACGCCGCCCGCGAGCCTGAAGGTGGCGTAGGCAGCATCGTCCGCCGTCGCCCTGTACTTCTTGCCCGCCTCGTCCCAGCGGAAGGGGATGTGCGTCGCGCCGAGGCAGCTCAGCGCCTGCACCTCGCCGAACAGGTTGTCTAGCACGTAGCGCCAGTGGCACAGCATGTCGAGAATGATTCCGCCGCCATCCTTCCTGCGGTAGTTCCACGACGGGCGCTGCGCGGGAACGCGGTCGCCTTCGAACACCCAGTAGCCGAACTCGCCGCGCACCGACAGCAGGCGCCCGAAGAAGCCCTCGTCGCGCAGCTTCTTCAGCTTGAGCAGCCCGGGCAGCCAGAGCTTGTCCTGCACCACGCCGTGCTTGACGCGAGCCTTCTTCGCCGCCGCGTACAGGTCCTTCGCCTCGGCGAGCGTGGTCGCGACCGGCTTCTCGCAGTAGACGTGCTTGCCGGCGCGGATCGCGCGCTTGAGCAGCCGCGGCCGCAGCTGCGTCGAGGCGGCGTCGAAGAAGATCTCGTCGTCGCGGCTCGCGAGCGCCGCATCGAGGTCGGTGGTCCAGCGCGCGACGCCGTGCGTGCGCGCGAGCTCCTCGAGCTTCGCGGCGTTGCGGCCGACGAGCAGCGGGTCGGGCATGAGCCGCGTGCCATCCTTGAGCGCCACGCCGCCTTGCTTGCGGATCTCGAGGATCGAGCGCACGAGGTGCTGGTTCGTGCCCATGCGGCCGGTGACTCCGTGCATGACGATGCCGATGCGTTTTTCGCCCATTGTCCCTACCGTTTCAGGCCGTTCAGGATCATGTCGGTGATGTGCCGCTTGCGCGCGGCGAGCGCGCGCGGCGCCATCAGGTCGCGCCCAAAGATGCCGGAGAGCGTATAGCGGTTGGAGAGGTAGAAGTAGCCCTCGCCCGCGATCGAGATGTAGAGCTGCACCGGATCGACGTCGTGCCGGAACAGCCCCGCGCGCTCGCCGCGCCGCAGGACGTCGCGTAGCGTCTCGACGAGCGGCGCATGCAGGCGGTGCACGCGGCGCGAGCGCGCCACGTGGTGGCCCTTGTACTGGTTCTCGCAGTTGAGCAGCGCGAGGAACTCCGGGTGCTCGAGGTAGTACTCCCAGGTGAAGCCCACCAGGCGCTCGAGCGCCGCGCGCGGGTCTAGGTGCCCGAGGTCGAGCGCGCGCTCGGCTCCGCGAATGCTCTCGTAGCTCGCCTCGAGCACGGCGCGGAACAGGTCCTCCTTCGAGCCGAAGTAGTAGTACAGCATGCGCTTGTTGGCGTCCGCGCGCGCCGCGATGCGGTCGACGCGCGCGCCGGCCAGGCCGTGGCGCGCGAACTCGGCGGTCGCCGCCTCCAGGATCCTGCGGCGCATTCTTTCCGGGTCGCGGCCGCTCTTCATTCCATGCCCAGATGCCGGTAGATGCGCCGCGTGTAGTCGCCGAAGCGCTCGTGCGTCTTGATGTCCAGGCTGCGCGGATGCGGCAGCTCGACCTCGAAGTTGTCCGCCATGCGCGCCGGGCCGGCGGTAAGCACGACCACGCGCGTGCCGAGGAACACGGCCTCCGAGATGCCGTGCGTGACGAAGACGATCGTCTTGCCGGCTTCCTTCCAGATGCGCAGCAGCTCGAGGTTCATCTTCTCTCGCGTGAGCGCGTCGAGCGCGCCGAAGGGCTCGTCCATCAGCACGAGCTTCGGGTCGTGCACCAGCGCCCGGGCGATGGCCGCGCGCTGCTGCATGCCTCCCGAGAGCTCGTAGGGATACTTGTCCTCGTAGCCCGCGAGGCCCACGAGAGCGAGCAGCCCGCGCGCCCGGTCGCGCGCCTCGGCCCTCGGCAGACCGAGGATCTCGGCCGGCAGCAGCACGTTCTCGAGGATGCGCCGCCACTTGAGGAGCAGCGGCGCCTGGAACACCATGCCGACGTCCCTGCCGGGGTCGAAAGGGTGCGTCGCCGAGCCGATGCGCAGCTCGCCGCCGTCGTGCGCGTGCAGCCCGGCGAGGATCTTCAGCAGCGTCGACTTGCCGCAGCCCGAAGGCCCGACCAGCGCGACCAGCTCGCCCGGCATGACGTCGAAGCTCGCGTCCGAGATCGCCGGATGCCCGCCGTAGTCCTTGCGCACCCCGGCGAGGTGGATGAAGGGCTCAGCCAATGCGCGCGTCCTTCGGCACGAGCAGGCGCTCGAGCGTAAGCACGACGCCGTACAGCAGCATGCCGATCATCGTGATTAGCAGCACGGCCATGAACATGGCCGGCGTGTCGAGCGTCACCTGGACCTGCAGCATGAGGTAGCCGAGCCCCTTGTCCGAGCCGAGGAACTCGCCCACGATCGCCCCCGCCACCGCGAGGATCGCGCCGACCTTCATGCCCGAGAAGATGTAGGGCAGCGCGCCGGGCAGCTGGATCTTGGCGAACAGCTGCCAGCGTGAACCTTTCAGCGAGCGCACCAGGTCAAGCAGCTCGGGCTCGATCTCGCGCAGCCCGCGCGCCGTGGTGAGCAGGATCGGGAACACCGCGATCGAGAACGCCATGATCGAGTTCGGCAGCACGCCGTACTTGAACCACACGATGATCAGCGGCCCGAGCGCCACCTTGGGAATCATGTTGAGCGACACGAGCAGCGGCATGAAGAACGCCTCGAGCGTCTTCGACCAGGTGAATAGCAGCGCGAGCGCCACGCCGGCCGCGAGCGCGAGCAGGTAGCCCCCGAAGATCTCCGTGCCGGTCACGGCGACGTTCGTCCACCAGCTGTACTTCGGCTCGAGCAGCGCGTCGAGGGTCGCGCCCGGCGACGGCATCACGAACTTCGGCACGTGGCCGAGGCGCACGAACAGGTACCAGGCGAGCAGCACCGCGAGGTGCGCGAGCAGCGCGAGCGTCCAGCGTGTGAGCTTGGAGTTCATGAGAGCCACCTGTCCAGGTTGTTGCGCACGAAGGCGTCGTCCGCGAGGTCGCCGTGCTCGCGGTACACGCGGTCGATCTCCTCGGACTGGCCCGGCGAGAGCTTCTCCTGCGGATCCAGGCACCAGGTGCCGGCGAGCAGACCCTGCCGGCGCAAGACCTCGTGGCAGCCCGGGATGCAGCCCGCGAAGTTGTGCGCGACGTCGAAGAAGGCGCTGTTGCAGTCGGTGATGCGCGCATCGAGCGCGAGCAGGTTCTCGTCGAGCGGCCCGCGCCGCACCCGCTCGAGCAGCTCGACCGCGCTCCGGGTCCACACGCTCCAGTGCCCGAGCAGCCCGCCGCGGATGCGCACGCGCACCGTCTCATCGCCGCGGCGCACGTCGAACGGCACCGCGAGGTCGAGCAGGATGTGGTCGTCGTTGCCGGTGTAGAGCGCGATCCGGCCCTCGGCGCGCGCGGCGACCACGCCCCGCACCACGTCCAGGGTCGCGTAGCGGTTGAAGGGCGCGATCTTGATCGCCACCACGTTCTCGATCTCGGCGAAGCGCCGCCAGAACTGCGCGGAAAGCGGGATGCCACCGACCGCGGTCTGCAGGTAGAAGCCCACCAGCGGGATCTCGGCCGCCACCGCGGCGCAGTGCGCGATCAGCTCGTCGATCGACGCGCCTTTCATGGCGCCGAGCGCGAGCATGCCGCAGTGATAGCCCATGGCGCGTGCGCTGCGCGCCTCGTTGCGCGCGGGCTCGGTCTTCCCGGCCAGGCCGGCGATCATCACCGCTTTCCGGCCGGCGGCCTCTTCGGCCGCGATTTGCAGCACCCGCTCGTAGAGCCCGGCTTCCCGGATCGCGAACTGGGTGGCGTGCACGCCGACCGCGAGGCCGCCGCTGCCCGCGTCGAGGTAGTAGCGCGCGAGCGCCCGCTGGCGGCGCTCGTCCAGCCGGCGGCGGTCGTCGAGCGCGAGCGGATGGGCGGGGATCACCGCGCCGCGGGCGAGCAGCGAGCCGATGTCGTCGGGAAGCGCGTGGGGAAAGCGGCGCGACATGTTAACCGTCTGGTTACCTGATGGTACCATCGTCTTTCAGCCAACTAAGGAGGGTCTTCCATGCGCAGGCTTCTCGTCGCCGCGGCCGCCGCCATCCTCGCCGTCCCCGCCGCCGCTGCAGAGCAGAAACTCGACTTCATCCTCAACTGGGTTCCGGGGGGCGACCACGCGCCGTACTACTACGCGAAGAAGCTCGGCTGGTACCAGAAGGAAGGCATCGAGCTGAACCTCGAGCCGGGCAAGGGCTCGGCGCTCTCCACCCAGAGGGTCGCCGCCGGCGCGAACCCGATCGGCCTCGCCGACATGGCGGGCGTGCTGGTCGTCGACGGCAAGGGCGCCGACGCGGTAGCCGTGTTCAACGTCTACGCCAACTCACCGCAGGGCATGTACTGGCTGAAGAGCTCGGGGATAAAGGGCATCAAGGACTTCCCGGGCAAGAAGATCGGCAATCCGGCGGGCGACGCGGCGCGCGTGATGTGGCCGGCGCTCGCCAAGGCGAACGGCATCGATCCGAACTCGGTCACCTGGGTGAACATCGACCCGAACGCCAAGCTCGCCGCGCTCAAGGCGCACACGGTCGACATCACGACCTCGTTCTACAACCTGCACCATGTGTTCAAGCGCGAGCTGGGCGACGACATGGGCTTCCTCGCCTGGCGCGACGCGGGCCTCAACACCTACGGCAACTCGATCATCGTGAACGGCGAGTACCTGAAGAAACACCGCGACACGATCGCGAAGTTCGTGAAGGTCACCCAGCGCGCCTTCGCCGCGTGCGTCAAGGATCCCAAGCCCTGCGTGCAGGCACTCATCGACGCGAATGGCGCGCTCAACTTCGACAACGAGCTCGCCAACTGGAAGCTCGTCGAGGTCCTCATGAGCGACAAGATCTCGCAGACCGTCGCGCTCGGCTGGCACGACGACAAGCGCATGCAGCATGACTACGACCTGGTGCGCGAGTATGTCGGCGTCGACAAGCCCTACGCCGTGAAGACGGTCTACACCAACGCCTTCCTCGACAAGTCGATCAAAATGATCCCGGTCAAGGGCGACTGAAGCGGCTTTCCAGGCATTGCGCGAACTGCGCCGTGCGCTCGGTCGCCCGGCGCTCGAACAGCCGGTCGACGACCGGCTTGAGCGGCCCCTCGCCCTTCACGTCGAAGCGGCTGCACATCTCGGTGCCCGCGGCCGAGGGCTCGAGCGCGACCTCGATCGCCATCGTCAGGTGCTTGGCCTTCGCCGTGGCATGCAGCCGCCGCGGCGGATCCTCCGCGTCGATCTCGGCGCGCAGCGCGACGATCAGAGGCACCGCGCCGATCTTCTCCCTGACGGTAAACTCGACCGTGCGGCCGTCGACCACCTTGATGCCCTCCACGCCGGGAATACAGGTGCACAACGCCGTGAAGTCGCGCAGGAAGCTCCAGAGCTCCTGCGGCGGCGCATTCACCGAGAAACGGGCTTCGCGCTGAGGCATCAGTCCCACCACTTCCTGAGCTTGTAGTCCTCGGCGATCACACCGGCGGCGTTGTGGCCGGCGCCGGCGTGCACGCCGCCGCCCGGGTGGCAGAAGCCGCCGCACATGTACAGGCCCTCCACGGGCGTGCGGTAGCCCGACCAGCCGGCAAACGGCCGGAAATAGCCCATCTGGTCGGGCGTCATGTCGCCCACGACGTCGACGCCGTTCACCAGGTTGTCGTTGCTGCGCTCGGTATCGGTCGGATCCTGGATCTTCATCGCGAGGATCTTGTCGCGCGTCATGTTCGGGGCGTACGAGCGCCAGAGCTCGAGCAGGTGCCCCGCGTATTCCTCCCGCAGCGGCTGCCAGCCTTGCGGGCCGTCGGGCTCAATGCGGTACGGCGCGTACTGCCAGACCACCGCCGTGTGCTTCCCGGCAGGCGCCTGCGAGGGGTCGAACAGCGTTGGCAGCGTGATCTGCAGCATTTCCTTGCGCGGCGGGTGGCCGAGCGCGATCTCCTGGTATGCGCGCACCTGCTCGAGCATGCTGCCGCCGAACATTTCCTGGCTGAAGGCACCGTTCACCGGCGGGTTCGCGGCGCTCGCGGTGTAGCGCGGCGGCTCGGAGAGCGCGAGGTGCAACACCATGAGCGAGCGGCCGCGCGAGTGGTAGTTCCTGACGCGCGTCGCGAACGGCGCCGGCAGCGCTT
>Ga0316624_10000546_pt1 | contig 12908 bp, 10 predicted proteins | sample OWC_Aug_N3_C1_D5_FD_207657 | JGI IMG/M metagenome (GOLD analysis project Ga0316624, IMG submission 207657) | Wetland soil microbial communities from Old Woman Creek delta, Ohio, United States - OWC_Aug_N3_C1_D5_A | ecosystem: Environmental > Terrestrial > Soil > Wetlands | place: USA: Ohio... | reverse complement strand
CCCTGGTGGCACTGATCGCTTTTCTGACCCTGCGCTTCTCGGTCAACTACATGCATCGTGAAGCAGGCTTCCGCCGCTTCTTCATGGTGATGTCGCTCTTTACCGGAGCGATGCTGCTCATCGTGACGGCGGGGAATGCGGTGCTGTTGTTCATCGGTTGGGAACTGGCCGGGGTGAGTTCATTTCTGCTCATCGCCTACTCCTGGGAGCGCCCGGTGGCGACCCAACATGCCATGCGCGCCTTCGTCACCAACCGCATCGGCGATGCCGGCTTTCTTCTCGCCATCTTTCTCTCCTTCGCGTGGCTCGGCAGCGTGGAGTGGCCGCTGATGATGCAGCGGATCACCGGGCTGGAGAGCCTGAGTGCCGGCCTGCTGGCGAGCGGCTTTCTCATCGCGGCGCTGGCCAAGTCGGGACAGCTGCCCTTTTCGCCATGGATCGGCCGCGCACTGGAGGGGCCGACCCCCTCCTCGGCGATCTTCTACGGTTCGCTGATGGTCCACGTGGGTGTCTATCTGGTGATCCGCCTGGCGCCGATCTTCGAACAGTCGCCGGCGGTGATGGTGCTGCTGGCTTTGATGGGGGGGCTCACCGCGCTGTACGGATTTATCGGCGGGCTGGTGCAGAGCGATGTGAAGAGCAGCCTGATGTTCGCCACCACCGGCCAGGTGGGACTGATGTTCCTCGCCTGCGGTCTCGGCTGGTTCGAACTCGCTGCGATACATCTGGGCGTTCATGCCATCTGGCGTGCCTATCAATTCCTGCTTTCGCCGGCGCTGCTCTATCAGGTGGATCGGCCGGTGCGTCAGGTGCCCGCCTGGCTGCGCCGTTTTCAATGGCTCCACACGGCAGCCATGCAGCGTTTCTGGCTCGATCCGATTGCCGAGGCGCTGCTGGTGCGTCCCACTCATGAACTGGCGCGGGACGCCAACCACTTCGATGAGCAGGTGATCAGCCGTGTGGTCGGCCTGCACGCCGAGACAGCAGGCGAGACAAAAGATGCCATGCACGTGATCCAGGATCGCGGTGCACCGGGCCGGTTTCTGCACTGGCTTTCCGATGCGGCGCAACGATTCGAGCAACAGCTGGTTTTTCGCAAAGGGGGGGGGCTTGGACATCTGCTGCAACACATCGGCATCTATTTGCGCGACGTGGAGAGTCTGCTGGAGCGGCCCCGTTATCTGTTGTTGCTGATCATGGCAACGCTCGTAGTCATCCTCTAGGGCATCCGGCATGAATACGATTTACTGGTTTCAGCAGACGGCCTATCCGGTGCTTGCGGTGTTGCAACTGCTGCCGCTGGCAGGGGCGCTGTTGACGGGCTATCTGCGTACTCGTCCATTCGCGCCGATGATCGGCCGGGCAGTGGCGTTGCTGGTGCTGCTGGTGGCCATCGATCTCTACCGCATGCTCGACAAGACACACGCGGCACTGCAGATGACCGAATATCAGCCATTGATCGGCCCCTTCGTTTACCACGCGGCTGCCGATGGCGTGACAGTACTGTTCGTGCTGCTGGCCGCGCTGCTCACTTTTCTGCTGACCCTTTATACGGCCGCACGCCGTCTCGATGCGCCGGGGCAGTTGGTGGCAGTGATCCTGCTGCTCGAAGCGGTGCTGATGTCGCTGCTGGTCACCGCCGATCTGCTCTGGTTCGTGATCGTGTCGGCACTGGAACTGGGGCTGGCGGGCTATCTCTCGTGGCGGTGGGCAACCACACCGGAGCGCGGTTTGGCTCTGCTGCGTTTCTACCAGTTTCAGGGTACGGGACTGTTGCTCTTGTTCGCCGGGACGCTGATGCTGGGATGGCACTTCGCCGACAGCGCGGGGTATTGGAGCTTCGATCTGGCCGATCTGACAAAGGTCTCTTATCAGGGCCCGCTGGCAACGGTGATCTTCTATCTGCTCTTTTACGGACTGGCGGTACGCACTCCGCTGTTTCCTTTCCACGGCTGGCTGCCGCTGGTGGCGCACCGTGGCAATGTGGCGATCGCGCCCGCCTTTCTGCTCGGGGTCAAGGTGGGACTCTACGGCCTGGTGCGCTTTGTCTTTCCCATCCTTCCCCAGGCCGTGGAAAAGTGGCACGCCTATGCGGTGGCGTTCGCTGTGGCGGGCGTTTTCTACGCGGCGTTTCTCGCCTTCCAGCAGCAGAATCTGCGCCGCCTGATGGCCTTTGCCGTCGTGAGTCATACCAGCCTGGTGGTGATCGGCCTCTTTTCGCTGGAGCGCACGGCGTTGCAGGGCGCACTGCTGCTGGCGGTCAACTTCGGTCTCGCTGCCACGGCGATGCTCTTCATGATCGGGTTCGTCTACAACCGCACCAACACAACCGAGTTGTCGCGGCTGGGTGGCCTGTTCGATCGCATTCCCTACATCAGCATCGCGTTTCTTGCCTCCGGTCTGGCGATCATCGGCATGCCGGGAACTCCCGGTTTCGATGCGGCCCATATGGTGCTGGAGGCCTCCATCGAACGGTTCGGCGCACTGCTCACCGTGGCGGCGGCCGTCGGCAACGTGGCGGCGGCGGGCTTTCTGCTCTACGCCTTCCAGCGCGCCTTTCTCTCTCCCGCGCCCGCGGGCGTCGATCTCGATACCATCGATCGCAGCAAGCCGATGGAGCTGCTGGTCGCGGTGCTGGTACTGGCGGTATTGCTCGGCACGGGTTTCTATTCCGAGCCGTGGATGGTGCTGACCGATGCGCCCATGCAGGCGCTGGGCACCCATTTTGAACACACCGGGATCGTTTCCCACTGAGGGCATGGTATGGATGCGCTGCCGTTACTGACCCTGCTGATCCTGATTCCCCCCCTCGGTGCCGCGTTGATGGCGCTATTGGCGCGCCACGAAACGGCACGCCTCGTGGCGCTGCTGACCGTCGCCGCCGACCTGGTCTTGTCGCTGTGGTTAGTGGCGGGATTCGATCCGGCGAGTGGCAGATTTCAATGGGTCGAGCAACGGCCCTGGATACCTACGCTGCACATTACCTATATGGTGGGGGTGGATGGCATTTCGCTGCTGTTCCTTCCGCTCACGGCGCTGCTCTTTGCGGGGATCATCATTGCCTCGTGGAATTCGGTGCGCGTCATGCCGCGCCTCTACTACGCGTTGCTGCTGCTGCAACTGGCGGCGACGCTGGGCATTTTCATTGCCATCGACACCATTCTCTTTTTCCTTTTCTGGGAAGTCTCGCTCATCCCGCTTTTTTTCCTGGTCAGCCTGTGGGGCGTGGGGCCCGAGCGGCGCCATGCGGCGAACAAGTACACGCTGATCATGCTGAGTGGCGGTGTGCCGTTGCTGTTCGGTTTTTTGCTGCTCGCGTTCAATCATGCGTCGGGCGCAAGCCTGGCGATCCCACAGGGGCTCTCATTCGATCTGCCGACGCTGCTTGCGACACCGTTGGCACCTGAGCTGGAGCTTGCCGTGTTCGCACTGCTCTTCCTCGGGTTTGCAGTGAAGACGCCGCTCTTTCCACTGCATAGCTGGCTGCCGGTGATGGCGATGGAGGGGCCGGTGGCCATCGTGGCGACCTTGACCGGGCTCAAGCTCGGTGCCTATGGCCTGCTTCGCTTTGCCATACCGCTCGCACCTCATGCCGCACACGATTTGCGCTGGTTACTTATCGGGCTAGCGGTCATCGGTATTCTCTACGGTGCGGTGGCGGCGTTGGCGCAAACCAATCTGCGCCGCATGCTGGCCTATTCGAGCATGAGTCACGTCGGGCTGGTGGTGCTGGGGCTTGCCTCCTTTTCGTTGCAAGGGGTGCAGGGGGCGGTGCTGCAGCTGCTGAACTTCACGATAGTGGCGGGCGGCAGTTTTCTGTTGCTGGCGATGCTGCGCCATCGCACCGGCTCCACCGACACGGCCGATCTGGGCGGGGTGGTTCACTCCATGCCGCTGCTCGCCATGCTGTTCCTGTTGCTGGGACTGGCTGGAATGGGGGTGCCCGGCACCAGCGGCTTTCCTGCCGAACTCCTGCTGCTGCTCTCCATCCTCAAGACGCACACCGGCGCCGGCATGGCAGCGCTGTTCGGCATGGTCATCGGGGCCGGGTATTTTCTCTCCCTCTATCGCCGCGCTTTTCTTGGCCCGGCCCACAACCCTGCGGTGATACACGGTGCCGATCTGCTGCCACGCGAGCGCTGGCTGATGGCGTTGGTGGCAGTGCTGGTGCTGCTGGCCGGATTTGCACCCTCATGGGTGATCGATCTGATCGCTCCGGCCGCCCAGGGGTGGGCGGCGCGGCTGGGATAAAATTGTCGAGTCGGCGAACGGGATCAGTGCAATCCCTTCGAGTAGAGTCTGATCAATGCCAGTTGAACTTCGCCTGATTTGTGTCGAATGGGCTTGAGGCTTTCGCGGACCTGAGCGCCATAGCCATTTGCGATGTCGTTAAGGGCCTGTCCCACCAACAGATGGAAGTCGGCATGAATGTTACGTAGCTCCTGATATTCAGTGAGATTACCGAACCTCTTTTTTGCTTCCCCATGTATCCAATGCCCCAGCGTACAGTCATGATCGCCGGCGACCTTGGCCAGTTCGATGTGTTCCTTTCCATTGAGAGCCATTTCGATACGATGCAGCCAGTTGATATGTGCATCAAGGGCGTGTTTCATGTCCAGCCCATGGAAGGCATTTTCACCCGGTGCAAAGTGCATGGGCGAGGACTGGATCAATTCAGGTGAGTTGCCACCTTCTGTAACCGCTTTAAGCCAGGACAATATGCTCATTTTATAGGTCTCGTTGTTTGATAGTTATAATTGTCATTCCTGGAGCAGGCGACGCCTTCGTTTGATTCAACCCAATGCTATGGGTTAACGAACTCTATGGTTTTGATCTACATCAACCGGATGAAAATTAAACTGTTTGATTTTTTATCACAAGCAAGTGCGATAGTCACGGATTGCACGTAGAGCAGTTCGCGCTCATGAGTTATTCCCTTCGGGCTATTTTGCTGCGGCGGGCCGTTGGGCGAACTTCACTGTCTGCTGCGTGCCGATGAACAATTCAGGGCCCAGCAGCGGCTGCAGTTTTTGCGGCTGATCCGGATGGAGCGGGAAATCCTTGCGCAGCGCTTCGAGTTTTTTCTGATTGGCACGGAAGTAACGCATCGCCTGAATTACGCGCGGCACATTCTTGAGCAGGTGCCAGAGGCTCCAGCGGTGTTGCCACAGCCGTTGGGTGAAGCGGCGCTGGTAATTTTTGCTGGTGTAAAACCGTTTGACGTGCCAGTTGTAGAGCGCGTCCATCTCTTCCCGCGATGAGAATCCCTTGGGCAGGAAGACGAAGTTGAGGCAGTTCATGAGGCGCCAGTCCTCGTTGAATTCCCCCGATTCACTGCTGTTGCACTCGTCCCAGATCGGCGCGCCATAGAGCGGGCTGAACTTGGTCATGTTCATCTCGTCGAGATCGAGGGAGAGGATGAAGTCGCTGGTGACCTTGACCGTTTCGGGCGTTTCGCCGGGCATGCCGAAGATGAACAATCCCTTGGCGCGCAGGCCCGCCGCGTGGATCTGCTCCACGGTTTTCTTGACGGCTTCCAGCGTGACGCCCGCCTTGTGACGCTCCATCATCATGGGATCGGCCGACTCGATGCCCATGGAGACCATCAGCGCGCCCGCCTGCTTGAGCTTCTGCAGCATCTCGTCCGAGGTGTGGCCGGTGCGGATGGCGCAGTTGAACTGCATCCCCAGCGGCTTCTCGATCAACAGGTCGCACAGTTCGAATACGCGCTTCTTCTGTGCGGTGAAGAGGTCATCGTAGAAATTGATGTGGTGGACACCGAAGCGATCGCGCAGGTACTTCATGTGGTTGTAGATGTACTGCGCCGAGTTGACCTTGTAGAGCCGCTCAAAGACGGTGCGATCGCAGAACGAGCAGGTGTAGGGGCAGCCGCGCGAGGTGATCATGGTGGCACCCCAGCGCTTTTCGTAGGAGAAGAGCGGCAGGTGATAGCCCTCGGGAAAACCGGAGAGCTTCTCGTAGGCAGGGAAGGGCAGTTCGTCCAGATCGAGGATGCGCGGGCGGCGCGGATTGGCGACAGACTTTCCCTCCTTGCGGTAGACCAGATTGGCGATCTCTCCGGGCGCCTTGCCGTCGGCGAGATCCAGCAATGCCCCTTCTCCTTCGCCGATGCAGAGGTAGTCGATCTCCGGGAAGTGTTCCAGCAGCGGTCCCCCGATGGAAGAGGCATGGGCATTGCCGAACACTATTTTCACGTGAGGCAGCTTCCGCTTGATGAGCCGTGCAAGTTCGATCCCCTCCATGAAGGCGGAGGTGGTCGCCGAGAACCCTACCAGTTCGGGATTTGTGGCGATGATCAGTTCGGCATTGCCCTCGATGGTGGGCGGCGAGTGCGGGCCGAGGCAGTCGTGCACGGCGGTGGGATGTCCATGTTTTTCAAGCCACGCCGCGAGCGTGAGGATACCGATAGGCACCATGCGATTGGCCAACACCGAGAAATCGGGTTGGCCCGGTACGAAGTTGAAACCTGCCGGGTGAACCAAAGTGACTCGCATTGACGCTCCAAATCTGTCTGTGCTTATTGAGTGGATGATGGTTCAGAACATCTTCCGCCAGATCAGCAAGGGCAGGCGGATGAGGAATCCCACGAAGAGACGAATGTGCATCGATGTCAGCAGCACGTTGTCACGCAGGTAGTTGAAGTGCGACACCCCGCCTTCTTCTTCGCGAAAATATTTGACGGGGGCATCCACGTTGATCGGTTTGGCGCCGCCCCAGCAGAGGCGCACCGCCGCTTCCGGATCGAAATCGAAGTGGCGCATCCAGTAGCTGTTTTCCATCACACCGAGCAGCATCTGCGCCGGATAGACGCGGAAACCGAACAGCGAATCACCGATGCCCTGCCACAGTGTTTCGAAATTGGCCCACCAGTTGGAGATCTTGCGGCCGCGCACGCGCAGCAGCGGTGCACCCGCATCGAACACCGGGCGGCCGAGCACCAGCGCATCGGGGTGAGTCTGCGACACCTGCATGAATTCGGGGATCTTTTCCGGCGGATGCTGTCCATCGGCGTCCATGGTCAACACATGGGTGAAACCGGCATGGACCGCTTCGCGCAGGCCATGCAGCACGGCGGCCCCTTTGCCCTGGTTGTGCGGCAACACGAACACCCGCAGTTGGGGATCCTGCTCGGCCATGGCGAGCAGGCCCTTGTCAGTGCCGTCGGTGCTGCCATCCACCACCACCCAAACGGGTGCCCACTGTTCACGCGCGGCACGCACCGTCTCATACACCGTGGCGCCGGTGTTGTAGCTGGGGATCAGGACAAGATGGCTGGTGGAGGTTTGCATCATGACACGGAATGGTTTTTTCTGAAGATATTTTGGATGGCGGCGTGGTGGCGGTAGTACTGTTCCATACCGGCGATTAGGGATTTGACATCATCCTGTGGCTCGAAACGTTGGCCCAGTTCCACTCGGTAATACAGGGGAAACTCGGGAAGTTTGAACAGTGGCCACCCCTTGCCGAGAAAGCGGCTGTTGGTGTCGATGAAGACGGTCTGGATCGGCGCCCCGGCTTTCTTTGCGATAAGCCCGTAACCGGCCTTGAACTCATTGACGGGGGGCGCGACGGTGCGCGTGCCTTCCGGGAAGATCAGCAGCGGTGTGCCTTTGCGCACGACATCGGCGGCCAGACGCACCATGTTGACCGGCACATCGTTACGGATGTAACCGGCGAGACGCGCACCTCCGCCGAGCAACAGGTTGTCCCAGATGCTTGCCTTCATGATGCAGGCCAGATTGGGCAGGCGCGAAGCAATAAGCACCACATCGATCATGGAGGGGTGGTTGGGCGCGATGATCAGCGAGCGTTCGTGACGCAGCGCATCGAGGGCACTGAGATCGAGCTTGACGATACCGCTGAGGCGCAGCGTCTCGAGATAGAAACGGAACCCGGCCATAATCGCAAAACGGCCGAGGGGTTCACCGATATGCCGCGGCAGAATCGGACCGAGCAGAGAGGCGATGAGGCTCCACACCAGGGAGATCAGCGCGAACAGCAGCAGCCCGGTGTAGAGTACAAAGTATTCATAGAGGCGTTTCAACACTATCAACTCAGATGTTTCCCGAATGCCCTTATGGGTCGCCTTGTCTATGTTGAACGCGTGCCCAAAGGCATTCGTGCGGCAGGTGATTATACCCTCTGCGATCCCCCTTTTTCACCCTCTACGGAGAAACCTTCGAGGCGATGGTGGTCGATCGCAGAAAGGAGGCTGCGTATAATAGCCCGCTTACCGATTGCCGAGTCGGACTTCACATATTGACGATGTAGGGAAACCATGCTGAGACGCGCCTTTTTTCTCGTTCCTCTGGCCATGCTGCTGGCCGCCTGTTCCACCACTCCCCCGGTCAAGCCCAACGCTGTGGCGAGTGGCGACTACCACTACACCGAAAAGTATCTGCGCTGGATGATCCAGAAGGAGATGGATGACAATAACGTGACGGGATTGAGCATCGCGCTGGTGGACGATCAGCGTGTGGTGTGGGCCGAGGGATTCGGTTATGCCGACAAGGAGAATCACATCGCCGCGACGCCGCAGACCCCTTACCGCATGGGCTCCATCGCCAAGGTATTGACCGCTTCGGCGGCGATGCAGATGGCGGAGCAGGGAAAGCTGGATATCGATGCCCCCTTGTCGCGAGCCTTACCCGGTTTCTCCATCAAGACGCGCTTTCCTGATGCCGGCCCCATTACCCCGCGCAACATCATGACCCATCACTCCGGGCTTCCCTCCAACTACCTCCAGGGCATGGTGGTCAGCCATCCGAAGTATTTCACGACGCTGGTGGATGACATCAAGAACGAGTATGTCGCCTATCCCCCCAACTATATCTTCTCCTACTCCAATCTCGGCGTGACGCTGCTCGGGGCGGCCATCGAACACCAAAGCGGTATGCCCTATGCCGATTACATGACGAAGTCGTTCTTCGAGCCGCTGGGAATGCACCGCTCCTACTATTCTTCCGAGCCGGGCCTCAAGGGGTATAACCACGGCAAGCAGGGGGAACCCCTGCCGTTGCGTGATCTGCCCTCGGGGGGACTGGTCTCAACAGTGGACGATATGTCGCGCTTCATCAGAATGGTGTTCGCGGGAGGGCGCGCGGGCGATACGCAGGTCCTCTCCCCCCAATCGGTGGCCGAGATGCTCCGTCCCCAGACGGACCTTCCGCTCGATCTCAACAACCAGATGGGGTTGGGGTGGATGCTGAGCGGATACGATATAGAGAACGCCGGTGCAGTGGCCGGGCATGGCGGTTCACTGCTCAATTTCCACAGCGTGATGATCATTCTGCCGGAGCATCACCTCGGCGTGGTGGTGGCAGCCAACTCCGACACCTCCCGCTCGGTCGTCAATGAGGTAGGGGAGACTGCGCTCAAGCTGGCGCTGGAGGCAAAGACCGGCATCAAACAGCCGGAACATCACAAGACCACCGCAGTGACGGCGAAATTGAGCGACGAGGACGCCAAGAGTTTTTCCGGCTATTTCGATTCGCTGGTGGGGGTGGTCAAGATCAGCGACAACTCCGGCGATCTCGATGCCGATGTGTTAGGCCACTCGTTCCGCCTTACACCGCACGATGATGGCACCTTCGGCATCCGCTACAAACTGTTCGGCCTGATTCCGGTCAGTGTCTCGGCGTTCGATAACATCAGTGTCGCCATGAAACACATCGACGGCCATGACCTTCTGGTGGGCAACCTCGGCAGCGACATCATGCTGTTCGGTGAAAAATTGCAGAAGCCTGCCAAGGGATCAGCCCTGATCGACTACGTCGGCGATTACGAGATCGTAAATCCCTGGAAAGGGGGGCCGATGCCCGAAAACCTCGCGTTGCGCCACAAGGATGGCATGTTCATTGTCGAGTGTTCCTTCGCCCAGATGCCCGGTTTCGTGCTGCGCATGGCGGTCGATCCCATTTCCTCCCACGAAGCCGTGGTGGCAGGGTTAGGTCCGGGGCGTGGCGAGACGATCCGTCTGGAGACGGTGAATAACGAAAAGCATGTGCTCTTTTCAGGGCTCGACCTGCGCAAGATCGACTGACTGCGTGCTCAGGCGATGGCAACTCCATTGCCATGCAACTGCAGCCATGTGGTTTGCGGATCGAACAATTGCCCTAAGTCCCTGACAGGCACAAAACGCTTGTCTGGTGACACGCCTGGTACGAGCCGCAGCCACTGGCTGCGCGCTGGCTCCTCCTCTTCTACCCAACCCAGCAGCAGGCCGTGCTGGCCGGCTTGCCGCATGGCCAGGGCGATCAGTGCCAGCGGGTCGCGTGTAAGCATGAAACCTGCATCCCCCTGCCATTTGAGGGCGCCCGAGAGTGCCGCCAGCATCTGGCTCGGCTGGCTTTGCAGGAAGCTGAAGGGCATAGGCAGGTCCGTAGCGGACTGTTCCAGCACCTGATGGAAGGCCGAGACCGCGCCGCGCAGGCTGCAGACCCGTACCAGGGTATCCTCCGGCAGTGTGCGTTCTCCGGCTGCCGTCAGCGTTTCCAGCGCACCATACAGTGCAAGTTCGGTAAACAAGCCCAGACGGCGCGGCCGCTGACCCAGGTGCGCCACCAGCCGCTCGCGCCAGTCGGCAGACAGCGGTGCCAATGGTGTGCGTCCGGCGATGCGCCAGGCCACTACTTCAGCCATGACAATCCTCCAGTGCCACCGCGGCATAGCCTCCGCCGAAGCCCAGGATCACCGCCAGCAGATACCGCACCTTTGCAGGAGTGGTTCTCGCCAGTTCTGCCCCGATTTCGGGATCAAAAGGGTAGCTGACAGGGGGCCATACTCCCTTTTCCAGGCACTCCAGCAGCAAGGCGATCTCCGCCGCGCCCGAGGCCCCCAGGGTGTGGCCGATGGCTCCTTTCAGGCTCATCAAAGGTGGCAGTTGTTCGAACGATTCGGCGAGCCCCTTCACTTCATTGAGGTCGTTAAGGGGGCTGCCCGCTGCCTGAACCTTGATCAGATCGATATCGGTGGCAGAGAGTCCGCACGCATCAAGTGTTTCCCGGCACAGGCGGGCTACCGTGGCGGGCACTGCACCGGTGGGGTCACCCCCGTCCACCCGGGTGCTGCCGCCGCAAAGTCGCCAGCGCGACGGCTGGCGGGAGAGGTGGAGTGCCGCCACCGCTTCGCCCAGAACCAGGCCGTCCCTTCCCGTGCCGAGGGGCAGCGCACAGCGACGGCTGAGCAGTTGCATGGCGGCGAATCCGGACAGGGTGTAGCGGTTGCTCAGTTCAACACCCAGCACGACAGCCTCCTCGGAGGCCCCCGCGCGGATGTGGGCTGACGCTGCCAGCAGGGCGTGTAACGAGGAGGTACAGGCGGAGGAGACGAGATAGACCGAGCCCTGCCAGCCGAGCCAGGCCGCTACCTCTTCGGCGAAGCTGTAACAATCATTGAGAGGGGCGGTCTCGCCCGTTTCGGTGGCGCCGATCTCGAACGAAGAGGAAGCGATGAACAGGGGCAGGTCACGGCGGTCCGCGACACCGGCCTGCTCGACGGCGGCCTTCAACAGGGCTGCGGCACGTGGCCGCCAGCGGGTCTCCGGGTGGGCAATGCGGAAAAAGGGCCACTCGGTACCGCCGGGCAGTGGTACAGGTTGTGGCGCTACCCCTCCCGAGGCCACTGCAGTGGCGGCCTCGTGCAGATCGTTACCGAGAGCAGACAGGAGGCTGCGCCCGTGCAGATAGAGTCCGGTCATGACCGGTGCGCGGTGAGGTGTTCGGCCAGATGGGCAAGCGAGCCCAGGGCGCGCCGGGTCTCCTTGCTGTCGGGCATGCGGATGCCGTAGCGCTTCTGAATCGCCATGGAGATCTGCAGAGCGTCGAGGGAGTCGAGCAACAGGCGCGACTCCGGTCCGAACAGCACCTCTTCGGCTGAGACGCCGCCCGCGGGCTCCTCCTTGTCGGCCGCCTCCAGAATCAGCTCTTTAAGTTCCTGCTGGAATGGGGTGAGGTTATCGGACATCAGGCTTCCCGGCGGCGGAACAAGAGGGCCGCGATGATGAACATGAACAGGGCGAAGCCGCCCAGCTTGGCGGCTGGCAACCAGACTTCTGTCAGCCTGCTGCCGCGCAGCAGCACTGCCAGTACCCCTTCCAATCCCCAGTTCATGGGGGAGAGCTCGGCGATGCGCTGCATGAAGTCGGGCATGACGAACTTGGGCACCATGATCCCGCCGATGGCCGCCATCACCACGTTGATGATGGGACCGACTGCGGCCGCCTGGGCATGGGTGCGGACCAGGCTGGCGATGGCCAGCGCCATGCCGATGGCGGCCAGGCTGACCGAGAACAGAATCAACACCAGCGAATCCCAATGGATCCTGGCCAGGGAAAGCGGTTCCCCACCCAAGAGGGGAAGCACCCACACCCCCACTGCCAGCATCAGCGCTGACTGGATGGCGTTGATGCCCAGGTAGGGCAGGGCCTTGGAGAGGATCATGGTGCGGGTCGAAACACCTAGCGTGGCGAGCCGCGCCAGCGCGCCGCACTGCCGCTCCTCCACGAACAAGCCGGCAATGGAAGCCACCACGAAGAACATGCCGAACACCAGCCAGGCGGGGACATTCTGCTGGACGGAGGAGGGGCGTGCACCGGCGGCCAGGCGTTCCGTCCCGATGAGTGGCTGCGCCGAGAGATTGGCAGCGCTCTCCCCCGAGAGTGGCTCGTGGCGTGTGCTGGAGAGCAGCACTTCGCTGCGCAGTCCGGTGGCGAGCATCAGCAGTTCGGCTTTGAGGGCGGAGAAGGCGCCGACTTCCATGCCCGGGTCGGCAAGCAGCTTCAGCTGGATGCCCTGATCTTTGAGGTTCTCCTCATACAACGCGATGGAAAAACCAGGCTCGATGATCAGTGCATAGCCGATGGTGCCGCTGCGCACGGCTTCATGCCA
>Ga0316624_10000545_pt1 | contig 12917 bp, 6 predicted proteins | sample OWC_Aug_N3_C1_D5_FD_207657 | JGI IMG/M metagenome (GOLD analysis project Ga0316624, IMG submission 207657) | Wetland soil microbial communities from Old Woman Creek delta, Ohio, United States - OWC_Aug_N3_C1_D5_A | ecosystem: Environmental > Terrestrial > Soil > Wetlands | place: USA: Ohio... | reverse complement strand
TTCAGCCCGCTCACCGCCGCGTAGGTGCTGTTGACCACCCACACCGAGCGGTCGGTGGAGGAGTACAGGGCGTGGACCGGCTCGCAGGCCTTCTTCGTGCCGAAGTAGCCGCCTGCCGGCATCAGGTAGTAGTCGTAGAGGTGCCAGATCAACGAAGGCCAGGCGTTGTTCAGCATCCACTGGATGACGCCGGTCGTGGCGTACTTATTCCGCGAGTACGCCTCGAACATCGCGCGCTCGCCTTCGTAGGCCATCACCTGCGACCAGTTGACGAATTCCTCCAGGCTCGCCGGCTGAGCGTAGCGGGTGTTCATCGCCTGGCTGAACACCTGCAGGTTGGTGAACCCCCCGCCCCCCGCGTGGTAGTTCCACACGTCGTCGATCGGCCACGCGTGCTCGGGAGGGATGAACTTGCGCAGCGATTCCACCGGCGGGATCGCCGGCCCGGGGCCGGTCTCGGTGTTGAAGCCGTACGCGCCGCCGTTCTTCGTGTCGGTCAGCCAGTAGGCGGGCGGGACCCAGTCGTAGGGGCCGGTCATCTTCACGCCGGTCGCACCGGTGACGGTGGTCTTCTCCTGGGTCGCCGACGAGAGCACGGGGTTCGGCCACGCGTACTTCTTCAGAACATCGAGGTAGGCCTGCTCGATCGGCGCCGGGGGCGGGTTGTCGCTGCCGTTGAGCCACACGAAGATGCTCGGATGGTTCCGCATGCGCAGCACCTGGCTCTTCAGCGACTCGGTGGCGACGGCCAGGTTCTCGGGCGGCCAGTCCTTCCACTGCTCCCAGATGTCGCAGCAGCACCAGCCCGGCATGACGAGCAGCCCCTGCTCGTCGGCCAGGTCGTAGAACCGGTCGCTCTCGAGCTTGCCTTCGAGCCGGATGGCGTTCAGGTGCATGTCCTTCACGTAGCGAAGCTCGGCGTCCATGCGCGCGGGCGATTCGCGCAGGAACAGGTCCGGCGCCCAGCCACCCCCGCGGATCAGGACGCGCTTCCCGTTCACCCGGAAGACACGGTAGCCCTGCTCAGTGAGCTCCGAGGTGACCTCCCGGATGCCGAAGCGGACGGCCTGCTGGTCGGACGTCGTCCCGTCGGCAACCACGTGGAACTCGGCCGTGTACAGGTCCGGCGTGCCCATCTGGTACGGCCACCAGAGCCGCGGGCGGGCGAGCTTCAGTGCCGGTTGCTCACGCGGAGTGAGCGAGACGACCCGCGTTTCGCGTGGTGCGAGCTTCACCTCCTGCTGGACACGGATGGCTTCGATCTGGGCTTCGAGCCGCGCAGTGACCGGCCGATCCATGGTGTTCTGCAGTTCGGCGGTCAGCGTGAGTTCGGCGGACTCGAGCGTCTGCGCGTCAAGCTTGCTGACAACGTCGGGATGGCGCATGACGATGGGCCCCGAGCTCGTCAGATACACCTCGCGCCAGAGTCCCATGTTCTTGTCAGCCGGCGCGGGGGCCCAGTCCACCCAGTTGATGGCGAGGTCCTTCTCCGTGGGCGCGAAGACCTCGACGGCGAGCACGTTGGATGCGCCGGGCTTGAGCGTCCTGCTCACGTCGAACTCGTACGTGCGATACGCGCCGGCCACGTCCTTGACGCCGGCAAGCTGCTTCCCGTTCAACCACACGTTGGCGCGGTAGTTGATGCCGTCGAAGTGGAGGTTGAACACGCGGTTCTTCCCCTCCGGCGCGGTGAACTCCGTGCGATACCACCACGAGCAACGGTACGGGCTGTCGGCGGGCATCGGCAGCCGCGAGAACACCTTCCCGATGGGATAGCTCGTTCCCGGGATCGCGCGCAGGTTCATCCCGAAGAACGGATCGGGGAACACCTTGGCGGACACCAGCGCCGCCAGCACCGTCGAGGGCACCTTCGCCGGGTACCAGCCTTTGGGCGCGAACGCGGCCGTCGACACCACGTCGCCTCTCTCGGTGACCTTGCACGACGACTGGATGGCCCAGCCCGTGCTCAGCTCGGTTTTCTGCTGCGCGGCGGCCGCAGCACACAGACCAAGCACCAGACCGCAGATGATGAACGCACGATTGAACATGTCCGTGCTCCTCCAACCCCCCTCAATCCTCCGGAATCTCGAACGTCACCAGCTCGCTCCTGAAGCCCCGGGTCTTGTAGGCGCCGTAGGCGATGCCGGCGGCCATCCAGATGACCCCGACGACCTGCGCCGGGCGGCTCAGGTTCAGCCAGATGAAGAAACAGATCGCGAAGCCCAGCAGCGGCAGCACCAGGTTCGCGAGGGTCTTCCTGGGCGCCCTCACGAAGTAGCGCGTGAACGAGGAGGCGTTGACGCCCATGAACGCGATGAACGCTCCGAAGTTCAGGGCCTGTGCGCCGATCTCGTACGCCCCGCCCCCCAGGCGGTTCGAGAAGAACTCCAGCAGCACGGCACCCGCCAGCGCAAACGCGCCCACGGCGATGATGTTGTTGCGGGGAATGTGCCGCCTGGGATCGATCGCGCCGAAGAACGACCGCGGCAGGGCGTTGCCGCGGCCCATCCCGTAGAGCAGGCGGCCGGCAGCCAGCTGCGCGCCCATGCCCGAGCCCATGTTGGCGACGAGCAGCGTGAAGTTGATCAGGTGGAACAGCGCGACGCCGCCGGCCCGCCCCGCGATGAGCGGAAACGCGGATTCCACCTGCCCGCTCGGAAAGGCCTTCGAGCCCCACACGAGCTGGGCGGCGTAGACCTCGGCAGCCGAGAGCGCGCCGGCGACAAGGCACACCAGCACGGTCGCCAGCAGGACGTCGCGTTTCGGGTTCTCGGCTTCCTCGGAGAGCGTCGAGACGGCGTCGAAGCCGATGTAGGTCAGCACGGCCACCGACGTCGCGCGGAAGACCCCGCCCGTGCTGAAGGTCGCCTTGTCGTAGAACGGCTGGATGAAGAACCCCGCACCCCGCTCCTCCAGGCCCAGCACGAAGCGGACGACGGCCCCGAGGAAGATCAGGACCACCACCGTCAGGCCCGCGCAGAGCCACTCGTCGATCCGCGCCGACGTCTGGATGCCGCGCAGGTTGAGCACCGTGAAGAGCCCGGCGAAGAAGACCGCCCAGGCGTAGAACGGCAGTGCCGGGACGAAGGGCACGTTCATGATCAGCTTGGCGCAGATCGCCGTGCAGATCAGGGGGTTCAGGACGTAGTCCATCACCATGCTCCACCCCGTGACGTAGCCGAGCGCGGGATGGATTTCCCGGCCGACGAAGGTGTAGGCGGAGCCGGCGCTCGGATAGGCGCGGGCCATGCGGCCGTAGCTGACGGCCGTGAGCAGCATGGCCACCATGGCAATCAGGACGGCGGTGACGACGTGGCCCCCGCCCTTGTTGCTGATGACGCCGTAGATCCCCATCGGTGCGGTGGGCTGGATGATGACGAGGCCGATGATGATCAGGTGCCACAGGGTGAGGCTGCGCTTCAGCCGTGGCGCCGCGGTTCCGGCCGTGGTCGACACAATCCCCTCCAGCGACGCGCAGCGGTTCTATGCCGCACGTCTGTAGGATTCCAGGACTTCGGCAAAGAAGGTCCTGACCTTCATCTCGAACGTCGCTCTGGAGAACGTCCCGGCGCGGGCCCTCGCCGCCTGACCCAGTTCTCTGGCAAGCCCCTGGTCCAGGAACAGGCGGACAGTGTAGTCGATGAGTTCGGCCCCGGACCGGACGCGGAACCCGTTCACGCCATGGTCGACAATCTCGCGGAGCCCGCCCCCGTCATAGACGATGGGGACGCTCCCATTCTGCATGGCCTCGACGGTCGTCATGCCGAAGTGCTCGACCTCGGAAGGATCCTTCCGGGTGAGCCCGCACAAATGCCAGAACAGAGTGGCTTCCTGGTAGAGCGACCTGAGCTCCGCCATCGGAATGTTCACTCTCAGCTCGATGCTCCCGGCCGCATTCCGGGCGACCAGGTTCTCGAGTTCGGAGAGATACCGGTTGTTCGGCAGGCTGCCCCCGGCCAGGATGAACTTCCATCCCCGCACGATATCCGGCCATTCCCGTGTGAGCGTGCTGAAGGCCTCGACCATCTCCCGCTGCCGCTTCGTTCCCTCCGGCTCAAACCGGGCGACCGAGAGGACGTACTTCTTCTTGGGGAATTCCCCGCCGCTCGCTTCCATGTCGACCGGAGGGTAAAGGTGGCGCTGGGGGGAGAATTTCCATCTCTTCTCGATCCACTCGGCCGTGTAGCGGCTGTTGCAGATCGTGATGGCGTACCGGTGGGCGTAGAAATAGCTCTTCGGCCGGCGTTCGGGAAAATGACAGATCAGAACCGATATGTTGGAGAGAGGGCAGACCATCTCGTTCATGCTGTTGTTGACGAAGACATCGTAGTTGCCGCTCTCCCGGCTGACGAGATGGAAGGGATTCACGACATCCCTGGTGATGAACGCAGGATCGATATGGAAGGCGTTCCTCTCCTCATAGTAGGGGAGCCTGATGACTTTGACCCGGCAACGCGAAAGGTCGAGGCCGTACCAGTCCTCGAACTGTTCGAGGCGGATGTCCTTGTTGGCCAGAATCGTCACGTCGAACACGTCGCTGAGCGCGGAGCCCATGGTCAGGCCGTACTTCTGAGCGCCGCCGATGATGTGGAAGGCGTGGTCGTAGATGGCCAGGCTGGGCTTCCGGAGGCCGAGGGCGACCTCGGCCTGCAACAGGCGGTTGTAGGCCGCCTGGACTCCGGATTGCTTCGCTATCTGCGTGATCTCTCGGGATAGCTCCATCGCGGTCGCCCGCCGTTCGAGGCCGCAATTCTCAGGGGGGCGAGGCACGCGCTGATTATATTGGCTGGGGGTCATCTGGGAGGAAGAACGTCGTTCGCGGCCGGAGGCCGGTCGAGTCGCGAACCGAGGTCATCGAGCCTGTTCTTGAGGATGACCAGGCTCTCTTCGAAGGCGGCGACCCTGCGTTCAGCCAGCTCGAGCCTCTCCCCGTAGTGCCCGATGCGAACAACCAGCGCCTCGGTCAGGGCCGCCGACCTCTGGTCGAATCGCATCTGGTCACCCAGGAGCAGGCGGACGTAAAACCTGGTCATCTTGAGGGTCCGCTTGAGGAAGGCGACGGGCTCGCCGAGGATGCCCCTGCGAGACCCCACCGACCTGGGGCGCAGCGGGGGGCCAGCGACCTCCTTGAGAAGACCGAGTGCGTCTCGGGAGTAGTCCGCGAGCTCTCTCTCGGAGAATTCTCCGATTTCGCAGGGGAACTCCCGGTCGATCGCCGTCCCAATCAGCTCCTCGAGGTCGCGAATCTCCCGCTTCTTCTGGTCCAGCTCGCCCTTCAGCCGCTGGATTTCCGCCGCCAGTTCCCGGGTCTTCTCGTGTTCAGGTTGTTCCGGCATCTTCGCCCCGATCTGCAGGACCTATCATCCTTCATTTCGAGATGTGTTCGAGCTTCTCGGACAGGATCTCCTTGACCTGGTCCACGGTGAGGCCCTGGACGCACCGGCCATCATCGAACCAGCAGTTCTCCCGGCATGGATTGCAGGTCAGCCCCAGGCGAATGACCTCGTGATCCGGTCCCCATGGCTTGAAGCGCTCGTATTCACCGGGGCCGAACAGCCCCACCGCCGGGACGCCCGAGGCGGCCGCCACGTGCAGCGGCCCCGAGTCATTGCCGATGAACAGCCGGCACCGCTTGAGGACCGAGGCCATCTGTCTCAGGGTCGTTTGTCCCGCCAGGTTGATGGTTCGTCCCTCCAGCAACCCGCCTGCGATACGGTGCGCCAGATCCCGCTCGCTTTCGCCTGCCACAATCAAGATGTGGGCCCCGTAGTCCTGCTGGAGCCATTGCCCGAGGGCGGCGAACCGCTCCGCGGGCCAGCGACGCCAGACCCACGCGGCTCCGGGCGCGAACCCGACGAGCAGGTCGCCGGCCGCAAGGCCGTGGTGTTCGAGGATGTCCCGGGCGAAGCTCTCGTCCTCCGGAGAAGTCCAGACCTCGAGCGTCGTCTCTTCGGGCTGCGCTCCCAGGAAGCGAAGAATGTCGAGCTGGTACTCGACCTCATGCCTGGGCGCCCCGCGCACCGGGCCCTCCGTGATCAGCCTGTCAACCTGTCCTGAGCTGGAACGCTCAGAGTCGTCGGTCCCGCCGACATACGCGACCCGGCGGGAGGCGCCGCTCATGGTCATGAGAATGAGGGAGGCGGCCTGGCAGGGGTCGCTCCTGTTCCACCGGAGAGAAATGGCCGTATCGAGCGGGTACTTCCAGAGGAAACGCTTAGAGGTCCGCAGGCTCTTCCACCACCAGCGGGCATTGCCGTTGAGAGCGGTCCTCCAGCCCTTGACGGTTCTCCAATCGTAAGGCACGAGCTCATCGACGTAAGGGCAGTGTCTCAGCACGTCCACCATTGCAGGCTGGACAGCCAGAACGATCTTTGCCCGAGGCAGGAAGCGCCGAAGCTCGCGCAGAAAAGGGCTGGTCAGGATGACGTCGCCAAGGTCGGCCAACTGGACAACGAGCACGTGCCGGGGCTGAGGTGTTCTTCCCTTGTCCAGGGAGTGCGGCCGGCGGGTCAAGTAGAACAGTCCGTTGCAGAGTACCGGGAACAACAGGAGCGAAGCCATGGACGAACTGTCTCGGTAGATCTTCCTGAGGACCTTGACTGCGATCCCGTGCTTGAGGAGCTGTCGGACCCGAACAAGAACGCCACCCCATCTCACCCAGCGGACCCCCCGGGCGACGATCTCATCGATCAACTCGGGGCGGGAGCCCCGGGCAGCCTGGGAACGTTCCCCGGAAACGAGGCTCCTTCGATGGAGCCTGGCCTCTCCGGCCGCCTGGTCCACGAAACTCTCGAGAGAGGCGATGAACCGATCGAAGCTGAATTCCTTTTCGACGGTCTGCCTGGCGCGAGCTCCCAGGGACGTCAGAAGCTCCGGCTCTTGAAGGAGCCGCAGGACCTGCCGCGCGCAAGCTTCGGGATTCTCTTTGGGAATAACCAGGGCATTTGACTCATCCAGCAGGACTTCGCAATTTCCACCAGTGGCGGTGGAAACGGTACCCAGTCCGCAGGACATCGCCTCGAGCAGAGAGACGGTCAGAGGCTCCACGACGACAGAGGGAAACACGAAGACGTCGTGAGCCTGATAGAGGCCGGGCATGTCTTCAGGCCGAACAAAACCCGAAAAAGTCACCTCGTCGAGGACCCCGCAGGACGCCGCGAGGTCTCTGAGAGAGTCGACGTACTCGGGCATGACCCGATCATCCCCGGCAATTGTCAGGGACCGGGAACCGGCACCCGGCTCATGCTTCAGCAGTCCCAGTGCCCGAATGGCGACATCAATCCCTTTTTGAGGCTTGATCTGCCCGACATAGAGCAGTCGGGCCGGCGTGCGGGCAGCCGGTCTCTGGCAGGAAAACCGGCGGACATCGACGCCCCAGGGAATGACGGACGATCGGGCCGTGGTCTTGCCCACGCGCCGGACCATGCGTTCGAGATGGCGGCTGGCGTACATGACCTGCGCGAAATCCAGGGGTCCGCCAGACGGCCGGAGGTCGAAACGCCGGCTCAGGAAGCGGAGCATCTTGAACCCACCGTCGGCCTTGGACCAGATCTGGTACCACCGATCCCTTTCCCAGGTCGCCAGCCAGTCGCTCGCGACGTAAAAGCACACGGGAAGGCCCATCTCGCGGGCCAGAGAGGCGAGCGACACCGAGACACGCGACAGGTCAAAGGCCAGGATTCTGTCGGGCATGACGTCCCGGCAGAGCATCTTGAACGAGGGCTGATTGACCAGCTCCTTCAGGAAAACAGCCCGCCACTGAGCGTTGTCCGGGTCGTCTGGGGACAGCCAGCGGTGAACGTTCTCGTCTCCGCGGGATCCGTGCGCCTGGGGAGTCGCTGTCAGGACGTGGACCCGGTGACCGCGGGCTCTCAGCGATTCGACGACCTTGCGGCAGCCGAGGGCATACCCGCCACGATCGTCAGGCGGGTAGAGGTTCGTTATGACAAGAATGGTCACCCGGGCTCACTCGTTTCCCGGAAATATATCATCCTACTCGTGCCTCAGGGCGTCCATCGGGTCGATGCTCGCGGCGCGCCTGGCGGGCACGAGAGCCGCGACGGCGCTGATGGCCAGCACCGCGAGCGGCACGCCCACGTACGTCGGCAGGTTGGGCGGGAGCAGCGCGACGACAGCGTCCGCGTAGAACGACCCCGCCAGCGCCACGTGCGTGAGGCCGACGACGAGCGCCGCCAGGGCGACACCGGTCGCTGCCACCGTGAGCCCTTGTCGTACCACGAGGCGCAGCACGCCCGCCCGGGTCGAACCGACGGCCATCCGCAGGCCGATCTCGGAGGTCCGCCGGCTGACCGAGAACGCGATGAGCGCGTAGAGGCCGACCACGGCAAGGCCAAGGCCGATCAGGCCGAGCGCGAGAAACCAGCTCACGAACGTGCTCACCGCCCGGGCGCCCTCCCGGTCGTACGACTCCAGCGTGCGCACGTCGGGAACCGGATGCTCGGCATCCAGGTCGTGCACGACTGCGCGAAGCGACGCGGCCATCGCCGCCGCGTCGCCGGCGTAGGCGACGAGCAAGGTCATCCGCGGCTGGCGGTTCTGCTCATAGGGCAGGAAGACGGCCGCGCCGGGCGGCGCGACGTAGTCGTCGCGGATGGGCGCCCTCACCACGCCGACGACCTCGACGTCCGGGCCGTCGGCCCGCTCGAGCCGCAGATGGCGGCCGACGGCAGCCTGGCCGGGCCAGAACCTCGCGACGAACTGCTCGTTGACGATCCCGATCCGCGGCGAGCCCTCGCGATCAGCCACGCTGAAGCCACGCCCGAGGAGAGTGGGCATCTGCAACGTCGCGAAATAGCGGTCGTCGCAGACGACCCTGAGCACGTCGTACCCCGCCTGGGTGAGGGGCGGGCGGTGCCCTTCGGGCACCAGGCGGTAGTCGGTGGGATGCGACGGCTCGCGCTCCGTCAGCGCGACACCCTCCACACCCGGCAGCGCCCGCGCCCGCTCGGCAAAATCGAGATAGAAGCGCCGCGTCCGGGCCGCCGAATAGCCGAGCACGCCGGGATCCGCCTGCACCGCCATCACGTGATCGACCCGGTAGCCCGGGGCCGCGCCCACCCGCCGCCGGGATCCTTCCAGCATCATCCCGCCCACGACCAGCAGCAGCATCGTCGCGGTGATCTGGCCGACGACCAGCACGTTGCGGACCGTCACCCTCCGGGGCCTGCCCGGCGTCGGGGGACCGGACTTGAGCGCCGACACCAGGTTGGCGCGCGCCGCGTGCACCGAAGGCCCGAGGCCGAACAGCACCGAGCTCAGGAGCGTGACGGCGAGGCTGAACAGCAGCACCCGGGAATCGAGCCGCATGCCCGGGAGCGTGACAGCGTCGGGCGGGTGGTAGCGGCTCAGGAACCGGATGCCGATGTGCGCGAAGCCCAGGCCCAACCCGCCGCCGGCCAGCGCGATGACCACGCTCTCGGTCATCAACTGGCGCACGAGCCGCACCGGGCCCGCCCCGATCGCGAGCCGAACCGCGATTTCCCGCCTGCGCGCCTGGGCGCGCTGGAGGAGCAAGCCGGCCACGTTGAAGCAAGCGACGGCGAGGACGAGCGCGACCAGCGTCATCAGCAGCGCGGAGAACAGCGGCACCTCCAGGTCCTCGGCCAGCCGCAGCCCCAGCTCGGTGCGCAGGACGATGCGGCGCTCGCGGTTCGTCTCCGGGTGGTCGCGCTCCAGGCGGCTGGCGATCGCGGCCAGCTCCGCCTGCGCGGATGAGCGCGACACGCCGGCGCGCAACCGGCCGGCGAGCCTCAGCTCGTGGCGACCGCGATCTTCGAGGGGGTTCGCGCGGGCGCCCTCCAGATGGTCCCACACCGCGAGCGGCACGAACACGGCGGGGCGCCGCGTGGACGCGGTCCCGATCCCCGGGAACGAGGCGGGAGCCACGCCCACGACGGCGAAGGGGATGCCGTTGACTTTCAGCGTCCTGCCGACGACCGACCGATCGCCGCCGAACTCCCGCAGCCAGAAGTCGTGGCCGAGCACCGCGCCTGGAAGCTCCGAGGACCGCTCGACCGTCTCCGGGAGGAACGTGCGCCCGAGCGGTGGGACGATGCCGAGGACCGTGAAGAGGTCGTTGCTGGCGACGATGCCGTCCCGAAGCTGAGGTGCGGCGCGTTCATCGAGGGCGACACGCAGGGAGGCACTACGGAAAGCGACGAGCCCCGAGAAGGAGCGGCTCGCGTCACGGATGTCGCGGAAGTCGGGATACGAGAGGCCCTCCACCCTGGCGTTCGGGGTGCTGTTGCTGATCCGGAGCAATTCGGACGGGTTCGGCACCGGGAGGGGTCTGAGCACGTAGGCATCGACGAAGCTGAAGACCGCCGTGTTCGCACCCACGCCGAGGGCGACCGACAGGACGGCCACGGCCAGGAACCACAGATCGCGCCGGAGCGCGCGGAGGGCATGCCGGATGTCGGCGGCGACGCCGGTGAACGAGGTGAGGTGCCACGTCTGGCGCGCACGTTCGGCCGCGAGCGTCAGGTTGCCCAGCTCGCGCGGCTCCGCCATCGCGGCGAGCGAGGCCAGCTCCTCCTGCATCTCGCGCTCTTCCCGGCGCTTGTTGGAGGGCCAGAGGTAGGCGAGCCGTCTCCAGTCCATGATGCCCCCGGCCGCGCGCTCAGCGCGGCTCCTCCGCCATCACGCGCCCGACCGCGCGCACGAACTCAGCCCAGCGAGACCGCTCGTCGACGAGCTGCTTTCGCCCGGCGGGGGTGAGCCGGTAGTACTTCGCCCGCCGGTTCTGCTCCGACTTCTCCCATTTCGACGCGATCCACCCCTTGATCTCGAGTCGCTTGAGCGCGGGGTACAGCGAGCCGAACTCGATCTCGAGGGCCTCGTCCGAGCTGGCGCGGATGGCCTTCGCGATGCCGTAGCCGTGCAGCGGGCCGAGGACCAGCGTGCGGAGCACCAGCATGTCGAGCGTGCCCTGGAGCAGTTCCATATGAAGAACTTCTATATATAAAGACGTCCGATATGTCAAGCGACACGGGACGTTCTGTCGTCCGTTGACATCTCCGGATTAGGATGTTCCTCTCATGTGACTGGACTGGGGAGGAATCATGTTGCGGAAGCTGTTCATCCTGTCGGTACTGGCGGCCGCCGCTCTCTACGCGGTTCCGGGGCGTGACGCCGGGCTGCGGGCCCGGGCGAGCCTGTCGCCACCCAAGCCGCCGGCCGCGGCCGACGTTGACACCTTCACGGGCAACCCGCGCCTCGTGGTCCTCAGCGACATCGGCAACGAGCCGGACGACCAGATGTCACTCGTGCGTTTGCTCACCTACTCGAACGAGATTGACATCGAGGGCCTGGTTGCCACGACTTCGACGTGGCAGAGGAGCGCGGTCCATCCCGAGACGATGCACGAGCTGGTTGCCGCGTACGGAGAGGTGAGGCCGAACCTGGTCAAACACGCGGCCGGCTGGCCGGAGACAGCCAGGCTCGATGCCGTTGTGGCTGCCGGGCAGCCCGCCTACGGGATGGCCGCGGTCGGCCCGGACAAGATGTCCGCCGGCGCCGAGCTCATCGTGCGCGCCGCCGACAGGGGCGATCCGAGACCGCTGTGGGTCAGCGTGTGGGGCGGGGCGAACACGCTGGCACAGGCGCTGGTCCACGTCCGCGCCACTCGCACGCCCGAGCAATTGGACAGGTTCGTGGCCAAGCTGCGGGTCTACTCGATCTCCGACCAGGACGACGCAGGCCCATGGATGAGGCGCGAGTTCCCGGGCCTTTTCTATGTCGTGAAGCCATCGCCGCCGAACGGGGAGGAGTACTACTCCGCGACCTGGATCGGCATCAGCGGCGACGCCTATTACCGGAGCTTCGCCGGGGCGGACCGGACGACCATCACCAACGAATGGCTGGATGTCAACATCCGCTCCAAGGGGCCGCTGGGCAAGCACTACCCGAAGTACCTCTTCATCATGGAGGGCGACACGCCGTCGTTCCTGGGCCTGACGAACAACGGGTTGAACAGCTACCGCAACCCCGGATGGGGCGGGTGGGGCGGACGCTACGTCTACCGCACGCCGTACGGGGAGACGCGCCCGATCTGGACGCAGGGCGGGGACGCGTCGCGGGCGAACTCGCAGGACTGCGTGATCGGATCGGATGGCCAGCGGTACTGCTCCGACCAGGCGACGATCTGGCGGTGGCGCGAGGCCTACCAGCACGACTTCGCCGCCCGCATGGACTGGACGGTGAAGAGCTACGCCGAGGCCAACCACAACCCGGTCGTGATCGTGAACGGCCAGGAAGGGACCGCGCCGATCGAGATCGCCGGGCAGGCGGGGCAGCCGGTGGTGCTCGACGCCAGCACTGCAAGTGATCCCGACGGTAATCAGCTGCGCTTCAGCTGGTTTCACTACGCAGAGGCTGGTGCCGGCGCGGGCCCGCCGGCCCAGCTGAGGATCTACGTCGCCGACACCGACACCGCCAGGGCGTGGGTGACGCCGACGGCGGCTTCCCGCGGGCGCGGAGGACCGATGGGCCCCGCCGGCCCGGGAACGGGCGTGGCGCACATCATTCTGGCGGTCACCGACAATGGATCGCCCAGCCTCACGTCGTACCGGCGCGTGATTCTGAGCGTGAGCGAAGGGGCGCCCAGGACGAGGGCCGGCGAGCAGGTCGCGGGAACGCCGGCGCCGCGTCTCGTCCAGCTCGGGCCCGACAGGACCATCACCGAGGCGGACTGCACGGCGGCGAGGCTCGGCTCCGTGATCCCCGCTGCTGCCATCGGTGAGCCGGTATCGAGCGTTACGCTCTCCACACCCCGCTGGATCGCCGCCACCGCAATGGCGCCAGCCCGCTGTGAGGTGGACGGCAGCATGGCGCCGATCGACAAGAGCGCCACCGCAAGACCGATCAACTTCCGCGTCTTTCTGCCCGCATCGTGGAAC
>Ga0316624_10000543_pt1 | contig 12940 bp, 12 predicted proteins | sample OWC_Aug_N3_C1_D5_FD_207657 | JGI IMG/M metagenome (GOLD analysis project Ga0316624, IMG submission 207657) | Wetland soil microbial communities from Old Woman Creek delta, Ohio, United States - OWC_Aug_N3_C1_D5_A | ecosystem: Environmental > Terrestrial > Soil > Wetlands | place: USA: Ohio... | reverse complement strand
GAATCGGCTTATCCTATACATGTTGCAGTCTCGGTTGTTGAGTTGGCGCTCTGGGTTTTATCCCATTCAACCTTGTACTGCAACGCTCTTAGCAGGTTACTCAAAATTATTCCGGACAGCTGTGGGCGCAAGCCGGAATGACATCAAAAGGAGGCAGCATGAAAATTCCGCGCATGAGCGTCATCACCCTGGGTGTGTCCGACCTTGCCCGTGCTACCGCCTTCTACCGCGAGATTTTTTCCACGCCGCCAGACACGCAATTCGAGGGCGTCACCTTCATCCCGCTGCCCGGGGTATGGCTCTCGCTTTACCCGCTGGACAAACTTGCCGAGGACATCGGCGTTGAGGTGGCAATGCCCGCACCGCAGCCTGCCGGGCATCATGCGCAACCTGCACAGGCTTCCCTGATTCGAGGCGCTCACAGCGAAGCAAGCGGAGCGTATGTTGCCGGCCGGCACGGCAGCACGCACCACGCGGCACATTCCGGCCATCCCGCCTTTCGCGGCTTCACCCTCGCCTATAACGCCCGCAGCAAGGAAGAGATCACCGGCATCTTCGCGCGCGCTGCCGAAGCTGGCGCGCACATCGCCAAGGCGCCGCAGGACACCTTCTGGGGCGGCTACAGCGGCTATTTCTCCGACCCGGACGGGAACTACTGGGAAGTGGCCTGGGGGCCGATGTTCGATTTCAGCGAACATGGCGACCTGAAGTTCAAACAGTGAACTCGAAGCTGCTCGCACAAATCTCCGCCGCCATTTCCACTGCGACGCAGCGCCCGTTCGAGTTGCATAGCGCGAAACCTGTCGGTGGCGGAAGCATCAATGAATCGTTCCGTTTGGCTGGCACGGACGGTTCGCGCTATTTCCTCAAGCTCAACGAGGCCCGGCATCACCCGATGTTTGTGGCCGAAGCAGCCGGGCTCGACGCGATTGCCGCAACCAACACGCTACGCGTGCCGCGCCCGATCGCGCACGGCATCGCGGATGCGCAAAGCTATCTGGTAATGGAATATCTGGAGTTAAGTTCGCGTGGCGATGCCAAGCAGCTCGGCGAACAACTCGCCGCACTGCATCACTGCTCGAATGAGCGATTCGGTTTCGAGCAAGACAACTTCATCGGCAGCACAGCTCAGCCGAATAAATGGAGTGATAACTGGATCGACTTCTGGCGCGAGCAGCGCCTCGGATTCCAACTGCGCCTGGCTGCGCAGAATGGCTACTGCGGCCAATTGCAAAGCCTGGGCGCTAAACTGCTGGATGCCCTGCCCGCCTTTTTCGCTGGGCACACCCCGCAACCCTCGCTGCTGCACGGCGACCTGTGGAGCGGTAACCACGCTTTCATTGCCGATGGCACACCCAGCATCTTCGATCCCGCAACCTATTACGGCGACCGCGAATGCGACATCGCGATGACGGAACTCTTTGGCGGTTATCCCGCGAGCTTCTACTCTGCCTATCGCGCCGCGTGGCCGCTGGACGCGGGCCACGCCACACGTCGAGATTTATACAATCTTTATCACATCCTCAATCATGCCAATCTGTTTAGCGGGGGATATGTGCGACAGGCGGAACAAGTAATTGGCAGATTGTTAAGTATGAACAACTAAGTGATAATTAACGACTGAAAACGACCACAACTGTCTGTGAAAATTGCGCGCATCCGTTTCATAAGCACATAACAGGTTTGAAATCTCTCTCATCCAAATGGATACGATAAAATCCAATAGCATGTTGCTCTTTTTATTGAGCGCAAGCTATCGTTCGATATGTTTAGTTACTTATTAGATCTATGCTTAAACGTACCTTAATCCGAGCGCTAAAATATTTTGGCTATGAAATTCAACGTCGGCCGAAGTCTCAGAACGCGCCCAAGGAGGTCATACCAGCTTTTGAGCAGATCCAATATGGCTGCGGACGTAATTACCTTACGGGATGGTTAAATACAGATATCATCTCCACTGGTCCAGAAAATTATATGTATGTTGACCTTACCAATCGGCATCCATTTCCAGATAATTTTTTCCGGTTCGCTTTTTCTGAAGACTTTATCGAACACATTGACCAAGCAAGTTCTCTATTATTTCTTGAAGAGGCGCATCGAACACTCCGTAAAGGAGGAGTTCTTCGGCTTACCTTTCCTGTCCTGGATGTAGTGCTTACGAAGCATTTTTCCTCGATTGACTTCAAGAGTTTTTTAAGAGGGAAAGAAGAGGCGTTTGATTCTTTTGGCCATATCCACTTCTATTCTCAAGACAGCCTTGCTCTTGTTGCCAACCATATTGGATTCGACATGAAAATTGTGGAGTGTGGGAAATCGGAATATTCCAAGCTGGAAGGAATTAATACGAGGACAGACGGTGTTAACCTCCATGTGGAACTAACCAAAAGATAGGGTTGCAATCCCAGATTCAAGTCTTTTGACAAATGAAGAGTTCTGTCTTCGGTGAACCGCAATTTATTTCGGTTGCTATTTCCCCCAATACAGTCCATAGTGCGCCCCAGCGATTTTCAAGTCTGTCGTTGTTGTCTGGTTCTGTACCCGCTGTTCCTGGTATTTCTCCCTTCATCATTATTGCCGTCTTGACCATCGCCCTTTTGTGGGGCTTCGTCCTCTTTGTTTGTTTTTCAGGAGATTCAAAATGGCAACAGGTACAGTTAAGTGGTTCAACGATTCCAAGGGCTTCGGCTTCATTACCCCATCCAATGGCGGCGATGATCTTTTCGCTCACTTTTCCGCGATCCAAAGTTCTGGATTCAAGACCCTGACTGAAGGTCAGCAAGTCAGTTTCGACGTCACTACCGGCCCTAAAGGTCAGCAAGCATCGAACATCCGCGCAGCGGAGTAATTTGTCAGGCAAGCATGGCTTTGGGCCGTGCTGTCAGCCCTGCCTATGGAGCCCGGCAATTGCCGGGCTTTTTCTTTCCGAATTTCTGCAGGAGGTAGGTCATGGCCAAAGAAGAATTGCTTGAAATGAACGGCGTGGTGGATGAGATTCTGCCGGACTCGCGTTTCCGCGTAACGCTGGACAACGGGCACAAGCTCATCGCTTACAGCGCGGGCAAGATGCAAAAGCACCATATCCGCATTGTCGCCGGCGACAAGGTTTCGCTGGAGCTTTCTCCCTACGATCTGAGTAAGGGGCGCATCACCTTCCGCCATATCGAAGGACGCGGCGCCGTTCCGCAGCAGCAAAGGCGCAGATAAGGCACGCTGACTACCAGTTCTTGGCAACCGGGCTTTTGCAGCTCACCTGGAATAACTGGCGGTCTTCGAGCCTGATTGCGCTCATCGGCCCGCCCCACAGGCATCCGGTGTCCAGCGCGATCACGTTGGGCGTGAGCTTCAGCCCCAACGCCGACCAGTGCCCGAAAATGACGGTGGCGTCCCGGCTCTTGCGCTTGGGTACATCGAACCAGGGCAAGTAGCCTGCCGGTATGTGCTCCACTTCGCCCTTGAATTTGAACTCCATCGCGCCCTGCGGGGTGCAGATGCGCATACGAGTGAAGGCGTTGGTGATGACGCGCAGGCGCTTGTAGCCTTCGAGGTCGTCATCCCACTCATGCGGCGTGTTGCCGTACATGCGCGCTAAAAAGGTGGCATAGTCGTCGCCGCGCAAAGCGCTTTCGACTTCATGCGCAAGGACGACCGCTTGCTTGACGCTCCATTGCGGCAGCAACCCGGCATGCACGAGCACATAATCGCCCTCCGCATGCAGCAGGCGTTGCCGGCGCAGCCAGGCAAGCAATTCATCCCGATCGGGGGCGCTCAGCACTTCGTCCAAGGTGTCGCTGCGATGCAGCTCCGCCGCGCCTTCGGCGACAGCCAGCAAGTGCAGGTCGTGATTGCCAAGCACGGTGATGGCGCTGTCGCCCAGCGATTTGACGAAGCGAAGCACCTGCAACGAGCTTGGCCCGCGATTGACCAAATCACCGACCAGCCACAGTTTGTCCTGCGCCGGATCGAAGCGTATTTGTTCCAACAATTGCTGCAATTCGTTGTAGCAGCCTTGAATATCGCCTACCGCGTAGATCGCCATTAATCACCCATTTCGCTTGGTTGCATAACTGCGCAAAGCAGATTACCGGGGAAGTCGGGGTTGGGTTTTCTGCTAGAATTCGCGCCATGAATCTTACCAGCTCGCAAGCTTCAATTAAGCCTTCCCGGGTATGCCTTATCAGTTTGGCGATGGTCGGCGCTAAGAAGGAGTATGCATGAACGATCGCAGCAAACAGGTTTGGCTAGTACTTTCTCACGGTTTCAACATGGATGGTCGCGCTGCAAGCCAGACCATTACTGACAAAATCCCCCACCTGCTCAAGCTTGGCGTCGAGCCCGTCGTTGTCAGTGCCATTACGGGGAAAAAAGATAAGGTAATCGAGCACCATCAAGTGCTGCCGGCTGGACCGGTGGCATTGCGCTTTGATTTGCGCCACTACCTGAAGCAGCGTATCTCCTCGCGCATTATTTACCGGATCGCAATGACGATCATTTCTCTGTTGCTGCTGCCTTTCATCCTGATTGAAAAACTCTTCATCCGGATCGAAACCCATTGGTCGTGGGCTATCACCGCCTATTTCGCCGGCGCACGCATCATCCGTTCGCGCAAGCCGACGGTTATCTATTCGACCGGCGGGGCCTATTCGGCGCACTTGGCTGGCTACTGGCTGTCGAGTAAATTTGACCTGCCATGGATTGCCGAGATACATGACCCCATGATCTTCCCCGGCCTGACCAAAATCAGGATGCGCATGCGCTTTTCCGCCTGGCTGGAGGGCATTATCTGCAAACACGCGGCTGTTGTCTGGTGGTTTACCGAAGAGGCGTTGGCGCGTGCACGAGCCCGCCACCCGGAACTGGGCGAACGGGGTCACTGCATCATCCCAGGGGCCAACCCGCCAGATTTCACTCGCGACCCCTATCAGCGCGGAAAACACCTGGTCATCGGACACTTTGGCTCGTTGGCTGAAACACGCAATCTGGAGGTATTTCTGCGCGGCCTGCAGATAGCTTTGGAGAAGAATCCGCACTATGCCGAACATATCCGCCTGCACCTGTATGGCGGCGGGGTTGACCCGGTTTCGGCGCGTGCCATAAGAGATTTCCCGCACACCGGCATGATCGAGCAATTTGGCCGACTTGAGACCGATCCGCAAACGGGCGAGAGCGGCAGGAATAGAGTGCTAAAACGCATGAACTCCGCGGATTGCCTGTTACTCTTGCACGGCACGGTCGCTTTCTGTGAAGAATACATACCATCCAAGATGTATGAATATCTGTGGACGCAGCGGCCCATCCTTGCATTGGTTTGGCGTAACCCGCAAATGGAGCGCATGCTGCGCGAACTGGGACACTGGGCGGTTAAAGCAGATGATGTGGAAGCGATCGCCGCTGCAGTTGAACAATTGTATGCGCGCTGGCTGCAGAACGATTTGGCCGACTCCGGTGCCCCCTCTCCCTATACTTCAGAGGCTGCTACGCGCCAGATAATTGCCTTGGCGCTTGAGAGTCTAAATCGCCCCAAACTGAAGAGCTGCTGAAATGGGACGCCAAATCAGCAATTTGTATGGGAATTAATTGTCATGGCTGAGCATTTCAAGTTTAAGGAGTGGTTATGGAGCCGATAGTTCTTTACTGCAAAAGCTATCGTGGCGATGTTTTGCGAGCGCACAGGCTTGCCGTGTCGGTACAGAAATATAATGCGGATGACATTCCGTTCTATATCTCTGTTCCCGAAGTCGATATGCCGCTGTTTCAAGAGCGCTTGGCGGGATTTAAAATTACCTTCATCACCGATGAACAGATCATTGCTGTTAATCCCAAGCATAACTTGGTTCAGATTCGTGCCATGCCAGGGCACTTGGGACAGCAAGTTGTTAAATCAGAGTTCTGGCGTTTAGGCTTCAGCGAGAATTTCGTTTGCCTGGATTCGGATAATGAATTTATCAGGCCATTTTATAGGGCCGATTTCCTCGCCCCGGATGGACATCCCTATACCGTAATCACCGAAGGTAAAGAATTTCTTGATTTTAGTATCAGGTATCACATGCCCAAGGTGCCCGCCAATTTCAAAAAAGACTCCTTGCAGGTGCAGGAGTTATTTGGAAGAGAAGGCAAAATATATTCATTCGGCATTCCCCCTCTGGTTTGGTCAAAGAAGGTCTGGCAGGCATTGGATGAGGAAATGCTCATCCCTCGCAACCAGTCGCTGGCTGATCTTCTCATGCAATATCCCCACGAACTGCGTTTATACGGTGAAGCGCTATTAAAATATCGGCCCATTCCATTGTGGCCTAGCGAGGATATTTTCAAGGATTACTTGTACCAGAGCCAATACTTTTACGATAAGAAGCGCGGCGTGACCGATGTAATGCTTGCAGAAAATTATCTGGGCATTGTTCGGCAATCCAATTGGGACGGGGAACACTTTGGGCTGCCCAAGAAATCGTTTGCATCGAGATTCGTGAAGAAAGCAAAGAAACTTGTCCGCTGGCTTTCAGTATAAGAGGGAAATCCTGTAAATCAGCGGATCGACTCAGTTTCGGGGAAATTTCGAAACTAAGAACACGGAGGCCATTTCAGTCAAGTGCGCGCCATCAAAAGTGGTGAGCGTATCACCTGTTTCACCGAATCTTGTGATGCACCCATCTTCGTTGCACATAATGTTTTTTGGAGAAATGTAATTGACTCCCAGCTGAGTTGCTAACACAGACAGTTGCGGCTCCAGTTGTATGAAGTTTTGGTTCAATCCGAATGTCATCCGGTATGGGATCTGGTGAGATTCATCGAGCCTGGATCTAAGATAAAGCTGTTTATATAGGCTGTCCTTCCATTGAGGGACAGAGCCAATCAAGTCGATATTTTTAATGCCAACTTTATGCAACTGGCTAATCGTTCCCTCTACTTTTTTCCAGTCATAAATTGGCCAGTCGGCAGCCAGGACAACTTTGTTGGGCCTCTCTTTTTCTATTTGCTCAATGAGATGGTCATTGAACTCTTTGCAGTGCGGGCGATTCTGAATTTCCATATTCAATATCGGTCCGCAGGCTGAAGATGTTTTTACTACGATTTTATTCGCCTCACCGAATGAGGCTTTGTAGCCAGGATACAAATGTCCTGCGTAGGAGTCCCCCCATATCAAAATCACTGGTTTATCCTCCTCGCAGCCCTTGGTATTGGCAGCATCAGTATCTGATTTGAAAGAGCAGATACCCTCATGCCATTTTTTCATCAGCTCTTTTTGATCATGTTCAGTCCAAGCCAAGGTTTGCAGCTCCTTAGGCAATCTGGAGCCCAAGTACTTCAATCTGAAGATCAGCCCATCACGTTCATAGCAGTTGTAGCCCACGCCACCAACAATAATCATCAAGACAATCATAACGATTGACTTTGCTTGCCCATGCTTACCGAAGCGTATAGGGCTTTCGATCAACTTGTATGTAAGCCAGGCAAGTGCGATTGCAAACAGAACTGCGGCGCCTCTTATCACAGGCGATGGCGCTTCACCTCCCAAAATGCGGGCAAATGACAACAGAGGCCAATGCCACAAATACAGCGGAAAACTAATCAGGCCAAACCAAACAAGCACACGGTTTGAAAGAACCGCGCGATTCAACCATGCATGCGAACCAGCCGAAATAATCAGCACTGCGCCAATTACTGGCATCAATGCCCACCAACCCGGAAAGTAATCTTCCTTGTTGATCACAAAGACACCGGCAGCAATCAGCGCAGCTCCACATACGGATTGTATGTTGTGCATTGTCTTGCCATTTTCTTCCGGCAAATGGACTACTTTTCCCAGCACCGTATGCAGCCAGCTCGCACGCCCATAAATAGCGCGCTGCTTGTGCAGCGCCATGTATGCCAAAACGGAGCCGGCCATTAATTCCCAAAACCGCGTTTGCGGTGAATAGAACGCAGCAACAGACCACGCGCTACCGCGCACTTCGTACGCATTTAGCGCAAAAGAAACGGCACCAACGACAATGGCGATCGACAATAGGTTGAGTTTTTGTTTCCAGGCAAACCACAGCAGCAGCGGCCAGATAAAATAGAATTGCTCTTCCACCCCAAGCGACCAAAGGTGCAGCAGCGGTTTTGTCTCTGCGACATTGTCGAAATAGCCACTTTCATTCCAGAGTATGAAGTTCGAAATGAAGCCCGCCCCGCCTGCCATGTGCTTCCCCAATTGCTTATATTCGTCTGCGAGTAGCGTAAACCAGCCGAACGCAAAACTCGCAACCAGCACCAATATGAGCGCCGGAAATATGCGCCTGATACGCCGAATGTAGAATGTGATGAAGCTGAAGCTGTCGCGTTCCAGGCTGCCAATGATGATTGTCGAGATCAGGAATCCAGAGATGACGAAAAATATGTCAACGCCAATAAATCCGCCCTTAACCAAGGCAGGAAAAGCGTGAAAACCCACAACAACGAGAATTGCTATCGCTCGCAGGCCGTCAATATCAGCACGGTATTTTGGATGGGTTAAATGTTCAGGATGCGGGCGGGAAGTGGTAGTCATTGGAAACGGGTATAAATTTCTTAATCGATCTTTTTATTGTAACTTTTGTTCGTCTGTATCGGGATAGGGAACCTAATTGCGCCTAGGACAAGAGGTTCTTCTTCGATAAGAAGCGCGGTGTGACCGATACATGCTTTCAGAAAATTATCTTGGCATTGTTCAGCAATTCAATTGTGAGGGGGACACTTCGAGTTACCAAAGACATCGCTTGCATCGAGATTCGTGAAGAAAGCAAGGAAGCCGTTGGTTTTCTGTATAAAACATGCAAAACATGCGAGCCAAAACTGTCACATAGATTCAGTTCTTGAGAAATAACGAAACTAAATTTCAAAACTACCTATTTTTATTGCCCGCTTTAATCTTGACCCATGTAATTTTAAGGTTTCTGGAGAATGCTAACTAAATGAACGCCTTTAATCGCTTGATATTTCACTTTGAATGAACCATTAAACCCATACATTTTTGCCCATGTAAATTTGTCGTCAAAATATAGAGAAAACGTCTCATCGGTCAAGATATTGACATGGGTCGGATCTCTGAAAGCCGGGGAAAATGGCAAGATTGGCGTATGCGAAAAAAAGATGCCTCCAGGTTTTAGGGTTCGATAAATTTCATTCATTAATTCAATAAATGGAAATCTTCGCTCAGGCAAGTAAAGAATCCTAGGAACATGCTCGAGAAAATCATAGGCGGTAATATAGTCAAACTTACAGTCCTCAAATGGGATGGGTTCCACAGCCAAGTCTGCATATTTAATGCCCTTTAACTCATCTTTGCGAATATCTATACCATAGACGTTTTTTGCATTAAAAGGATTTCTGGGGTTGGTTCCGCAGCCCATGTCCAATGTTGAGGACTCAGGTAGATGAAGAATTCCCGAGTCGAATTCTTTATAGCAGGATTCTAAATCGCTAATTTGTGGAATATTTATCAGGGTTTCAATAGAGCGATGTGCTAGTTTTAAGGTTCTATAGTAACGTCTAATTCTTTTTAGAATATTCATACGAATTGAATTGTTGATATGTTTACGAATTTCATCCTATCCTATCCTATCCTAACTAAAAATAATATAAATAGTCGCGCAAAATTCTTGCCGTTTGAGCCTACTTCTGCTGTCCGCTAACGGCGGGAAGATTACCTTTCCAGTTCAAGCATAGTTTTTGTCATAATTTTTTCTGAATAGAACTTCATCATTTTAATGATGTAAAAATTAAGACGTTTGCCAAGCTGTGCCGCCTTTAACTTTCTGGTGGTGCAACGTTTCTGGACTGCATGCGAGCGTACCTCAAACTGCCTGATTTCTGCTAAAGTGCGCGCCATGGATCTTACCAGTGCACAGCTTTATTTTCGCCTTCTCGGTTACGTAAAACCTTATTGGCGCACATTTGCACTGTCCATCATTGCCATGGCGGTGACGGCTGCAACTGAGCCATTGTTACCCGCTTTGCTAAAGCCCATGCTGGATGGTACTTTCATTCACAAAGACGATACCGTCATCAAACTTGCACCGCTGATCATATTAGTGCTCTTTTTTATACGCGGCGTCGCTTCCTTCGTTGGCACTTATGCGATTGGCTGGGTTGGCAACAAGCTTGTGATGGATTTGCGCGAATTAATGTTTCACAAGCTGCTCAGCTTACCGACGCAATACTACGACGATCACGCCACAGGCAACCTTATGTCCAAGGTGACCTCCGACGTAACTCAGGTAACTGCTGCTGCGACCAACGTGATAACAGTGACTGTTCGTGATTCCATTATCATCGTAGGTCTGCTCGGCTGGCTTTTCTATCTCAACTGGAAACTTACTCTGCTCAGTTTGGTGATGTTGCCAATCATCGCAGTCATCATCAAGATCCTCAACGCCCGCATGCGCAATGCCAGCCGGGATGCACAGCGTGCAACGGGTGACCTCACGCAAGTGATTGGTGAAAGTATCTCCGCGCACAAAGTGGTCAAGCTGTTCGGTGGTCAGCAATATGAACGCGACCGTTTTTATTACCGCGCCAATTGGCTGCGCCGCTACATCATGAAACAGGCAATGGCAGCAGCAGCCAATGTACCCATTGTACAAATGGTCGCGGCCATTGCACTGTCCCTGATCGTTTTTCTCGCCACCGTGCAGGCGCACAATGATGAAACCTCAGTTGGCGGTTTTCTCTCGTTTATCGCAGCCATGCTGATGCTGACTGCCCCGATCAAGCGCATAACCGGGGTGAGCGAGTTTACGCAGCGCGGATTAGCCGCAGCCGAGAGTGTGTTCGCTTTACTTGACACACCAGGAGAGCCTGACAGCGGAACAGTTACTTTGGGGCGAGCCAGTGGACAATTGGAATTCGAGCACTTGAACTTATCCTATCAGAATGACGGTCGATTGGCACTGAACGACATCTGCTTGAAAATTCCCGCAGGGCAAGCCGTAGCTCTAGTAGGCGCATCAGGTAGCGGAAAAAGTACTCTGGCAAATCTGGTGCCACGTTTCTATCAACCCAGCAGCGGGCGCATCACGCTGGATGGTCATGATTTGGTCGACCTTACGCTGGCCAGCCTACGCGCAAACATTGCGCTAGTCAGTCAGGAGGTCGTGTTGTTCAACGATACGATTGCCGCCAACATTGCCTACGGCCAAATGCGCAAGGTGCCGGAAGCCGAGATCATCGCCGCCGCACGAGCTGCCCATGCAATGGAATTTATAAGCGAGATGCCGCTGGGGTTAAATACACTTGTCGGCGAACGCGGAGTAAAACTTTCGGGTGGCCAGCGCCAGCGCATTGCCATCGCACGAGCGATACTAAAAAATGCGCCTATCCTTATCCTGGACGAAGCCACTTCTGCACTGGATAGCGAGTCTGAGCGCCATGTTCAGGCTGCGCTGGAAACACTGATGCAAGGACGCACATCCCTAGTCATCGCACACCGCCTATCCACCATCGAAAAAGCTGATCGCATCGTCGTGATGCAAAAAGGCGTAATCGTCGAGACGGGAACGCACCACGATTTGCTGGCAAAAGATGGGGTATATGCGCAGCTACACCGTATCCAATATTCAGTTACCAAGATTTCATGAGCTCGCCCGTGAAGCCTATGATTAACAAGCTTGCGGTTGTTGTACCCGTCTATCAGCAGCGGCTTGATGCCTTGGATGAGTTATCCTTAACGCACTCACTTAGTCTGTTATCCACAAGGGAAATTATTTTTGTCGGCCCCAAAAATCTCGACATTAGTTATTACAGAGAGCACTTTGGGAACTTTTCGTATTTTGATTTTGACACTAGCCACTTTGAATCGCTCATCTCATACAGTTCGCTCTTGCTGAGCAAATCTTTCTATGAGCGATTCAGCAACTTTGAATTCATCTTGGTCTTGCAGCCAGATGCCATCATTCTTAAAGATGATCTCGATTATTGGATGAACCAACCCTATGATTATATTGGCGCTCCATGGCCTGACGTCGTGACAATCAAACTGCGTTTAGCACGCTACCTATTCAGAAAAAAAAGCTTTAGCTTCTTTGTTGGCAACGGCGGGTTAAGTTTACGCAGGGTGAATAATATCTTGCTGCTAATTGATGAGCTAAAGCGTGCACAGGAGTCTTTTGTGCAAAAAGGGGTATGCGAAGATATATTTTTTGGTTTAGGTGGTTGTCTTTCAAAAACTTTCAAGGTTCCAGATTCTATTGTTGCCTCCCGATTTTCTCTGGAATTGAAACCTACACATTTTTTCACATTGAATGGAGGCTGTCTTCCAATGGGCGGGCACGCCTGGTTAAAGTACGAACCAGAATTCTGGCGTGCGCATATTCCCTTTAAATTTTGATTTTGTGAATTGAGAGCCGTTTTTGCTATTTGAATATTTGTTTTAACCTAAGCCTTTGCACCATGATTCCTCAACGTAGCGATGAATGTATCTATGCAACTGGAGTCGCCACACCCCCGACACTAGTATTAAGCCAGGTAATCTGGATTACTTTACTCTCCCACAAAGGCGTTTATGAACGACTCAAAACCAAAATATTCAATCGTTATTACTACGTTTGATCGGCGCTTCCAAAGCCACTTTATTCCGCTGATGAACGATATCCAGAGTCAAAATACTTCGTCGCCAGTGGAAATTATCGCAATGATTAATGGCCCCCATCGTGCCGATTTCGATCAGGTGTACCGTAAAGAAATTTTATCGTTCTTGTCCGGTTACGATAACGTTTACCCGACCATGTTTCCCAATTTTCAGTCTCTTGCAAAATTATGGAATAGAGGAATTCTGACAGCACAGCACGATAGAGTATTGGTGTTAAATGATGATCTGCGTTTCAAACCGCCTTTTTTTGAAATCCTGGAAAAAGAATTGAACTCCCGCACGAGTACTTTCAAAATCAATGACAGCTTCTCTCATTTCGTAACTTTCAAACCAGAGTTG
>Ga0316624_10000541_pt1 | contig 12967 bp, 13 predicted proteins | sample OWC_Aug_N3_C1_D5_FD_207657 | JGI IMG/M metagenome (GOLD analysis project Ga0316624, IMG submission 207657) | Wetland soil microbial communities from Old Woman Creek delta, Ohio, United States - OWC_Aug_N3_C1_D5_A | ecosystem: Environmental > Terrestrial > Soil > Wetlands | place: USA: Ohio... | reverse complement strand
CCACTTCATCTCGCCATGCTTGGGATCGACCTTGGCCTCGATCTTCACGCCCTGCCCCGCGCCGTCCAGTTTCCCGGACTTTTGCGCTGCTGCCTCGACCTGCTTCTTGGCACCGTCTGCGCCCGCGATCAGTGCCTCCGCCGCCGCACGAGACTCCGCGCCCGACATTTGCGGCAGAACCACTGCGACGACGACGAACCCTATCAGGGCGAGCGCCGCTACAGCCAATAGCACGTTTCTCATTTATTGCCCCCCGAACGATGCACAGACGATGTTCTTCTAACTAAACTTTATCATGCCGTCTAACTGGCAGCGTACATAGGAACAAGGCCACGTATGAGCGATACGGTCACATTCCATGTAAGCATCGGCGGACTCGTGCAAGGCGTCGGCTATCGCGAGGGGCTGCGACTTGAGGCCGAACGGCTCGGCATCACGGGCTGGGTGCGTAATCGCCGCGACGGCACGGTCGAGGCGGTGATTCGGGGTCACAGAAAGGCGCTCGAGGCACTACTTGGCTGGGCTCGCGTGGGTCCGCCCGCGGCGCGGGTTGCCGGACTAATCGTTCAGGAGGCCTCTGTTGCACTGCAACGAAACTACGCCGGCTTCGAACGCTTGCCGACGATCTAGCCCGACTGACGTACGGCGCGCCGCTTAAGCGCATTAACGACGGAGAACTGCCAAGGACGGCACGCCACCAGCAACGCCACGCCGATGCCCCGGTTGGCCCCCGCCCCGGCATCAACCTCTGCAAGGTCGTTGAACTCTGCTACCACCCGTTCCAGCCGGCGCTTGAGCACGGCGGCGGATTCCGAGGACATTTCGCGCGTCTCGAAACGCAGCAGTTCCAGCGGCGCGTCGAATCGGCCATCGAGAAACTCCCGCGTCACTCGCTTGCCGTAGGCTTTCTTCACGGGCCCACCGGCGCGCCAGCGAAAGTCCTTGGCCACACGCAGCCGGGCGCGCTCTCCTGGGCCCCAGTCGATCAGCTTCAGCCTAGCGAGGCGCGCGAAGGCGAGCGTCAACTCAGTCCGGGTGATTGAGTACGCCTCAAGGATCTCGCCGAAACGCCACTCGTTCAGCAACAGCCAGAACACAGACAGCAGGCGCTCGTCCTTCGCAAGGGCCGTCTCCTGCTCCGGCGCAAGCTCGGCCGGGCCGTCGCGCATCCCGCGGCTCATGCGCGCGGCCTCGAACAGGTCCATTTCGAGCAGATCGAGGATTTCCTCGATCCGCCTGAGGGTGAAGCTGCCGCGCGAGAACATGCGCTTGACGCTCGGCTCCGACACACCTAGCGCGCGCGCCACATCGGCGTAGGTCATGCCGCGTACACGCAGGCATTTCTTGAGCGTGTCGACCAGGCGCGCGCTCTGGAGCATGCGCCGCAAAGTATCACATTTCGATACTTTCCATGTCCGTATTGATATCTGCGCAGCGTCGTAACAACAATTCGCCGCGACTTACGACCGGGGAGGACGCCATGCTCGCGACGCTTTCGCTGCCTTTGCTGCCAGAACCCGTTCCGCCTGCACCAGTACGCACGTATAGGGTCCGCTCGGCGGACGAATTGCGCAGTGCCATGCGCCAGCCTGAGCCGGGTGCCATCGGCGTGGACCGGACCGCCCTCGACCGTGTGCTGCGCTTCGATATGGCACGCCAGCTGGTCGAGGTGCAGGTCGGCACGCCATGGCAGGCGCTCTGCTCCTACCTTGCCGAGCGCGCTCCCGATCTGCGGTCCTTTGCCGAATGCAGCGACATACCGCCCAGCATCGGCGAATGCGTCGCGGCCAATGCTGCCGGCCCAGACGGGCGTCCCATGGTCGCCCACGTCGAATCGCTCGCCGTCGTCACGCTCGACGGGGCGCTACGCCGCGCGAGCCGCTTCGCGAACAAGGAACTCTTCCTCCTGGCCATCGGCGGCCACGATCTGTTCGGAGCGCCGTACAGCATTACGCTCAGGGTCGACTCGCTGCTGCGCAGTGCGCGCGACTCACAGCCTGCAGCGATCCTCGAGATACCGGAAAACGAGGATGGCGGCGAGCAATGCTCGCTCGGTCTGCTCGTGCCGCCGCAACAACTGGACGGCGTGCTGGCGCAGGTGCGCGAACGCTGCGCAGATTGGCGCATTCCGATATGCAGCATGCGCGTGCGACGCGTTCTTCCGGAAGACGAAACCGTGCTTCGCTGGGCTCGCTGCGAATGCGCCGAAGTGACGTTGCGACTCGCGCTGCCGCCGGCTATCGGCGGGAACGTGCGCGCCGTCCAGCTGCGGCGCGAGCTGATCGACCTTGCGCTCGCCGCCGGCGGCGGCTTTCCGATCGCCAGCACGTTTCACGCTTCGCGCGAGCAGACCGAGGCCTGCTATCCCGAGCTGAAGTCGCTGCTTGCGGAGAAAAGGCGCCGCGATCCCGACGAGCGCCTGGACAATTCGTGGTATCGGCATTACCGGGGACTGCTCGCCAGGGAACTATGTCCCGTGCGCTGGTCGCCCGGAAACTAGACTGCGTTTGCGTACACCAGGCGCACGTTCTCCGGCGTGAGCCACGCTGCCAGCTGCTCGAGCAGCTCGCCATCCGGACGCACGCGCCAAGCCTCACCGAGCGCGACGTCGCAGGATGCGACGCCATTCTCATAGTGCACCAGGACGGAACAGCTGCCGTCACCGCCCGCGCGGAATGGCGCCAGCATCTGGGCAAGCCGCCTCGCGTCTGCCTGGCCATTCATTTCGATCCGCAGGCGCGCCGCGAAACGCTCGCGCACTCCCGCAAGATCGAGCAGCTCCTCCGCCGTGACCCGCATGCCACCGGAAAAATCGTCGCGCTGCACCTTGCCATACACCACTAGCAGGGCGTCCTCCTTCAGCTTGTCACGGTGCTTCTCGAATAGCTCGTTGAAAACGGTGATCTCGAGCTGCGCGCTGCCGTCCTCGAGTATTACGATCATCATGCGGCCACGCCGCGTCATCTGACTGCGCGCGGAGGCGACGACGCCCGCCAGCCAGACGCGTCCCTCCGAGGGCTGAACGCGCGCCAGCGCGACGCGCGGAAAACCGGCCAGATCACGCTCGTAAACGGAGAACAGGTGGCCGGAAAGACAGAAACCGAGTGCCGCCTTCTCCTCTGTCAGCTTCTGCCTGAGATCCCACGGCTTCGCCTCCGCCATCGGTAGCACCGGGCCACGCGCAGCGTCAGCTTCGCCGAACAGGCTCACCTGCGCGGCCTGTCGCTCGGCCTGCTCGGCGGCCTCGATGGCGCGCCCGACGCTCGCTAGTACGCTGGCCCGGTCCGTCTCGAGCGAATCGAATGCGCCGGCCCGCACCAAGGCTTCGATAGCACGGCGGTTGACTACGCGCTTATCTACGCGCATACAGAAATCAAACAAATCGCGGAACGGCCCCGCCTCGCGCACGCGAACGATCTCCTTCACGGCCGATTCGCCGGTGCCACGAATCGCGCCCAGCCCGTACCGGATCGTCTTCGCGTCGACCGGAACGAAGCGGTACGCCGACAAATTCACGTCCGGCGGCAGCACCGTGAGTCCGTTCGCGACGCTATCGTCGTAGAGCCCGCGAATCTTGTCGGTGTCGTCCATCACCGCGGACAAGTTGGCCGCCATGAAAGGCGACGCGTGATGCGCCTTCATGTACGCGGTCTGGTAGGCGATGAGCGCGTAAGCCGCCGCGTGGGACTTGTTGAAGCCGTACCCGGCGAACTTTTCCATATGGTCGAAGAGCTGCGTCGCGCGGCCGCGCGATAGTCCGCCCTTCTCGGCACCCGAGACGAAGATGTCCCGATGTTCGGCCATCTCCTCGGGCTTCTTCTTGCCCATCGCGCGGCGCAGCAGGTCTGCGCCCCCCAGCGTGTATCCGCCGATCACCTGCGCGATCTGCATCACCTGCTCCTGGTAGACCATGATCCCGTAGGTCGGCCCGAGGATCGGTTTGAGGCGCGGATCGAGGTATTCGACAGGCTCCTGGCCGTGCTTACGCGCGATGAAATCCGGAATCAGGTCCATCGGCCCCGGCCTGTAGAGCGCGACCAGCGCGATGATGTCCTCGAAGCGGTCCGGTTGCGCACGCTTGATGAGGTCGCGCATGCCGCGCGATTCAAGCTGGAACACGGCCGTCGTGTTACCCGACGCGAGCAGCGCGTAGGCGTTGCGGTCGTCGAGCGGGATGCGATCGAGGGCGAAGGCCTCGTCGCCGAGCGCGCGCACGTAGCGCTCGGCCCAGTCCAGAACCGTGAGCGTCGTCAGGCCGAGAAAATCGAATTTTACGAGGCCTACTGCCTCGACGTCGTCCTTATCGAGCTGGGAGATGACGTTCACGGTGCCTTCCGCTGCGTACAGAGGGCAGTAGTCCGTGAGCCGCCCCGGAGCGATCAGCACCCCGCCCGCGTGCATGCCAACGTTGCGCGTCAGGCCTTCGAGCTTGCCGCCGAGCTCGAGAAGCTCGCGCACCTCGTCTTCGTTGCGCTCGCGTTCGGCAAGCAGCGGCTCCATCTGGCGCGCATCCTGCAGAGTGATAGTCTTTCCGGGCTGGACTGGAATGAGCTTAGCGATCTGGTCGCAGAAGTTGTAGCCCAGGTCGAGCACCCTGCCACAGTCACGCACGACGGCGCGCGCGGCCATCGTGCCGAATGTCGCGATCTGCGACACGCTCTGCTCGCCGTAGCGCGCGCGCACGTAGTTGATGACCTTGTCGCGGCCGTCCTGGCAGAAATCGATATCGAAATCCGGCATCGACACGCGCTCCGGATTCAGAAATCGCTCGAACAGCAGATCGTATTTGAGCGGGTCCAGGTCGGTGATTCCTAGCGAATAGGCAACCAGAGAACCGGCGCCCGACCCGCGTCCCGGGCCGACGGGCACCTCGTTGGATTTCGCCCAATTTATGAAGTCGGCGACGATCAGGAAGTAGCCTGCGAAACCCATGTGCACAATCGTTTCCAGCTCGAACGTCAGGCGCTCGCGATATTGCGCCGCCCGCGCAGCGCGCATGGCCTCCTCGGGATAGAGCTTCGCCAAGCGCTTCTCGAGTCCAGCCTCGGCTTGCTCCCGGAGGTACTGCTCCAGCGTGATCCCCGGCGGCGTCGGAAAAGCTGGCAGGCGATTCTTTCCCAGCTCGATCTCGAGATTGCAGCGGCGCGCGATTTCGACCGAGTTCTCGAGCGCCTGCGGGATGTCCGCGAACAGTTGCGACATCTCGGCCTGCGATTTGAAGTACTGATCGGGCGTAAAAAGACGCGGCCGGCGCCTGTCGCCGAGGACGTAGCCCTGCGCAATGCACACGCGCGCCTCATGCGCCTTGTAGTCCTCAGGGGCGAGAAACTGCACGGGATGCGTTGCTACGACCGGAAGGTCGAGCCGCGTCGCCAACTCGACGGAGCCCGTCACCAGCGTTTCGGCCTGAGGCAAGCCGGCGCGCTGCAGCTCCACGTAGAACCGCCCCGGAAACAGGCTCGCCCATTGGCGCGCGATCTTCTCCGCGAGGCCTGCGTTACCCGCAAGGAGCGCCTGGCCGAGATCCCCGGATGGTCCTCCGGAGAGCGCGATCAGGCCCTCGGTGCCGAGCTCCTCGAACCATGTGCGCCCGAGATCTGCACGCGCCCGGTGCTGGTTCTTCAGCCAGGCGCGCGACAGTAGTTCCGACAGCCTCAGGTAGCCAGCGTGCGAGGCGCACAGGAGCACCATCCGGAACGGCTTGTCGCGGTCCGCTTCGTTCTGGATCCAGCAATCCGCACCGATTATCGGCTTGATGCCGGCGGAGCGCGCCGCCTTGTAGAACTTCACCATGCCAAAGAAATTCGCCGCGTCCGTCATCGCGAGCGCCGGCATCTCGTCCCCCGCAGCGCGCGCTACGACCTCGTCGATGCGGACAATGCCATCCGTCACCGAGTACTCGCTGTGCAGGCGAAGATGGACGAAGCGAGGTGCGGCCATGAGCGAGAAAAATTCTAGCACTGCGTTGCGGTGCGCATGACGTCTTGCGCTGTGGTTATCATCCACGACCCCATGCGTACGCCTGCCCCTTCGGCCAGACATGCTGCACCGGGCATTGCGCTCGTCGCGCTCATGCTCGGCGCGACCTGCATCGCGCTGTCGCCGATCTTCGTGCGCGTGTCGGAAGCCGGTCCGACACCCACCGCCTTCTGGCGCGTCGCGATCGCTCTTCCGGCGCTCTGGCTGGCATGGTTTCTCGCGCCGCGCTCGGCCGGCACCCGGTCACCGGCGCGCCTATGGCCGTTGCTCGTCGCTGCGGGTCTTGCCTTCGCCGGCGATCTGGCCTTCTGGCACACCTCTATCAAGCTGACTTCAGTCGCGAATTCCACGCTGCTCGCGAACCTTGCATCCATTTTCGTCACCCTGGCCGCATGGACGATCTGGCGGCAAAGACCAAGCGGACTCTACCTCGTCGGACTCGCCGCCGCGCTCGCCGGGGTGGCGCTGCTGGTGCGCGCAAGCGTCGCCACATCCTCCACCGGATTGACGGGCGACGCTCTCGGCGTCGTCACCGCCGCCTTCTACGCCTGGTACCTGTTGGCGGTGAAGGGTCTGCGCGACCGCGGCGCGACGACCTTGCGCCTTATGGCGGTCACCAGCAGCGTCACCGCACTGGCCCTGCTTCCCATTGCGCTCGCCTCCGGCGAGCCGTTTTTCCCCCACTCTGGCGGCGGCTGGCTGAAACTCGTGGGGCTCGCTCTGGTATCGCACGCCGCCGGTCAGGGGTTGATCGCGTACGCTCTTGCTTCACTGCCTGCGACCTTTTCTTCGGTGAGCTTGCTGTCGCAGCCGGTCATGGCCGCGGGCTTTGCCTGGGCGCTGCTCGGCGAGCGCCTCGCGCCGCTACAGATCGCGGGGGGTGCCGTAGTTCTCGTCGGGATCTACCTAGCGCGCCGCGGCTCGCTTTAGCACACGACCGCCTGCGCTTCGCCCGGAGCACAGGTTTCGATAACGCCGATTTCGTACGCGGTCTCCCCCGCTGCTTGAAGCAGCTGCACCGCACGCGCTGCGTGTTCCCGCGCCACCACCGCAACCATGCCGATGCCGCAGTTGAACACACGGAACATTTCCTCTTCCCTCACGCCGCCCAGCTCCTTCAGCCAGGCGAACAGGGGCGGCCGTGGCCAGGCCGCGCTACGTATGGCGGCACGCAGGCCCGGCGGCAGGATGCGGGGCACGTTCCCGGTGATACCTCCGCCGGTGATATGCGCCAGACCCTTGAGCGGCCGCTGCTGCATGAGCGAAAGCACCGGCCTCACGTAGATCCGTGTCGGCGCGAGCAGCGCTTGGCGTAGCGGCACTCCGCCCAGGTTGCCGTCCAGGTCCGGTTTGGCACGTTCCAGTATCTTGCGGATGAGCGAGTACCCGTTTGAATGCGCACCGCTCGAGGCGATACCGATCACCGTGTCGCCCGGCGCGATCGAGCGACCGTCCAGGATTTGCTCGCGCTCGACGACACCGACGCAGAAGCCCGCAAGGTCATACTCGCCTTGGGCGTACATGCCGGGCATTTCCGCGGTCTCGCCGCCGATCAGCGCGCATCCGGCCAGCTCGCAGCCGCGCGCGATTCCGCCGATCACTTCCGCCGCGACGCGCAGATCGAGTCGCCCGCAGGCGAAATAGTCGAGGAAGAACAGCGGCTCTGCGCCCTGCACGAGCACGTCGTTCACGCTCATTGCCACGAGGTCGACCCCTACGGTGTCATGACGCCCGAATTCGAACGCAAGCTTGAGCTTCGTGCCGACACCGTCCGTTCCCGAGACGAGCACGGGCTGCCGGTACTTCTTCGGGATCTCGCACAGCGCGCCGAAGCCGCCGATACCGGCCAGGACCTCGGGACGCATGGTCCGCCTGGCGAGCGGTTTGATCGCCTCGACGAGCGCGTCGCCCGCATCGATGTCGACGCCCGCGTCGCGATAGGTAAGACTGTCCGACATATCCTTGGAAGGCGCGGCGGCGCGCCGCGGCAGCGTGATAGAGTTTCGCGTTCGGCGGGATTCTACCCTGCAACGGAAATTCCGGTGTGCGGGACCCGCTTGCTGAAGCCTCCGATGGAACAACTGCCGCTCGCGATCGCTCCGACGCCCGAGCCCACTTTCGAGAATTTCGTCGCGGGGGCCAATGCCGAAGCTCTGCTGCGCGTGCAGGAGCTCGCCGCAGGGCGCCTGCGCGAGACGATCATGTACCTGTGGGGCGGTCCAGGCTGCGGCAGGTCGCACTTGCTGCGCGCCGCGGCGCGCGCAGCGCCCGCGTCCCGTGCTCTCGCAGTGGCCGACGATGTGGACGCGCTCGAGGAGGCGCCGCAAGCCGCGCTTTTCAGCGCCATCAACGCCGCGCGCGACGGCCGCGGTGCCGTGCTAGCTGCGGGAAATGCGCCGCCGGCCGCCCTCGGGCTGCGCGCCGACCTGCGCACGCGCCTCGCCTGGGGTCTCGTCTATCATCTGAAGCCCCTGTCCGACGAGGACAAGCTGCGTTACCTGAGCGCGCAGGCCGATGCTCGCGGTCTGCGTTTGGGCGAGGACGTCCTGTCGTATCTGCTCACCCGCCTTCCGCGCGACCTGAGCTCGCTCGCAGCGGTGATCGCGCTGCTTGACCGATACTCGCTCGCCAGGCAGCGCCACATCACCGTGCCGCTCGTGCGCGAGGCGCTCAAGGCTCGCGAGCGATGAACCTGACGTTGTTCGATCTGGACAATACCCTGCTGGCCGGCGACAGCGACTACGAATGGGGGCAGTTCCTGGTGGACCGAGGCGTGCTCGACCGTGCAACCTACGAAGCGCAGAACCAGCAGTACTATGACCAGTACGTCGCGGGCACGCTCGACATCCACGAGTACCTTGGATTCGCCCTCCGGCCACTGGCCGAGCACACGCCCGAGGAGCTGCACCGCTGGCACGCAGCGTTCATGCGCGAACGCATCCTGCCGATGATCGGCGCGCCAGCGCGTGCGCTGGTGGACCGACATCTGCACGACGGCGACCTTTGCGCGATCGTCACGGCGACCAACAGCTTCGTGACAGCGCCCATCGCGCGCGAGTTCGGAATTGTGCATCTGATCGCCACGGAGCCCGAGTCGCGCGACGGACGCTTTACCGGCCGTCTGGCAGGCACACCATGCTTTCGCGAGGGCAAGATCCGGCGCGTCGAGGAGTGGCTCGCCTCGCAGCGGCGCGCGCTGCGGGACTTCGCGCTCAGCAGCTTCTACAGCGATTCGCACAACGACCTACCGCTACTCGAACGCGTCAGCCGCCCGGTGGCGGTGGACCCCGATGCGCAGCTGGCGAGCGAGGCAGCGCGCCGCGGTTGGGCGATGATCTCGCTCCGCGGGTAAAATTTCGCCCCTCGATGATAAAACGGTTCATCCGCCGCGTACTGGGCCTCCCCGCGCAAGGGCCGCTGCGCGTGCCGATCCAGAAGCACGGCCTGGCGCGCAGCCAGCTGAGCGCGGCCGCGCTCAAGGTATGCGACGTTCTGCGCGAAGCTGGATTCTCAGCGTACGTCGTCGGGGGCGCGGTGCGCGACCTCCTGCTCGGGATCGAGCCGAAGGACTTCGATGTCGCGACCGACGCGCGTCCCGAGCAGATCAAGCCGCTATTCCGCCGGGCGCTCATCATCGGCCGACGGTTCCGTTTGGTGCACGTGATCATCGGCCAGGAAACGGTCGAGGTCTCCACATTCCGCGCGACCGATACGGAAACGGCGCAGAAGGACGAGCACGGCCGCGTCCTGCGCGACAACGTGTTCGGCTCGCAGGAGGAGGACGCGCTGCGCCGCGACTTCTCGATCAATGCCCTGTACTACGATCCCGCGACCGAGGAGGTTGTCGACTACCACGGCGGGCTCGCCGACCTGCGCAAGCGTGCCTTGCGCATGATCGGCGACCCGGAGATCAGGTTCCGCGAAGACCCAGTGCGAATGCTGCGCGCCGTGCGACTGGCCGCAAAGCTTGGTCTGACGCTCGATGCGAGCACGCGCGCGCCGGTCCGCAGGCTCGCATCGTTGCTCGAGGTCGTCCCGCCTGCGCGCCTATTCGACGAAATGCTCAAGCTGCTTCTCTCCGGCCACGCGAGCGCCTGTCTGCGCCAACTGCGCGAAGAAGGGCTGCATCACGGAGTGCTGCCCCTCCTCGACGTCATACTTGAGCAGCCGCTCGGCGAGCGCTTCGTAACGCTTGCGCTCGCACAGACCGACGAGCGCGTGAAAACCGACCGTCCCGTCTCGCCTGCATTCCTTTTCGCGGCGCTGCTCTGGCACGAGGTGCTCGCTGCGTGGAAGGCGCGCGAGGGGCGTGGCGAGCGCACGCTGCCCGCCATCGAAGCCGCGATGGACGAAGTTCTCGACGCGCAGTGCGAGAAACTTGCGATCACACGCAAGCTGACGGCGACCATGCGCGAGATCTGGGGCATGCAGCCCCGCTTCGAGCAGCGCTCCGGGCAGCGCCCCTACCGACTCCTAGAGACGCCGCGGTTTCGCATGGCGTACGACTTCTTGGCGCTGCGCGCAGCGAGCGGCGAGGCGAGCGCCGATCTCGAAGCCTGGTGGCGGGCATTCCAGTCCGCCGACCCCGATAGCCGCGCAGCAATGTTGGTGCCCGGCGCAGTGACGCGCAAGCGCCGCCGCCGGCGCCGCAAGAAGCCGCCCGAAGCGGCCGGTGCGCGTCAGGCCACGTGAGCACCACGACGGTATACGTGGGGTTGGGGTCCAACCTCGACGGGCCGCACGGGCATGTCCTGCGCGCGCTCGATGAGCTCGCACGTCTCCCCGGCACGCGGCTGGTGCGCCACTCCGCCCTATACCGGAGCGCCCCGCTGGCATTCACGGCGCAACCCGATTTCGTCAACGCGGTGGCGCAACTCGAGACCGCGCTCGAACCGCGGCGCCTCCTTGACGAGCTTTCCGCAATCGAGGCGCGCCACGGCCGCGGGCGTCCGTATCCCAATGCGCCGCGCACGCTCGATCTGGACCTGCTGCTCTACGGGCAGACCGTGCTTGATTCGCCAGAGCTGACACTACCGCACCCGCGCATGCACGAGCGCGCGTTCGTGCTCGAGCCCCTGGCCGAGCTCGAGCCCTGCGCAATGATCCCGGGACGTGGTCGCGTCGACGAGCTGTTGCGCGACTGCCGCGGCCAGCAAATCGAGCGCATCGCGTGATCGCGCGCTATCGCTACATTGTCGTCGAAGGCCCGATCGGCGCGGGCAAGACGACCCTTGCCAAGCGGCTCGCCGCCCGGCTGGGGTCCGATTTGCTGCTCGAGCAGCCCGGGGCCAACCCGTTCCTCGCGCGCTTCTATCAGGACATGCCGCGCTACGCGCTGCCCACCCAGCTATTCTTCCTGTTCCAGCGCGCCAAGCAGATCGAGCCGCTGGCACAGCCTGACATGTTCTCGCGCGCCACGGTGTCGGACTTCCTGCTCGACAAGGACCCTTTGTTCGCACGCATCACGCTTACGGGCGACGAACTGGCGTTGTACGATCGGATCTACGAGGCACTGCGCCCGCACGCGCCAACGCCGGACCTCGTCGTCTACTTGCAGGCGCAGCCCGATACGTTGATCGAGCGCGTGAGGCGGCGCGCGGAGCAATTCGAGCGCGGCATCAGTGAGGAGTACCTGGCTCTGCTCGCGGAAGGCTACGCACGCTTCTTCTACTACTATACGGCCGCGCCCCTCTTGATCGTGAATTCCGAAAACCTGAATTTCGTGGAGCGCGATACGGATTTCGAGCTCCTGATCGAGCGCCTGCGCGCCATGAAGAGCCGCCGCGAGTACTTCAATCTGGGCTGAGGCGCGCCATGCGCATCGTGCACGACATCGCCACTTTGCGCCGCGAGCGCGGGCAGCAGTCTCTCGCCTTCGTGCCGACCATGGGCAGCCTGCACGAAGGCCACCTGGCACTGGTGCGCCTCGCACGCTCGCGCGCCGCCCGCGTCGCCGTCAGCATCTATGTCAACCGGCTGCAGTTCGCACCGGGCGAGGACTTCGAGCGTTACCCGCGTAGCCTGGAGAGCGACTGCGAGAAGCTGCGGGCCGAAAACGTGGACCTCGTGTTCGCGCCGGGCGAGCAGGAGCTCTATCCCGAGGCACAGCGCTATATCGTCGAGCCGCCGCCGATAGCCAACGAGCTAGAGGGGAAATTTCGGCCGCGGTTCTTCCATGGCGTCGCCACCGTTGTGCTCAAGCTGTTCAATTGCGTGCAGCCGACATTTGCCTTATTCGGCAAGAAGGACTACCAGCAGCTCGTCGTCGTGCAAGGCATGGTGCGCCAATTCGACCTGCCTCTGGAGGTCGTCGCGGGCGAAACGGTGCGCGAAGCCGACGGCCTGGCGATGAGCTCGCGCAACATCTATCTCTCGGCCTCCGAGCGCGCCGAGGCACCGACGCTGCATCGCACGCTGCGCGGCATACAGGCGCGGATCAACGCGGGCGAGCGCGACTACGGCGAGCTCGGCGCGCAGGCGATGCGCACGCTCGCCGCTTCGGGCTGGGTACCGGACTATGTCGAGGTGCGCGAGCGGCGCACGCTCGCCCCGCCCACGCCAGCCCATCGGGAGCTCGTGGTACTCGCCGCAGCGCGTCTCGGCGCGACGCGACTGATCGACAACATCGAGGTGTGATCAGCCCGGATAGGGCTCGAAGGTGATCGCCTCGACTGGGCAGCCCATCGCGCTCGCGAGCATGTCCATGGCTTCGTCGGTGAGGCGAACTGTTAGAAACTCGCCTTCCGCGCCCTTGGAGGCGATGAAGGTCTTCGCGGAGGCCTCGGTATTCCACGTGACTACCGGGTCCGGGGATACTCCCGGCACCTGCCGGCATACCGGAAAACCGTCGGCTTTGTAGACGATCGCGTACATCCTGCCCCCTTCTAAGCTTTTGCGCGCGAAGCGGTCTGCGTACGAATGTAACCGATACCTACTCGACTTGCCACTTCACACTTTTCGGCCGGCCGCAGAGTAGCGTACAGAGAAC
>Ga0316624_10000540_pt1 | contig 12973 bp, 7 predicted proteins | sample OWC_Aug_N3_C1_D5_FD_207657 | JGI IMG/M metagenome (GOLD analysis project Ga0316624, IMG submission 207657) | Wetland soil microbial communities from Old Woman Creek delta, Ohio, United States - OWC_Aug_N3_C1_D5_A | ecosystem: Environmental > Terrestrial > Soil > Wetlands | place: USA: Ohio... | reverse complement strand
GCAAAATAGCCGAGACACCTTCGCGACCATTCTCGACCGGCTGCAACGCGGCGGCACGGTGAGCGGCGAGCAACTTCCGCCGAGCCCGCCGAGCGCGCAACCCGCGCTTCAGGCCCTGCTGAAGGAATGGCAGCGAACCGAGAGCAATGCGAACACGCTGCTCAGGGAGCAGCAGATCCTTGTCGGCCTGGGCAACGCGGTTGGCCAGCTGAACGGCGCAAACCCGCGCCTGCTTGACCTCGCCGAGCAGGTGCAAACGCTCAAGCTCGAGACCTCCGCGCCGGCACGCGACATCTCGGCGGCCGCCGAGCTGGTCATGCTCACGCAGCGCCTGGCGAAGAACGCCAACGCGCTGCTCGCGGGCGAATCCGTCGATCCCGAGGTGGCGTTCCTGCTCGGCAAGGACACGAGCCAGTTCCGCTCCACCCTGCTCGCGCTGCAGAAGGGCAGCGCGGCGCTGCGTATCGCCGCGACACGCGACCCGGCCACGTCTGCGAAGCTCGAGGAGCTCGCCCTGGCGTTCAAGAGCTACCAGGATGCCGTTGCCTCGATACTGGGCAACATGCAGCGCCTGATCTCCGCCAAGCGTGCGGCGTTCGCGGTATTCAACGATTCCGAGCCGCTGCTCGGAGCCACGGAGCGCCTCGCCACCGCGTACGAGACCGACCTCTCGCAGGACAAGACCGTCTACATCATCGTGTTTCTGGCAGTGCTGATGGCCGCGGTGCTCGCCGCGATCGCCTATGTGTTCGTCCAGCAGGAGCGCGCCCGTCGCGAGCAGGCGGAGGTCCACGAGCAGTCGCTCAAGCGCCTGAACGATCAGAACCAGGAAGCGATCTTGCGCCTCATGAACGAGATGCAGAGCTTCGCCGAGGGCGATCTCACCGTGCGCGCCACGGTGACCGAGGACATCACCGGCGCGATCGCGGACTCCGTGAACTTCGCCATCGAGGAGCTCAAGACGCTGGTCGGCCGCATCAATACGGCGGCCGAACAGGTGACCTCGGCGACCCAGTCGGCGCAGCAGACCTCGACGCAGCTGCTCGCCGCCGCGGAGCGGCAGTCGAACGAGATCCGCACAACCGGTACCCAGGTGCTCGGCATGGCGCGCGCGATCAACCAGGTGTCTGCGAGCGCGACCGAATCGGCCGAGGTTGCGCGCGCCTCGCTCGCCGCCGCCGAGAAGGGCCAAGAGGCGGTGCACAACGCCATAGCGGGCATGAACGAGATCCGCGAGCACATTCAGGAAACCGCGAAGCGCATCAAACGCCTGGGCGAGTCGTCGCAGGAAATCGGAGAGATCGTCGAGCTGATTTCGGACATCACCGAGCAGACCAACGTGCTGGCGCTGAACGCCGCGATTCAGGCCGCCTCGGCCGGCGAGGCCGGGCGCGGATTCACAGTGGTCGCCGAGGAAGTGCAGCGCCTCGCCGAGCGCTCGGGCGAGGCTACCAAGCAGATCGGCGCGATCGTACGCACGATTCAGACCGACACTCAGGACGCGGTGAGCGCGATGGAGAAGAGCACGCAGGGCGTGGTCGAGGGCGCCAAGCTGTCGGACGCCGCCGGCCAGGCGCTCGCAGAAATCGGCGAAGTCTCGCGGCGGCTGGCCAAGCTGATCGAGAACATCTCTCGGACGACGCAGAGCCAGGCAAAGGCCGCCGGCTCGGTGGCGCTGAGCATGCGCAACATTCTCGGCATAACGGAACAGGCCACCGAGGGCACCAAGCGCACCGCTGCCTCCGTGACCCAGATCGCTGGACTCGCGCAAGACCTGCGCGGTTCCGTGGCGAACTTCAAGCTCTGAGGCGCCGGGACCGCACGCCGGCGATGCGATGAGCGCGGCGTTCGACATAGGTCCGCTCAGCTGGGTCAAGAGCGAGATCGACTCCTCGCTCGAGCGGGCGCGCGCCGCGCTGCAGGCCTATGGCGGCAGGGCCGACGCGCGCGGTGAGCTGCGTAACTGCCGCATACATCTGCATCAAGCCGCGGGCGCTGTGCAGATCGTCGGGCTGGAGGGCGTGTCGCGCTTCTTCGAGGAAACCGAGGCGCTCGCCGCCGACCTCGAGGCCGGCCGCATCGCGGACGAGCAGCGCGCAGTGCGGGTGCTCGAAGGCGCACTCACGGCGATTGGCACCTATCTGTCGGACCTCATGGAGGGCGCGCTGGACCAGCCGCTCAGGCTGTTCCCGACGCTCGAGGCGCTGTGCGAAGCGCGCGGCGCGCCGCGTCCCGCGGAGGCGGATCTCTTCTACCCTGACCTGTCCCTTGCGCCCCCGCCGCGCGAGAAACCGGCCGTTCGCCTGTCACGCGAGGAAGCCGGCGCCTACTTGCGCAGCCAGAGCACGCGCTTTCAGCGCGCCCTGGTGAAGTGGCTGCGCCAGCCGGCCGAACGGGACGCGCTCGAAGACATGCTGGCTGCGGTCGACGCGGTGGAACAGACGCAAAGCATCCCGGCGCAGCGTGCATTCTGGTGGGCCTCGGGGGCGTTCATCGATGCGCTCGCCAAGGGCGATCTCGCGCCCGATCCGGGCGTGCGGCAGGTCGCTACGCACGTCGAGCAGCAATTGCGCCGGCTGGTCGAGGGCTCGCCGTCGGTAGCCGAGCGCGTGCTGCGCGAGGTGCTGTACTGGGTCGCTCGCGCGGGCGGGGTGGGTGGGGTCGGCGCGCGCGAAGCCGCCAGTCTGCGCGTTCTGACGGCGCGCCAGGCCTACCGGCTGGAGGGTTCGCTGCCACAAGAGGAAGAGGCGGAGCCGGACGTCTCCCAGCGCATGTCGATGGCGCTCGCGTTGCGCGAATCCCTGGCGAGCGCCAAGGACGCCTGGACCAAATATGCGGCGGGCATCGACAGTGCTCTCGCGGCGTTCGTGCAACACGCGCGCGCGATCGCCGAACGCGGCAGCCGGCTCGGCAACGCCGACCTGGCTGCGCTGACGCTGGAGATCTCGCGCGTCGCCGGCCATCTCGATGGGGCGACGCGCAGCGCGCTGACCGAGGCGGTCGCCATGGAAGTGGCTACTGCCCTGCTGCTGGCCGAGAGCGCCGCCGAGAACTACCGTAATTTGCCTAGCGATTTTGATCGTGAGGTCAAGGTGATGCTGGCGCGCCTGGCGGTGGCCGTGTTCGGTGCCGAAGCGACCGGAGCCCTGCCTACGGCCGGGCTAATCGACGAGATGACGCGACGCGCGCAGGAACGGCTCGCCACCGTGAGCGCGCTCGCCGAGATGAAGGCCAACCTTCACAGAATCGAACAGACGCTCGACGCGTATTTCCGCGATCCGGCGCGTGCCGGCGAGCTCGGAGCGCTCGAGCCGCTGGTGCACCAGGTGAGCGGCGCGCTCGGCGTGCTCGGCGAAGAACAGGCGCGCGCGGCACTCGAGCGATGCGCGGCGCGCATCCGCGAGTTCGCCGAGGCAAGAGTGCGCCCGCAGCTCGCCGAATTCGAAGAAGTCGCGCAGATCCTGTCGGGACTCGGCTTTTACATCGATGCGCTGCAGCACGGCAAGGCCGACTTCGCGGCCGCGATGCGCCCGGTGGGGACCGCCGAAGCGGCTGCCGAAGCCGATGAGACTGCGGCGCGCAGCCTCGAGTCCGTGCTGCGCAGCAAGGCGCGCGGCACGCATGCGCTCTACCAGGCGCTGCGCGCGACGCCTCAAGACGAGCGTCTTAGAAGCGAGCTGAAGGACAAGCTGGTCGAAATCCGGGACGACGCGGAGCTCGTGGCAGACTCGGACCTGCGCAGCCAGGCGAGCGAAGCGCTGTCGCAGCTGGATTCAGTGTCTGCAGACCGCAGCCAGCGGCTGGCGCTTTCAATAACCGAGCTGACGCCGCCGCCGCCGCCGCCGTCTGCCGAGGCGGTGCGGCTGAAGGATGCGAGCGACGAGGCGATCGACCAGGAGCTGCTTGCCATCTTCCTGGAGGAAGCGGACGGCGTGCTCGCGGCGATCTCCGATAGCCTGCGCGAAAGCCGCGCCCAGCCGGCATCGCTGCCGCAGCTCGTGACCATACGGCGCGGCTTCCATACTCTCAAGGGCAGCGGACGCATGGTGGGCTTGGCGCGACTCGGCGAGATCGCGCTGGCGGTCGAGCAGGTGCTGAACCTGTGGCTGCAGGACGAGCGCAGCGCCACGCCCGACCTGCACGCCTTGATCGATCTGGCTCACGGCGCGTTCGTCGACTGGATCGCACGTCTGCGTGCCGGCGAGCCGCAGCCCGATCCGAGCCGCGTGCTGGCGGTGGCCGAGCGCGTCAAGCGCGGCGAAGCTGCCGAGCCGGCAGCACCCACCGCCGCGGCGCGCGCACAGGAAGAGGAAGTCGTCATCGACGGCAAGACGATTTCCGCGTCGCTGTTCGCGGTGTTCGGAAATGAAGCGCGCCAGCACCTCGATACGCTAGAGCGCGAGCTCGCTTCCACGGCCGTGACGCACGCGATCGGCGAGGAGCTGGTACGCGCCGCGCACACTCTCGCGAGCATAAGCGGCACGGTGCAGCTCGACCCGATGCATGCGCTCGGCTACGCGCTCGAGGCAGCGCTCGCGCGCCTGCGCGCGCGCGCCACCCCGCCCGATGCTGCCGAGCTGACGCTGCTCGCGCGCGGCGACGCGTCGCTGCGCGAGATGTACGGCGAGGCGATCGCCCGCCGCGCGCCCGCCGCGCGTGTCGACCTCGTGCAGGCGCTCGAGTCTATCCCGGGCCGCACCGAGGAGGCGCCGGCAGCCGCGCCGGTACGCAGCGAGGAGCCTGCGCAAGAACGCCGCCAGCGGCGCATCGACGACGACATTGACGCCCAGCTGTTGCCGCTGTTCCTGCAGGAAGGTGCCGAGCTCCTGCCGCAAGCGGGCGAGCTGCTGCGCGCCTGGCGCTCAGATCCGGCCGACCTCGAGCGAGCCAAGGCTCTGCAGCGCGTGCTGCACACCTTCAAGGGCAGCGCGCGCATGGCAGGCGTCATGAGCCTGGGGGAGCTGACGCATCACATGGAGACGCGCGTCGAGAACGCGATCGCGCTCAAGCTCTCGCCGGCGCAGCTTTTCGACGATCTCGATGTTTCCTTCGACCGCGTCAGCGTGCTGCTCGAGAGGCTGCAAAAGCCGCTCGAGGAGGCCGCGCCCGCGCGCCCACGCGCGGAACAGGTGGCCCCCGCGCTTTCGCCGGAACTGGGGCCCGCGCGCGGGCTGCTGCGCGTACGCGCGGACATGCTGGAGAAGCTGGTCAACCAGGCCGGCGAAGTCGCCATCACCCGCTCGCGCATCGAGGTGGAGATGCGCGCGCTGAAGACGGCGCTCGCCGATCTAACTGAAAACGTCGCGCGCCTGCGCGGCCAGCTGCGCGAGATCGAGATACAGGCCGAGTCGCAGATGCAGGCGCGCGTGCGCCAGGCGGAAGAAGCTGCGCTGGAATTCGATCCGCTGGAATTCGACCGCTTCACGCGCTTCCAGGAATTGACGCGCATGATGGCCGAGAGCGTCAACGACGTCGCGACGGTGCAGCAGAACCTCACGCGCGTAGTGGACGACACGGACGCCGCGCTTTCCGCGCAGGCGAGGCTCAACCGCGACCTGCAGCAGGACCTGATGCGTGTGCGCATGGTGCCATTTGGCACGCTCGCACAGCGCTTGCACCGCCTGGTGCGCCAGACCGCCAAGGAGCTCGGCAAGCGGGCGAGCCTCGAGTTGCGCGGAGTGGGCGTCGAACTCGATCGCTCGGTGCTCGAGCGGATCACCGGGCCGCTCGAGCACCTGCTGCGCAACGCGCTCACGCACGGCATCGAAGCCCCGGCCGAGCGAGCGGCGCGCGGCAAGACGGAGGGCGGCGAAATACGCCTCGACGTGCGCCAGGAAGGAAACGAGGTCGTGCTCGCGCTCGCCGACGATGGCGCCGGGCTCAATCTGGAGAAGATCCGCGCCACCGCCGTCAGCAAGGGCCTCCTTGCAGCGGCCGATGCGCCGAGCGAGCAGCAGCTGGCCGACCTCATCTTCGTGCCGGGGTTCAGCACCGTCGAGGAAGTCACCGAGATCGCGGGACGCGGGATCGGGATGGACGTGGTCAAGGACGAAGTCGGAGCGCTCGGCGGGCGCGTAGAGCTCGAATCCTCGCCCGGGCACGGAACGAGATTCGTCATTCGCCTGCCGTTGACCACCGCAGTCACCCAGGCGGTGCTGGTGAAATCGGGAGCTCGAACCTACGCCCTGCCAGGCGTGATGGTCGAGCAGGTGCAGCAGCTGCGCCCCGAACAGCTCACGAAACTGCGCGCGATCGGTCACGTCGAATGGGCGGGCAGACGCTATCCCTTCGCCTATCTGCCCGAGCTGCTCGGCGAGGCCGGCGCGCCGGAGCACGCCGAGCGGCGCTACGCACCTGTCCTGCTGTTGCGCTCGGGCGCGGAAGCGGCGGCGCTGCTCGTCGACGAAATGATCGGAAATCAGGAGGTGGTGGTGAAGAACCTCGGGCCGCAGCTTGCGCGCGTGCCCGGAATATCTTCGATTACCGTCCTCGGAAGCGGCGAAACAGTGCTGATCCTGAATCCCGTGCCGCTTGTCAGGCGGCCGCGGCCAACGCCGCAGCCGGAAGTCGGGCCGGCGCCCGCGATCCAGGCGGCGCGCCCCCGCGTGATGGTGGTGGACGACTCGCTCACGGTGCGTAAGATCACCGGCCGGTTGCTGGAGCGCGAAGGCTATCAGGTGACGACCGCCAAGGACGGGGTCGAGGCGCTCGAGAAGCTTTCGCTTGGGATCCCCGACGTCATGCTCATCGACATCGAGATGCCGCGCATGGACGGCTTCGACCTGACACGCAACTTGCGCGCAGACCCCAAGCTCGCCAAGATTCCGGTCATCATGATCACCTCGCGCACCGCGGACAAGCACCGCGCCTACGCTCAGGAGCTCGGCGTGAACGTGTTTCTCGGCAAGCCGTACCAAGAGCAGGAGCTGCTCGGCCACATCGCCGGCTTCCTCGGGCGCTGAGCATTTTCAGGCCCTCCTCGCCGCCGCAAAGCGCGCCAGCGTGCGCTTGCGTGCCGCTGCGTGGTCCACGACAGGCTCCGGATAGTCTTCGCCGATCTGGCAGCCGGCCGTGCGCTGCTCCGCGCGGCTCATCTCCCAAGGCGCATGGACGCGCAGCGCCGGCACGCGCGCGAGTTCGGTCACGTAGCTGCGGATGAAATCGCCATGCGGGTCGAACCTGCGCGACTGAGTCACGGGATTGAAAATACGGAACCACGGCTGCGCATCGCATCCGGTCGACGCAGCCCATTGCCAGCCACCGTTGTTCGCGGCGAGATCGTAGTCGTTCAATCTGGCGGCGAACCAGCGCTCGCCGCGCCGCCAGTCGATGCCCAAGTCCTTTACCAGGAACGAAGCGGCGACCATGCGCAGGCGGTTGTGCATGTATCCGGTGCGCTCGAGCTGGCGCATCGCGGCGTCCACCAGCGGATAGCCGGTGCGCCCCTCGCACCACGCGCGCCAGCGCGCCGGATCGTCGTCGAAGCGCAGCGCATCGTATTCGCGCCGGAACGCGTGCTCGGTCACGTCGGGCCGGCTGGCGAGGATCATGAAATAGAACTCGCGCCACACGAGCTCTGCCAGCCACGCATGGGCACCGGCCCCCCCGCGCCGCCAGGCGTAGCCGACCATTTGTCGGATCGAGACGGTGCCGAAGCGCAGGTGCGTCGACAGGTTGGAGGTGCCCCTCGCAGCCGGATAGTCGCGACGCTCATGATAGCGGTCGATATGCCGCCTGAAGCGGGCGAGCAGCCGCGCGCCGCCCGACATGCCGGCGGAAATGCCGAGGGCGGCGAGATCGGTGCGCCGAAAGCCGATCTCCTCCAGCGGCGGGAGCCGCAAACCCTTGTCGGGCGCCAGGCGCGCCGCGTATTTCCCAGTCGGATGGGGTTTGACATAGAGCGGCGCGAGCTTCGCGAGCCAGGCGCGCTTGTACGGCGTGAAGACGCTGAAGTCGCCGCCCGAGCGCGTGCGCAATTCGTTGCGCTCGAAGACAACCTGGTCCTTGCGCGTGCGCCAGGCGACGCCCGCCTCCAGCAGCGCGCGCGCCACCGCCTCGTCGCGCGAGAGCGCCGCGGGTTCGTAATCGCGGTTCGCGTAAGCCGCGGCGGCCCCCAGGCGCCGCGCCAGGCGCGGGATCTCCTCCCGGGCGCGGCCATACAGCACGTGCAGCCCGCCGCCGCGCGCCTCGAGCGCGTCCTTGAGCTCGCGCACGCTCTCCCAGATGAACTCGACGCGCCGGTCGCTGCGGCTGGGCAGAAGATCGAGTATCTCGGTGTCGAAGACGAAAGCGCAGTGCACTGCACCATGCGCGCTCAGCGCGGCGTGCAGTGCGGCGTGGTCCGCCACACGCAGGTCGCGGCGGAACCAGACCAGCGCGGCGGAATCCAATGGCATGCGCTAAAATATCGCCAAGCATGTCCTCGATCAATCTGACGCATCACTTCCTGATCGCCATGCCTAACATGGTCGATCCGTATTTCGCGAGGACGCTGACTTACGTGTGCGAGCACAATGAGCAGGGCGCGCTCGGCATAGTGGTGAATCGCCCCATCGACATGACCATGCAGGCGCTGTTCGAGCGCCTCTCGCTCACGCTGCGCCACAGCGAGCTGGCGGATGCGCCGGTTTTTTTCGGCGGACCCGTGCAGACCGACCGCGGATTCGTGCTGCACGCGCCGGCCGGCAAGTGGCAGTCCACGCTCCGGGTGGGCGAGGCGATCGGGCTGACCACCTCCAAGGACGTTCTCGAGGCCGTCGGCCGCGGCGAAGGCCCGGCCAAGATCCTGGTGACGCTCGGCTACGCCGGCTGGTCTGCGGGCCAGCTCGAGCACGAGTTGTCGCAGAACGCGTGGCTGACGGTCGAGGCCCAGGACGCGATCATCTTCGATACGCCGGTCGAGGAGCGGCTGCCGGCGGCGATGGAGCTGCTGGGCATCGATTTTGCCCGTCTGCAGGATGAACCGGGTCATGCCTGAGCGGCGCGTATCCGGCCAGGCAGGCGCCACTCATCCCCCTCAGTCCCGCATTTCCGCTTCCGAAAGGGATTCGACCGTGCTGGCGTTCGACTTCGGCGAACGGCGCACGGGCGTGGCCGTGGGCGATGCGCGGCTGCGCACCGCGCACCCGCTGCAGCCCATCGCGGCGATCGGAGCCGCGCGCTTCAGGGCGATCGGCGCGCTGCTCGCGGAGTGGCGCCCCGGGCGGCTGGTGGTCGGCTGGCCGGTTTCGGACGACGGCAGACCTCACCCCCTCGCGCCGCGCGTCGAGCGCTTCGCGCGCCAGCTGGAGGACCGCTACGGTATCCAGGTCGTGCGCGTCGATGAGCGCTACACGTCGACCGCGGCCGAGAGCCGCATACGCGAAGCCGCGGGCGCACGCCGCGCCGCCAGGGCGGGGCGCGCGCGGCAGCTCGACTCTTACGCGGCTCAGCTGATTCTCGAGCAATACTTCGATGACGCCGCTGCCTGACGCCGAGAGCTTATGCGCCGGCCTGGTCGCCGAGCTCAGGCCGATCGTCGGACCGAACACGGCGATGATCGGCCTGTACACCGGCGGAGTGTGGCTCGCCGAGCGATTGCACGCGGAGCTCGCAATCGCGGAGCCCCTCGGCACGATGGACATCGCGTTCTACCGCGACGACTACAATAAACAGGGCTTGGCGCGCGATCCGAAGCGCACGCGCATTCCGTTCACGGTCGAGGGACGCGACCTGCTCCTGGTCGATGACGTGCTCTACACCGGCCGCACGGTGCGCGCGGCGATGAACGAATTGTTCGACTATGGCAGGCCGGCCAGCATCAGCCTGGTCGTGCTCGCGGACCGCAACGGCCGCGAGCTGCCGATCTGCGCGCAACATTGCGGCGTGAAGGTGGACGTGCCCGCCGACATGCGCCTGCGCCTGCGCCGCGGCGACGACGGGAAACTCAGGCTCGAGCTTGAACGTGCAGAGTAACCCGCAGCTGAACGCCAACGGGGAGCTGCGGCACCTCCTCTCGATCGAGGGCCTGCCGGGCGAAGTGCTGCTGGGTATCTTGGACACTGCGGCGTCCTTTGTCGGCGTGACCGAGCGCGAAGTGAAGAAGGTGCCGATCCTGCGCGGCAAGAGCGTGTTCAACCTGTTTTTCGAGCCCTCGACGCGCACCCGCACCACGTTCGAGATCGCCGCCAAGCGGCTCTCGGCCGACGTCATCAACCTGAACATCGCGGCGAGCTCGCAGACCAAAGGCGAGTCGCTGCTCGACACCGTGGCGAACCTTTCGGCGATGCAGGCCGACGTGTTCGTGGTGCGCCACGCCTCGTCGGGGGCACCGTTCCTGATCGCTCAGCATGTCAAGCCGCACGAACACGTCATCAACGCCGGCGACGGGCGGCACGCGCACCCCACGCAGGGTCTGCTCGATCTGTACACCATTCGCCACTACAAGCAAGACTTCTCCCGGTTGACCGTGGCCGTGGTGGGCGACGTGCTCCATTCGCGCGTGGCGCGCTCGCTGATCCACGGCCTCACCACGCTCGGCACGCCGGAAGTGCGTGTCATCGGCCCCAAGACGTTGCTGCCGACCGGCGTCGAATCGCTCGGCGTGCGCGTGTTCCACGACATGCGCGAGGGCCTGCGCGGCGCCGACGTCGTGGTGATGCTGCGGCTGCAGAGCGAGCGTATGCGCGGCGCGCTGCTGCCGAGCGCGCAGGAGTTCTTCAAGCACTACGGCCTGACGGCGGAGAAGCTCGCGCTCGCCAGGCCTGACGCGATCGTGATGCACCCCGGACCGATGAACCGCGGCGTGGAGATCGACTCGTCCGTGGCCGACGGCCCGAACTCTGTGATCCTGCCGCAGGTCACCTTCGGCATCGCGGTGCGCATGGCCGTGATGAGCATGGTCGCGGGAACGTCGTGAAGATCCTGATCCGCAACGGGCGCGTGGTCGATCCGGCGAGCGGGCGCGACGCGGTCGGCGATGTGGCGATCGCCGACGGACGCATCTGCGAATCGCTCGCGGGCGGACCCGAGCGCGTCATCGACGCTCGCGGCCTGGTGGTCGCACCCGGCCTCATCGACCTTTCTGCGCGCCTGCGCGAGCCGGGTTTCGAGTACAAGGCGACGCTCGAGTCGGAGATGGACGCTGCGGTGGCGGGCGGTGTCACCAGCCTCGCCTGCCCGCCGGACACCGATCCGCCGCTGGACGAGCCGGGGCTCGTGGACATGCTGCGCCGACGCGCCAAGGCGCTTTCGCGCGCGAGGGTATATCCGGTGGGCGCGCTCACCGTGCAGCTCGCCGGCGAGCGACTGACCGAAATGGCCGAGCTGGCGGAGGCCGGCTGTGTGGCCTTTTCGCAGGCCAACGCGCCGCTCTCCGATACGCAGGTGCTCTGGCGCGCGCTGCAATATGCGGCCACCTTCGGCTTCCCCGTGTGGCTGCGCGCCGAGGACTACTGCCTGGCGCGCGGCGGAGTCGCGCACGACGGCGAGGTCGCTACGCGGCTCGGCCTGCCGGGGATCCCGGCATTTGCAGAGACGATCGCGCTCGGTGCGCTGCTAGAGCTGGTGCGCGCCTCCGGCGCGCGCCTGCACGTGTGCCGCTTGTCGAGCGCCGGCGCGGTGCAGCTTATGCGGGCGGCGAAAGCCGAGGGTTTGCCGGTCAGCTGCGACGTCGGTGCGCACTACGTGCACCTCTCCGACATGGATCTCGGGTACTTCGATTCGCATTGCAGGCTGACTCCGCCGCTGCGCAGCCAGCGGGACCGGGAGGCTCTTTCCGCCGGACTCGCGGACGGCACCATCGACTGCATGTGCTCCGACCACACCCCGGTGGACGAAGATCAGAAGCAGCTGCCTTTTTCCGAGGCTGAGCCCGGCGCGACGGGGCTCGAGCTGCTGCTGCCGCTTGCACTCAAGTGGGGCGCGCAGAGGAATCTGCCGCTCGCCAAGACGTTGGCGCGCATCACGAGTGACCCGGCGCGTATCCTCGGGGTGCAATCCGGGCGCCTTACGGCCGGGGCGCCGGCCGACGTCGTGGTCTTCGATCCGCTGGCGCCGGTCCGAATAAGTGCGGGGATGCTCAGGAGCCAGGGCAAGAACACCCCGTTCCTCGGCTACGAGCTAGAGGGCCGCGTGCGCTACACGCTCGTCGCGGGCAAGCCGGTGTACGAGAGCGAATGAAACTGCGCCTGGCGCTCGCCTCGCTGGTCGTGCTGGGCCTCGCCGCCTGCGCAGGCGCGCCGACCCGGCCGAGCGAAGGCGCCACGCGCGGCGGGTATTACAAGGACGACGGGCCGGGCGAGCGCACGCCGGACCCCGCCAAGCTCGCCGACGCCCAGCCCAGGCGCGAGCCGCTCATGCAGGGCGCGAACCAGCCTTACGACGTATTCGGCAAACACTACGTTCCGTTCACCGAGCTGCGGCCGTTCACCCAGCGTGGCATCGCGAGCTGGTACGGCAGGCGCTTCCAGGGCCAGAAGACCTCCAGCGGCGAGGCCTACGACATGTACGCGATGACCGCAGCGCATCCGCTGCTGCCGATCCCGAGCTACGCGCGCGTGACCAATCTCGCCAACGGCAAGAGCGTGGTGGTACGCATCAACGACCGCGGACCGTTCCATTCGAATCGCATCATCGACCTGTCCTATGCCGCCGCCTACAAGCTCGGCTACGCGGCGGCCGGAAGCACGAGGGTCGAGGTGCAGAGCATCATCCCGGGCGAGCAGCCGGCCCGGACGGCATCCGCGCAGGCGGCCCCGGCCGCCCCGGATCCCGTCGCCGCCGCGGAGCCGAGCGGCGTCTACCTGCAGCTCGGTGCGTTTTCGGCACGCGACAGCGCCGAAAGTTACCGCGCCGCGGTCTATACGCGGCTTGCGTGGCTGACCGATCAGATTTACGTGCTCGCGAGCGGAAGCCTGTACAAGCTGCATCTCGGCCCGTATCCGAGCGAGGCAGACGCGAGCGCCATCGCGGCGCGCATTGAAACCGAAATGAA
>Ga0316624_10000539_pt1 | contig 12982 bp, 4 predicted proteins | sample OWC_Aug_N3_C1_D5_FD_207657 | JGI IMG/M metagenome (GOLD analysis project Ga0316624, IMG submission 207657) | Wetland soil microbial communities from Old Woman Creek delta, Ohio, United States - OWC_Aug_N3_C1_D5_A | ecosystem: Environmental > Terrestrial > Soil > Wetlands | place: USA: Ohio... | reverse complement strand
TTCATCTTCCAGAACAAGATGTTTCCAGGCAGAGGCCAATGCCGTCTCCGCGTGTTCGGGGTCGGCGCCTCCGCTCAGCCAGGCCCAGGATTGAGGCAGAGAATCAATCCGCGCCTCGGTCTGCGCTGCCGACCCAAGCCGTACGCCCTCGTCGCTGATGGCCCGCTGATACCACTCCCCATCCCAGGCGGCGCGTTCAATCCGCGGCAGTAGCGCTAGTCTCTCTTGCTGATACAGGCGACTGAGCTCAGGCTGGCCCAGCGCCCCCGATAACTCGGTCATACCTTGCAATACCTCCGCGAGGAGCCACGCCAGCCACACACTTTCTCCTTTGCCACCCGCCCCCACCAGGTTCATCCCGTCGTTCCAGTCGCCGGTACCCATTAGGGGCAAACCATGCGCGCCAAAAGTCAGGCTCCGCGTGAGGGCACGCCGGCAGTGCTCAAATAGCGTAGCTTGTTCTGGCGAAACCTCCGGAGTGAAAAGGTTCTCAAGCTGGTCATCTTTCAACGCGGGCCCAGTGAGAAAGGGAATCTCCGCGTGCAGGATTGCCACATCGCCTGTGGTCCGGACGTAGTGTGCGACCACATACGGCAACCACAGGGGGTCATCGGAAATCCGCGTGCGGGTGCCGACGCCGCTCGGGGGATGCCACCAGTGCTGGACATCGCCTTCGGCAAACTGGCGGCTCGCCGCCAGCAGGATGTGCTCGCGCGCCAGAGTCGGATACGCATAGGAAAACGCCATCACGTCCTGTAACTGATCGCGGAAGCCATAAGCGCCGCCGGATTGGTAGAACCCGGAGTGTCCCCAAAGACGGCAACTTAAGCTCTGGTATAAGAGCCAGCGGTTAATCAGGAAGTCCGCGGCTAGCTCCGGAGTATGTACTTCGAGGATACCCAACCGCTCATCCCACCAGGCTTTCGTCCGGTTTAGCGCGGCCTCAAGCGCCTGGCCTGTCCGGTAGGTAGAGACCAGTTTATGGATCGCCTCCACAGACTCGGCCTGGCCCAGCATGCACGTGATCTCTGCCGTCTGGCCGGGCGCCAGCTCAAGCTCAACCTGCAAGGCCGCACATGGATCCAACCCTGCGCCTGTCCGGCAAGACCGGCGGATCCGCTCCATCCCCGCCGGGCTGCTCAACGAGCCATTGCGCCCCACGAAAGTAGTGCGATTGCCGCTGTAAGACTTCGCGGGCGGATTGAGGCCCGCGAAGGCCACCCACTTGCCGTATTCAGGGTGATAGCGATTCCGGGCGAGCAAGACCTGGGCTTCATCGTCCCACTCGGTCGCGATATGCATCTGGGACGTTTCGCGATTCTCGCCTAAAGTCCACTCCGTATAGTAAGTCACTGAGAGCTGCCGCCGCCGGGCAGAGCCATTCCGCAATCGCAGCCGCTGCAATTTGATCGGCTGACCCCCGTTCTCATCCATTGGAACAAAGACCGTCAGCTCCTGCTCAATGCCATGGCTGTTGTGCTCAAAGACGGTATGCCCGGCGCCATGCCTGGCCCGGTAGGCCGTCTCCTCGCGAATCGGCGCCGCAGTCGGCGTCCAAAAAACGCCGGTTTCTTCATCTCGGATATACACCACCTCCGCCGGCGGATCTAGCACCGGATCGTTCGACCAGGCCGTCAGGCGATTGCGCTGGCTATTGCCCAACCAGGTGAAGCCGGCCCCTGTTTCGCTTACTAAGGTGCCGAAATTCGGATTGGCGATGACGTTCACCCAGGGCGCGGGTGTGTGGATATCCGGGCCAAGATAGATGGCGTACTCATGCCCATCGGGAGTAAAACCGCCCAGGCTGTTGAAGTAGGGTAATTCCAAGAAGGGCAGCGGAGCGGAAGGCTCCCGGGAAGCGCGTTTCTTGACCAGAGGTTCCGGCAACTCGAACACTTCTGTGGACACGCCGAGTTGCTGAGGCAACGGGCCGCGCGCCGCCACCAGCGCCACACTGGCCGCTGCCATGAGCAGCGTCACGTCTGCCTCCGGTGTTTGATCGGCGCTGCGCAAGAAGATGCCGCCCGACTGATTTCTTTCCGTGGTCAGCGCATAGGCCCGGATCAGGGCTTCGAGGCGCTCGTGCAACGGTTGCTCATAGCCGCTGACCTCCTCGTTGAGAATAACCAAGTCAGCTTTAAACCCGTGCAAGCGCCAGTAGGTGTGCGCCTGGAGCATCTGCCGAACCAAGCTGATATCTCGCGCCTCGCTAATGGTGACTAGCGCAATCGGTAAGTCGCCTGAGATGCTATACGGCCATAAACTAGCCTGGCCCTTGTCGTTTTCGATGAGGCGTTCGGCGGGCGGGCGTAACAGCGGGTTGGAAAACAGCAGGTGGCTGGCCAACTGTTGGAAGCGGCGCGCATCGTCGGGTTGGAGGTGCAATACGCGTAGCTCCATCTGGGCCGAGGCCCAGGCGAAATCCGTGGCCCGCTCGATGGCCCGGGGATCACTGTATTTTCCTATTAATTGCAGGACCTGCTCACGGGTTTCGCCAGCGGCGAGCACCAAAGACACCTGCATCCGCTGGCCCGGGTTAAGCGTCAGGTTCTGACGCAGGCTGAGGATCGGGTCCAAGACATACCCTTGACTATTGCTCGGCGCTTGGAGGCTCCCCATTGGCTTCGCGAGGGTCCGGCCGCGGCCGATGAAGCGGCGCCGGTCGGTTTCGAACTGCAGGTCTAGGGGCCCGGCGACATCCATCGTCAGGCGATGCGCCACATAGATGCGGGTCTCGTCTTTGCTCCGAGGCCGCCGGTAAGCGAGCAGCGCCTGCTGTTCGGGCACCGCCTCGGTTTGGATGAATAGCTTGTTGAAAGCGGGATGCTGCCGGTCAGCGTTGTGCGGCGCCAGCGAAAGTTCCACATAGCTCGTGAGATCGAGACGCCGCGTGCGCGTTGAACGGTTGACTAAGGTGATCCGCCGGATCTCTACATCGTCTTCAGGGGGTACGACGATCTCTGTTTCCGTGTAGATGCCATTATCCACGCGGTGGAACACCGCCCGGTCCAGCGCAAAGTGGGCGGAGTATCCCTCAACTTTTCCAGTCGTGGGTTGATAGGTATTGCACCACACGCGGTCCGTTTCCGGCTCGCGCAGGTAGCAGAAAGTCCCCCACGCATCCCGCGTCTGATCCGAGCGCCAACGGGTGATCTCAAAGTTGCCCCACTGGCTGTAGCCGCCGCCGGCGTTCGTGATCATCACCCCGTATCGGCCATTGGATAGCAGTTGCGTTTTGGGCGTGCGGGTATGGGGCGTATTGAATTTGCTCTCCGAGGGGGCGACGGCGCCGATGCTCTCCGCTGAAGGGACCCGCTCACGCGTGGAGAGGTAATGCTGGGGCGGCAAACTCGGGATGCGTTCATGGAGCAAGGGCTCAACCGCGCGTACTCGTGGGTCAGCCCGAAACCAGCGTTGAATCAGGTTGCCGTGGAGAAAGTTGGTCAGCGCCAGGAACCCCATGCCTTGATGATGGGCCATATAGGTCCGAACGAAGACGCCGCGCCTGCCCTCGCGTCCCGATTGCCGGCTGAAGTCGATTGCCTCATAGTAACCATAATTGCTCAATAGACCCAGGTCGGCCAGTCGTCTCAGATTCTGCACCGCCGCGCGCGGCACAACGCCGACGGCCAACAGGGTGGCATAGGGCGCAACGACGACCTTTTGTTCCAAACCATGCTTCAGTCCCAGGGCCGGCACGCCAAAGGCTTGGTATTGATAAGTCTGGTTGAGGTCCAAATCTCCAAAGGCCGATTCTGAAATCCCCCAGGGAACCCGCCGCTGGCGGCCGTAGGCCCTTTGGATCGCCACGGCCGCCCGCGTCGCGTCATCGAGCAGCGTATGCCCCTGAGCGTGTTGAAAAATCAGCGGCATCAAGTATTCGAACATAGTTCCGGCCCAGCTGAGTAGCACACGCCGCCGGCCGATGGTAGTGTAGGGGCGGCCCAGGGCAAACCAATGCTCCATCGGGACATCCCCCCGTGCGATGGCGACGAAACTGCCCAGCCGGGCCTCACTGGCCAAAAGATCATAGTAGGCGTTATCTAGCCGGCCTTCGGAAACGTTGTAGCCAATGGAAAACAACCGGCGGCTGGAATCGTAGAGGCTGCTCATCTTGATCGCGCCCGACAACCCGCGTCCATCCTGGATGAGCTGCTCGCCTAGCCCCAGACTTTGGGATGCCAGGCGACTGGACTTGGCAAATGCCTCTAGCAGACGGTCAAGCCATTCCGCGTGTAGACCGGCAGCAGGCGCCGCAGCCTGGATCGCCTGAAGGATCGGAATACAGGTGGCCCGCCCGTGCGCCAGATCGAGCAGTGAAGGCGCGTGCGCCAGGTCTTGGCGGATAGCGCGTACGGCCTCCGGCCCCAGCGGAGCAAGCTCAGCGTCCGTTATTTTGGCGAGGATTTCGATCCAGCCCAGATAGCGATCGGCGATATCGAGCCAGGCCGCGATCTGGTGCTCCATCTGCCCAACCCAATAGGCGGCTGCCTCAGCCTTAGCCGACATAGTCTGGAGCCCCCTCTGCAACTGCCGCAGCAGGCTAAGCGCATCGGCCAGGCGCGCCGGCGGAGTTTTCCCAGCGCGCAGGAGGAGCTCAAGGTGATAGCTATCCAGACCCGAGGCCTCGTGTTGTTCGAAGACGTGCAGCAGAAATTCTCCCGTATCCCACAGACCGGCAAAGGCGTTCTCGTCCAAGACCGGTTTCTGAAACAGTTCGTTCAATCCCGGCTCTAGCGCCCAAAGCGCCGCCAGCAGGTTTCCACTGTCGACGGCAGATACGTAGCGCGGTTCGAGCGGAGCTAGCGTCTGAATATCGTACCAATTCAGCAGATGTCCGTCATAGCGCTCAAGTTTGCCGAGCGTCTTCAGCGTCTGGGTTAGTTTTTCAATGACTTCATCCACCGTCAGATACCCGAAATCGTGTGCGGCCAGCACGCTCAGCAGCCAGAGCCCGATGTTGGTGGGGCTGGTTCGCATGGCGAGGCCGTTTTGATGGGAGACCTGGTAGTTGTCGGGGGGAAGCCAGGACGTGTTCGCACCAACCAAGTCTGCGAAATAGCGCCACGTCCGGCGCGCCACCTGCCGCAAAAACCGCCGGTCTGTTTCACGCAGCGGGTATGACTTGGGCTGTGCCGACGGTCGGAGGCTTAAGAACCAACCGATCAGAGGCGATATGAGCCACAATACCAACCAGGGACTGGCCAGCGCCAGACTGGACGGCCTCCAACGCTGCACCGCCCACCCCACGCTCACGCTGAAGAGGCTCGCCAACCCCATTGATAGTACAAACACGGGCAACTGATCCGGGGCCATCCCGGGCAGCCCCCCCCGGGTCGAAGTCCACTGGAGCAACCCTCGGTGAGAGATAAGGCGGCGATACACGACCCGCAGAATGGCATCCAGGGCCAGCCCGGCCTGATGGGGCAACAAAGCTGCGTCCACCACGGCCCGCAGCAAGTCGTGCCCCACTTTCGGGAGAGAAAACCCCCTGAGCCCATGATGCGTCGTGGCCTGTGTTAAAGGTTGCGCCAAGGGTTGGAAGAGCAATTGCAGGCCGACGACCAGCGTCGCGAGCCAGCCCACCGCCGGTGAGATTAGCCAGGCGGCCAGGAGCAAGCTCAGGCTGGCGGCGGGCACCAGGCTCCGGCGCAAATTATCGAGAACCTTCCAGCGGTTGAACTCGGAGAGTTGGTTCGGCCCACGTCCTTTTCCCAGCCGCGGGACGTGCGGCAAGACCCAATCCGCAATTTGCCAATCGCCCCGTATCCAGCGATGTTGGCGGCTGACATAGCTCCGGTAATTGGATGGAAACGCATCGTAGAGTTCTATGTCGCTGGCCAGACCCACGCGGACGTGCACGCCTTCAATTAAGTCATGGCTCAACAGCAATGCTTCCGGAAACCGGCCGGACAACACGCGGCTGAAGGCGCGCACATCATAGATGCCCTTGCCATGGTAATCACCTTCTCCAGTGAGATCCTGGTGGACGTCGGAGACTGCCCGGGTGTAGGGATCAATGCCCACCGCATCCGCAAAGAGCCGGCTGAACGGCGAAGCGCTCGTGCTCGGCAAAGACGGGCTCACGCGCGGTTGGATGATGGTGTACGTACCCGCCAGCACTCGGCCGGCGGCATCAAAGCGTGGCTGGTTGAGAGGATGCGCCAGAGTCTCGACCATCCGGCGTGCGGTTCCCAGCGGCAACTGGGTGTCGCTATCTAGTGTGATGACAAAGCGCACGTTGGCGAGTTGCTCCGCGTCGCCGATGTAGACCAAGCGCGGCGCCCCTTCCGGACGCGTTCCCTCGATCAGCCGGTTAAGTTCTTCCAACTTGCCGCGTTTGCGCTCCCACCCGATGAATTTCTGCTCGGAGTCACTCCAGGTCCGGTCTCGATGGAAAAGGTAGAAACGCCCCTCCCCGTAGCGCTGATTGAGCGCCGCCAGACTTTCAATCGCCTGGGAGAGCAAGCGCTCGTCATCCTCCCGGTGCATCCCATCCGCGTCGGTGTAGTCTGTGAAGAGACTGAAGAGCACATTGACATCTGGGTTAGCCAAGTACCGGACTTCCAACTTCTCTACCTCGGCGCGGACGGTGTCGGCATCTTCCAGCAGCATCGGCACCACGACCAGCGTCCGAAAGGCGTCGGGAATGCCTGAGATTTCAAAATCCATCTTGGGCAGGCTGCGGGGTGGCGTCAGCCGTGTGACGAGGTAATTGAGTCCATCGAGCACGACTTGGCTGACCGGCAGCACCAAGAGCCCTGCGATCAAGAGCTGAAGCCCGGCCGGCTGGCTGTGCATCCCTATCCGGATGATCAGGAAAATGAAAACAACGGAGAGGCTGCCGAGCCCCCCCAGGTACACCACGGTATGGTGGCGATAAACCCACTGCTGCACACGAAACCGGAGCGTTTCACGGCCGTGTATCGCTCGTACAAGGTCGCCCCGGTCTTCTCCAATCAGGTAGGCGCCTACATGACGGCGGCGTTCATCCGGCGCCGCGCTCGCGGCGGCTTCTGTCGCCAGCGCCAGGGCGTGGCGGACCACCTGGTCTTCCGTCTGCCCGGAATGACGGGCTAGGTCTTCAATCGCCTGGCGATAGCGATTGCGGGTGTCGAAATCCATCCCGGCATAAATGCCGGCGGGGTCCAGCCGCAGCGCCCGCTCCACGGAATTGAGTTGCTCGAAAAGTTTTCGCCAATCCAACCCAGCGAGTTGGCGCAGACTGGTGAAGGCATTGCCGATGAGAAGTCGATCCTTCGTCTGGCGATTTTGCTCCCGCAGGCTGAATTCGCTCAGAGGTTTGCGGTATATACGCTCCAGCCAGCTCTCGACGAGCGTCAGCGCCGCTTCTTCGTCGTAGAGGTGATCAACCAGTTGCGCCGCGAAATAGGGGCTGGCATCAGGCCGCGTCTCAGCCAGTTCAGCCAGGATTGCGAAGAGCTGGTTGGACTCGCGCCGGTTGGTTGTGATGAGCCGATTCGCCCAGAAGTCGGCGCTCTCGCGCTCGCGCAGCTCGGTCAGCGCGCTCGCCGCCAGAGGCTGGATGTTTTCAATCAATGCAATGCGCAACATCTGCGGAATGGCCCAGAGTTCGCCGATGGTCAGTGGCTGCACGGATTGATAGGCGTCAATAAACGCCAGGATGTTCTCCTGATCCACGCGCAATTCCGTAGAGACGACGAGCGCCTGCGCCAGGCCGTAGACGCGCGGCAGCCCCTCGTACGGTTCGGTGGCCAGAGCGGGTAGTTCCTGGCAAAAACGCCGGGGCAGGTTCAGCTTAATGTCGCGGGCGTTGCTCTCGATGATGTACTCATTATCCAGCAGCCACTCGGCGGTCGGAGGCACACTCTGCTCCAGGCTGCCTGCGGCGGAGAGATCGGTGTGGACCTGATAGACCCAGCGCTGGGCGTTTTGGAGCCGCTGAAGCAGCGCCGTGTTTCGCCGAGGGCGGAGGCCGGTTTGGTGAGCCCGGGCCAACTGCTGGGCCTGTTCCTGGAGCTGCGTCGGGGAGAGCGGCGTTCCCAAGCGGTAATCTTCTCCCCTCGGACCGGCGCGCGGTGGATGTAGGACGAAGACCGCGGGCGGAACCTCGCCGCTTTTCCGCAGCACCCCCGCGGGACGCTCCAGGGTTTCAATCGGCGCCCGGAGGATCAAGACGGTTTCATCCGCGACCAACCACCGCGCGTGAGCTTCAAGCAGACTTCGCTCGACGCCATACTTCGATCGGCGGAGCCACACGGCGCTGAAGACGGCGCCGATCAATCCACCCGCCAGGAACCAAACCAGAAACGAGAGGCTGCCACTCGGCAGCGACGCTGACCGCTGCAGGCCCCAGACGACCAGATCGGCCAGGGCCCCCCCTAGGATGGCGATCACCATCATCCCGAACGCGCGGCGCCACAGGAAGGGGTCCCAGGTGCGCACCTCTCCGTGCGCGGTTTTATGCACCAAGGCGATGCGCTGAAAGCCTCGGCGCTCCAACTCCCACCAGGCGCTGCGTGCTTCATCCCGTTTTACGAAGTAACCAATAAGAGTGCCAGCTTCCATTTCCTATCCTTATTGCACCTTCACTACCCGGCCCGATTGCAGCTTCCACAAGTGGCTTTGTCCGGAGGGTAAAGGTGTCCGGATATTTCTTCTGCCAAACTCATGTGGGCCAACGCCGCGGCGCACGGCGTTCCCACCGCTCGAATCCCAACTACAGGAACGGCCTATTCCGGTTGTTCTAGGCCGGGAAGCGCTCTCGAACTTTCGCTGCGATCTGGCGATCCGTCATCTTATCCACCGTGCCAATCTCGACAATGCGGTCTTTGAGTCCCTCACCCGCCAGGCGTTTCTCGAGCTCGCCCTTGGCCTCCCCCGGACCAAAGATCTGGATGAATTCTACCTCACGAATAGACGCAATGACCTCGTCGTAGTAGGCGTTGAGACGGTTTTCAAACTGCCGGTCTCGCACGTCCTCCGACGAACCACCTTCGGATGAACCGCTGGCAAATCGGACGTGCTTCTCCACGTGGGATGTAATCTCTTTTGTTTCCTCCCCTTCGTCTGTGACGGTTACAATCACCGCCTTCCGATGGTCAATCCACAAACCGACTTTGCTCTTCATGGTTTTCGCCTTTATCTATCCGCTACGTCTCGCGGCAGAGTGGCTCTCTAAACAATGTCCCTGGTGCGGAATATCAGCGGCACCCACTCACATTAATCCCTGGCGGTACCCACGTTCTTGAAATCGATATATCCCCGCTCAACGTTGACCGACATCAGTTGCAGCCGCACCCGATCACCTACGTCCAGGCCCGCGAAACCCTGTTCTACCCTGCCCTCGACCGGGATGTCGAGCAGCCTGGCCCAGGTGCCTTTGTCCGACGCACCCGTAACGATTGCGTCAAAATGCTGGCCAATTTTCGCTTCAAGCAACAACGCCGCGGCCGACTTGCCGACCTGCCGCTCGACCTTATTGGCGGCATCCTCCGCTTCGGTGCAATGGAGCGCCAAGGCTCCTAATGCTTCATAGGTGTATGGCACGGGTTTGCCCGCGATAGCCGCCCTCAACAGGCGTTGGGTAATAAGATCGGTATACCGGCGATTAGGAGCGGTGGAATGGGCGTAGTCCTTGACCGCGAGGCCAAAGTGCCCTGGGGCTGTGGCGCCTGGAAGCTCCGCTATGTATTCGCCCGCCCCCAGAAGTTTGATCACAGCCAGGGAGAGGTCGGGGAAACGCAGCGGGTCGACCGCTTTCTCCTTGACCAGAAACTCTTCCAACGCTTTTGAATCGGGGACCTCCGGCAGCTTGGCCCCGTGTGCCTGGGCAATCTCGACAATTCGTTCCCAGCGTTTGGGGGCGCGGACCACCCGGCGGATCGACAGGAACTTTCTTGACGACAGATACCGGGCGGTTATGCCGTTGGCGGCGATCATAAAGTCCTCGATAATCTCCTTGGCCCGGTTCTTTTCTTCCACATCGAGATCGCGGATTTGGTCACCGGCAAAGACCGCTTTCGCCTCGAGGGTTTCGAGACTAAGCGCCCCGTGGACATGCCGCAAGTTCTTCATATGCTGTGCGACTCTGTCCTGCAGGCGCAGATTCTCATCCAGTCCAGTGACAGCCGCGATAGCCTTGGGCTCCGGGCCATTGCCTTCTAGCCAAGCGGCCACGCTGTTATAGGCGAGCTTGGCATGATTGCAGACACGCGCCCGGTAGATATCCGAGCCCTGCAGGGATCCATCCGGGCCAACTACCATCTCGACGACCAGCGCTAGGCGATCCGCATTGAAATTCAGCGACGTAAGGTCGGTGGACAGCTTTTCGGGCAGCATAGGGAATATCTCGGCGGCGGTGTAGACTGAAGTCGTATTATGGCGAGCGTGCTCGTCAAGGGCCAAGCCATTTTCGACGAGCGAGGCGACGTCAGCCACAGCTACCAGAATCTTCGCGAGGTCTCCGGGCATCGCTTCGGCCACGGTCAGCTGATCCAGATCCCGGGAGTCGTCGTTATCAATGGAAGCCCACAGAAGCTTCCGCAAGTCACGGATTGGCTCCCCGTTCACGGCGGTGGGCGCCTGAAGCCGGCCCAGTTCGGCGAGGGCGGGTGCAGAAAAGTCGGGGAGCAGACCTCGCTCGAGCATTGCCCGGTGGGCGATGTCCTGCAAAATAGCGCGGTGGTGCTTATCCGTCGCATTCATAGGATGAACTCCTCATCTCGGAAGGGCTTTAGCCAGACCAAACGCCACGGCGGCTGCCAGCCCGCCTATCAGCGCAGTCTGAATGGCGCTACGGATGGAGCGCGCACCGGTGAAGTGGCCTTTGACGTAGCCAAAGATCAGCAAAGCCAGTAGGGTGAAAACAGCTGAAACCACGAGGGTTGTCCCCGCTGCCTGAATTAGCATATAGGGCGCCAGCGATGTGGAAATTGGCCTAATCGTAATATTCGCCCTTCGCCAACTGCCAAAGCGGCACCGGGGCTTGTTGGATGTCTAGAAATTCTGTGGTGTAGAACTGCACGTATCCAAAGCGGAGAGCGGCCCGCCCCCCCTTCACGCCGCATCACGCTGGCACTCATTGGCCTGATCAAGATACAGTCAGCCTGAAGCCAGATCTTTGGGGGTCAATCCGGTCACGCTAAGGTCAATCCGTCGTTTCTACCACTCAGGGGGCAGCTTGGCCGCCATGGTAAGCGGCTCACCCCTTGAAGAGGGCCTGAAACCAACCTTGGAATTTCCCGCCAAACGTTTTCTGCTCTCTTAGCTGGGCTGTGATTGCCCAAAATGAGATCCTTTCACCACACTCGCATATGATGAACTCTGACCCCATTTTGTGCTGGCCTCCCGTTGCCGCAGTTTCAATGATAGGGTTGTCCGATATCGTTCTCTTACAATGTGGGCATGTGATTTGACTTTTCATATATGTGCCTTTCTCAGTCACGGCGAGGGTGCTCCTGAAAGCGCTCGTGGACTTTCGCCGCAATCTGGCGATCCGTCATCTTGTCTACGGTTTCGACGCCCACGACGCGCCATCCGAGTCCTTTATTCTCGAGCTGCTTCCGGAGTTCGCCCTTGGCCTCGCCGGGGCCGAAGATCTGGATAGAGTCTGCGTCCCGAATACAGGCGATGATGTCAGCATAATAGTGGCCAAGATGGTTAGCAAAGCCTCTATCGCGCGTGTCCTCTGCCTCTTGAGACCCATCCCGCGAACCGCCTGCATACCGGATATGTTTCTCTACATTTGATTTTATTTGCCTCGTTTCTTCCCCTTGTGCGGTGACCGTCACAATAATGGCTTTCCGATGGTCAATCCACAAACCCACTTCGCTGTTCATTGGTTACTCCTTCGACAATTGGCTGCGCCTATGCCGATAATCAGGGTGCCCGTGATGAGCACCCCTATCCATCAGCAGGCTGAAGGCGAGTCTGCGGATCTTTTTGGGCCCCGCGCAGCAGCTATCTCTGTCCTTACGATTCTCAGTATAGTACGGGGACGTCTCAAAGACGTCTCAAGGAGTGCTATCAGATTGTTGATCGACCTAGCGCAGGGGAGATTAGAGGAAGGGCGCCGCGGCGGGCTTGAAAACGTCCGGTCCCAGCCGCCAGCGCTGAAAAGCGGCATCAGGGCGGCTCGGGCGCCGCCTTCTTCCATTCCGCATAAATGGTCTGCGCCTGCTCGGGTTGCCCGCCCAACGCGTAGGCCTGACCCAACTGCAAATACAGATCACGAATTTGCGCTTCGAATTCCGGGTAGACCGGCGACGCCTCCCGTGCCAGTTGGCGCGCTTGTTCAAAGTGAACCCTCGCCTCGCTCAGCGCAGATAAGCGCAACGCTTCCAGCCCCGCGGCCAGGCTGTGGCGGATGGCGGCCTCTGCCAGCCCCGCGGCCAGAGCGTGGTGGGCTAGCACCGCCTCCGAGTCCAGGGCCGCCCCCAGGACCTCCAAAGCGCGCCGGTGGAAAAGCCGCCGGCGCGCATCTCCGGCTTCAGTGTAAACCATGTCGCGGAGCATGTCGTTTTCAAAGGCGTATGCGCTGGCGACACCAGGCTGCGTCACTTCCACCAAGAGCCGGCCGCTGACCAATTCATCCAGGGCGGGCAAAGCCATGTCTTCTGTTACGTTGGAGACGGCGCACAGGCGCTCGAACGTCAGCCGCTGCTCGAGAGCCGCTCCGGCGGCTAGCAAGGTCAAGGCATTAGGGCTGAGGCGGCTCAAGCGAGCGCGCATCACCGCCCGCACGGTGGACGGGACACGCACCGCCTTCCCAAGATCGTGCTCGGCGTCAACCTCAAAGGCCCATTGACCCTCTGCCCGCCGCTTGGCGTGAAGTGCTCCCCGTTCGAGCAAATCCTTCAACGTTTCCATTAAGTAGAACGGCTGCCCGCGCGTTTCGCCGAACACCCATTGAGCGAAGTCAGCAACGGGTGGAGCCAGGATGGAGAGCACCATCTGCACCGTATCGCCTTCAGCTAGTGGTTCGAGTTCGAGGCGGCAC
>Ga0316624_10000538_pt1 | contig 12991 bp, 12 predicted proteins | sample OWC_Aug_N3_C1_D5_FD_207657 | JGI IMG/M metagenome (GOLD analysis project Ga0316624, IMG submission 207657) | Wetland soil microbial communities from Old Woman Creek delta, Ohio, United States - OWC_Aug_N3_C1_D5_A | ecosystem: Environmental > Terrestrial > Soil > Wetlands | place: USA: Ohio... | reverse complement strand
TCAACCTGAAAGAGGCTGGGGAAAAAGAGGGCCCCCCGGAAGATCGCCAGATCAACGCTCCCCTCACCAATATTGCTTAACGTGCTATCACCTTCGATGATCCTGACCCGGCCCTCCAGTCCGTGCTTTTGGACCTCCGACCGGTACAGAGGAATCACTGCTTTCGGAAAGGCAGCGATTGAGAAACTCTGGCCAACATTTCTCCGAGCAAGCCCAAAGATAAGGCCCGAAAAGGGACCCATTTCCAAGATGTGCCCGTCTCGGCGCCCGTAGAGTTCCTCGATCTGCCTCGCGAGGTAAGGCCGGATCGGCTCCCAGAGGACATTGAGTTCTTCGATAAGAGTTTCGGCCTCCATTTCTCGCCCTCCGATTGCTTCCATGTTGTGATCAAGCATCAGCTGGGAACTTTTATGATCATGCCACGCTTTATCTGCTTTGGGTCCTCACCCCATTGTACCCCCCATTGTACCTCAGGTTGGTTGGAAAACGAAAGCACCCTACAACGATTGAGGTCACCCGGTAAAGATCCTAAACGATACACTCTATAGCAAAAGTAACGTATGGGGTTTAAGGGAAGAGTATTGCGGAAGTTTGAAGATACCGTTAGACAGGCGGACGAAGAGATAGATTGAATGTGCTGGAGTGTCTTCTCGCGTCATCCGTCATGACGCTTGGCGAGGCTCTTTATCAGAATAATAAGATCATCGTGGATAGTTAGGGTTTTGCTGAAACCCAATGGGTTTATTCCCATTTATTTAACACCAATCCGGTCAGGAGCTTCGGATAAAAATAGGTGGACTTGGGTGGCATTCTCATTGAAGAAAGGGCAGATTTCTCAACATCCGTGACCCGGGTCGGATTCAGGAAAAAAGCGGCGCCATACTCTCCACGATTTACTTGATCGAGTGCCTTCGAAATATCCATTTCATATCCGATTTCAGCGTTCACCAGGATCTTCTTGAATATCATTTCATGCAGGATGATCACATCGATTTCCCTCAGGTCACGATGGACTTCCGAGAGATTCCGTCCCCTATAAGTAAGAACATGCCATACCTTTTCCCGTTTCCTGAAGAAACCGAAAGCATTCTTTCTTCCGGAGAGTCTTCTACGAATGTCGAAATCATTTGCTACCGTTTCGATCTCGAAATATTTGGAAAGCATTCCATGGATATCCCCGGGAATTTCCTTGATGAGCCGGTGGGTTGGCAGGATGGTGATCCCCTCGTCCATCAAATTGGCGAGAAACGTGAGGGTGTAATCATATGATTTCCTATCCGAAGCAGATGTCTTTCTGGCCGACATTTCTCTTGAGTATTCAAACGAAGTCTCGTATCGGTGGTGTCCGTCGGCAATAAAGACAGGCTTGTCAGCAAGTTCCTGTTTGATAATTTCTATTTCCTCGGGATGATCGATCTGCCAGAGTCGGTGAAGATCACCGGAGGGGTCAGCCGCCTGGAGATAAGGCCTTGTTAGCGCGATCTTTGAAAGAATATTCGATATTCCATCTGCTGAACTTTTGTAGAGTGAGAAAATAGGACTGGTGCTCGCCTCGCAAGCTTTCAGGAGATTCAACCTGTCCTGCTTTGGCCTGGAGTGCGTGCATTCATGCGGGTAAACGCTCCCTTTACCCAGTTCTTCGAGTTTCACGAGGCACAGAAATCCGCGGAGTCGCTTTTGCACATCCTGTATCGTATAGACGACCTCATAGGCATAAAAGGAAGGTTTATCGCTGCGCATCAAGATGCCATCCCTTATCCAAACGTCGAAGCATCTTTTGGCCCGCGTGTATTTATTCTCGGTTTCATTATCTCCCGGTTCTTCTTTGCCAAAATCGATCCTCACAATGTTATGGGGGCTCTTCCTGTACAATGTTTCCCGCCATTCAGGTGTAACAATATCATAAGGAGGAGCAAGGACATCCTCAATAGAAACCTTGGAAACATCATATAGAAGTCCCTTGAAGGGAATGATCTCTGCCATGAGTTTGGGGCTTTCGTCTACCGCTGAATCAATGATTTTTTCAGGACCCTTTGGGGGTCTTCAAGAAAGAGTTTACGTATCTTAGCATGCGGAGAAAGGGAAAAGCAAATGAACCTTGAGACAATTGCAGGAAGGATATGGCGGCCGCCTTCAGTTTTTATGGCGATGAGTGAAACGAATGCGGAAGGGAACAACAAGAAATTCCCTTGGAGTTCAAAATATCAAATTGAACCTGTAACCTTTCCTGTCTGACCTCCGTCTTATAGCCAAAAGGATTCATAAAACTTAACAAACAATCAGGAGGGAAAAACAATGGATAAAAAAGGAAAATTTGAGAAAATGGTTGATATGATGAAAAGTTGTTGTACAGGTGAAGGGGACATGGCTGATTGCTGCTCCATGATGAGGAAGATGATGGAATTTTGTGAGGGAGAGGAGGAGACGAAGAAGAAGAAAGAGGACACCGGAGAAGCAGAATAATACGTTTTTCACCCTATCCCGCAATCTAGGCACTCGCTATGTTATCATTAAGCATGGGCATTTTATGCGATGTTTATGATGGTTTTGTTTCATCCTTTCTCTTGAAAGGGCAAGAATGGAATTACCTGTAAAGCAATTCTTTGTCGTTCTTTTGTGGATGCTATGGTGTACCCTCCACAGTACCCTGATCGCAACGCCGGTGAAGGACTACCTGAGAAAGAAGTTGGGTGACTGGTTTCGGTTCTATCGCCTCTTTTTTAATGCCGTGTCTCTGGCAACTCTTATTCCCGTTTTGTACGCTTCCCACTTCATTCAGCGGACGCCGATTTTCCGCTGGGACGGCCATCTAATGATCGTGAAGTACTTGCTTTTGGCGACGAGCATTACTCTGTTCGTCGCTGGTGGAAGACATTACAGTATGTCACAGTTTTTGGGGATTCGTCAGATCAAGACAGGACGATCGAACCATACCCTTTCTGAATATGACACCTTCGATAATTCAGGCATCCTTAGTGCGATCCGACACCCTTGGTACACCGCCAGCATCATGGTCATTTGGGCGAGAGATATCAGTCTATCCGCCCTCCTGACCAATATCGTTATCAGCGCCTATTTTGTTATCGGAACAATTCTAGAAGAACGGAAGCTCCTCCTAGAATTTGGTGAGAGATATCGGGAATACCAGAAGAATGTTTCGATGTTCATCCCCTATAAATGGCTGAAGGCTAAGATTGCCGGGGTATTCTAAACATAGACGAATACGAACGCATTAAATAACTTGCCCTTGCGAGTTTCAAAGGCGCTTTGACGCGCAGGCATGACCATTTCGTTTTTTAATGAAACCATGCTTGCCGCAGCTCCCGCCGCAAAAACTGGGGAATGACTTTCCATTATTTTTCGGGTAAAATTGGAAGTGTTTAGGTCTTTAAGATCCCAGATGGATCTGAAGCTACATCAAAAAGAAGGAGGCTAAGATGGATTTTATCGAAACGGTGGAAAGTCGTATCAGTCGCAGAGGATTTTTGCCCAAAAAAATTGAAAAGAAGACGTTGGAAAAGATTCTAAAGACCGCCAACCGCTGTCCTTCCTACATGAACACACAACCTTGGGAGGTTTTCGTGGTGACAGGACAGAAGAAAGAAAACCTGGCGAAGAAACTCTATGAACAGGTTTGCTCCGGGACGCCCCTGACACCGGACATGCCCTTTCCCAAAACATGGCCGGAGGCTCATGATGAGCGGTCGAAAAGCCACCGGATGCGGCGTTTTAAGACGCTGGGGATCGATCCGGATAAGGAACAGGATAAGGTGGTTGCCTCTTACCGAAATAACTTCAAGTTCTTCGATGCCCCTTGTGCCATCTTCATTGCTATGAACAAGACACTCACCCCCTGGTCCGTTTTCGACTGCGGCGCCTTTGTACATGGATTTCTTCTAGCAGCTCACGCAGAAGGTTTGGGCGCCTGTCCCCAGGCTATGCCCACGGGCTATCCCGATGCGATCCGCGCTGAATTGGGAATCGCTGACAACCTGGCGATCGTTCTCTGCATCTCCCTCGGATACCCTGACCTGGGAATGCCATTGAACCAATACCGCTCCTTGCGCCGGGATATCAGTGAATATATCCGCTGGTATGGATTTTAATCGTTTTATCATGGTGTCGCTATCGAGTAAGAAGGCGGTTTTCCCTGAGGACCATGCGAGGAGCACGGCGAAGATCACTCGGATCTCGCCCACGGCTTAAATCCCGCCTATGGTATGAGCATTGTCTTTCTCGGGAGAGATCATGGGACGCCTCTATTATGTCCGTCTGAATAGTCTCTATAGATTTTCAGAAAGGACTCATCCCCTTTTGTCGTCCCCGACCTGCAGAGCGACGACGTCCTCATGATGACCGAGGGTGTTATCCGCAGATTATCTGTGGGAGGATCCTTTTCTTAGCTGGTTTTTCTTACGTTACTGGCTTGGGGGCCTTTGGGACCATCGGTGACCTCAAATTCAACCGAGTCACCCTCTTTAAGGGATTTGAACCCTTCCCCCTGAATGGCGGAGTGATGGACAAATACATCCTTGCCACCTTCAACTTCGATAAACCCAAAACCCTTTCTGTCATTGAACCATTTAACTCGTCCTGTCATTAGAACCTCCACGGAAAGAATTGCCCCGGAATTGAAACTCCGGGCGGTCAATATTGTTTACCTGCCTCCGTTCTTATTATGTATTAATTCCCCAAAAACGCAAAAAAGTCAAGACCAAGAAAAGAAAGAAGCCTGCTTCTTGCCGGTGAACTTCCCCCTTTGCTCTCCTGCCACTCTTTCCAGAGAGGTTTTTACTTATTTTGAATACTGTGGCGTGGATGATTGCGTATCTAAAATCCCGTTACTTTTGATGTTTATAACATCTATTTACTTTTCTGAAAAGGAGCAAAAAATTTCTCGTTCCGCCTGCGAAAAGGGAGCCAAGAACCAGTACAAGCTTCCTCCTCCCGGATTATACCCTCCTTTGGGGACACAAAACGCATCCTGGACAGCCGCACGCGCCCGCATGCGATCTTTATCTGAAATGTCCTTCAAACCATGTATGGCTCGAGCATGATCGACGGCGGTATTTAATACTTGTTCCGCTGTTTCCCCGCATGCCTCAAAGTCGCAATTAGTTCCAAAATCTCTGCACCTCAAAAGTTTCTCCATGGTGTCCCTCCCTCTGCCCGAAATGAATAGCCAAACCAGGGCAGTTCTTACTTTTCCTAACTAAAATCAATCATTCCTCTTCTTGAAAACAAGGTGTAGAAACGGGCTCGAGGACATTATCGAAACTTTCACTTACTTATTCATTCCCATTGCCTGCACTGCGCCATGCTGAGGTCATCGGGAAATTTGCCAAAGGAATTCTGCAGGATCTGGATTCGAGCTAAGGAAAGGTTTTCTGTACCCTCGTGAACCAGAGAGCAGGCAAGCATGCAGGATAGACAACCCTGACACTTCTTTGTATCGACAAGAAGATACCCCTCGCAGGCCGGAATCGCGGCGATGGCGTCGTCTAACCAGATAAGATTTGGCAGGACTCCTGCTGCGAGGGTCGCCCTGCAACTGACTTTCAAAAACTTTCTTCGAGAAATGGGACCGCTACCATGCTTTTGTTTCTTTTTCTCTTGATCGCCCATGGATTGGTATCTCCCACCCTATAAAAGCTTTTGATCTTGGTGAGAGAGTATCAATGAGCTTCATGTTTGTCAATCAAATATCAACTGGTCTTTCCCCTCCTGTACTGTATCCGGTCTCTAAAATTCAAGATTAGAGGGCCTGTTGAAAAACTCCTTTCTTTCGGGATAATTCAAGGACGTCAAAATATTATTGATTTACCTTAATGGACTTTCCGTAATTCAAATATTCAAAAGAGATTAGGGTCCTCCTCTTTCAGCACCGAGAGCTTACTTCTCACCACCCTCACCGCATAATAATCAATCCACATCAACTCTCCGATCTCTTTCTGATTCATCCGACCATAGCGATGCAGTATCAAATGAGATAAACCTTCACCTCCTATCTCTGGCCTTCATTGTTTTATTAATTCCATGGAGGCTTCATATCGGTATCTTCTGAAAATTCCACTTGGTAGAAGTGTGCATAATGAAGAAAAGAAAGGCGGAGTGGGCTGCGGTCAACAACCCACTCCCTTCAGTTTAACTTCACGTCTGAAGCCACTTTACCTGGCATCGTGCACCAAAGGTAACTACCTCTTACTCCACTGGCGTTTCCTGGATTTCCTGCATCGCATCGGAAACCTCCGGTCCGACCCCACCTTTGATCGTTCGTGGCTGCCCGGTTATCTTGTTGCCCACGCCATTGTCGATAACCGTCCCACTGAAACCAACCAAGACATTGTCTATCGTGTCGGATTCCAAATAGACGTCAGCGGCGGTGAAATCCGGGGAAGATGTGCCTTCACTTGTTGCATGGAAGCGCGAGATTTTGTTGGCAACAAAGGTGTTTCCTCTTGTATAAAGCGGAGATGTACCCTCTATGCTTCCAATCAACAGCCCGTATAAACCGCTCCCTTCTACAGTATTACGGACAACATTAGCTCCACTGCAGCCCGCTGGAAGAACATCGCCTGTGTCGCCGACAAAAATGCCATGCCTGCCGTTACTGATGTGGATACGATTGTCCAGGATTGAAGCAGAATTCCAGGACCTCGGCGTTTGCCCGGTTGGAGTCATCCCGAGAACAGTCATACCCACAGTATCTTTCGATTCTGTAGGGGATACTATTGTATTGTTGCTGATTAGCACATCACCACCGTTTGCGGGGAAACCCGCCGAATCACCAAACTGGTACCCATAGATAGCCCCGATGCCACCTGCGGAGTTGAATGGTGGTATGCCCGCTTGTGCGTATGATCCCAGTATTCCTAATTCAATTAAATTGTTTTGGATCGTAACCTCGTCTGTTGCATCCAGGACGCTGATGCTGCCTCTGGAGGTTCCATTCCTAATCGTGTTTTGGAATATGGTCAGAGGGCTCTTCTGGCCCAGAGAGAGAACAAGGGAGGTTTCGTACCATACTTTAGTGAATTGAGATGGCAAAACACTGTCCTCTTCGAGATCGAAATAATTGTTGATTATGTTGACCGGACCCTGTACGCCACCGGGAGCCGAGGGTCCCCCAATGAAAATCCCGAGGGGGAACCATATCCCAAACAGAGGTATCGGATCGGATGGACCAGGGGCAGCTTGGTATATGAAGTTGAAATATAAGCTAGCCCACGCATCCTTCCAGGCCGCTACTCTTCGCTCCAAACTGTAAAGATTTGTCACATCTTCATAATGTACGAGGTCAACCATTCTAAGCATTCTGATTTTTGAACCATCGTTGCTCCAGCCATCGCTGACATTCCAGCAGGGTTTGTCCTTTCCTCCAAAATACTCGTAGAGCTGCCCAGTGAATCTGTTGCCGAGGATATTGACAGAATACTCGGGCTTCGTCCTTGCAACGGAAATACTTGTCATTCCGGAGTCTTTGAAGTGGATGCCCTGGATGGTGACATCGCCATCGGGTATGTCCGCCGCAGCGGGGCCGATTGCAAAAGGCTGATAACCACCAATAATGGTAGTCATATTCCCGTTAACGGTCTCTCCCTGGATAACGATTGGCTTATTCACTCGCACCCTGTGGTTGTTAATATCAGAGAAGTATCGTGATAAAAGATCATTCGGGGCAAAGATAAGGTTATACTCAAGTCGACCAAAATTAAAAGCCATGGGATCGCCCGAGGCATTTGCCGCCTTGAGAGTAACGGTTCCACCTCCCGGGTAAACCGTACCGGAAGGTCCTGGGCCTCCCCTCACGGCAGCATTTACCTCAGGCACATCCTTGGTCGGGTCTCCCGTCGGATACACATCAACTCCCCAAGCCGCGTTACCCATCCCCAACGTGAGGACGGTAATGATCACGAATACGGCCAGCTTCCTAACGATATTTGCATTCATAGTTGACCCTCCTCTTCAGCGATTCTCTAAGATCGCTTCAATATATGTTGTTCCGTTTTCTGAACATTAACCCTCCTTCTTCCCAATTCGATTAGCTCATAGGACATCAACTCCTTTCGGACTCTAATCGCTAGTACCCGAACTTTTCGTGCTGCAACGCAGCCTCTTCATTAAACTGCCGTCAGTAGGGGTACTCGCCCGGATTGTCTATCCCCAGCCTGAAGTGCCGATTCAGCTCCGGGTGCGTATCCACCAAGAACAGACTCCCTTGACAACCGGTCAAAGCAAGGACAAATAAGATGATTAGAGTCATGATTGTCCACATCTTTATTCTCCTTTTCAAAATCACTTTCCCGTTTCTTGATCAATCTGAGCCCTCCGCAGACCTGGCAGACTTCCTTTGAGTTCTCCTTATTAAAGGTCTTACCTAGCCCCGTGGCACTCATGGCAGCAGTTCATCTGGTATTTCTACGGGTTAGACATCCTGCCGGGCCTTTTCTTTTCAGGCATCAATACGCTCTTCAAATGTCTTGACAGTAAAAATACTTTTATCTATGATGGTTTTCGCGTGCGCCTCTAAATTTGTGCATAACTGATAGCATAAGGCGTGATACCTGACGGTTCGAACCGTCAGATTTTTTGAATCCTCTCCGACTCTGACAAATTCTTCTGTTATTTCAATAAGATTCGAGGGGATAAGAAAATGGTTGAAAATACGAAAAATCCCATCAGAATCGACCTGAATGAATTCAAGCTCCATATTCATCTCAAGAAAGTTCAGTTGACCCTCTATTTCAACTCACCTTCGCGAAGGTTTTACCTCTCCGTGATCGGCCTTGTCGTTAACGAGATGAAAAGATTGGGAAGAATCACCTCCATCCCACTGGAAGGACACTTCGGCTTGCTCGTTTTGCTGAACGAAACCATAGGAGGCTCTGCGGGTTCGTCAGAAAAGGAGAATTTGCTCCCGAGGATTTATAGGAAATGGAAAGATGCGCTTCCTGACCTGGAAGATGCCCCTCTTTTTAAGGTTCTCGGAAGAAGAAAAGAACATGACGAAGGTATGGGTAGGGCGTATCCATTTGCAGAGATTGAAAAAGATAACTGGGCAAACCTTTTCGAATTCCAGGGAAGCGAAGAGAATGTCAGGCTGAAGTTCGCTATAGATAAAATAGGAGCAACTTTAAACGACATTGTCATTACTTATGAGGACTCCTTGAACGGGGAAGCGTGGGAAAAGTTCATATCAAGCCTCAAGCAGAAGAAGGCAGAACCTGTTAAACCTGTTTCAGAAGAGCCTGAGGTTGCAACTCCTCCCTTGGAAGGCAAAAGGACATTATTCCCAAGCAGGTATCGTTGGGCGGCCCTGATAGCCGCGATCGTGGTCGTTCTGGGAACGATCACATTGGCGATCTGGAAAATCTATTTACGTCCTGATCCGGGCGATGTTGCTTCCAAAGACAAGATGGCATTCCCGCTGCCGGATGTGCCCTCGATTGCCGTAATGCCCTTTGTAAACATGAGCGAGGACCCAAAGCAGGAATTCCTCTGCGACGGGATGACCGATGAAATCATCACTGCCCTCTCTAAAGTCCCCCGGTTGTTTGTGATATCAAGACAATCAACCTTCTTCTATAAGGGCAAACCCGTGAAGGTCAAGCAGGTGAGTGAGGAGCTTGGGGTTCAATATGTGCTGGAGGGAGGTGTTCAGAAATCTGGTGACCGTGTTCGGATCACCGTCCAGTTGATTGATGCCCTCACGGGCCGCCACCTCTGGGCAGAACGGTACGAGGGTGATCTGAAAGACCTCTTTGCACTGGAAGATGAAATCATTATGAAGATCTTGACGGGCATACGAGTGAAGCTGACGGAGGGAGAAATATCTTCGGCCTACTCCAAATACTACAGGGGGAAGCAAGGTTTCGATTGCTATTTGAAGCTAATGGAGGCGGCCAAATACGCTGACCGTCGCTCTATCGAAGACAACAACGTGGCTCGGAGGCTCAACGAGGAAGCTATTTCAATGTGTCCGGAAAATCCAGTAGGTTATGCCCAACTCAGCGTGGTCTACCTGACGGATTATATGCGTGGGACCACGAAGTCCCCCCGGGACACTCTTGAGAAAGGTTATGAGCTGGCGAAAAAAGCCCTTGCCATGGATGATTCCATACCGATTGCCCACAGCGTGTTGTGTCAATTCTATATTCACAAAAGGGAGTATGACAAGGCAATTGCCGAAGGGGAACGCGCTATAGCTTTCTATCCCAGCGCATCGGTTTCCTATTCTACATATGCCTCCGCCCTGCTCTTTGCAGGTAGGCCGGAAGAAGCTATCCCTCAGTTCCAAAAAGCAATCCGACTCAACCCCAATGCGACGGCCATTACCTTTGCATATTTGGGCTTTGCCCTCTCGGATATGGGTCGGTTTGAAGAAGCGGTTTCGGCACATAAGAAGAGCATTCAGCGTGCGCCAGATTATATCGTTGCCCATATTGGCTTGGTGATTACATACAGTTTGATCGGTCGAGAGAAGGAGGCCCGAGCTGAGGCTGTAGAAGTACTCAGAATAGATCCAAAATTCTCACTGGATTACTTTGCAAAGACAGTACCCCTTAAGGATCAATCGCAAATAGATAAAGGTGTCGACCTCCTGCGCAAAGCAGGGCTGAAGTGACAGAGGGAAATCCGTTAACCAGATCTGGGAGACGGTTCGCAACTATTTTTTAACACTGTTCATCGAGATCCGCCCCCAAAATAATCCAAAATTTTCACCGACGATTTAAGAAGGCAAAACCGAGATCCCGAATCAAGTTCGGGATGACAAAAAACCAGGGAGAACGGAACTATATTTATTCCGAGGAGCTTCAAACAATTTATGCCAATCCAATCAGTCTCTTTAGGTTTTTGGAAAGGATCCATTCCTTTTTATCATCCCCGATTGGCAGAGAGATAACTTTCTCCAGTTCCCATTTCATCGTTCCAAATGGAATGTCAGAACCGAACAGGATTCTCTCATGTCCGATTTTATCTATAAACTTCTTGACAGTGTCCGGGCTGGCTAAGGCAGTATCGAAGTAGACATGATCTCTCCCTTTGAACGTATCGAGGAAGTCCATAGGATTTCCTCCCAGTCCTCCCAGGTGGGGAATGATGATCTTCAAGCTCTTCGTCTTCTTTACAAAAGCCTCGGTAAAAGCGAACTCTTCCTCGAAGACGATGGGAAGATCAATCTCCTCTGAGGCATCAATAAATTCTTCCAACTTAGGATCTTTCAAAGCCTGGTAGTCGGATGAGCAATCCTGGACGCCTCGCATCCAATGCCACTTCCCTCCAAAAAATCCCTTCCCATCCGGAATGGGTTTCATGGTCTCGGGAATATAGTAATAGGGAATGAATTTTCTTACCCTGTGGGCCGCATCAAGAAGTCTCTCATTCACCTCCTCGTCTGCCAAGGCCATTGAAGGAAATGGAAAGATAACGATCCGACCTACACCGCTTTGCTCCGCTTGTCTCAGGAGTTCTTCTGTCGTTACTTCTGTACCCATGGTGACCGAAGGTCCCCAGTGAGTATGAGAATCAATGATGTCCATAAGTATCCATTGAAGAATAACAGAGCATTTAAGGGAAAGCTAAATTTATAAGGAGAATTGACTTAAATCCGCTCCCTATTGATGGGTCGGGATGAGAGTGAAGCGGACTCGACAAGACTCCGGATCACCTTCATATTCTTCAGATCTTCCACGGTATCCTGTCTCGGGGTTTCCATAATCCCGGGGAGGTGCCTTAATAAAGGATGGTTGACCAGACATCTGAATCCTTCCCGTCCGATATGTCCCTCACCAATATGCCAATGTCGATCTTTTCTCGATCCCAAAGGAGTTTTTGAATCATTGAGATGGAGGAGATGGAGCCGTTTCAAGCCAAGGGTTTGATTAAAGGCTTCAAGGGTTCTTTCAATTCCATCTTTATTAGAAAGATCATATCCCGCTTCAAAAGAATGAGCCGTGTCAAGACAGACCCCCATTCTTTCTTGGTCATGAACTCCGTCGATGATTTTTTTGATCTGATCAAACGTATGGCCGATCTCTGTTCCCTGGCCTGCTGTGTTCTCCAGGAGGAGAATAACAGCATTCTTCACCTTTTCAAAGGCTCGGTTGATCCCCAGGGAAACTGCCTCAATGGCTTGATCTTCTGAGGCTTCCAATCGGTGACCGATATGGCTGATCAGATAGTGGGCGCCTAAATCCTCCGCCCGTTGAAGATCTGTGGCGATGGAACGGATGGATCGGTTGTAGAATTTTGATTCTGGAAAAGCGATATTGGGTAGGTAGGGCATGTGGAGGAAAATTGGGAAGAGGACAGGGGATTGAATAGATGATCGGAACGCCTTCACCTCCTGCTTATTCAGAGGAGAATATTTCCATCCCCTCGGGTTTCGGGAGAAGAATTGAATTGTCTCGCAGCCCCTAGCCTCAGCCCTTTCGACGATCCTTGAGAACCCTCCTGCAATGGAGATATGAAAACCAAATCGCATTTATGTCCTTGCAGTCATCCTGATCGCAGGGAATCTCTCAAGCGTTGGAGGAGACCGCATTTGATTTTCATCGCGAATTAAAGCTTCCGGATTTGCACCGCGCAGACCTTATATTCAGGGATCTTGGCCACCGGATCCAAGGCATCGATCGTCAGCAGATTGGCGGCTGCTTCCTTGAAGTGAAACGTCATGAAAACGACGCCCGGTGGAAGATTGTCGGAAACCTTTGATTTGACCTGGACCCTGCCGCGACGGGAGGTAACTTCGACCAATCCATTATCCGGCTTGATTCCTAACCGTTGCGCATCTTCAGGATTAATCTCGATCACTCCCTCCGGATAGATCTCAGAGAGTCCCTTCGACTTCCGGCTGATCACCGTGTGGTAGTGATAGAGCACCCGCCCCGTGGTCAACAGGAAAGGATATTTCTCGTCGGGGAGTTCCGGAGGGGGTGCATAAGGCGTGACATGAAATTTTCCCTTGCCCCGGCTAAACTTGTCTTTATGG
>Ga0316624_10000537_pt1 | contig 12993 bp, 7 predicted proteins | sample OWC_Aug_N3_C1_D5_FD_207657 | JGI IMG/M metagenome (GOLD analysis project Ga0316624, IMG submission 207657) | Wetland soil microbial communities from Old Woman Creek delta, Ohio, United States - OWC_Aug_N3_C1_D5_A | ecosystem: Environmental > Terrestrial > Soil > Wetlands | place: USA: Ohio... | reverse complement strand
GCCTCAGAACCACTTCGGTGTCTTGGCGGTCCAGGGGCTTCTCCGATAGCGGCTTTGCAGCAAGTCGTAGGCCGCCTTGGAAGTGTCGGAGTCCCGGTCGCCGTATTGCGTCGCCCGCACCACAAGATGGAGCGCCTCGGGGACGCGCGGATCGCTCGCATGCGCCTTCGCCCACGCCATGACGATCGACCCGAGGTAGGTCGGCGCGCCCGGCAGCTTGCCGAGCCGCGCGTTGTCCGCCTTGGCGGCCTGCCTGTCCTTGTCCGTGATGAAGGGCGGCGCAACCAGCGGCATCGGCAGGCCGCAACCCGCGCACAGCAAAGGCAGGCCGTTGTCGTCCGCGGCCTCGAAAAGAGCCTCGTCTTTCGCCCACCAGCGCGGCCCAAAGCGGCCGATCTGATCGCGCCTGTAAGTATATCCCAGTCCGGCATCGGGATATGGACGAGCGGCGGGCAGCTTGAGCAACAGCACGGCCGCCTCGAATTCCTTGCGGTCGGCCTCGCCGGCGTTGCGATAGGCTTTCCAGTCGTCGGCGAATTGCGGGAAGAACGGCGCGATGACTTCCGCCATCGACTTCGCGGTTGCCGCGTCGTCGAGCAGCACGGCGCGCGTCCATACCGCCAGTCCGAGGTCGCGCTTGATGTTGGCCGGCAGCCCGGGCGCCAGCACGACCTGCGCCATCATCGGCAGCGGCATGAAGACCGTCATCCCGAAGGTGGCGTCGGCGTCCAAGAACGGCGCGTCCTTCTGAGTTAACTCGTTCCGCCAGCCGAGGACGCCCTCGTTGTAGCGATCCCATCTTTTCTTCGGCGGTAGCGGCAGGCTGACCGGAACGGTCTCGAAATGCTCGTCGCGGATATACATGATGAATTCGGCCCGCCGCACCGCGAATTTGACGTATTCGCCGATGTCGCGCGCGAGCTTGAGCCGCTGGTAGCGCAACAAATTGCCGACGCCTTCCGGCAACGGCGACGGCGCTGCCAACAGACGGTCGAGCTCGGCGCGGGCGTCGTCGGTCTTGCCCTGCCCGATCAGCAGGCGCATCCGGTTCCAGGCGAGCGTGTAGTAGGCCGGCGAATTGGCGTCGATCGCTTGCGCGGCGGCCATCGCTTCCGCGCTGTCGGGATCGTTCGGCTCCAGGAACATCATCGCCGCCAGCAGCCACGGCAATGCGTGGCTATTGTGCCAGCGGGTCAGCACATCGGCCTTGACCGCCGCATCCTGACGACCCTTCTCGCCGTTCAGCGCGTTGATGTCGTAGATCCAGGCGCCGACATCGGTATAGCGCGTGCCGGAACGCTCCAGGTCTCGCAGGTCATGCACATCGAAGGCGAGCGTCGCGGGAAGTTCGGCGCCGAGCAACGACGCCGCGAGTTCCTGCGCGCGTTCCTTTGGCCGCGTGCCAAAAGCCAGCATGGACGCAAGCCGGGGCGCATCGGCGTGATACTCGGCCAGCGCGGGATCGGCCGCGATGCCATCGATGGCGGTCCTGGCGGCGGCGATGCTCGCCGCTGTCTTTTCCACGACAGCTTCATGGACGGCGGCGGGCGCCGCGAGATAGCGGGCGAGCTTGCCCCACGGCGAATCGACGTCCTGGCCGATGGCGGCATAAAGTTCAGCAGCGCGCGCGTACTCGTAGCGATAGAAATGAGCGGTCGCGATCTGGTAGGCGCGGTCGGCCTTGAGCCAGGGCGGCGCGGTCGGCGCCACGTCGGCGGGCACGTATGCTTTCGCCGTGCAATTGCTCAGCACGGCATCCTCGGCAACCGTCCATTCCCGTACCGCGGGATCGGTGGCGCCGTGTTCTTTGATGCGCTGGGCGAGCGTGGCCGCAGCGTTGCGGTAGGCTTGCGGGAAGCAGGTGACGTCCAATGCCTGAATTTCTGCCGGCCGCTTGGGCGCGGCGCCGACTGGCGTTTCGGGGGGTGGCGAGCCGAGCACGCGCTTGCGCACTTCGCCCCATTCCATCGGCGTACTGTCGCCCGCACCTCGCGCATCGCAACAAGACCTGAGGAGTTCCTGCGCCTGCGCGTCGGTGAATGAGCCGCCCATCATCTGGCGGTAGGCGGCAAAGAGCCGGTTGTCGTCGAAGGTCGGACGCAGGATCCCAAGGCGGCCGTGGAAATAGGGAAGATTGTTTTGCGGATCCTGGCCGGAGCGGCTGACGAACCGGATTTCCGGAATGAACTCGCCGGTCGCCCATGCGGCAGTGGCGATCGCGCAAAGAGAAAGCGCAAGCGTCAGTCGAACAGCTGATCGCGTGACCATTGGCGTATCCTCGTGCGAACCATCGAGTAGGATTCCGCGCTCCAGCGCCGCGGGCTGAAGACATAGACGCGCCGCCCGCTCGGCAGCACTGCCGGTAACTCGTCGGTTGCGACGCCGAGGCTCGATCGGCAGCCGGGTTCGCGGAAGTCGCCGCGGTTTGCGAACAGCGCGCGCACGCGGCGGCCCTCGTAGCCCATGCGGAACAGCATCGGCACCACTTCGTCGGCATCGAGCCTTGCAGTCCAGCGCTCGTTGAGGCACCAGGAGGCGAGCGCCGTCACCGAGATCGGCGCGCCGGGCAGCCGACGGCGCAACGCAGCGATCGCTTCGATGAAAAATGCGCGCTGCGACGCTACCGCCTCGTAGTCGACCTGCAGCACGTGATGGGGGACTTCCTCGCCGACCGCGGCGAGCGCCTCGACGAAGTGGCGCATCTGCTCGCCGCTCAGCGACGGCGGTGCGGCGCGATCGCTCTCCACATGGATGACCGCGACGCGCTTGATGCCGTCGGGCAGCACCAGGCGGTTATGGCGCGGCGTCAGTTCGACGCCATCGCCGCGTAGCGTCAGGGTGGCGGCGAGAAAGGCGACGCCGGTGTCGCGCTTGTCGAGAAAACGCAGGTCGTCGTCGCGGTCCCAGGCCCACAGCATAAGCTGCGGCAAGTCGATTGGGGAACTGGCGCGGGCGGGTATCGTGCGGTCGGCGGTCAGCGCGCACAGGAGTAGCGCCGGCAGTATCACGGCAGCGCAGCGTGCGAACCGTCGTCCGCCCGCAAGAGTCCAGGTCAATTGATTTCCCATCATCCAGGATTCCCCAGATGATTTGTGAACTGGGTTCCCCGACGCTTGGGATCGTATAAACCAAACCAGGCCCGCGGAAGGGGTGTGCAGTTCTTCATGCACACTTAAGCGAGGGGTCGACCAGAGATGTCCGCTTTAGGTCGGCTGCGGCCGCCATAGGCCGGCGGCAGACACGCGCTCAGCGCGCCTGCGGCGCAAAATTCGGATCGAAAGCGCCGGGCGACGGGATGAATTTGCGCAGCAAGCCCGGCGCGATGGCGCTCACCGGATTGACGATAATGCGCGGCGAACTCGGCGGCCCGCTGGCCTCGTAGGTGATGCCGAGCAGGCCCTCGTTGGCGCCGCCGCCGAGGATCAGGCCGACAACGGGGATTTGGCCGAACACGTTGTTGAGACCGTAGAACGGCACGAAAGTGCCGCGCAGGTGCACGTCGTTCTTGACGTAGTCGATCTGTCCTTCGACGGTAGCGCCCACCGCCGGCCCGCGCACCACGCCGTCGCGGATCGTCATCTTGCCTGGGAAGCGTGTGAAGTCCGCATGCATCTCGGAGAACTGCACGCTGCCGCTCTGCTGCCCGGGCGCGCCGGCCACGACCCGCTGCAGCGTGGGCTCGCCGCGTACGCTGAAGTTGTGGATATAAAGGGTGCCGACCTGCGGCAGTTGCTCCGCGCTCGGCGGATCCATCGCCACCCACATCTGCCCACCATACATGCGCGGATACATGTCGGTGAAGCGGAACAGCGCGCCGGCATCGTCGGTCTCGAAATAGACCACCTGGTGATTGTCGCTGGAGCGAAGCCGCAATTCGCCGTTGAGCGGCGTATCGCGTCCGACCCTGGCTTTCATCGAGAAGCCGTGCACGTGCCCGCTGCGACGCGACATTTCGAGATCGAGGCCGCGCAAGGTTTCGCCGTTGTAACCCGCCACCGTGCCCAGCTTCACGTCGAGGTCGAGGTCGGTTTCCTTGCGCTTGGGCTTCTCCTTCGGGCCGCCGGCGAGCGAGGACTTCACGAAATTGCGCCCGTCATAGACGTCGCCCCGCATGGTGACGCGCAGTACGCCGTCGCTGCCGCGGTCGGCCTTGAGCGTTGCCTGGTCGCCGCCCGAGAGCGCGAATTCCGGCAAGTTCGCCGAAATGATCTCGCCTGAATTATCGAACTCGACCGAGCCTTTCACATTGGCGCCCGAGCCGTCGATGCTCAGGTCGTCGAAGCGCACGGATTTCGGCGTCTTGATCATCGCATAGACGGCATGCGCCGGCTTGCCGGCCGGTTTTTGCCAACCCGGCAGCAGGTTGTCGATCTTGGTCTGGGTGAGATCGACGTCCACATTGAAGCGGCCATCCTCTACGTCGGCGCCGATCTGGCCGCTAACCTTGACCGGAATTACGCCGGTAACGGCGTCGCCGAAATCGATGCCCATGCGGCGGCGGGCCGCTTCGTCGAGCTTGGCCTGCAGCTGCACCTGAGCGTCCGCGCCGCTTTGCTTCTCGAGATCGATGGACGCCGGCGTACCGTTGATCTTGACGTCGCCCTTGGCCTGATAGCCGGCGTTGGACGCGGTCACCCGCAGGGTGGAGGCCTCGATCCTCCGCCCCAGCAGCAACTTATCGGCGGCGAAATTGGTGAGATCCGCGGTGACGGCATAGCTTGCAGAATCCTTCGGCACGTCACGCCCGACCAGAAGATTGACGGCGACGCGCGCGCTGACCGTGCCGCGGGTCGAGTTCGGATCGAGCGTTATTCCGACCGTATCGCGCAAGCCCTCGCTCGACAGCAGCGCGGCCGCCGCCGGCACCGCACCGTCGATGCGGAAGCGCGCGGTCGCCGACGCCGGCTTCGGATGAGCGTCGGGGACGTCGAAAATGCCGTCGGCGATATTGAGCTTGCGCCCGGGCGCGACGTCCACCGTGCCGCGGCCCAGACTCACGCTCGCGTGACGACCGACGATCCGCAGGGCGAGGTCGGCATCGTGGATCGCCGGCAGGTTGGCGAGTGGCTTCACCGTCGTGCCGCTGGTTTCGAGGTCGACCGAAAGCCCGTCTTCGGGCATCGGCGGGCCGTTAGGCCGGAAGTCGGGCAATGGCGCATTGCCGGCGACCACGACGTGCTCGACCACGCCGCCGAAAGCGTGTTCGTCGACCCAAGAGCGCACGGCATAATTGGCGAAGATCGGCCATATCCGCTTCAGCACCGATCCCGGCATGCGGGTGCAGGCGATGCCGAATGCCAAATGCGGCACAGTGCCGGAATAATCGAGGCTGCCGGTTAAGGCGATGCCGATATTGTACAAGGGCCGGGTGTCGACGCGGCTGAGATCGCCTTTTTCGAGATCGATCCGGCGGCGCAACGTGTCGATACGGCCGTGCATCGTTACCCGGTTGATCGCAAATCCTTCCGGATCCAGTCCGCCGGTTGCTGCCGCCAGAATAACCGGATCGATCACCGTGTCGCCGCGCGTAATGTCGAACTGCCAGACCCCGCTCTGGTCCGGCGGCGCATGCAGCGTGGCGCGCATGGTGAACTGGTTGCCGCCCGCTTGAATCTGGAACGGAACGAGCAAGGCGCGCTCGCGCGCGTCCCATGTGAAGCGAATGTCGGCGTGTTCGACGGCCACGTTGATGTCGTCGTCGCCATGATCGACGACTTTGCCCTGGCCCGCCACCACTCGGCCCTGCATCCGCTGCAGCACGCCACTAGGCGAAATCTCCGCGCGTACGCTGGCCGACACCGGCAGATCGGCTTCCACTTCCGATTCATTGAGACGCAAGGCCAGCAGGATATCGGCGGAGGAGACGTTGCGCGCTTCCAGGCCGACCGCACGCACGCCGTCGCCGACCGGCCGCATCGCTGCGCTCAACACCCATGGCTGCTTGGGATCATCCGACGCAAGGCGAAATGTTATGCCGCCCGCCTCAGGCCGCATCAGGCTGACGTCGATCCGGCTGAAGGTCCAACGGCGGTCGTTGCGCTGATCGTCGACCACCAGATTACCGTTCTTGAGGCCGAGCTCGCGCAAATCGTGACCGTCAAGGCCGGTGGCGCCGAGACCGTCGATCCAGGCCAGCAAGCCGGCGAGATCTTCCGCACCGGCACCCAGCGGCCCCGGCACCGCGGCTTCCACCACCCCGCCCGGACTCGTGGGACCCGCGGCCGGCGCCGCGGTCGCGATCGGCCGCTTGTTGGCGCCGGCGAAGACCGTGACGGCACCATTCTTCTCGATGCGCACCGCCATTTCGGCGCCCACCAGATTGAGGCTTTTCGCGCGCACGTTGCCGGTCAGCAGGCTGAGCCCGGAAAGCCCCACTTCCGCTTTGGGCGCGCTCGCGACCACCGTGCCATCGGCGGCGCGTACCGTGATGTCGCGCAGGCGCAGCGAAATGCGGCCGTTCTCGTCGCGCTCGAGCTGGGTGCCGCCGACCGAGACCGTATGCGCGCCGCCGAAATTATCCTCGATCGCCTTCTTCAGCCACGGCGTCGCCAAGTCGAGTTCGATCGGTCCGCTCGACAGGCGCCACCACAAGCCGGCGGCCGCGACGACGACGAGCGCGACGGTGATCGTCGTTCCCCATAGCAACCGCCGCGCGGTCGGCCGCCCGAGCACGCGCAAGGTCCGGCGCTGGAGGATGTGCCAATGACGCAAAGCCGCGCCAAAGGCCGGGCGATACAGGCGAGCGGCGTGGTGAGCGGCGCGCCGCGCCGCATGCTCATGCTTGGGCGCATGTTCGCGCTTGCCCGCATGCTCATGTCCGCCGGGGTGATGCGCATGATGGTGTGGCGCATGGGTCGCCGCGCGGCGGCTGCCCGCCGCATGGTGGCCTGGGTGCTTGGGATCGTGGTCGTTGCGTGTCATGCCCTAGTGGGCGCCCCTCGTCGCGCTGTCCGCGTCCCTTGCCGCCGCCTGATTTCCAGCGCGGCCCATCTCCTATAGCCGTGGGGCCGCTTGCGCCCTCCCGACACATGCGGATATTGCGAGTTTGACGGGTCGAAAACGACGAAAGGAAGGCACTATGCCGCGCGAACTCGTTGCCGGCGCCAAGGCGCCGGCCTTCACGCTGCCCCGCGATGGCGGCTCGACGGTGTCGTTGCGGGACTTCATGGGCCGGAATCTGGTCCTTTATTTCTATCCCAAGGCCGATACGCCGGGCTGCACCAAGGAAGCTATCGCATTCTCCGGACTGCGCGCGGCATTTTCCAAGGCCGGGACCGACATTCTGGGAGTATCCGCCGATTCGGTTGAGGCGCAGGATAGGTTCAAAATCAAACATAAACTGCAAATCCCGCTGGCTTCCGACGAAACCAAGAAAATGCTGACCGCCTACGGGGCCTGGGGCGAGAAATCGATGTATGGCCGCAAATTCATGGGGGTCTTGCGCATGACCTTCCTTATCGACGCCCAAGGCCGCATTGCCCGGGTCTGGCCCAAGGTGAGCGTGCCCGGCCATGCCGAGCAGGTCTTGGAAGCCGCCCGGACCTTGTAATCCCCTGCTTTTCCAGCCGAATTGCGGTTGAGCGCGGTTCCGCTTAGCGGCTTTTTAACCATATCCGATTGATATCGCCTCGCTGGTCCGCCGGCTCCCCTGGCTGTACCGGCTGGAGTGTTGATGTCGTCGCACTATTCCACCACCGACCACGGCGCCCGCCGCGCGCAGCCCCGAATGCAGTCGGCCGCCGCCGTGTCTCGTCATGTCCAGCGCAGCCGCGACGGCTACACGCTGCAGCACGCCGGCCGCCAGATCCGCATCGGGCCGGTGGCGTTCTGGATCGTGGTCGGGACCTTGGTCGTGATGGCGGTGTGGTCGATCCTGACCGGGACCTATTTCGCCTTTCGCGAGGACGTGCTCACCGGCCTGATCGGCCGCCAGGCGCAGATGCAGTTCGCCTATGAGGACCGCATCGCGGAATTGCGCGCGCAGGTGGACCGCATCACCAGCCGGCAACTGCTCGACCAGGAGCAGTTCGAACAGAAGCTGAAGTCGCTCTTGCAGCGGCAGGCGGCGCTGGAGCAGCGTACCGACGCGCTCGCCGGCGACGTGCTGACCACCGGCTCGATCCCGCCGGCGGCGCGTGCGCCGCGCACACCGACTGAGCCGCCCAAGCCCTCGCCGATCAGCGACACCGTGATCTATGTCGCGCCGCCCGACCGCGAGGCGAGGCTGCAGTCGCGCGACATGCCGGCGAGCACAACCCGCTTGGCCGCGCGCAGCGACGGCGGCGGGCTCGACGGCATTCTCGTCAGCGTCACCACCGCGCTCGACAAGATCGCGCAACGGCAGACCGCGGCCCTGACCGATATCGAGGAGCACGTCGACAGCAAGGCGCGCCACATGCACAGCGTGCTGAGCGACCTCGGCGTCGCCATCGGCGCAATGCCGAAGTCGGGGGCCGGCGGTCCATTCGTGCCGATCCGCCCGCCCAAGCCGGGCGCCAGCGCCTTCGACCGCCAGCTCTACCGCATCAATCTCGCGCGCGCGCAGATCGACCGCTACAACCACGTGCTCGTCGACGTGCCGGTACGCAAGCCGGTCCCCGGCGAGATCGACATGAGTTCGCCGTTCGGCGTGCGCACCGACCCGTTCAACGGGCGCCCGGCGATGCATACCGGCCTCGACATGCGCGGCCAGGTCGGCGAGCCCGTCTACGCCACCGCCGCCGGCACGGTCGCGATCGCCGGCCGCGACGGCGGCTACGGCAACATGGTCGAGATCAACCACGGCAACGGCTTGGCCACGCGCTACGGCCACCTGTCCGAGATCGACGTTAAAGTCGGCGAGAAGGTGCGCATTGGCGAGGTTCTCGGCAAGATCGGCTCGACCGGCCGCTCCACCGGCCCGCATCTGCACTATGAGACGCGGATCAATGGCGAGCCGGTCAATCCGCAGAAATTCCTGCGCGCCGGATTAAGACTCGGCAAGGTCTGAGCACGCACGGCGGTTGCCAGCGGCCCCGCCATATAAGATGAATCCCTGCCAGAAGAATCGGAGACACGCCGTATCATGCGGATCGGGCCACGCCACCCTTGGCTCGGCGCGGCCGGGTATTATCTCGCGCTGGCGCTGCTCGAAGGCTTTTTCCGCCGGCGGCAGGTCTACCGCACGAACAGCGCCTTTGCACGCGCGCGCATCGCCGCCATCAAGGACAAGATCGAGCGCGGCGAAACCGTCACTCTGGCCGGCGTTTCCGCCGCCGGCACGCATAATTCCGGCGTCGCCCTGGTCGAAGTCACGCGCGCCGGCGGCCCGCGCTTGATCTTCAACAACGAGGAAGAACGCTTTTCGGCGGTCAAGCACACCAACGCCTATCCGCAGCAGTCTATCGCGGCGATGTGCGCATGGCTTGCGGATCACGGGCGTGGGCCCGAGAGCATCGATGCGTGGTTCAGCGCCTGGGACTATGCCGCGCTCGCCTCGACCATGATCCGCACGCTGCTGGAAGAGGCGCCCGGGAGCATCAACATGATGCGCGGCGATGCCTCGCCGCTGTTCAACCTGCGCGACCTCGACCGCGGCCGGCGCGCCTCGCGCCATATCGCGCGTCAGCTCGGCCGCGACGAGCCGATTGCGCTGATCGGCACGCCGCACCACGAAAACCACGCCTGGTTCTCCTTCGCGGTCTCGCCCTTCGCCCGCGAGCGGGGGCCGGTGATGGTGGCGGTGCTCGACGGGCTCGGCGACATGGGCGCGATCTCGCTTTACGTCGTCGAGGGCGGCCGCATGCGGCTCATCTACGGCAATAACAGCGTGTTCGACTCGCTCGGCATTTTCTATGCGGTGATTTCGTCGACACAGGGCGGCTGGACCTGGCTATCGAGCGAGGGCCGCTACATGGGCGCCACCGCCTACGGCAACAACGACCGCAACAGCAATCCCTATTACGCCGTGCTGAAGGAAATCTTCAGCCTGCAGCCGGACGGCAGCGTCTTCATCAACCGCGATCTCGCCAATTGGCCGCGCGACATCCTGCACAAGCCCTATACCGACGCGCTCAAACGGATTCTCGGCGAGCCGATCGCGCGTCAAGACATGTGGAACCCGGACGCGGTGCTGCGCATCGAGGACATCAAGCACAAGGAGAACACGCAAGCGCGCCTCGACAAGGCGGCGGCGACGCAGATGGTGTTCGAGGACGCGCTCATGCATGTCATCGATCACTTCATCCGCGCGACCGGCAGCGACAAACTGGTGCTGACCGGCGGCATCGGCCTCAACGCGCTCGCCAACATGCGGCTGCTCGAGCATTTCGACGAAAGCTATTACCGGCGTGAACTCGGCCGCGCGGGCCGCCTGCATCTTTGGGTGCCGCCGGTGCCGAACGATGCCGGCGTCACCGTGGGCGCAGCCTTTATGGGCGCCTATCTCGCGGGCTATGGCCTGGGGCCGCCCCTAGAGCATGCCTTCTATTGTGGCGTGCCGCCGGCCGCAGGCGATATCCGCGCGGCGCTTGAAGCAAGCCCGGACGTGGAGTGGATCGAGCTTGCCGCCGCCGACAGCGTCGAGGCCCGCGCGCGCTACGCCGATTTCATGGCCTATATGACCGCGCAGGACGCCATTTTCGCGCTCTACCAGGGCGCCGCCGAAACCGGGCCGCGCGCGCTCGGCCACCGCTCGATCCTGGCCAATCCTTGCAATGCGGCGACGCGCGAGAACCTCAACGCGCGGGTGAAATACCGCGAGGCGATCCGTCCGCTGGCGCCGATGATGACGCTGGAAGCCGCCAAGGAATTTTTCGAATTGTCGGAGGGCGCGAGCGACGCCGACTACAACGCCTATAACTACATGGTGATCACCGCACATGCGAAGCCCGAGGCGCGTGAGCGCATACCCGCGGTCGTGCATGCCGACGGCACCGGCCGGCTGCAGATCGTGCGCGAGAGCGCCGATCCCCTCACCTATGCATATCTGAAGGCACTCGGCCGCCGCATCGGCGTCGAGGCCGCGGTCAACACCTCGTTCAATGTCGCCGGCCCGATCGCGCAGACGCCGCAACAAGCGCTCGACACGCTGCGCCGCTCGAAAGGGCTCGATGCCGTGCTGATGTTTTCCGCCGATGGGCCGGTGTTCGCGGCGCTGCATGCCCGCGGCGCGCAAGATAGCGCGCGTTTCCGCAAGTGGCTCAATGCGTGGCAGCAGGAGACGGGCGCGCGGCTGGAGACTTGAGCCTGCGCAACTGGGAATGCGGCGTGGCGCGAGCGAGGCGGCGCCGTGCCACTCTCAATCTAGGGACCGCCTCGAGCATAGGCCTCATGACCCTTCGGAAATCTTCGCTCGATCGCCCCGGCTCTGTCCCCAGCCGGAATGATTCGCCGTTAGACGGCTCCAGTTAAATATGGCTAACTAGGGCATTGGCGTCATGGGGTGGCGCGCCATGCGACCTCGAATACGTGTGCGGTTTGCTGTCGTCCTGCCGTTGCTATTGCTGGCGTCGGCCGGAATGGCAGACGCACAGAATTTCAATCAATTTCTCGGCTTCGGCGACAGCACGATCGACAGCGGCTTCTACAAGGCGCTCGCGGCTCCAGGTGGAGGCGCGACGTATGACAGTATTTGGCCCGCCGCCGTGGCATTCGGGGCGGGAAAGCCTACGACCAGCCCAGGCCTGATGAGCTCGGAAGCGCTCGCCGCCGATTTCGGGCTGACGGCTATACCGGCCAATCAGCCCGGCGGCACGAATTACGCAACAAGCGGCGCCAAGAATGTCGACACGAATGGCGTCCTCAATGGCGGGTTCACGGCCGCCATCCCGACCGTCACGCAAATAACGAATTATCTTGCGGGCACCGGCGGCCACGCGAACGGCAATGCACTCTATCTCATCAGTTCCGGCGGCAACGACGTTGCCTATGCCGCAGCCGGCGGCGTCGGCATTACCGGAGGTTACACGACCCCCACCGAATACGTTATCGGCAGCGCCAACAGCCTGGCCACCGCGGTCGCGCAACTGCAAGCCGCCGGTGCCCGATATCTGGTCGTCCGCGGGCAGCCGTATTCTTTCAGTGACGCGACGACGCGCGCCGACCGGCTGCTCTATACGCGGACGCTTTGGCACAGCTTGGCAGCGAACGGCGTCAATTTTATTCCGTCCGACTACAACGCGGTCAGGCTGGCGATCGCCGCCAACCCGTCATCCTTCGGATTCCAGTTTATTGGTACGGGAAGCCCCGCCTGCACTAACCCGGGTGCGCTTTCAACCGCTTGGGCCTTGCTGTGTTCGTCAAATCCCCTCAACCCATATCATCTCGTGACGCCTGACGCGGACCAGACGCATCTGTTCGCTGACGACGAGCACCTGACAACCGCCGGACAAAAGATCGTCGCCGATTATGAATACAGTCTCGTCGTCGCACCGAGCATGATCTCGATGCTGGCGGAAGCGCCGATTAAGACGCGCGCCACATTGATCGGCGCGATCCAGAACCAAATTCCCATCTCGCAAAGCCAACATGGTCCGTCCGGCTTCGACACCTGGCTGAGCGGCGACGTCTCGAGCTTAGGGATCAGCAATTATAACAGTTTCCCGAACGATCCGGGCACGCCCGTCGCGCTCGCCGCGGGTTTCGATTTCAAAGCACCGATGGATTGGCTGTTCGGCGTCGCCTTCTCGGCCGGCACGCAAAAGGACAATTTCAGTCTTGGATTTGGCAATTTCACGCAGGATGAATTCGCGGCAAGCGCTTACGCCGCCTATCTCCATGGCCCGGTGTGGTTCAATGCCATCGTGACCTACGGGCTCATTCGCGATAACGTCAAGCGAACCGTTCCGATCGGCATCACCGTGCAGGACAACACGGGCAAAGCCGATGGCAGTGACATTTCCCTCGCCGCCGAGACGGGTTTCAATTTCCATATTGGCGCGCTCGCCCACGGGCCGGTTGTCGGGATCGTGGGCCAGCAAGTGCGGATCGATGGATTTACCGAGAGCGGCAGCT
>Ga0316624_10000536_pt1 | contig 13002 bp, 14 predicted proteins | sample OWC_Aug_N3_C1_D5_FD_207657 | JGI IMG/M metagenome (GOLD analysis project Ga0316624, IMG submission 207657) | Wetland soil microbial communities from Old Woman Creek delta, Ohio, United States - OWC_Aug_N3_C1_D5_A | ecosystem: Environmental > Terrestrial > Soil > Wetlands | place: USA: Ohio... | reverse complement strand
CGCTACCGCGATATTCACGTGCTGCTCGGCTATACCCTGCTGGGACTGATCGCCTTCAGGCTGCTATGGGGCTTTGTCGGCACGCGCTATGCGCAGTTCCGTTCGTTCCTGTTCAGGCCCGGCGAGATTGCGGCTTATCTGATTTCGATGCTCAAAGCCAAACCTGCGCACTATGTGGGACATAACCCGGTGGGCAGCGTGGCAGTCTTTATGCTGCTGGCGTTGGGTATCACCGCAGGCGTGAGCGGCGTAATGTTGTTCCAGGATGTAGGTGGCGATGCGCTGGAAGAACTGCACGAAGGCGCCGCATATTTCATGCTGACCGTGGTGGCGTTGCACGTCGCCGGGGTATTGGTGAGCAGCCTGCTGCACCGCGAGAATCTGGTTCGCTCCATGATCACCGGATTCAAGTCCGCGCTGCCGAACAAACACGACAGCGATACCAGCCTCCCTCTCCCCAACCCTCTCCCCGAGGGCGAGGGAGCAAACGAATCGCTGCGCGAGTCTCGTACTAACGAAGGTATCCGTCGCGCTCATGCATGGCTGGGTGTCATAATGCTCGTGGCGGTTGCGGCTTTCTGGATAGGCTATCCGGCAATCCAAACACCGGCCAACATGAACCCGACACACGCTGAACACCATCACGACGACTGAGACAGCATTAAATATGCGCATATTGGTAATCGAAGACGATGCCTTGCTGGGCGATGCGCTTCAGGCCGGCCTGAAGCAGTCCGGCTATGCCGTGGACTGGATGAAAGACGGCGTGTCGGCGGATCAGGCGCTCAGCACCGAGCCTTACGCTGCGGCAGTGCTGGATCTGGGACTGCCGCGCATGTCCGGACTGGAGGTATTGCGGCGCCTGCGCAGCCGCAATACGCCGATACCGGTGCTGATTCTGACCGCCATGGATGCGGTAGAGGATCGCATCAAGGGACTGGACGCAGGGGCAGACGACTACCTGGTCAAACCGTTCGATATGGGTGAACTGGCGGCTCGTCTGCGTGCGCTGATTCGCCGCACCAGCGGCAAAGCATCACCAGCGCTGCAGGTCGCCGGCGTGGAACTCGAGCCGGCCGCGCACCGTGTGCGCTATCGCGATCAAACAATCGAGCTTCCGGCCAAAGAATTCGCCGTGCTGCATGCGTTGATGCTCAACGCCGGACGTGTGCTGTCGCGCACGCAGATCGAGGAACAGCTTTATGCCTGGGGCGAGGAAGTCGAGAGCAACGCGGTTGAGGTGTATATCCACCATTTGCGCCGCAAACTGTTCCCCGAGTTGATAGAAACCATCCGCGGCGTGGGCTATCTGATCAGCGATGACAAAAATATTTGATATGCGCAGCCATGGCTCGCTAAAGCAAAGGCTGCTGCTGCTGGCCCTGACGACTGTCGTGCTGGTTTGGATCGCTGCGGCCGCCTTCACCTATTACGACGCGCGCAAAGAATTGGGCGAAATCCTGGACGCCCATCTGGCCCAGTCCGCCTCATTACTGGTCGTCCAAGCATCGCACGATCTCGACGAGGTCGAAACCGAACATGCCCCATTGCTGCATAAGTATTCCCGCCGCGTCGCCTTTCAGGTGTGGGAAAACGGGCGCGTGCTGCGCCTGCATTCTGCCAACGCGCCGGATCAACCGCTGACTGATCGCACACAGGGTTTCAGCGATAGCGTCATTGACGGGCATCGCTGGCGCGTGTTCAGCACTTGGGATGACTCCGGCAAGAATCTGATCCATGTCGCCGAACTGACCAAAGACCTGGATGAACTGGCCCAAGATATCGCGGTCAATCTGCTCAAGCCGCTGTTGTTATCGCTACCGCTGTTGGCGGTCCTGTTGTGGCTGGCCGTCGCACGCGGCTTGCGCCCGCTCGTCAGGCTGACCGGCGAAGTGGCGCGGCGCGAACCGGATAACCTGGCCCCGCTGGATGCGGGAACCACCCCGCGCGAAGCACAGCCGCTGATCGAGCGCCTCAACAAACTGTTCATCCGCATCGACGCTTCACTGCAGAAAGAACGCCGCTTCACTGCCGATGCCGCACACGAACTGCGCACCCCGGTTTCGGCGATCAAGGCGCAGGCACAAGTTGCCCGTGCGGCCTCCACTGCGGCCGAGCGTAATCACGCGCTGGACAACGCGATACTCGGCTGTGACCGTGCCGCCCACCTGATCGACCAGTTGCTGACCCTGGCACGCATCGATACCTTGGGCTCGGAAGCGACCGAACCGTGTCAGCTTCGAGTGATTGCTGCAGAAGTGATCGCGGCCACCGCGCCGATGGCGCTGAGCCAGGACGTGCGGCTCGAGCTATCGGCAGGAAATGACGTGGCAGTGCCCGGCAATCCGGTGTTGCTGAGAATTTTATTGCGCAATCTGATCGACAACGCCGTGCGCCATACCCGGCCGGGCACCTCGGTGCGCATAGACGTCGCCCAAGAACAAGGGCAAAGCAGCCTCTCGGTGACCGACAATGGCCCCGGCATCCCGGAAGCGGAGCTGGGCAAGGTGGCGGAACGGTTCTATCGCCCATTAGGCACAAGCGCCAGCGGGAGCGGACTGGGATTGTCAATCGTGCAGCGGATCGCCGAAATCCACGCCGCAACCCTGCAACTCTCCGCGCCAAAGGATGGAAACGGACTGAACGTCACGGTGGTTTTCAAGTCTTAAATAGGCAATGCGGTAGCACCGAAGATGTGTCCGGGCTGCCAGCCTTTTGAAACAACGCCACCAAATTCCTGTGCCAGTTGTTGCAGCACGATTCCTTGGCAAGTAATACCCACCCCGTCAATGGGTTAGAACCGGCCGCGCGAAGCCCTTCCCAACCCGGTTTTTTTTGGTTACGATGCCTCCCCAATCCGGTTGCACATCCAAGCGGCGTAGACCGCACAAATAAAAATATTTAACCCAAAGCGAGAAACAAACATGAGCGAACATATCCGTTATGTCACCGATGCCACTTTCACTGCCGAGGTGCTGCAATCGCCGCTACCCGTGCTGGTGGACTACTGGGCAGAATGGTGCGGCCCCTGCCGCATGATCGCCCCGATCCTGGACGAAGTATCCAAGGAATATGCAGGCCGTCTTAACGTTGCCAAGCTGAACGTGGACGAGAACCAGCAGACTCCGCAAAAATACGGCGTGCGCGGCATCCCGACACTGATGTTGTTCAAGAACGGCAACATCGAGGCAACCAAGGTCGGTGCGTTGTCCAAGTCCCAACTCACTGCCTTCATTGACAGCCACATCTGAACCCTTTAATCTCCCGCCCGCAACTGCCCTGTTTCGTCCTGAAACCCAGCAAAACAAAATAAGCTAAAGACACACACGGCAGCTCGGCGCGGGATATCCCGCAAACCCCTAAGAAACTCAGTTCCACTTCCCAGGCAACTCATCACAACCCAGCGCCATCGCGCCCCATCTACATATGCATTTATCCGACCTCAAGACCAAACACATCACCGAACTGGTGGAAATGGCCACTACCAACCAAATCGACAACGCCAACCGCATGCGCAAGCAGGACTTGATCTTTGCCCTGCTGAAGAATCAGGCGAAAAAAGGCGAGAGCATTTTTGGTGAAGGCACGCTGGAAGTGCTGCCCGACGGTTTTGGTTTCCTGCGCTCGCCGGACACCTCTTACCTGGCCGGACCGGATGACATCTACGTCAGCCCCAGCCAGGTGCGCCGTTTCAACCTGCATACCGGCGATTCGATCGAGGGCGAGATCCGCACCCCGAAAGAGGGCGAGCGTTATGTGGCGCTGGTCAAGGTGGACAAGGTCAACGGCGAGCCGCCAGAGAATGCCAAGAACAAGATCCTGTTCGAGAACCTGACGCCGCTGTTTCCGACGCAGCAGATTTGCCTGGAGCGCGATATTCGCGCCGAAGAGAACATCACCGGACGCATCATCGATATCGTCGCGCCGATCGGCAAAGGCCAGCGCGGCTTGCTGGTTGCCTCACCCAAGTCCGGCAAGACGGTGATGCTGCAACACATCGCCCACTCCATCGCCTCCAACAATCCCGATGCGATATTGATCGTGCTGCTGATCGACGAGCGCCCCGAGGAGGTGACCGAGATGAGCCGCACCGTGCGCGGCGAAGTGGTCGCCTCGACCTTCGACGAGCCCGCCACGCGCCACGTGCAGGTCGCCGAAATGGTGCTGGAAAAAGCCAAGCGCCTGGTCGAACACAAGAAGGACGTGGTCATCCTGCTCGACTCCATCACCCGTCTGGCACGCGCTTACAACACCGTGATCCCTTCCTCCGGCAAGGTACTGACCGGTGGCGTGGATGCCAACGCCCTGCAGCGCCCCAAGCGCTTCTTCGGCGCGGCGCGCAATATCGAGGAAGGCGGCTCGCTGACCATCATCGCCACTGCGCTGGTCGATACCGGCTCGCGCATGGACGATGTGATCTACGAAGAATTCAAGGGCACCGGCAACATGGAAATCCATCTGGACCGCCGCATGGCCGAGAAGCGTATCTACCCGGCGATCAATGTCAACCGCTCCGGTACCCGCAAGGAAGAGCTGCTGATCAAGCAGGATTTGCTGCAACGCATCTGGGTCTTGCGCAAGCTGCTGTATCCGATGGACGAACTGGAGGCGATGGAATTCCTGCTCGACAAGGTCAAGGCGACCAAGAACAACGCCGAGTTCTTCGACTCCATGCGCCGTTAAAAAGGATTTTGACGGTTAGGCAGGTTTATGTATAATGCGCGGCTCTGAAAATCCACATTTCAGTGGAGGCTAACCTTCAGGTTATGCCGTAACTAAAAACCGCATCAAGCGAGGTCGTTATGTACGCAGTAATCAAAACCGGTGGCAAGCAATATCGCGTTGTCGAAGGTGAAACTCTGAAGATTGAATCCGTTGACGGCGATGTCGGCGGCGCGATCGTATTGGACAAAGTGCTGATGGTTGGCAATGGCGACAAAGTCTCCGTTGGCAAGCCTCTCTTGAGCGGTGCTACCGTAAAGGCGACCATCATCGCCAACGGCCGCCACGACAAAGTGACCATCTTCAAGATGCGTCGTCGCAAGCACTATCAAAAACATCAAGGTCATCGTCAAAACTACACTGAGATCCGCATCGACGGTATCTCGGCTTAATTCTGAAGGAGCTGCAACATGGCATCGAAAAAAGGCGGAGGCAGTACCAGTAACGGCCGCGACTCGCACTCGAAACGACTGGGTGTCAAGAGCTACGGCGGCGAATTGATCAGCGCGGGCAGCATCATCGTGCGTCAACGCGGTACGCAAGTTCACGCGGGCGACAACGTCGGCATGGGCAAGGATCACACTCTGTTCGCCAAGATCACCGGCAAGGTGGTGTTTGCGGTCAAGGGTGCAATGAAGCGCAAGACGGTCAGCATCGTCGCAGCTTAAATCGCGCAAGCGGTTAAAATGAGCCCTATCGCGAGGTAGGGCTTTTTTATTTTCCGGTCACCATCATCATGAAATTCATCGACGAATCAAAAATTGAAGTCATCGCAGGCAACGGCGGAAACGGCGCGGCCAGCTTTCGTCGCGAGAAATACATTGAAAAGGGCGGGCCGGACGGCGGCGACGGCGGCCGCGGCGGCAGCGTGATTGCGGTGGCCGACCGCAACATCAACACCCTGGTGGACTACCGCTTCGCGCGCATGCATCGCGCCAAGAACGGCGAGCCTGGTCGCGGAGCGGATTGCTACGGCAAAGGTGCGGACGACATCATCCTGCGCATGCCGGTGGGCACCGTCATCACCGACATCAACAGCGGCCAGGTCATTGCCGACCTCACCCATGACGGCGAACAGGTGATGCTGGCCAAGGGCGGCGCGGGCGGCCTGGGCAACCTGCATTTCAAATCCAGTACCAACCGCACGCCGCGCCAATGCACGCCCGGCGAAGAAGGCGAACGCCGCGAACTGCAATTGGAGTTGAAGGTGCTGGCCGATGTCGGCCTGCTCGGCATGCCCAACGCCGGCAAGTCGACCTTCATCCGCTCGGTGTCTGCCGCACGCCCCAAGGTCGCCGATTACCCGTTCACTACCCTGCACCCCAACCTTGGCGTGGTGCGCGTCTCCAACGAAAAGAGTTTCGTCATCGCCGACATTCCCGGCCTGATCGAAGGTGCCGCGGAAGGCGCCGGCCTGGGACACCAGTTTCTGCGCCACTTGGCACGTACCCGCCTGCTGCTGCACCTGGTGGACATCGCTCCGCTGCATGAAGGTGTCGACCCGGCGCATGAGGCGCATGCCATTCTGAATGAGCTGAGAAAATACGACGAGGCCCTGTATAACAAACCGCGCTGGCTGGTATTGAACAAGCTGGACCTGCTGGAAAACCGCGAAGAAAAAGTCGCCGCCTTCCTCAAGGCGTTTGGCGACAACACGCGTTACTTCGCCATCTCCGCGATCAATGGCGAAGGCTGCAAGGAATTGACTTACGCTATCATGGAGCATCTGAATCAAGCCGCTGCGCAAGAGCAGGATGCCATCGCCGAAAGCGGGCAAGAGACCGAAATCGATATCCACGACCCATTAGTATGAAAACCGTTCTGACCCAATCCAAACGCATCGTCGTCAAAGTCGGCAGCAGCCTGGTCACCAACCAAGGCGAGGGACTGGATCTGAAAGCGTTGAACAATTGGGCGCAGCAGATCGCAACCCTGCGCACCAAGGGATGCGAAGTGGTGCTGGTATCATCGGGCGCCATCGCCGAAGGCATGCAGCGTCTGGGCTGGAAGCAACGCCCCAGCGCGGTACACGAACTGCAGGCCGCCGCCGCGGTCGGGCAGATGGGACTGGTGCAAGCCTATGAGAGCTGTTTCCGCCAGCATAAGATACACGCAGCACAGGTGCTGCTGACCCATGCCGACCTCGCCGACCGCGAACGCTACCTCAACGCCCGCTCCACCTTGCGCACCTTGCTTACGCTGGGCGTAATCCCCATCATCAACGAGAACGACACGGTGGTCACCGATGAAATCAAGTTCGGCGACAACGACACGCTGGGAGCGCTGGTCGCCAACCTGATCGAGGCCGACGCGCTGGTCATCCTCACCGACCAGGATGGCCTCTACACCGCAGACCCGCGCAAGGATGCCAGCGCCACCCTCATCAGCGAAGCGCAGGCGGGCAATGCCGAACTCGAGACGATGGCCGGCGGCGCGGGCAGCCACATCGGACGCGGCGGCATGATCACCAAGGTGCTCGCTGCTAAACGCGCGGCGCGCAGCGGCGCACACACCGTCATCGCCTCGGGCCACGAGCGCGATGTGCTGCCGCGCCTGTTGCAGGGCGAAAGCATCGGCACCCTGCTCACCGCCTCTTCGCTTTCGCTGGATGCGCGCAAACAATGGCTCGCGGATCATCTGCAGGTAAACGGCAAGGTGACGCTGGATGGCGGTGCTTTACGCGCCCTGCGCAATGAAGGGAAAAGCCTGCTGCCCATCGGTGTCACGCAAATCAGCGGCGAATTCCAGCGCGGTGCAGTCGTCGCCGTGCTCGATACCGATGGTCACGACATCGCGCGCGGCCTGATCAATTACAGCGCCGCCGAGGCGCGCCGCATCGCCGGCAAGGCCAGCGGCGAGATCGAGGACACGCTAGGTTACGTGGATGAGCCCGAACTCATCCACCGGGACAACTTGGTCTTGCTGTAGAAAATCACATCAGATTGCGGTGCAGGTGTTATTGCTATAGCCCCAGGAAGCTCGCCACCGCCGCGACATCGAAAGGCCATCCCAACTCGGCCCCTGTATCCACACGTTTCAACACTGGAATGCGTATGCCGTACTTCTCCAGCAGCCCGTCGTTCCCGGCAATATCAATGTAGATTGCCTCGACCCCGGTCTGCCGCAGGATGGCTTCCGCTTCTTCGCACAGATGACAGTGTGCCGTACCGTAGAATTCGATTTTCATGGCTTATTCCAAATCTGTTTGCATCATCCGCATCCCGGCATCAGCAGCCAAGGCATTAGGCAAAGTTGCGCACCAAGGCCGCCAGCTTCGCCAAGCCTGACTCCGCCTGAACCTCACTGGCATGGCTGAAGTTGAGGCGCAATTGGCCGCAACGCTCAACCATCATCGGCATGAACGGTTCGCCCGGCATAAACGCGACGCCCTCCTCGATCGCCTTGGGCAAGAGCAAGCGGGTATCGATGCGGCGATTGAGCGTTAGCCAGAAGAACAGCCCGCCAGGCGGCATTTCCCAACTCGCAAGGTCGCCAAAATGGCGGCGCAGTGCAGCCTCAAAGGCATCGCGGCGTTGGCCGTAGCGTGAAGCCAGCTCGTGCAGGCGTTGTTCGTAAGCCGGATCATTCAACTGTTGCAGCACCAGCCACTGGCTGACGCGGTTGCTGTGCAAATCGGCAGCCTGCTTAAGCCGCGTGAGAAACGGCAACAGCTCGGGTGAAGCGGCAAGATAGCCGAGGCGCAAGCCCGGCGCCAGACTTTTTGAGAACGACCCTTGGTAGATCCACGGCGCGCGCTCGAGTCGCGCACAGACAGGCGTGCGTTCACACGAGTCGTACACCAGATCGCGATAGGGGTCGTCCTCGAATAACGGGGTGGCTGCCTCGTCGCATGTCGCGGCCAGCGTGTCGCGCTGATTCGCGTCGAGGCAGCGTCCGCTCGGGTTTTGAAACGTGGGAATGGCGTAGGCGAAAGCGGGCTTTTCCCGCTGCCAGCTTTGCGCATCCAGCGCATTCGCATCGTAGGGCACAAAGCGCGCGCCGAAAAAACGAAATACCTGCAACGCCGCCAGATAGGTCGGCGACTCCACCGCCACGGCCGTGCCGGGATCGATGAACAACTTGGCAACGAGGTCGATTCCCTGCTGCGAACCGGACAGGATCAACACCTGCTCCGCCGTACACTTCAATCCGCGCGAGTTCAGGTCTTCGGCCACCCGCTGGCGCAACTCCCATTCGCCCTCGCTGGGGCCGTATTGCAGCATCGCCTGCGGCATCTGCTCCAGGCTGAATTGTGGAAAGCTCTCGGCCGCCGGCAATCCGCCGGCAAACGAAATCATGCCCGGGCGGTCCACAACCGCTAGAATCTCGCGAATCGGCGAAGCATGTAAATCCTGTGTGCGGCTGGAAAAGCACGCATTTCCAAACTGCGATGAAGCATTCATAACGACTATCCATAAATGTCAATACACTTGACCTATAGACAGTCTAGCGACACCTCACCTATCATGTCAATATGGTTGACCAATCCCCTTCCGCCGATACCCTTGCTACCCTGCCGCGCGAAAAGGCATTGCGGCTGGCGATCGAGCAGTTCTATTTCGGCTACCGCGCCTTTACCGCCCCGCCCGACCGCATCCTTGCCCAGCGCGGTCTGGGACGCGTGCATCACCGCATCCTCTATTTCGTCGGGCGCAACCCGCAGATTTCCGTCAACGCCCTGCTCGACCTGCTCAGCGTCAGCAAGCAGGCGCTGAACGCGCCGTTGCGCCAGTTAATCGAAATGGAGCTGGTCGCAATGGGCACCGCCGAACATGACCGCCGCGTGCGCCAGCTCTCCCTTACAGCCAGCGGCAGCAAGCTGGAAGCGCAACTTACCGGCACGCAGATGAAACAACTGCAGGCGGTATTCGATCACGCCGGAACCGATGCTGAAGCGGGCTGGCATCAGGTGATGCGTTGCCTGGCCGCAGAAGCCTAGCGCCCTCCTCCAGCCTGATACCACCCTGCACTGCGCTTCACCAGATACACCACGCTCAACATCACCGGCACCTCGATCAACACGCCCACCACGGTGGCCAGCGCCGCGCCGGATTCGAAACCGAACAGGCTGATGGCCGCCGCCACCGCCAGCTCGAAGAAATTGGAGGCGCCGATCAATGCCGAAGGTCCCGCCACGCAATGCGCTTCACCGAAACGGCGATTGAGCCAGTAGGCGAAGCCCGAGGTGAAATACACCTGAATGGTGATCGGCACAGCCAGCATCAGGATGATCAGCGGCTGCTCGACAATGGCCTTGCCCTGGAAGGCGAACAGCAGCACCAGCGTCAGCAACAGCGCGGAAATGGAGATCGGGCCGAGTGCAGCCAGGGTGCGTTGCAGCGCTTCTTCACCGCGCGCCAACAGCAGCCTGCGCCAAACCTGCGCCAGCAATACCGGTAATACGATGTAGAGCACTACCGACACCAGCAGCGTATCCCAGGGCACGATGATCGAAGAAATGCCAAGCAGCAATGCCACCATCGGCGCGAAGGCGAATATCATGATGGTGTCGTTGAGTGCGACCTGGCTCAGCGTGAACAGCGGTTCGCCGTTCACCAAACGACTCCACACGAACACCATCGCGGTACAGGGGGCGGCGGCCAGCAACACCAGCCCGGCAATATAGCTGTCGAGCTGTTCTGCCGGCAGATACGGCGCGAACAAATGGCGGATGAACAGCCAGCCCAGCAGCGCCATCGAGAACGGCTTCACTGCCCAGTTGATGAACAAAGTGACGCCGATACCGCGCCAGTGCTTGCGCACCTCATGCAATGCACCGAAGTCGATGCGCAACAGCATGGGAATGATCATCACCCAGATCAACAGGCCGATCGGAAGGTTGACTTTGGCGATTTCCAGCCCGCCCAGCCAGTGGAACGGCGCCGGGATCGTCTGCCCCAGCGCCACGCCGACGATGATGCACAGAAAGACCCAGATGGTCAGATAGCGCTCGAAAATGCTCATACGTTCAATCCTTGATACGCCCGATCTCGGCGAGTTTTTCTTTCAGCGTGAGTTTATCCAGCTTATCGATGGGCAGATTCAGGAACAAATGGATACGGCGAGCTAGTTGCTCGGCTGCCCTCTCGAATGCCGCGCGCCTGGCCTCATCACCCTCGACATGCGCCGGGTCCGGAATACCCCAATGCGCCGTCGCCGGATGGCCCGGCCATATCGGGCAGACTTCTCCGGCCGCGTTGTCGCACACGGTGAAAATGAAATCAAACTCCGGCGCGCCCGGAGCGGCGAACTCGTCCCAGCTTTTGCTGCGCAATCCTTCGGTGCTGTAGCCCTGCCGTTGCAGCCACTCCAATGCGCCCGGATTGACTCTTCCGGCCGGCTTGCCGCCTGCGCTCCAGGCCTTGAACTTGCCCTTGCCCAGGCTGTTGAACAGCACCTCGCCCAGAATGCTGCGGGCGGAATTGCCGGTGCACAGCACCAGCACGTTGTATTGCCTTTCGCTCATTTCAATCTTCCTCTATTCGTAATCAACATTTCCTGATCGGGGCGCACTGCGTCGCATCGCCCGCGCAGCAATGCTCGGTGAGATAAGCAATGAGCTTGTCCATGCCGGCAAAGTTGGCGCTATAGATCACAAAACGCCCTTCGGTTCGCGGCTTGATCAGCTTGGCATGCGTCAGCGTCTTCAAATGAAACGACAGCGTGGCTGGCGGAATACCCAATCGCTCCCCCAACGCTCCCGCCGCTATACCCTCTTTTCCGGCCTGCACCAGCAAACGAAAGATGGATAAACGCGATTCTTGCGCCAATGCTGCCAGCGCTTCCACTGCCAATTCGATTTTCATTTATTACCTCGGCAACGATTCTACGCTTCCAATATTATGGAAATAATAACGAACACACAAGAGTCATGCTCACTGAGCCCGGCTTTCGATCGTGCTAGCATGATGCATAGTCCGTGCTACCGATTATTGCCAATATGCCGTTGCAGCCCATATTATTGCCGTGGCGCACCTTGCCTGCCGTTGCCACGCTTAACGTTTTGCCGAGTGGACGCGGTGCCCCGCGTGGTCCAGCATGATGGCGTTTGTCGAATTGATCATTCTCGTCGTGCTGGTCGCTATAGTTGTCATTGCGCTCCGCCCGCCGCGTCGCTGAAAGGAATAAAGCGGAAGCCCCTCAGCAGCAGGAGTTCCCTGCAAGGGCTAAACAAGGAATCCAAAATAGTGAAATTTGGAGACTGCTATGAGCGAGATGCTAAGCCTGACTCGTGCCGCAAGACTGATCGGCGTTACCCGCGCCGAGTTGCAGAAGAAGATCCAGAACGGCGAGATGCTTTCGCAGGACGGCATGGTTGGCGTCGAAAATCTGCTGGCCTGCTATCCGAATGCGCAATTGGAAGACACCGCAGAGTCCAGGCGGGTCGCCCAGATCAAGGAACGTGCTTTCGGCAAACGTGTGTTCGAGAGAATCTTGCCGGAACCTGAGGTATTGGCAGCGCGCGTCACTGAACTCGGCAAGGCGCTGGCAAATAGTCAGGGGCAAGTAAAGCAGTTTAATGCGTTGTTGGACAAACTCTGGGACAAGCTTGCAGAAACCGAATCCCAGCTCGACAGCGAGTCGCGCATGGCGATGGAAAATCTGAGAACATGGATCAAAGAGGAAGTGGAGGCGGCCATGGAACCCGGGTTCATCAATCCGTTGGAGATCAAAGACAATATCCTGCGTATCATAACCGCCCAGGTGACGGTGCTGCCAAGCAAGCAGGATTTCCTCGTCGAAGGGCATGACACGCTGCTGGAGGCCGCGATTCGTGCCGGCATATCACTCAATTACGGCTGCAGCGGCGGCAATTGCGGTTTATGCAAAGCCAAGGTCTTGTCGGGCGAAGTGAAGAAGACACGCCAGCATGACTTTGTGATTTCCGAAGCCGACAAGGCTCAGGGCTATGTGCTGCTGTGCAGCAACACGGCAGTCAGCGATGTGGTGATCGAAGCCATTGTTGCAAACAGTGTGCTGGACATGCCGTTCCAGCAGATCAGTGCCCATGTCAAAGCGATAGGAAACATCACCGACGACATGATTCTGTTGCACCTCCAAACCCCGCGCACGCAACGTTTGCGTTTCCTGGCGGGGCAGAGTGCAACCCTGCGGGTCGGACAATCCTTCAGTGCGGAGCTGCCGATTGCCAGCTGCCCCTGCGATGATCGCAACGTACTGTTCCACATCGGCAGGCAAAGCGGCAACCTGTTCTCCGATTATGTGTTTGAGCATCTCAAACATAACGACGTGGTGGAGATCGAAGGGCCGCTTGGCGAA
>Ga0316624_10000535_pt1 | contig 13013 bp, 9 predicted proteins | sample OWC_Aug_N3_C1_D5_FD_207657 | JGI IMG/M metagenome (GOLD analysis project Ga0316624, IMG submission 207657) | Wetland soil microbial communities from Old Woman Creek delta, Ohio, United States - OWC_Aug_N3_C1_D5_A | ecosystem: Environmental > Terrestrial > Soil > Wetlands | place: USA: Ohio... | reverse complement strand
GGTGCCTGCCAGATCCTGTGGATGAGCAGGCGGGCAACTACAACCACGCTAAGATAGCCAACCAGGTAAATATACCAGGGAATTCCCGAAATCAAACCGGCCAAAAGACTGGCGGCAATTCCCCAGATCCAGGCGCCTTTGGCGCGTTCCTGCAAGGCCCAGGCCGCCAGCACCAGCAGAATCAGATCCGCATTGCCACTTAAGAGCATCATCCGGCTGACAATGGATACTTGGAGCATGAATGCCAATACCAATACAGGAACGGCTGCCAGGAGAGCGCGGCGCATATCAGGGTCCGGGTGTGGGGATCAAGGGAGTGATATCCACCGGCTTGAAGTTCGTAATGATGAGCACGAACTGCAGCCGGTTGAACTCAACATTCGGCTGGATGGCCGCTTGCTGGAACAGCTCGGATTCCAGCTTGCGTACGCTGATGACTTGGCCCACCAGGAGATTGGGCGGATAAACACCTCCCAACCCTGAGGTCAGGACCACATCTCCCACCTGGACGGTCGCATTCTGAGGGATCATATCCAAAGATAAGTCACCGGTAATGGAGCCATTCAACATGGCTTCGACGTTGGAAGCCTGCATGCGCACGTTGACCGAGGCGGCCGAATCGGTGATGAGCTGAACCCGGGCGGCTTCAGCCACCACCGCATCCACCCTGCCGACCAAACCTTTATCCGTAACGACTGGCATTCCCCGGACAATGCCTTCATTGGAGCCAATATTGATAATGACATATCGCAGGAAGGGGCTTAAATCTCGCCCGATCACCGCGGCGGCCTTATATGAATGCTGCGGATTGGCTCGGGCAAAATCGACCAGGGCTGAGAGGATGCTCGTTTCGGTCACTTCCTGCTGGAGCTCGATCACTTGCGTTTGCAGGCGGGCGACTTCCCCCTCCAGTTCGGTATTCCGCTGGCGTAGCGTGGTTACATCCCGTGGCACCGTTAGAAAATCGACGATAGCCATGTAGCGGTTGGAAACCCACGTCTGGGCATTGACAGCCAGGCGGGCAAACCAATTGTTTACCGGGTTGAAATAGCCGCCCAGGGCTAATGCCACCAGGCCGATGGCCACCAAAGCAATAACGGTCGTTTGAAGCGAACGGGGAAAATTGGGTTTCATAGCGGGGAAAGGGAATTACGCCGGCAAGGCACGGCCGCAAGGATTAGTGGCGAGTGCTGCCGCGCTCCAATCCAACCAGATAACGGCTGTGATTGGAAAAATCTTCCAGGACGATACCCGTGCCGCGAACGACGCATGTCAGAGGGTCTTCGGCTACCCAGACACGTAAGTTCAATTCGTCCGTCAGGCGCTCAGCCAGGCCATGCAGAAGTGAACCCCCACCTGAAAGACAGATGCCAACATCCATCAAGTCCGAAACTATTTCAGGCGGTACCTCATCCAACGCATCCTTGATCGTTTCCACAATCACCTGCACTGATAACGAGAGTGCCTCCCGGACTTCCACGGAGGAGATTTCGATGGATTCCGGTAAACCCGTGACCAGATTTCGCCCGCGGGCTTCGGCTGTTTTTTCAACCGGTAATGGAAAGGCTGAACCCAGATCCCACTTGATCTGTTCAGCTATGCTCTCACCAATCAAGACATTATATTTATTGCGAACATATTGAACGATATCCTGGTCCATTTCATCCCCTGCCACCCTCAAGGACCGGGACACAACCACACCGCCCATGGAGAGAACTGCCACCTCGGTGGTACCTCCGCCGATATCGACGATCATCGAGCCGCGGGACTCGCTCACCGGCAAACCCGCTCCGAGTGCGGCTGCGGTCGGCTCCTCGATCAGGTAAGTATCCCGCGCACCGGCAGACATGGCAGCATCGTATACGGCCCGTTTCTCCACTTCGGTGACACCCGAGGGAATGCCGATGACAACACGCGGTCGTGGCAAAGGTACAACGCTTTGCTCGTGGACCTTACCGATAAAATATTCCAACATCGCCTCTGTTATCTCGAACTCCGAGATGACTCCATCACGAAGTGGCCGTAGCACTAATATGTTGCCGGAGGTGCGCCCGACCATGGATTTGGCCTCCAGACCGATGGCCAAGGGTTTGCGAGTGCGCTTATCCAGTGCAACCCAGGAAGGCTCATTGATGACAATGCCCTTTCCGCGGACATTGACGAGCGTGTTGGCAGTGCCTAGGTCGATGCCAATATCCAGGGAAAAAAGGCCCAGCAGCCAATTGAGTGGGTTAAAAGCCAAACCAGGTTGCTCCTATGGGATTTTGAGTGGATTAATTATACCATGAGGCTTGTGACGGAAATTTCAATCGAAAAAAGAGCTTAAGTGGGCTCTTCACCACGTTTGAATGCTGCCTTCGGAAGCACCGCTTGGTTCCACTGAGCCAGTACCTCAGCGGTTGCGCTTCAAAGCCAGCATGGTCAGGTCATCTGCGGCTTCAAGGGTAGCCGAGAATTGGTTTACGGAAGCTTCGATGGCCTGCAGGACTGCTCGGGCTGAAGTAATCTCGACCGCATGCAGCAACTCCTGCAGACGTTCGTCGCCGTAGAGCTCATCCTCCGGCGAGAACGCTTCCGTCAGACCATCGGTATAAAGGAGCAGAAGATCCTCAATTCCCAGTTTGATCGTCTTTTCTTCGATGACCAACTCATCAAATATCCCCAGTGCAGGCCCGGTTTTGGCTAATACTTCCAGGGCCTTATTTTTTGACTTGAACCAGACCGGCCGGCAATGACCCGCATTGGCATAGACAAATTCCCCACTTTTTATGGTCAGCACGCCATACACGGCCGTTACAAACATGCTTTCTTTATTATCCGGCAAAATCAGCATGTTCACACGCCGCATCATCTCGGCCGGCGAGGGCGTATTGTAGACAACGGCCCGCATCAGCGTCCTTGCCACTGCCATGAAAATGGCAGCCGGGATGCCTTTATCGGATACATCCGCGATGAAAAAGCCCAGTTGGCCTCCCGGCAGCTCGAATACATCATAGAAGTCTCCGCCCACCTGGCGGGCAGTGAGCCACGTGGCCGCGATATCCCAGCCAGCGGCCTGAGGCAGGGAATCCGGCAAAAACGTTTTCTGGATCTGCCTGGCAAGCTGGATCTCATGCTCCAATCGTTCACGATTGACCATTTCCCGCTGGAGATGTTCATTTTGAATACTCAGCGCCACCTGTTGGGCCACGCTATTGACGATTTCCACCCGCTTTTGCCGGAAACGACGGCTTTCAGCGTTTTCTTCCACCACCATGACCCCATAAAGATCATTGCGGATGGCGAGTGGAAATCCGATCAATAGATGATCGGCGTTTTCGATCGAATAGAATGTTTCCTGCTCGGTTCGGGCCAATTCCGGATCCAGGCAGGCCTCCGGACAGGAGGGATCGATGATCCCTACGACCGTGCTCATAGTCTCACGGACGGCGTCCAGCAGAGGAAATTCACCCGCTACGAAATTCTTCTTGACATAGGCCCCCTGGGTTTCGTCTGAAAAACCGTAGGCCTCGGTGGGGTGGAATGAGTCCTTTTCCCATAGGTAAATGACGCAGGCCTTCACACCCACCAGGATTGGCGTGATCCGCACAACCGAAGCGATAGTCTCATTCAGGCTGTTTGAATTGGCTGCCGTCTGAGCTACCTGCAGGAGGGCAGCCGAAGCATAAGCCTGTTCCTGGGCAGAGTCGAACAAGCGGGCATTCTCGATGGCGACGGCAGCATAATTGGCGAAAGTAGCCGTAATGGCCTGAGCCTCATGTCCGTACCGCCCGGTGGAATGATGGGAAAGGGTGATGATGCCCAGTGACCGTTCTCCCGCCCGCAGAGAAACCGCGATGGAGGAATAATCAGCCGAAAAGCCCCGGGCAGCGCCACTCGGCCCAATGGGATCCTCGGGCTTGCGGACGATGGGCTCTGTAGCCAGGATTGTATCATTCAGGAAATTCATGGTCTCAGGCCATCTCTGGACCGCAGCATCGATCTCCATGCGGTCGACCCCATGAACTTGAGCCAGGTAAAGCTCCTCTCCTTCCAGCAGCCATACTGCGGCGACATCACAGGGAAGATTGCGTTCCAGCTCATTCAAAATTCGGTCCAGAACATCTTCGACCCCCACCTCGGCTGAAACCAGGCCTGCCACTTCCCGCAGACTATCGGCTACCTGGCGCCGCCAGCGTTCAGTTTGATACAGGTCTGCATTATGGATGGCTGCCGCCACGCTATCGGCCAATGCCTCACAAAGGAACTTATCCTCCTCGGTAAAAGAGTTCAATCGATCGCTTTGCAGATCGAGGATGCCCACAACTTTCCGATTGAATATCAAAGGTATGGTGAGCTCAGCCTTCGTGTCTTCGGGGGGAAAAGGCGAGGCGAGATAACGCGGTTCCTGGCTTACGTCATTCGCCAGGACGGCTGTCCCATTACGTGCCACCCAAGGGACGATTCCTTTCTCGCCATCCAGGTTGAGGATATACCCTTTGAGCGAAGAGCTGATCGCGCCGCTGCCGGCCTCATAGACGACTTGTCGGCGCATGGTATGTACAGTAAAGATGTGAATGTAGGGATAACCAAGTCGTTCCTGGATAAGGGCAGTCACCTTGGTGAGCAACTCATCAAGATCAAGAGTCGAATTGACTCCCTTGCTGACCTCCGCCACCATGGCCAGATGATCTGCTCGTGTCTGCAGCTCGCCAAACAAACGCGCCCCATTGATGGCAATGGCGATGGTATCGGCCAGGGCTCGCAAGACCAGCAAATCATTCGGATGAAATGCTCCCTGCCGGTCTGACTGGATGTCCAATACACCGAGAATCTGGCTTTCGATTTTCAGAGGCAGGACGGCTTCCGATTGGGTCTCGGAGAGGGCATCGACAAAACGGAACCGGGGTTCCGTACGGACGTCATTGGTGATGATTTCTTCGCCGGTCTTGGCGACTGTGCCGATCAGACCTTCTCCCATGCGGACTTTCAGGGGTTTGCCCCGGCCGCGGGATTGTCCGGCGCTCGATTTAAAATCGAGAGACTCCTGTCCCTCCAGGCGGGTGAATACCGTAACGTAATAATAATTAAAAGTACGCTGGATGAGTTTGGTAACCCGCCGCGTCAATTCATCCATATCCAATACATTGGCGATCTGTGCGCTGACACGCCTCACCAAGGTAAGCTGTTCGATCCGCCATTTCTCCACGGCAGCGTGGTGCGAGCCGGACATTGCCAGCGAGATGTGGCCAGCCAGGCCTTCCAATGTCTCTATTTCCCTCTTGTGGAGCGGCTTTTCGAGGCGGGTCACTTTCAATACCCCTATGACAAGGCCACCGCTTTTCAATGGGAAAGCGATGGAGGTCAATTTACCCTTTGGGATGGAGGCAATGCCCAGCTTAAACACCTGCAGCATCGTCTCATCCACCGGCTCAGGTGGGAAAAACCGTTGATGTGTGGGGCCAGGGAGACGGAACCAATCCTCATCCAACCATAGATCCACCTGTCCCCCCAGCAATCGCCCGGTCGTCTCCATGATCAGGTCGTGCTGCCGCACCGGCGAATCGGTTTTCATCAGACTCTCGCCCAGGGAGATTATTTGCCGCCACTGAGGCCCGAGAGCATCTGCCCGGATTTTGGTTCCAGCCGCTTTATATCGTTTAACCATCGTCAAAACATTGCCGGATTCCCCCAGAGGCTCAAAATGGACATCGTCCATCAATTGTTTAATGAGGTATATACCCAGGCCGCCCAATGGGCGGGTCTCTATATCTCCATCCAAATCGGGTTCGGAGACCGTCGAGGGGTCAAACGGTTTCCCGTGATCACGCACGACCAGAGTCAGGCAGACATCATTTGCATCGCAGGTGCACTCAATATCGCCGTTCTCTTCTCCCTTATATGCATGCTCGACGATGTTGGTGCAAGCCTCATCCATCGCCAATTCCACGGCATAGACCTGGGAATCATCCATTCCGGCATCCCGGGCAGCCTGGGCGGCGAAGCCACGGATTGCGTCCAATTGGTCAAATCTGGCAGCAAAAATGGCGGTACGCATTTCTCATAATTGGAGAGACATTTGGCATTTTGGCCGCCGCCGGATCCAGCTCCGTCGTATGAACCATGCCTCTCTCCTGGTATAAATTCGGAGACCACCTGGCCTGGCGGTCTCCGGTTTTTTATAACTTTTTGGGGGAGCCTTTCAACCAGGGCTGCCCAGTGGTCAAAACAAAATCACGATTAAAAATAACCAACTGCCGAAGTAATGTCATCATAAATCTTGAAAAGCGGTGTGAAACCGGTCAATTCCAGGGCATCCATGATCCTTTTAGGAACGCAGGCCAGGACGATCTCGCCACGATTAAAGCGTTTACAGTTCCGCTGGCCCACCAGCAAGGCCCGAAAGCCTGCGGAGGACATGTACTCGAGCTTGGTCAGGTCGAGAACGATCTTGTAACGGCTTTCGACATTGAGGTCTTCTATGGCCTTGGAAAGGTCTGGGGCGGTATAGCTATCCACTTTCCCTTCCACTTTAAGCACATCACAATGTTTATAGCGTTGGGACGTGATTTCCATATGGCCTCCATTCTTAAAATTATGGCGAAATTATAACATGAGAGCCTACAACCCTGCGCCGAAAATCTCTCCGCCCAGCTTGAAACCGGCCGCTTCGAGGCGGGGAGTGAACAGCGGACGCATGGTGGTGGGCCGCAAATGACCGTTGATCTTGCCATCGGGCGTGAGGCCAGTTTGCTCGAACTTGAAGATATCAGTCAAGGTGACGATATCTCCTTCCATGCCCGGCAGCTCGGTGATATGGGTCATCTTGCGCGAACCATCGGTGAGGCGGGCCAGATGGACGATCAGGTTGATGGCTGCGGCAATCTGCTTGCGAATGGCCAGGAGGGGCATATCCAAGCCGGCCATCATCGCCATGGTTTCCAGGCGCGAGACGGCATCGCGGGGGGTATTGGCGTGCAAGGTAGTCAGGGAGCCGGTATGACCGGTATTCATGGCTTGGAGCATATCCATGGCTTCCCCACCCCGAACCTCGCCCACGACGATACGGTCAGGGCGCATACGTAGCGCATTCCGGACCAGGTCCCGGACAGTGACGGCGCCGGTTCCATCCACGTTGGGAAGTTTTGTCTCGAGGCGGACGACATGGCGCTGTTTCAATTTCAATTCCACCGCGTCCTCGATGGTCACGATGCGTTCCTTATCGGGGATAAACCCTGAGAGGGCATTGAGGACGGTGGTCTTGCCGGAGCTCGTGTTGCCTGTCACGAGGATGTTCAGCCGGGCGGCTACACAGGCCTGCAAGAATTTCGCCATATAGGGAGTGAGGGCGTCCATGGTCACAAGATCATCCATGGTCATTTTGGTCTGAAGGAATTTACGGATGGTCAGCTGCGGCCCATCCACCGCCACCGGAGGGATGACCACATTCACCCGCGAGCCGTCCGGCAGGCGCGCATCGGCGGTTGGATTATCCATGTCCACCCGCCGCCCCAACGGACTGACGATCCGGTCGATGATGCGGAGAAGATGCTCATCGTTATCGAAATGGATATCGGTCTCAAGCACCTCCCCATTCCGCTCCACGAAAACATTCCTGGGCCCGTTGACCATGATCTCATTGATTTCGGTATCGCCGAGGAGGGGTTCCAGCGGGCCATAGCCGACCAGGTCCGCCAGCGCAGAATCTAACACGTGATCGCGGATCTCCGGTACAAGCTCTGCCTTCGTACGGGCGAAGGCCTCGAGCAGGAGCTGGCGGATGGCCTCCCGACCGGGCTGCGCCAACATGGACTGCTTTTGTATCTCCGGGTTGACCGAAGTGATCAGATACTCCTTGAGCTTCGACAATCTTGGATCGAAACCTGACAGGACCTGGACGTGATAGACCTCGGGCATGGCCACCTCCTCAAATATCAGTATAGCATAGGGAAGACTGCGATAAATTGATTACAAGGTGTTTTTGAGATTCCGCGGGATCGTTTTTGAAAACAACGAGCTGCATAATTTAGGAGATTCTGGTCTTTTCGTGCACGCGGAAAGGAGAGAATGAGGCTCAGCCGGCCAATTTTCCAGAATTGTTCCGCGGGAAATCAGGTATTAATTTGGTTGATCAGGGCCTTATTTTGGGGTTTTTATCAAATCAATTCCTGGCGGCAACCACCTGATAAGTAGGGCCCAAATGGTTGTCATGGAGTCCATCGTCTCCTGACGATGGACTCCATGTCTAAAAGCAATAGTGGCAGTCCATCAGCAGGTCCGTGCCTTGCAGGCGGAGTCCCACAAGGATCCCGCTGAAGAACACAGGATGCTCCGCGATGCTGTGCGATGCTTCACAAAGACGATGGACTCCACACTTTATTGGATTATTGACAGTAACCTTCACTTCGGGTATGCTTTCCCCGTCCGAGTGGGTCCGGCGCGGCGAAGCCCTGCGAACCCCGTCAGGTCCGAAAGGAAGCAGCGGTAAGGAGGTGTCTTCGGGTGCCGCCGGGGCGCCTGCCCGGACATTTTTTATTAGGCTATAATGCTCGCATGTTCCTCCCCACAACCCCAGAAGAAATCAACCGCCTCGGCTGGGATGGATTGGATATCATCCTAGTAAGCGGTGATTCCTACATCGACAGCCCTTTTATCGGTATTGCCGTCATCGGTAAGGTGCTCCTGCGGGCCGGTTTCCGGGTGGGAGTGATCGCCCAACCCGACCCACAGACCGATACGGATATTGGACGGTTGGGAGAGCCGCGACTTTTCTGGGGAGTCAGCGCGGGCAGCGTCGATTCGATGGTGGCCAACTATACCGCCCTGAAAAAGCCGCGCCGCACGGACGATTACACTCCCGGAGGCATAAATGATCGCCGGCCCGACCGGGCGACAATTGTCTATGCAAATATCATCCGGCGATTCTCGAAAAAACTGCACCCCGGTACACCTGCCCGCCCGATCGTTTTGGGGGGAATCGAGGCCAGCCTAAGGCGGGTGGCCCATTACGATTATTGGGATAATGCCATCCGGCGATCCGTTCTCTTCGATGCCAAGGCGGACTACCTGCTTTACGGCATGGCAGAGAAATCGGTCCTCGAACTGGCCGGCGCCTGCCGCGACGGGACCGACCCGCACACGATCCGGGGATTGTGTTACATCGCCAGGGAACCGGTGAAGGGTTTTCTGGAATTGCCTTCTTATGAAGAGGCGTCGAAGGATAAGAATACCTTCATCTCAATGTTCCATATGTTTTACAAGAACAACGATCCGCTCAACGGGAAGGGCCTCTCACAACGGCACGGCGACCGCTACCTGATCCAGAACCCGCCGGCTTACGACCAAACCCAGGAAGAATTGGACTTTGTGTACGACCTGGATTACGAGCGGGCCCAACATCCGTATTATGAGACACGTGGGCCCGTGCGGGCACTCGAAACCATCCGCTTCTCGATCTCGACCCACCGGGGCTGCTACGGGGAATGTCGTTTCTGCGCCATCGCCGTCCATGAAGGCCGGACAGTCCGCTGGCGCAGCCGCGCCTCCATCATAAAGGAAGCCACCCAAATCACTGCCCATCCCGAATTCAAAGGGTATATTCAGGATGTGGGCGGCCCTACCGCCAATATGTACGGCTTCGAGTGCGACAAAAAGCTCAAGACGGGTGCCTGCCCTTCGAAGGCCTGCCTCACGCCGCAGATCTGCGCTCTATTGGAAATCAATCACAATGCGCAAATCGATCTGCTGCGGCAAATCCGGCGTTTACCAGGAGTGAAGAAGGTCTTCGTGGCCTCGGGAATCCGCTACGATATGGTGCTGGGCGATGCCGCCTGCGGAGAGGAATATCTGCAGGAAATCGTCCGCCACCACGTTTCAGGGCAATTAAAAGTCGCTCCCGAACACACCGAGAAACATGTGCTCGACCTGATGGGGAAACCGGGGCCGGAAAGCCTGATCAAATTCAAAGAGAAATTCGACGACCTGAGCCGGCGAGCGGGCAAACCTCAATTCCTCACCTATTATCTGATCGCGGCCCATCCGGGCTGCACGGCCCAGGATATGGTCCGGCTGAAGAAATTCGTCAATGAACGCCTCCACATCCAGCCCGAGCAGGTGCAGATCTTCACGCCCACCCCGTCGACCTACGCCAGCCTGATGTATTATGCCGAGATGGATCCCTTCACACGCCGGCCCGTCTTTGTCGAGAAAGAGCCGCGGCGAAAAGAACATCAAAAAGATATCGTGACCCGCAAGAAAGAAGAGGACTGACGGGGTTTCATAGTTCAAACAGATTGGGCAGGTGAGGCAGGTTTGATGGGTCCGGTAGGGAACGATGGATAGTTATTTTGCGGTCGCAGCGCCAGGGTTGGAAGCGTTTACCCTCCGGGAACTGGAAGAGTTGGGCCTGTTGCCTCCCAAGGATGATGGCTTAGGAAGGTCCAGCCAAGAGGAGGCGACCGGGAGCCATTCTCTCGAGGCCGGAGGCGTCACCTTCAAAGGCAGCCGGGCGGATCTCTATCGAGCCAACCTGCACTTGCGCACGGCCAGCCGAATCCTGGCCCGGCTGGGGCATTTCTTCTACGCCACTACCTTCGCTGAACTGGAAAAAAGGTCATCCAATCTCCCGTGGGAGCGATTCCTCTCGCCCGGGCAACCGGTGTCCCTGCGGGTCACCTGCCATAAATCGAAGCTTTACCATTCGGACGGGGTGGCACGGACCGTCGCAGCCGGGATGGCCATGCGGCTCGGAAAGCCTTCTCCGGTTTCAGCGCCTGATGACGGCAGCCGGCAACCGGCGCAGCTCATCATTGTGCGCCTGGCGGAGGACCGCTGCACGATCAGCGTCGACTCTTCTGGCACACTGCTTCATAAGCGCGGCTACCGGCAAGCCTTGGCGAAGGCTCCCCTACGGGAAACTTTGGCGGCGGGACTGCTGATGGCCTCCGGCTGGGACCGGCATTCACCCCTGCTGGATCCTTTCTGCGGTTCCGGAACCATTCCCATCGAGGCTGCGTTGATGGCGGCAGGCATCCCGCCGGGGCTGCACCGAGGCTTTGCTTTCATGGACTGGCCCGATTACGATGCGAACCTGTGGCAGGCCCTCCTCCGCCAGGTGCCAAACGAAGGACAGCCGATGGCGCTCATCCAGGGCTCGGACCGGGATGAGGGAGCCGTTCGAATGGCAGCAGCCAACGCCGAGCGCGCCGGCGTGGCGGAATGGATCGAGCTCAAGCCGCGGGCAGTCTCTGCCATCGAGCCTCCTGCGGGAACCGGCTGGGTGGTCACCAACCCACCCTACGGAGAGCGGGTCAGCAGGGGCAAAGACCTGCGAGACCTATATGCCCAGTTCGGGAATATCCTACGGGAGAAATGCAGCGGGTGGAATCTTTGCGTGTTGTGCAGCGATCCTATCCTGCTGGGGCAATTGCAGATGGATCTGGACGTATCCTTACGGTTGAACAATGGAGGAATCCGCGTCAGAGCCGCAAGGGGGAAAGTCTCAGGCTAAACCCCACACATGGCTGCGGAAATATCCCATAATCTCTCCCCCTGTTGAGGATCCAGGACGACAGGGTCCGGCGGAACCGGGCGACCTCGTCGCCAATAGACCTCCGAGCGGCCGAGGGCGGAGGCATCGGTGGCGAGGAAGACAATGCCCCTGGCAGACTCCTCCGGCGAGAGGCCTCTTTTACTCCACCAGCCCCAGAACCACCGTACGAGGGCAGGGTTGCCCTTGAGGCCGAGGCCGGTGTGAACCAGGCCCGGGTCGGCCGCGAAGGCCTGAACCGGGCTCTGCAGGCCCAATCGCCGGCGCAATTCCATAGTGAAAATCACATTGCACAGCTTGGTCTGCCCATAGGCCCGATAGGCATTGTAGCCGCGGCGCAGCTGCAGGTCGTTCCAGCGCAGGCGGGCCCCGTAATGAGAGCCCGAACTGACCGTGACCACACGGGCGGCGGTGGATTTCTCCAACAGAGGCATGAGCTCGTGGGTAAGAAGGAACGGGGCCAGGTGGTTGACCGCCCACTGGGTTTCGAAACCCTCGGAGGTCTGGCTGCGGCGCCAGGTAAAGGTGGCGGCATCATTGATCAGACCGTCCAAGGCGGTGAGATGCCGGGAGGCCAACTCGGCGGATATATGAGACGCCAACCGGCGAACCTGGGCCTGCAATGACAGGTCGGCGATCAGATAATGGACATCGGCTTGAGGAAAGGCCGCTTTGATCCTGTCTTCGGCGGCCGCGGCGCGCTCCGGCGAGCGTCCCACCCCGAGGACAAATGCACCCGTTCCGCAAAGCTGGGCGGCTACCGCCAAGCCGATGCCTGACGTTGATCCTGTGACGACGAATGTTTTGGGCATGAAGCGCCTCGAGAAAAATGATGTGGCAGGGCGGACACCGACCAAGGGCGTCGGTACGCGCACACAGGTCCGCCCCTGCAGTTATTACTTCGAATCCCAATCGGAGAAATCCCATTTCTCCAGAGCCTGCTTGATCTCGGCTTTGCCGTGGAGATGGAATTTGACCAGGATATTGCGTATGTGAGTCTTGACCGTCTCGATCGAGATGTAAAGGCAGGCGCTGATCTGGGCATTGGTATAGCCCAGGCAGGTGAGGGCCGTCACCTGCTGCTCGCGGGGGGAGAGGGATTGCCAGCGCTCGACCAATTCATTTTGGATGGAGCGCTGAACGAGCCCCACTTCGATCAAGTCCGCCTGAAGCTCGCGGGTGGTGCGGTGCTCCTGCCTGGCGAGGCTGACCAATTTGGTCTGGAGAGCGGTTTCCAGCTCAAAAGCACGCGGCTTCGGGTCCCGCCTTAATCCTTCCTTCAATTTCTTCAGCACATAATCCCACGGTCTCATACCAATGGATATTATATAGAACACTCGTTCTTCCGTCAAGGAGTAAGGGGAAAGAAAGCCGGAATTGGGATGTTGTGACCTTCGCTGGCAACATCCCAATTCCGGCAATAGCTTGTCGTATAATCCGAGAAACGTTTTAGATGAGATTTACAGGAATGGGAAAACCATGAACA
>Ga0316624_10000534_pt1 | contig 13016 bp, 11 predicted proteins | sample OWC_Aug_N3_C1_D5_FD_207657 | JGI IMG/M metagenome (GOLD analysis project Ga0316624, IMG submission 207657) | Wetland soil microbial communities from Old Woman Creek delta, Ohio, United States - OWC_Aug_N3_C1_D5_A | ecosystem: Environmental > Terrestrial > Soil > Wetlands | place: USA: Ohio... | reverse complement strand
CGGCCTTCGCCGTCAGTGCCGTTTTCGTGCTGCGCTGGCGCCACCCGGACGAACCGCGTCCGTTCCGGGCATGGGGCTACCCGGTTGCGCCGGCGGTCTTCACGCTGGCGTCTCTGGCGATCACCATAGCCGCGGTCACCGGCCGCCCCGGCCCGTCGATGCGGGGGCTGCTGGTCATGGCTGCCGGCATCCCGATCTACTGGCTGATGTCCCGACGGGCGGTCGCCAGCAACGCCGCCAGCGTGACCGCCGCCAGCGTCCCGTCGCCAACGGCAAACACAAGGAACGACCCCGGCGAGTGACGTATCACGTGGTCCAGGACGAAGGTGAGCGCTCCGGCGCCCTTGAGTCCCGGCCCCATCACCCAGAGATAGCCGCGATACCGGTCCGGTGAGCGGTAGGGCAGCAGGTAGCCCAGACCGACGGCCAGCAGGAAGACCCCGTTGAGATCTGCGTGGATTGGCGGCGCGGGCGCGGGGACGCCGAACCCCCGCACGAGCTCGTTCCGCAGGAACAGCATCGCGAGCCCAACCGCACAGTCGTAGATGAGGGAAACGGCGGCGACGACACGGAGCATCGAGAAGCGCTTCATCCGCCTGCGACCGCCCACAGGATAGCAGGGGTACACGACAAACGGTAGACGGAACTGGTCCGTCTACCGTTCGATGTCCGCCGCGCGGGCCGGTCGTTCTCGTCGCGCCGCTACTGTGCCTTCTGCATTTCGCCTCGATAGGCGACGCTCTGACCCGGCTCGAGGTTGACCTCGAAGGTGAGCGTTGCGAACTCCGGTCGCCGGATCTCGATCCGATGCGGCTGTCCAGACGTGACGGTCAGGTGCTGGAAGGCCCCGTCGAAATCGTCCACGATCCCCACAAAGTACCCGTCGACGTAGACCTCGGCCTCCTTGGGCTTGACCTTGAGCTTGATCTCACCGGTCAGCTCGCCGGACTGGCTGGAGGGGGAACCTCCGTAACCTCCGTAGCCTCCGTAGCCCCCGTAGCCCCACCCGTATCCGTAGGAGTAGGCCCACGGGCTGCACCCCCACCAGAGCGGATCGTAGTAGAAGCCGAGCCCGACTCCGCAGTACCCGTACCCGTACCCGTAGAACGAGTCCCCCCAGATGGGGTAGTAACCCGGATAGTAGGGATATATCGGATAGTACCCGCCGCCGTCCGGCGGACGGACCTCGCCGCGCGGCGCTGCCGTCCCGGTGATCGGCCGATCACCCCTCGGCCGACTGCCGCTCGGAACCGCCTGGCCGACGGCGCCTGACCGGCCGCTTCCACTGCTTCCCCGATAGCGGGACGACCCGGCGTAGCCCCCGCCGGACCCGGAGCTCGACATCCCGCCGCCGCTGCTGGCTGTCGCGCCGCCTGCGCTTCCGCTGCTGGCCCCGCCCGTGCTATCTCCGCCCCGTGGAGCCGCGCTCCCTGCGGGAGTCCCGCCGCCGCCCGAGTGCGGCGGGTTCTGGGGGGCGACGGTCGCGTGGTCCCGGTCCGGGCTCGCCGCCGCCGGGCTGGCCAGCAGCAGGCCGAAGGCAACCAGCACGCTGGACAAGACGAGAGCCAGTGACTTCATGGCAGCCTCCTCCTCACCCCTTCTGCTGAACCCTCTTTCCCGTCTTCCCGTTCCCAACACAGGCGCCGCCGGCACCGCCGCCGACGCAGTGCGTGCACCGACCTACTTGATCGGCTGCTCCGGCGCGCCCTTCTTGAGCTCACCGCGGTAGGTGATCTTCTGCCCGGGTGTCATGCTGACCTCGAAGCTCTGGGTCTCGTAGCCCGGGGAGCGGATCTCGATCTTGTGCGTCTGGCCGGGCTCCGGCGCGGCCTTCACGGTCAGGTGCTGATCCCAGCCGTCGAAGTCGTCGACCGATCCCACGAAATATCCATCTACATAGACCTGGGCTTCCTTCGGCTTCACCTTCAACAGGATCTCACCGGTGGCCGATTCCGCCGGCTGGGACGACTCCCCGCCGGAGCCGGAGTACGGGGCGTATGGACCGTACCCCGAGTACGGGTACCCGTACCCTCCGTAGGGGGCATACCCATACCAGGGCCAGCCGAGACCGAAGCCCGACCAGCCCGAGTCGTAATAGAACGACAGACCGAAGCCCAAACCCCAGCCCCAGTACGGGTAACCGTACCCGTAGCCGTAGTAGGGGTACCCGTAGTAGCCCCAGCCGTAATACGGCCGGTAGTAGGGGTAATAGGGATGGGACGGATAGTAGGGTGGGTGATGACCCGGCACCGACCCGCGCGGCACGGCGGTGCCGACTACCGGGCGGCCGCCACTCGGGCGGCTCCCTCGCGGGACGGCCTGGGCATAGGTGCCACCACCCGGCCGGCTCCCCCGAGGCACGGCCTGGGCGTAGCTCACGCCGCCGGGACGGCTCGCCCGCGGCACGGCCAGTCTGTAGCCTCCACCGCTCGGAAGACTCGGCCGCGGCACCGCCCGGGCGTAGCCCCCGCCGCTCGGGCGACTCACCCGTGGCGCCATCTGGGCATGGCCTCCACCGCCACCGGCGGGAGCGGCCATCCTGGCACCCCCTCCGCCCGAGTGCGGCGCTCGCTGCGCCAGCGCCGCCGGGCTCGCGAACATCAGGCTGCCCGCGACAAGAACCCCGCACGCGACGACGCCAACGGATTTCATGACACCCCCCTTGAGCGGTCCCGGTGGTCTGGGCGGTCCCCCCCCTCAACCTCTACTCCAGGGGGAGCAAGATTGCTGCCAGCCGGCAGCCCGTCCGGGTACCAAGTTACGCTCATTTCCGGCGTCGCGCCAGCACAATCCGGCCCGACGTCGCCAGCGGTGTCACCGGTTTAGCACATGGCGTCCGGCTTCCTTGACACCTTTTTCGGGCATCCGATAGACTGCCCTCGTGGGCCGGCATGCCCCCGACCCATCCTGCTGATCCTTCCCAGCCCATGTTTCACAGCACAACGATCCTGGCCGTCCGTCACCGCGATCGGGCCGCACTGGCCGGCGACGGTCAGGTGACGATCGGGGACACCATCGTCAAGCGCGGCGCACGCAAGATCCGCCGGCTCTACAACGACAACATCCTGGCGGGGTTCGCCGGGTCGGCGGCCGATTCGTTCGCGCTGTTCTCGCGCTTCGAGGCGAAGCTGGAGCAGTATCGGGGGAACCTGGAGCGTTCGGCTGTCGAGCTCGCCAGGGACTGGCGCACGGACCGGGTGCTGCGCCGGCTCGAGGCGATGATGATCGTGCTCGACCGCAAGAGCACCTTCCTGCTCTCGGGCACCGGCGACCTGATCGAGCCCGACGATGGCATTATCGCGATCGGGTCGGGCGGCGGGTACGCACTGGCGGCGGCCAGGGCGCTGGCCGCGCACACGACGCTCGACGCCCGGCAGATCGCCGAGATCGCGATGACGGTCGCCGCGGGCGTCTGCATCTACACGAACAGCAACATCACGATCGAGGAGCTGTCGGGCGTGGAATGAGGCCGCGTCCGCGGCGCGGTGGCCCGCCCCGTCCGGCACACCGATGCCCATCTACCTTCCCGAGTCCACCTCTCCGCCGGCCGAGGCCCTGACGCCGCGGCAGATCGTCGCCGCGCTCGACAAGTACGTCATCGGGCAGAGGGCCGCCAAGCGTGCCGTGGCTATCGCGCTCAGGAACCGATCGCGGAGGCAGAAGCTGTCCCCGGAGCTCGCCGAGGAGGTGGCCCCGAAGAACATCCTGATGATCGGCCCGACGGGCGTCGGCAAGACCGAGATCGCCCGCCGGCTCGCCCGCCTCGCGCAGTCGCCCTTCCTCAAGGTGGAGGCGTCGAAGTTCACCGAGGTCGGCTACGTGGGGCGCGACGTCGAATCGATGGTGCGGGACCTGGTCGAGATCGCGGTCGACATGGTCCGCGAGGAGCAGGTCGTCCAGATCCGCAACAAGGCCGAGCTGAACGCCGAGGAGCGGCTGCTGGACGTGCTGCTGCCGCCGACGCGGCCGATTGACCCGGCCGTGGACCCGGTGCCGCGGGGAGAGTCCGGCGACACGCGCGAGAAGATCCGGGCCCAGTTGCGCGAGGGCCGGCTCGAGAACCGGTTCGTGGAGATCGAGGTGCGGGAGAAGTCGTTTCCCTCCTTCGAGATCATCGCGGGCTCGTCGGTCGAGGAAGTCGACATCAACATCAAGGACATGCTGCCGGGCCTCTTCCAGGGGCGGACGCGCCGGCGCCGCATGCCGGTGCCGGAGGCGCTCGAGTACCTGACGCAGGAGGAGCAGCAGAAGCTCATCGACATGGAGAGCGTCGCGCGCACGGCCGTCGAGCGCGTCGAGCAGGCCGGCATCATCTTCCTCGACGAGATCGACAAGATCGCCGGGCGCGAATCGGGCCACGGCCCGGACGTCAGCCGGGAAGGTGTCCAGCGCGACATCCTCCCGATCATCGAGGGCACGACCGTCAACACGAAGCACGGGATGGTCCAGACCGACCACGTCCTGTTCATCGCGGCCGGCGCGTTCCACGTCTCCAAGCCGTCCGATCTGATCCCCGAGCTGCAGGGGCGCTTCCCGATCCGCGTCGAGCTCGGGCCGCTCGGCAAGGACGAGTTCGTGCGCATCCTGACCGAGCCGCAGAACGCGCTGGTCAAGCAGTACACGGCGCTGCTGGCGACCGAGGACGTCGCGCTCGAGTTCACCCGCGACGCGATTGAGCGGATCGCCGACTTCGCCACCCTCGTCAACGAGCGGACGGAGAACATCGGCGCCCGCCGGCTGCACACGGTGATGGAGAAGCTGCTCGACGAGGTCTCCTTCGAGGCGCCCGACCTCAGCGAGAAGGCGGTCAGGATCGACGCCGCCTACGTCGATCGGATGCTGGCGGACATCGTGAAGAACGAGGATCTGTCGCGATACATCCTGTGAACGCGCTGCTGCCCCCTTTCGGCCTGCGGAGTGGCGTTCGCCGGCTCGCCCCGGTGACCGTGGTCCTCATCGCGGCCGCCGCTTTCCCCGGCTGCGGCAAGAAGGGGCCGCCGCTGGCGCCGCTCGTCAGGGTTCCCGCCTCAATCGATACGCTCGCGGCGCGCCGCGTCGGAGACGCGGTGTTCGTGGAGTTCAGGATCCCGACGGCGAACCAGGACGGGACCCAGCCGGCCGACATCGCGCGGGTCGAGGTCTGGGGCTTCACGGGCAGCCCCCGGGACATCGCCACCCTCTACCGCTATGGTACGCTGGTCGCCACCGTGGCCGTGAAGCGACCACCCGAGCCCGAGGAGGAGCCGCGCAAGGAGCCGCCAAGCGCCCAGGAGCCCGCGCAGAAGCCGCCCAGGGCCCGCCGCCCCGAGGAACCCGGCTTCGACCAGGGCGCGGACGTCACGGTGACCGAACCGCTGACGCCCGCAACGCTCGTGCGGGTCGTCACGCCCGAGGAGAAGCGCGCGCTCGCCGCGGGGCCCTCGACGGCGGTCGCCCCGCCGCTCTGGCCGACGCCCGCCGGCGGCCCGCTCGCGCGACTGTATGTCGCTGTCGGCGTCAACCACGGAGGCCACAGGGGCGCACCGTCTCCGCGGATTGCTATCCCGCTGGTGGCGCCGCCGGCCCCGCCGTCCGCCCTGACGGTGACCTACACGGAGAAGGTCGCCACCCTCAGCTGGCGCGCGCCGGCCGGAGCCAGGAAGGCGGTGCAGGAGGCCGGCGGACCGGACGTGCTTCCGTCGAAGCCAATCTTCGTGCAGGCGCAGGCGAGCGCCTACAACGTCTGCGAGCTGCCGGCCGCCTCGGCCTCCGCGCCGCCCCCGGGCGGGCCGATCGTCTTGAAGCTCCCCGTGCCCCTGAACGAGAAGCCTCTCGAGACGACCACGTTCGAGGACCCGCGAGTCGAGTTCGGGGCCGAGCGGTGCTACGTGGTCCGGACCGTCGACACTGTCGGCGGGCTCCACGTGGAGAGCGAGCCGTCACCGAAGGCCTGTGTGACCTTCGTGGACACCTTCCCGCCCTCTGCGCCGCGCGGGCTGACTGCGGTGGCGTCCGAGGGCGCGATCGACTTGATCTGGGACCCGAACACCGAGAAGGATCTGGAGGGGTACCTGGTTCTGCGCGGCGAGGCGCCTGGTGAGACGCTGCAGCCGCTGACGCCGAAACCGATCCACGAGACGACCTACCGGGACACGAGTGTCCGCCCCGGCGTCCGATACCTCTACGCGGTGGTGGCCGTGGACAAGGCGATGCCGCCGAACCGGAGCGCGATGTCGGCGCGGGTGGAAGAGGTTGCCCGCTGAGCTGCTGACTGTCCATGACACGCATCTACCGACTCGACGACGGCGACCGACCGCGCCACGTGCTGGAGCGGGACGGCCGCCTCCACTGGCTCGAGGGCGACCTGTTCGGCGAGTTCCACCCGGGTGCGCCGGTGGGGCCCGACATCGCCGCGGATCGGCTGCCTCCGGGGCTTCGTCTGGCGGCGCCGGTCCTTCCATCCAAGGTCGTCGGGATCGGTCTCAACTACCGCGACCACGCCGTCGAGACGAACAAGCCGATCCCCGCCGAGCCAATCGTCTTCGTCAAGCCCTCGACCTCGGTCGTCGGGCCCGGCGATCCGATCCGGATCCCGCCCGGCGCCGGCCGTGTCGACTACGAAGCGGAACTGGGCATCGTCATCGGTCGTCGAGCCCGGTCGGTGCCGAAGGAGCGGGCCCGCGAGCACATCCTGGGCCTGACCTGCGTGGTCGACGTGACGGCGCGCGAGATGCAGAGGCGCGGCGTCCAGTGGTCCCACTGCAAGGGCTACGACACGTTCGCGCCCCTCGGCCCGTGCATCGCCCTGGGCCTCGACCCGGCGGGGCTCTCGATCGAGGGATGGCTCAACGGCGAGCGTCGCCAGGCATCGAACACCCGGGAGCTGATCTTCACCGCCGATGACCTGGTCGCCTACATCTCGTCGATCATGACGCTGCTGCCGGGCGACGTGATTGCCACCGGTACGCCGTCCGGCATCGGCCCGCTGAGGCCCGGCGATCGGTTCACGGTCAGGATCGAACGGATCGGCGAACTCTGCAACCCGGTCGAGGCGTCCTAAGGTACTGAGGAACCGGTCAGGGACTGAGGAACCGAATTCACCTGAGGAGTCTTTCATGAAGCTGTTTCTGGACACCGGCCATCTCTCCGACATCGAGCGGCTCGTCCCTCTGGGCATCGTCGACGGCGTGACCACCAACCCGTCGCTGCTCGCGAAGGAAAAGGGCGACTACCGCCAGATCCTCAAGAACATCTGCGCGCTCGTCCAGGGCCCTGTCAGCGCCGAGGTGGTGGCGACCGATGCCGACGGCATGGTCAAGGAGGGGCGGTCGCTCGCCTCCATCGATCCCCACATCGTCGTCAAGGTGCCGTTCGGACCGGAGGGCGTGAAGGCCTGCCGCGCCCTGGCGGCGGAGAAGATCCGCGTCAACGTGACCCTGATCTTCTCGCCGACGCAGGCGCTGCTCGCCGCCAAGGTCGGGGCGACCTACGTCAGCCCGTTCATCGGCCGCCTCGATGACGTCGCGACCGACGGCATGGAGCTCATCGAGCAGATCGTGGAGATCTTCGACAACTACGAGTTCTCGACCGAGGTCCTCGTCGCCAGCGTCCGGCACCCGATGCACGTCGTGCAGGCGGCCAGGATCGGGGCTGACATCTGCACGTGCCCGGCCGCGGTTGTCGACGCGATGTTCAGGCACCCGTTGACCGACGTGGGCCTCGAGCGGTTCCTGAAGGACTGGGAGAAGGCACGCTCTGCGCGGTGACCCGCACCGGCGGCAAGGAAGGCGGATGGACAAGCGCGACACGCTGGCCGACCTCGAGCGACGGGCCGAACTCGGCGGGGGCGAGGACCGCCTCCGCCGCCAGCGCGAGGCCGGGAAGCTGACGGCCCGCGAGCGGATCGAGCTCCTGTTCGATGCGGGGACGTTCGAGGAGTTCGACAAGCTCGTCACCCACCGCTGCCAGGACTTCGGCATGGCCGGGCAGGTCGTCCCCGGCGACGGCGTCGTGTCGGGCCTCGGGCGCATCGACGGTCGCCCCGTCTACGCGTTCGCGCAGGATTTCACCGTGTTCGGCGGGTCGCTCTCGGAGACCAACGCGGCGAAGATCGTGAAGATCATGGACCTGGCGCTCCGGCAGGGCGTGCCCGTGGTGGGACTCAACGACTCGGGCGGTGCGCGCATCCAGGAAGGAGTGGCCTCGCTCGCCGGCTACGCCGACATCTTCCTGCGCAACACCCTGGCCTCCGGCGCCATCCCGCAGATCTCCGCCATCATGGGGCCGTGCGCGGGCGGCGCCGTGTACTCGCCCGCCATCACCGACTTCACCATCATGGTCGAGGGCTCGAGCTACATGTTCGTGACCGGGCCGGATGTGATCAAGGCGGTGACGCACGAGGAGGTGACCAAGGATCAGCTCGGCGGAGCGGCGACCCACAACGCGACGAGCGGCGTGGCCCACTTCGAGGTCCCGGACGACCGGGCGTGCCTCGCGCTCATCCGCGAGCTGCTCGGCTACCTCCCGAGCAACAACCTCGACGATCCGCCGCGTCTCGAGACGTCCGACCCGGGCGGCCGCGAGGACGCGGCGCTCGATCGGCTGGTGCCGGACTCCCCGAACCAACCCTACGACATGCTCGATCTCGTTCACGCGGTCGCCGACGACGGGGTGTTCCTCGAGGTCCACCGGCACTTCGCGAGGAACATCATTGTCGGGTTCGCGCGCCTGGGCGGCCGGCCCGTCGGCGTCGTCGCCAACCAGCCCCTCCACCTGGCCGGCACGCTCGACATCAACGCGTCGGTCAAGGGCGCGCGGTTCGTCCGGTTCTGCGACGCGTTCAACATCCCGCTGGTGACCTTCGAGGACGTTCCCGGCTTCATGCCGGGGACCGTCCAGGAGTTCGGCGGCATCATCCGGCACGGCGCCAAGCTGCTCTTCGCGTTCGCGGAGGCGACGGTCCCGAAGGTGACGGTCATCACGCGCAAGGCGTACGGCGGCGCCTACTGCGTGATGGCGAGCAAGCACATCCGGACCGACCTGAACCTCGCGTGGCCGACGGCCGAGATCGCCGTGATGGGCCCGGAAGGCGCGGTGAACATCCTCTATCGCCGCGAGATCGACGCGGCCGCGGACCCCGAGGCGCTCCGGGCGCAGAAGGTCGCGGAGTTCCGCGAGAAGTTCGCCAACCCGTTTGTCGCCGCCGGTCGCGGCTTCATCGACGAAGTGATCCGGCCCCGCATGACACGGCAGAGGCTGATCGCCGCGCTCGCCACACTCGAGACCAAGCGAGACCGCAATCCGCCCAAGAAGCACGGCAACATCCCGCTGTAGGGCAGGCTCCGGGCTCCAATCAGTAGGCGGTCGGCAGCAGGCGGTGGGCAGTGCGCCCGCTGCTTGCTGGCGCCGACATCTCGCCGGACGGGCAGGACCTATCCACTACCCACTATCCACTGCCCACTGCCTACTGCCACCTGCCCGCTAAGTGCTAGAATGTTGGCCGGATAGTGGGCCTGCCTGAAGCTGCGCGTGAGAGGCCGGGTCGAGCTCGTCCCGGTCCCTGGCGCTCGGTGCCGGTCGTCACCCGGCGCGAGCCTGTCGATCGATGAAGATCCTGGTCGCGAATCGCGGCGAGATCGCCGTGCGCGTGATCCGAGCCTGCCGCGACATGGGCCTTCGGACGGTCGCGGTGTACTCGGACTGCGATCGCGCGGGCCTTCACGTGCGTTTTGCGGACGAGGCGTACGCGATTGGCCCGGACGCGCCCGCCGAAAGCTACCTGCGGATCGACCGGATCCTTGACGTCGCGCGGCAATCCGGTGCCGACGCGGTCCACCCGGGGTACGGGTTCCTCGCCGAGAACGCCACGTTCGCGCGCGCCTGCCGCGGTCAGGGCCTGACCTTCATCGGGCCCCCGGTCGAGGCGATCGAAGTCATGGGGAGCAAGACCGGCGCGCGCCGGGCGGCCCTCGAGGCGGGTGTCAAGGTCGTGCCCGGCACCCTCGAGCCGCTCGGCCCCGAGACCCCCGATGCGGCAATCAGCGCACTTGCCGACGAGGTCGGATATCCCCTCTTCGTGAAAGCGGTGGCCGGCGGCGGCGGCAAAGGCATGCGACTGGTGACCGAGCCCTTCGACCTCGCCGGTGCCGTCCGGGCCGCCAGGTCCGAGTCCACCTCGTCGTTCGGAGACCCGCACATCTATCTCGAGCGCCGCCTGGTGGGCCCGCGTCACGTCGAAATCCAGCTGCTCGGCGATCACCTCGGCACGATCGTCCCCTTTGTCGAGCGGGAATGCTCGGTTCAGCGAAGGCACCAGAAGGTGCTCGAGGAGTCGCCGTCGGTGGCCGTCACACCCGCCTTGCGCGAGGCGATGGCCTCCTCCGCCTGCGCGGTCGCGCGGAAGGTCGGCTACACCAACGCCGGCACGATCGAGTTCCTGTTGGACGAGGCGGGCGAGTTCTACTTCCTCGAGATGAACACGCGCCTCCAGGTGGAGCACCCGATCACGGAACTGGTCAGCCTCGTGGACCTCGTGCAGTGGCAGATCCGGATCGCCCGGGGCGAGCCGCTGACGCTCGACCGGGCCAGGACGCTAACGCCGAGGGGACACGCGATCGAGTGCCGCGTGTATGCCGAGGACCCCGACAACGAGTTCCTGCCCTCGCCGGGTCGCGTCCTCGGGCTGCGCGTGCCCGCGGGTCCCGGCGTCCGTCGTGACGACGGGGGCGTGACGCCGGGGCTCGACGTGCCGGTGGTCTACGACCCGCTCATCGCGAAGCTCAGCGTGTGGGGGCTGGACCGGGACCAGGCCATCGCCCGCACGGCGCGGGCCCTCGCGGAGTACGAGGTCCGCGGGATCAAGACCACGATTCCGTTCTTCCGCTGGCTGCTCGAGAACGAGGACTTCCGCTCCGGCCGCGTGGACACGACGTTTCTCGACCGGGAGCTGGCGCGGCGCAATGGGCGGAGCTTCGTGACGGTCCCCGCCGAGTCCGAGGTCGTCGCCCTGATGGCCGCGGCCATGTACTGGTGCGAGCGGTCCGCGGGGCACCGGTCGGCGGCGCCGCGGGAGAGCCCGTGGAAGCGGCAGGCCCGGGCCGAAGGGTTGCGATGAAGGTCGACATCGAGATCAACGGCCGCACGAGGACCGTGGCCGTCGAGCGGGCCGGAACCCGGTTCCGCCTCGCGTTCGACGGGCGGGTCGAGACGGTCGACCTGGCGCGCGTGGACGGGCGCACGTGGTCGCTGATCGTGCTCGGCGACAGGCCGGAGAGCCACGAAGTGGGGTTGCTCGAAGGGGCCGATCCGGGCGAGCTGGAGATCTACTTGCGGACCGGCGTCCTCAGGGCACGTCTCGGCAGCCGCGCGGCCACTCGGGGCCCCAGGGTCGGCGGCGACCAGGCCTCGCGGGCCGTCGGCGCCGCCCGGGTCACGACGCCGATGCCCGGCAAGGTGATCCGCGTGCTGGTCGCGCCCGGCGATCGGGTCACCGCGCGCCAGGGCCTCGTGGTCGTCGAGGCGATGAAAATGGAGAACGAGCTCCGCTCACCGAAGGCGGGCGTGGTCCGGGAGCTGTATGTCAGCGAAGGGATGCCGGTGGAAGCGGGGCGCCTGCTGGTCGTGGTGGAATGACCATGGCAGATCCTGAGACCGACACGGCGCGAGAAGACGCTCGGGCGCGCGGCGCGCGTTCCGTCGTCGGTCGGTGGCTGCCGTACTTCGTGCTGATCATCGGCCTGGCGGCAGTGTTCCTGCTCGTTGGCGGCTGGCCGCGCTATCTCGTGGGCCTGGCGGTCCCCTCGGCAGCGGTCTTTCTCGTGCGGCGACGCTGGCGCGACGTGGCAGTCGTCTCCGCCGCGACGGTCGCCCTGCTGGCGATCGCGGCGCTGACGGCCCTCCGCGTCGACCTGGGACCATACGTGCGAGGGATGGCCGAGGCCGCCGGCTCGAACTACCTCAAACGCCCCATGCACATCGGCCGCCTGAGCGTCCATCTCTGGAGCGGCCGCTTCATCGTCGAGGACCTGACGATCGAGGGCCTCGCGCCCACCGATCGGCCGTTCCTGACCGCGAAGAGCATTGCCGTCTCGATGCCCTGGTGGACCGTGATTCGCTCGAGGCACATCCTGCTCGACTCCATCGACATGTCGGGCTGGCGGATGGTGATCGAGGACGTCGACGGGCGTAACAACCTTCCTCGACTCTCGGGCGGCAGCCGGGGCCCGAGCCGCTTCAAGACGACACTCCAGTCGGTGCACGCCTCGGACGGCGAGTTCAGCTACATCGACCACGGGACCTGGAGCACGGTCTCGCCCAACCTCGACGTCCGCGTGATCAACACGGCGGGAGAGTACCGAGGCCGGGCGGCCTTCTCCGGGGGGACCGTCCGGATCAAGGAGTACCTTCCCATGCGGTCGGCCATGCAGGCCAGCTTCGGGATCAAGGACGGCAAGGTGGTCCTGGACCGCATCGAGATCGACACCGACGGGGCGAAGACGGTCGGGACGGGCGAGGTGGATTTCAGGCGCTGGCCGGAGCAGGTCTACCGTGTCACCTGCACGGTGGATCTGGCACGGGAGCGGCAGATCTTCTTCTCCGATGCCACGTGGCGGGCGCGCGGCACGGCGATCTTCAAGGGCGCGTTCCACCTCTTCAAGGGCGGGCACGAGCTGAAGGGCGGCTTCAGCAGCGAGCGTGCCCACGTCAACGGGTTCGCCTTCCCGGCCCTGCACGGATCGCTGGTCTGGAGGCCGGACCGCTTCGAGGTGACGGAGGCCGGCGCCCTCTTCTACGGAGGCCGGGCGAAGTTCAGCTACGGTCTCGCGCCGCTCGGAGGCAGGTTGCCGACCAGAGCGCGGTTCGAGGCCTCGTACGAGAACGTGGATCTGGGCGAGTTCTTCGATGCGCTCGGGACGCCCGGGGCCCGTTTCGAAGGCCGCGCGTCGGGTCGCAACGTGCTCGAGTACCCGATCGCGAAGTTCGCGGATCACAGGGGCGAGGGACGACTGGCGGTCGTGCCTCCGCCGGGTGCGGCGCTG
>Ga0316624_10000533_pt1 | contig 13021 bp, 9 predicted proteins | sample OWC_Aug_N3_C1_D5_FD_207657 | JGI IMG/M metagenome (GOLD analysis project Ga0316624, IMG submission 207657) | Wetland soil microbial communities from Old Woman Creek delta, Ohio, United States - OWC_Aug_N3_C1_D5_A | ecosystem: Environmental > Terrestrial > Soil > Wetlands | place: USA: Ohio... | reverse complement strand
TACCTGGTGGTCAAGCCCGTTGAGGGCGTGGGATTTGACCTGATGCCGAAGGCGTACGACCTCAAGTACGGTCTGCGTGAGTTTCTCTTTTACGCGCCTGTCGTGCTGCCGCTGGGTTTCCTGCTGGACTTTCTCCATTGGCACGGCACCATGCCGCAAGCTTGGGCCGTGCCCGCCGCATGGGTCTTTACCTTCTTCTTTGTGGCCCTGCCGGAAGAGCTTTTCTTCCGCGGCCTGGCGCAGAACCTGCTCGAACGCCACATGGGCAAGGCGCGCGCGCTGTGGCTGGCCTCAGCACTGTTCGGGCTTTCCCATTTCAACAAGGGAGCGGCCTTCAACTGGCGTTACGTGCTGCTGGCCACGATTGCCGGGGTGTTCTACGGGCGGGCGTGGCGCGCGCAGCGCCGGCTTTTTGCTTCATCCATCACTCATGCCAGCGTAGATACCGTCTGGTCGATCTGGTTTCGCTAGCGTGTTAAGCACACTTCAGGCTTAACTATTCTTTACTCCTACTCAACAGTTTTAAGCGGCATAACGCCGGCGCCGGGGTTGAAGATAAAGTAGTAAAGCTCCCAAGGCGCGCACAGGTCCGGCGGTTGTATGGCCGGGCGGAACCCCAAAAAGGGCGCTTCGATGGTAGGGCAAGATCACAATTCGGTTTTCCAGCAGTGGCTGGCCGCGTACGGCAGCCATCTTGAGCAGGTGGCACAGGGCCAGTCAAAAGATTCCGGCGAGTTAACCGCCGATCGCAAAGACGGAAGTCCCGGGCCGAACGATTTGAGGGAAAGCTGACCTTGCTTGCTCTTCCCTTGCGGCAGCCGGAGAATAGATAAGCGACATTCCCGCACGTTGCGGGTTAGCGTGGTTGAGCCGCAGGTTCGCCGCCGGCGGCCCCTATTCAGGCAGGCGACGTTACAGCAGTGAAATTCATCTTTACTGAAGGTGAGCACCATGCAGGTAACCAGGCAGGTGGTTGTCCCCGGTTTATTGGCAGTTGTCCTAATCCTCGCAGGGTGCGGGGGGTCCACCAACAATCCCACTCCCCAGGGCGGATTCACCAACGCCAACATCAACGGCACGTATGCGGTTTCCTTTTCAGGAAGCGATTCCCTGGGTTTTTTCGCCGCGGCGGGGAGCATTCAGGTGGATGGAGCAGGCCACATCGCTGCCGGCACGCTTGACGTCAACCGGCTGGGAGCAAACGGCCTGGCGCAACCGGTGAACAGCACCTCAGTAACCGGGACTTACGCGGTCAGGGCCGATGGACGCGGAGTGGCTACGCTGACCAGTTCGGCGGGAAATTTCGGCCTGACTTTCGTCATCATCTCCGCGCAGCGCACGCTGGTGACTGTCTTCCAGGGAAATGCAGTGGGTAGCGGCAGCATGGATTTGCAGAGCGCAAGCGCGTTTTCCAATGCCGCCCTGGCAGGTACGTTTGCCTTCACTCTTTCCGGAGTTGATTCCGCGGGCAATCCGCTGGCAAGCGCAGGCTCCATCACCACGAACGCCACCGGGACCATCACCACGGGAGTGGAAGACACGGCTGACAACGGCGTCATCGCCCAGAGCGTGGCAATCACCGGCGGGAGCGTTGCCGTGGCCGGCAGCGGGCGCGCCACCGTCAGCGTGGCCACGGCTTCCGGGACCGTGAACTTCGCGGCCTATGTGGTGGATGCGAATCATCTCAAGCTGGTGCAGGCGGATGCGGGTGGGTCTCAGCTCGCAGGCGATGCCTTCCGCCAGCCGGGTACATTGAACAACTCCGCTCTTTCCGGTCCCTTCGCCTTTACAGTGGCAGGGGCCAACATTACCCTTGGCCCGTCCACGGTTGGCGGAGTGTTTACCACCGACGGCGCCGGAGCAATTACCGGAGGAACAGAAGACATCAACGATGCCGGGGGCATCGCTACCGGCGATCCCATCCTCGCCACCAGCACATACTCCATCACCGGAGCGAGGGGCACGATGATTCTGCAGACTGCTCAAACCACGTTGAACTTCGCCATCTACCCAACCACCAGCGGCGTGCAGGCGCTGGAACTCGATAACGGATTCGTGATTAGCGGAGCAGCTTTCCAGCAGACAGGCCCGTTTTCCAACACCTCGCTCTCAGGCACCTTCGGCCAGAACTTCACGGCCGCGGCCGGCGCCGAGGTCGATTCGGTGGCTTCTCTTAAATCTGACGGCGCGGGCCACATGACGGGGATCATCGACATCAACAATGGCGGAACACTCTCCACCGGGACCAACCTTGGAGCCACTTATAACATTGGCGCGGACGGCCGCGGCCCGTTCAATATCTCCACCGGGCTGGGTCCGCAGAATATGGCTGTTTACGTGGTGAACAGTAACCGCGCACTCTTTATGGAAGTGGACGCGAATGCCGTGGCCGTGGGTACCATCGAGCACCAGTGATAGAAATCGGGTGATCCGATGGCTGTTCGACCTGCGGGGCCAGTGGTTCGTCCAGCGTGGCAGAGGAGACCGATTAGCGTCCTTCGACTCGCCCTCACTCGTTCCTCGCTCGGGCTCGCTCAGGATTGCCCAGTATAGTGTAAGGATTGTTCATTCCTGTTGTATCCTGCGGAACAGATCTTCCGAGCTCTCATTTGGCAGCCTCCCGATCTATATTAGCTATAAGCTGTTGATTCAATGATAGTTAAGCCTTGCTGTTCCAGCCATGGTCCAACTGGAGCGAATTTCTGTTCCAGAATGGTTCCCGGCGTGTCTCATGCATTACAGAGAGGAGCAGCACATGAATCCGACTCCTTCGCCCGAATCTGACATGCTGATACGGGAATTGCAGAAACACGAAGTTCAATTGCAGACCTGGCTGCAAAGCTCAGCCGTGAATGCGTTGTGGTTTCTTGTCGATCCTGTGGACGCGCTACGGGCTGCAAACCTTGGACTGCCGGAGGAACTGCTGCTGGAACTGGAACAAACCATCAAGTCCCTGGAGAAAAAACTGGGCCCCGCGCTTTCGCGGCCTCTTCCCGAGAAAGCATTAGCGTCAGGTCCATCCTCGGATTGCAGGCCATCGCCGGCGTAGTTCTTGTCTGTTGTCCTCTTGAGGCAGGTAAAAGCCAGGACCTCGGCGGCTGGCAGCAAAGCCGTTCATCACATGATCCTGGGCGCCAGGCATTGGAGTGGTCAGTCAGAAGCGCGTGAGTAGCAAATGGCGATTTGACGCTCGCAAGAGATCCTCACCTCCCTTCTCCATGCAATAAGCCGCGCCAGGCAATATCGCCCTGCGAACTATCGTTCTCGAACCCGCATTGCCGGGCCTTCACCCGAAAGTCCAATACCCCCTGATTCACGAACGGGAATGTCCAAAAGCGATGCCCGACTGGACGTCAGTAATGCGCGTTTTGGCGCCATTGAGGCTATGCTGGTCACAGCCCTCGAATTACTTGATCTGCCATCAATCAAGGAGTCTTTGTGATGAAGATCCTGCAAGCTGCGATGCTGATCTGTTCGCTGGGCATGGCGGGAATGGCGCAGCCCAGAAACCAGGCCGTGCGCACCGATCTGATGTCCACGCTGCTGGAGCTGGACCGCACCGCCGCAGCCACCAACACCGATATCAACCATCTGCAAATCGAAAAATGGAAGGGTGGCTGGAAGACCGGCTTCACCACCAGCAATTCCCATAAGAACAAGGCCGGACAAGCGGCAGTGTCATTGCAGCGGAACCTGAAGGGCGCTCTGCCCGACCTGATTCGTGAAGCCATGAACACCCGCGGCGCCCTGGACCCCACCTTCAAGGTTTACGAAGACGTGAACCTGGTATGCCAGACCCTGGACTCGCTGGTGGAAATCGCGCAGCAGTACGGCAGCAGGGAAGAATATGAACCTCTGATCGGCGATTACAACTCTCTCTCTCGCCTGCGGCGCATTCTCTCCAGCTACATCCACCAGAAAGCCGCAGCCGCCGACGGCGGCAGGGAACCGAGTTATAGCGGGGTCTCCGCCCTGTCCTCTTCGGGTGGCCAGCCTCTGCCACGAAAAATCATTGTGGATGACGACGCGCCGGCGAGGAAAACCGCCGCGTCGGCGAGGAAGAAGAACAAGTCAACCATGCAATTCAGCAACTTCAAGTAGGGCGCCCTTGCGCTTCGCTTGAGATTCATGGAGGCGCGCAAGCTTCCGGGCCCCGCAGTCTTGAAATTGATTTCAATTACCACCACAGGAGTAATGCCGTATGAAAACCGCCCTGGCGGCAATTTTTGCTTTCGCACTCAGCCTGAACCTGGCCGCAAAGTCAGACCAGACAACGCAGGCCTCCTCTCCCCGCACGGACCTGGCAGCCATGCTGACTGACGCGGACAACGTGGTCTCCGCCACCAACACGGACCTTGCCAACTTGAACATCGACAAGTGGTCTTCCGGCTGGAAGACCGGATTTACCAAGAAAAGCTCGCACAAGAAGGATGCGCAACAGACCGCGGATTCAGTCAAACAGCTTGCCGGCACCCTGCCGGGCATGATCGCGGAAGTCCGCTCCTTGCACGGTAATGTAGGCTCCACATTCAAGCTCTACAACAGCCTCACGCAGGTCTGCGAGAACATGAATCCACTGGTGGAGGCCACCCAGACATACGGGAAGAAGGAAGAATACAACCACCTCTCCGCCGACCACGCCAACCTGCTTCGCCTCCGCAACAGCGTGGCTTCTTACGTGGAGCAGAGGGCCGCAGTAGTCGATCCCAAAGGCGGATCCGCCTTCGGCGGCGGTGCAGTGACTGCCTCAGCCAAGAAACCCGATGCACACCATGCAAGGAAGTCCGTCACAAAGAAGAAGGTCGTGCTGCGCTCCAGCAGGTAATTCAGCCCCCGAACAAATGCCTTACCACCGAACACTGATCGCAGCCCGGCGAGATGGGCGACCCAAGAGAGATGGGTCGGCCATCTTCTTTGCGGGGATGCCAGATCCAAGCGGCAACGTGGGACAGCCCCCTGCCAAAGTGAAGTGACGCTTTCGGGTTTACTGCCGCCCCGCTTCGTCGCCGTAAACGCCCTGGGAAGGATGTGCACTCACTCCTCCTCTTGCCGCTGATCAATTCAGCGCAGTAAAAAGCCCCGGCGTTCGGCCGGGGCTTTTCTGACTTCGTGTGGATTATTTTTTCGTCGCGCTTGCCATCTTCACTTTGGGCTTGGCGCAGGCTGTGGCTTTCGGCTCAAGCTGGGAGTTCCAACCGAAAGCGCGGAAGCGGTCGCCTTCAATGACTTTCGTGCGAACGCCGTCAATCACGGCTGGAATGGGCGGGTGCGCCTCTCCCTGGATGGTGTAGATCACAATCGCGGTCTCACCCGGGTTATCGTCACTGCGGCCTACTCCGATACCCTGAATGCCTCTCTCCGCCATGATGCCCTGTTCGTTCGCCTGCTTGATGGCGGCCGTCCGGTTGACGTCCTGGATGGTGATGGAGGGAGCAGCCACGCCCTGTGCGTAAACCACTCTGGTGCGCACTCCATCCACGACTGCGGGAATGGGCTTGCTGGGAACACCGGCCATCTCGATCACCAGGGCTGATTCGCCGGGGCCATCCGAACTGGCGCCAGCCTCGATGGAGCGAATGGCCGGTTCGCCGGACATCATCGCCTGAACATTGCGATCCCGGGCGTTGATGGCCGCCTGGTGCTGCCTGGCTGAAACCTGAGTGGATTGCGCCCCCACCTGAGTTGAAAGCGAGGACGTTGGCGCGCAGCTCACTGAATGGTCAGCACCGCCGACAACGGTTGCAGCACTTCCGTTGTTGAATGCCGCAAGTACATCCGAAATTGGATTGCCGGCAGTGCTGGTGGTGTTGCCGGCATAAAGCAGGGCGACGGGTTGCGCCTTGTCAGAAGTTACGATCAGAGAACCCGAATCGCCGCCGGCGCTGAATGTGCCGCCGTTCACCATGACCTGGTTGGTGAAGAAAGCGGCAAAAGCAGTGGCCCCGCCGCAGGAGGCATCATATTTCACGATCACCGTCGCGTTCGTTGCCTGCACCGTGGAGCAGGTCAGTCCGGTGGTCCTGCCGCTCTTGGCCACAGGCGTTCCTGCAATCACTCCTGTAGCAAGCGTGCTGGATGGCGCAGCATCGCCGATGCTGGTGGGACCGGCGGCGCCTAGATCGAGAATACTTCCGCTGGTATCGACTGTCCCGGGGGTGATCTGGGCGATGGCAGCGTCCACGTTACTGGGCGCCGGTCCGCACAAGGCAGCGCCGGAGTTCGCGCAAGTGCCCGTGGTGCTGTTGGCCGTGGGTTTCAGAGTGGCCCGCGCCGTGGTTGTGCCAACATTGCTTGCCGTGGAGAAACATTGAAGAGGCCCTGGCTGATCGATCAGGTCACCGATTCCAAGCGTACCGGCATCAGATCTGCCCAGCACGTGATTGTTGCTGAGAATGAAGAAGCCGCCGGCGCGGGTAATCAGGCTTCCCAGCGTCCCGATACAGCAGGCGGTGTTGCTTTCATCCAGCTCATTGCCGCCTGAAGTACCAAGCTTGATGGCTCCGGCCTGGGCCGTGGAGTTGTTGTTCGGATAGACCACCTGAGCGGTAGCAGTTCCCGTTTGCGACCCCAGAGCTGCGGTCACGGTCACCTTGCTGGTTGAAGGAAAGGTCGCGGGCGCGGTGTATACCCCATTCGCGTTGATCGAGCCGATCGCGGGGTTGACGCTCCAGGTTATGCCCGCGGTTACATTTGGTACCGTAAACGTCTGTGACCCCGAAAGGGTCACGTTGGCAGAACTCGGGCTGACAACCAGCGTTGACACAGCAGGTGTTGGTGGTGTGCTGCTGCCGCCACAGGCCGCGATGGCCAGCAATAGACCACAGATCGCAAAAAAAGAGAAAATCCTGCTCGTATTCATGTCTTTCCTCTGATGCCTAGACAGACTCATCCGTAAGTATAGGCTGATTCGTTGTTGATCGTTGGATTGTAACCTTGGCACATTTGGTTATCCAGAGTTGTAGCACAGGGGTAACAAAAAATCCGATCACTAAAGTAATGAGAAACTTTAATCCCGGGCCAAGCGGAACTTAATGCAAGAACCGGCTTGATGGCTGCCGTTCAAGGAAAAACGGCAGGCTGGGGCCTGCCGTTGTGCCGCGAAAAACCGGGCTTACCCGATGTCCTCATCAAAGTTCTCCAGATAGTCACGGACCGCCACCAGGAACTGGTCGGCGTCTGCGCCGTCGACGATGCGGTGGTCGTAACCCAGCACCAGCCGGATGATGTGGCGGATGGCAATGGAGTCATTGCCGTCTTCATCGGTCACCACCACCGGCTCCTTGAAGATGCCGCCCATGCCCAGGATCGCCACCTGCGGCTGCAAAATGATCGGCGTGCCGAACTGCGGCCCGTAGATCCCCGGATTGGTAATGGTGATGGTCCCGCCCTGCACGTCGTCGGGCACCAGCTTTTTGTTCCGGGCGCGCTCGCCCAGATCGCTGATGGCGCGCTGCAGGCCGACAAAACTCATGTTCTCCGCGCCCTTGACCACCGGCACAATCAGACCCCACTCCAGGGCCACGGCAATGCCGATGTTGACGTTCTTGTGGTACTGGATGCCGTCGCCGATTATCGATGAATTAATAATCGGCTTCAGACGGATGCCGTGCATCATTGCCTTGGCGATGAACGGCATATAGGTCAGCTTCACGCCGTTGCGCGCCTCCCACTGCTTGCGGACCTTCTCCCGCAGGCGGACGATGCGCGTCATGTCCACCTTAAAGATGCTGTGCACGTGGGCGCTGGTGCGTTTGGATTCCACCATGCGCTCGGCGATCTTCTTGCGCATGGGCGTCATCGGCACCATTTCACCCGGCAAAGGCTGGAATTGCGGAGGCGGAGGCGCCGGAGCAGCGGCCCGCGCGGGCTGAGGCAACGGAACTGCCGCCGGCGGCGCTGCAGCCGGACGCACCGGGGCCGCAGCGGCCCCTGGCCCGTGCTGCTGGATAAAGTTCAGAATGTCGTGTTTGCTGATGCGTCCGCCCAGCCCAGTGCCGGAAACCATGCCCAGGTCAACGTTGTGCTCACGCGCAATCCGCCGCACCAGCGGTGAGGAGCGGATGGGCTCGCCCGGCGCGGCTGCAGGTGCGGGAAAGCTGACCACTTCATGGGCGCGTGCAGGCGGCGCCGCGGGAGCAGCCACAGGCTTCGGCGGCGCACTGGGTTGCGGAGGAACGACTGGAGGAGTCACAGCCTGTGCGGGGGCAGCGGCCGCAGGCGCGCCTGCTCCGCCGATCGTCGCCACCACGGTGTTCACCTGCACCGTAGTTCCTTCCTTTACTTTGATCTCGCGCAGCACACCGCTGGAGGGCGCCGGGATCTCGGCGTCCACCTTGTCAGTGGAAATCTCAAACAAGGGCTCGTCGCGCTGCACCTTGTCGCCGACTTTCTTCAGCCACTTGGTAATGGTGCCTTCAAAGATCGACTCGCCCATTTGCGGCATGACCACGTCGATGGCCGCACCGCCCGCCTGGGCCGAGGGCGCTGCCTCGGCCGCCGCGGGTGGTTGGGCCAGAGAGGTTCCGTTGGCCTGGTTGGAAGGCCCGGCCTGCGCGGGCGCAGCTTGCGCCGGGGCAGGCGGCTGCGCGGGCGCTGCCGCGGCTGCGCCGGCGCCGTCGGAGTCAATCACTCCCACCACGGTGTTGACCTGCACGGTGGCGCCTTCTTTGATTTTGATTTCCTTGAGAACGCCGCTGGCGGGCGCAGGAATTTCGGCATCGACTTTGTCGGTGGAGATTTCAAACAGCGGCTCGTCCCGCTGCACCTTCTCGCCGGGCTTCTTCAGCCATTTGGTGATGGTGCCTTCAAAGATCGACTCGCCCATCTGGGGCATCACTACGTCAGTTGGCATGAGTTCCTTCCACAGATGTGAATGGGCTGGCTAGAGCAACCAATGATTATAAATGAGGGGACGCAGACAGGTGAGCACTGCCGTTCACGCTTTCTTCCCCGCTCTTGCCAACCTTGGCACCAGCACCCACGCCATGCCATAAAAGAAAAGCGAGAAAGCCAGTGATACCGCGCTGCCCGCCTGCAGGTCTTCCAGCAGCAGCTTCAACGTGCAGAACGCGATGGCCGAGTACGCCAGCCAGATCAACTCACCCCGTCCCCAGCGTGACCCGCTCCAGGCGAGAGAAATGGCCGTGATGGACAACACCAGCGTGCGCACCGCACTGAGCCTTGCGCCACCAAGCGGCTGCACCAGCCGCACCGCGGCCACGGCAATCGCCGCAACCGTGTACGCCGCCAGTGCGGCAAAAATAAGCCGCAATGTGCGTTCAAGGCGCTGCGGCGCCGGTTCGTGTATCGGGCGGCAGGCAATGCCGTAGCAGGCGAGAGTGAAAGCAGCCGTGATCCAAACCACCCAGCCCGCTTGGATCGACGGCTGGCCGATCAAAAGCCGACCGATGTGCTCCAGCAACCCGGAAACAAACGCTGCCACCGAAAGATACAACGCTCCATGGAAGCTGAGAGTGAAGCGCCCCCGGCGCATGCCGGCGAAGGTCGCTGCCACGGCAGCCGCGCCAAGCCACAATGCTCGGGTCTCAGGAGAAAAGCAAAGGAAGCTCCCAGCCAGGAGAAACCCTGCGGCCCAGGAGGCAAACACGTGGTAATCGCGGGGCTGAGCGGCCTTATCAAACCTGGCAAAAGCCAGGAAGTAACAACCGGCCGCGGCCAACAGGCAGAAGATTCCCACTTCAAGCGCAGCAGCATCGTGCGTGGCGCGGAGTATGCCCGACCATGCCAGCAGGAAGGCCACGACGATCTGTGCGATTTCAAATATCGTGATGCCGCGGCGCAGGACCACGGTGCGAACCAGGATGCCGGCAGCGTAGATCACAAACAGGCCCGTCATGAGCGCGACCAGCACTGCCGTGGGCACAGCCTTGTACTCAGGCGAGGGGCCATCCTGAGATGTGTAAAGAACGATCAGGAGCAGAATCGCGGCGTCGGCGGCCATCGCCATCACGGGGCGCAGGCTGAGCCAGCGGTCGCGGCAGGCCGAGGCTTCCGTGACCAGGGCCATCGCCAGCAACGCCAGGGCAAACGGCAGTGGCTCGCGCGTTTGCACCAACAGCCCCAAAGCCACGGCGGCAGCGAACGCCGAAGGCAGCCAAACGACCGATGTAAGGACGCGTTTCCACGCCATCCCTGACGCGGCGACGACAAAAGCGACCAGTAATCCGGCGGTCATTGCCGGCGTCAGCGCTTTGAAGCGCATCGTCAGTTCCCACAACATGGGAGCAAGGATGAGCGCGGCCGCCGCTGAATACGCGTTGCTGGCCAAAGCCGAACGGGAGTACGCCCGAGCGGCCCACACCAGCCACATGCCTGCGTAGGCCAGTGCCACGGGAACAATCGCCAGTTGAGGAAGCGCGCCAGACTCGTTCACCGCGCGCAGCAGGTACGCACCCGCAATGCCCAGGAAGACTTTGCCAACCACCGGCATCACGCCGGCAGGTCGCCCCAGCGAGAGCTGTTCCAACGGATGCGGCGCTACTGGCGCAGCAGTCAAGGGCTGAGTCAGACGAGTTGCGGCAGCTTCATGATGTTCCAGAGCGGAGAGGCGCTTCTCGAACTCCTCCATGCGCGCAAGGAGGCGGTCCAGCGCGGGTACGATCTCTTCGGGAGACGGCATTCGATTCCCCTCCGCTTTCCCGGTGCTGGGGGACTTTCGCGCTCGCCCGTTTACGTCCGGAGCTCAGCGGCTGCGCGCTTAACTTTTCTCAATCTGCCGGATATACATGCCCAGCCCCACCAACATGATCAAGATTGCGATTAGAGCGAGCCCCAGGCCTTTGCGTCGAAAGTCACGCTCCGCCAGGGCCGCTTTCCCTTCCTGCTGCGCCTTTGCCGTTGTCTTCAGCCCCGCCTGTACGTCCTGGTTCACGCGCGCCACATCCAGACTGTGAATGGTGACTCGCGCCTTGGTCAACGAGTCGCGTGTCTGGTCCAGTTCGGTCCTGGCCTCGCTGACTTCCATGCCGGAATCCTGGGCCTTCGTCACCAGTTCGTCCGCATTCTTTGCATCGGCGGTCAACTGCCCAAGCTGCTGCGCCATCTCCGCAGCGGCCTTGTACCCCGCGTCGCCTTCACTGTGGCAATCCATGCACACCGAGCCTTTGCCCGTGCCCAGCATGGCATCGCTGGTGTGAACAATCTTGTGATTGCTGTGGCAGGTGATGCAGCCGGGCATGGATGCGGCCTGAAAAGCCGCCTTGTGCGGACTGGCGTCAAAAAGTTGCGCTTGGAAGACATGCCACGTGGAACAAACATTTTGCACGGTATCTACGCCCGGAGGCGCCGCCCCGTGATTGCCGTGGCAGGTGGCGCAGTTGGGCGCGCTCAAATCACCGCGGACGGTAAGCGCTTCATAGTGGGCGCTGGCTTTGTACTTCTCAAACTGGTCCGTCGGGATCTTGTAGGCCTTCATGTGGTTGGGATCGGCGTGGCAGTGTGCGCACGTCGCCGCCACGTTGGCCGGATACACAGGGGAACGAGGGTCTTTGGGCGGACGCAGATCGTGCACGCCATGGCAGTCCACGCACACGGCCACGTTGGTGTCTCCCTTGGCCAGCAGCTTGCCGTGCACGCTGGTCTGGTATTGGCTCAACTGGTCTGTGCGCAATGAAGGATTGTGTTGCCGCATGTAGGCCGCATCGGAGTGGCATTTGCCGCAGAGTGCGGGGATGTCCGTGCGCTTGATCTTGCCGCGAAACCCGGCGGCCTTGCCCATGGCTTCGTCCGGATCGTCCTTGCTGGCGTCGCCGCCATGGCAGCTTACGCAGCCCAGCCCTCTCTGGGCATGGATGTCCTGGGCAAACTGCTCCGCCGTCACTTTCAACGGAGCATCCATGGCGGAGTGGCAATCCACGCAGGTGTTCGGCGACGCCGCGTTCTGCGAGTTAGCGTTCTGTGCATCGGCAAAAGCTGCTCCGGCGGCGCCACACAGCAGCAACAACAGCCACAGAGGTCGAGTCAGTCTTTTATTTCGCCACATGTCCATATACCGTCATCGCGACAACGTAGGCCACCACAAAAACCAGCGCGCCCATAGTCCAGCGCGCGCTGCGCTTGTCTCCACGATCAAAGAAGGGCAGCAGAAGCCAGAGAAGTCCGGCGAGGCCGAAGAGCAGCACGCCCAGAATTTCTCCGTCAATGAATCCGACTTTGGCGGGAATCAGTTTCAGCGTTTGAAACATGAACAGGAAATACCATTCGGGCTTGATGCCGGCGGGAGCGGCCGCGAACGGGTCCGCTTTGGCGCCCAGTTCCCACGGCGCGATGGCTGCCAGCGCGCCCAGAATGCCAAGCGCGATGTACCAGGCCATCAATTCCCGCAGCATGAAATTGGGGAAGAAGCTCATCTCCCGCTTCTTCTCCGGGTGGGCAGCCCATTCCGCCTCGACGCTGGGCGGAGCGCTCATGCCAAAGCGCTGGATCAGGGCAATGTGCAGCAGCAGCAAGACCGTGGTAATCCCGGGCAGAAGCGCGACGTGAAAGCCAAAAAAACGCGTCAGTGTGGCCCCGGTCACTTCTTCTCCGCCACGGAGAAACACCATCGTCTGGCGGCCGATCAGCGGCACCTGGCCGGTGATCTCCGTTCCCACCTTGGTAGCGAAGAACGCCAGCGTGTTCCAGGGCAGCAGGTATCCGCTGAAGCCGAAGCCCAGCACCAGGAACAGCAGCAGCATTCCGCTCACCCAGGTCAGCTCGCGCGGCTTGCGATAGGCGCGCAGAAAGGCCACGCTGAACATGTGGGCGAACGCGAAAAAGATCATCAAGTTGGCCGACCATGAATGGATGGAGCGTATCAGCCAGCCAAACTGCACCCGCGTCATGATGTATTGCACGCTCTCAAAAGCTTCATTGGCGCTGGGCCGGTAGTACAGCAATAGAAGAATGCCGGTGACTACCTGGATGCCGAAAAGAAACAGCGTCATCCCGCCCAGGAAATACCAGGCGGAAAACTTATGGAGCGGCACTTTCTTGTGGCGAAGAGGGGCCATCAGCTCCTCCC
>Ga0316624_10000532_pt1 | contig 13021 bp, 11 predicted proteins | sample OWC_Aug_N3_C1_D5_FD_207657 | JGI IMG/M metagenome (GOLD analysis project Ga0316624, IMG submission 207657) | Wetland soil microbial communities from Old Woman Creek delta, Ohio, United States - OWC_Aug_N3_C1_D5_A | ecosystem: Environmental > Terrestrial > Soil > Wetlands | place: USA: Ohio... | reverse complement strand
AGGCTGTCCGCAGGTTCGTCAAGAGCTTGGGCGCTCGTGAACTCGAGGTCGAAATGAAACTCACGCAGGCAGGGTCCAGCGGCGAATCCAAAGAGCAGAGGCACCTACTCCATCAGAATGAGAGATTACCCGCTGACAACGAACCGACACGAACCGGGTAGCTGGCCACCAGGAAGAGGACGAGCAGACGCAGTGGACAAAGAACAGGACCCGCGGACATGCGAGCACCGACTACTTGTCTTCTAGATGACCTTCTTGCGTCCGTCCTTGGTGCTCGGTCGGGTCTTGCCCCATGTCGACTCGTCCGACTCATCGAGTTTCAGTCTTCCCTTTTCGGATACCTCACGACCCACCGCCATCATGCTGAGAATCAAAGACAGAGAGCCATCATCGACAGGGGTTCGCCTTTCTTGAATCAACTTCTGAACTGCCCTGTTCGAGGATTCAGCGTCCTCCTCTGATAATGAGTGCAGAGTCACGATGTAGTCGGTTCCGGCCTTTCCTATTAGCAGTCGGGTTTCGCCGAACGTGAGTTCCCGGACTTCGTTACCCGAGATCTCTTTCACAAAGAGCTGGATCGCTGAAAGGGCTCCGCCGAACAAGGCAGCCTCGCCTCTCAGATTCTCAAACCCAACTGAAGCCCTCACAATGCCAGCCTCATCAATGACAAATATGCCGTGCACGGCGCCTTCATCTCTTTTGTTCTATGTGGGGGATTCTTCGTCTTCTTGGCAGGCCTAGAGAGAATCGAGCCAACGTGTGGGCCCCTTCTGTCGTGCGCTCTTCGGGTTCACACCCTGCGTCACGTGCTCGACTCTGGGTATTTCAGTCAGGTCTTGACGCGAACGACCGACATGTGGCCTCTGCGGCTCCACGAACATAAAGCCTTTCATGCGTCGGCACCCACGACAAGCAATTGGTCGCCGCGATTGTGGGTGCCGATTGGTGGCTCAATTGTCAGTGTGGATGATTGGAATGGTGATGTTCGTGTCCTATCGGAGCTAGACCTGCAAATGCCCGTTGAACGACCTCGGGGAGGGCCGGATGAATGTGCATTGCCTGTAGTGCGGGTACGTAGCTTCGGCCCGGAGTGTACATCAGATCAATGACCTCTTGCACGAGAGTTGGAGCTTCAGGTCCGACTATCGTGGCACCAAGTATCTCTTGGGAATCTGCATCAGCTACGATTCGCGCGAATCCGGGTGGTCGTCCCATGGCTACGCCTTTTGCAGTGTCGCTGTAGTCGGCAGTGCCCACCAGCAGATGACGCCCCGAGTTCCTCGCCTCGGCCAATGTCATTCCCACTGTCGCTATCTGCGGCCAAGAGAAGATCGCCCTCGGAACTGCATGATAGCTCATGCTGTAGAGTTTCGCCTTCTTCGGGGTTTCCATGCTTGACCTCAGGTTGAGCCAGACTATCTGTGATTGGTCATTTGCCACATGACGAAACATGTGTTGGCCTAGCGCATCGCCAAATGCCCAGATGTGTCTATTGCTCGTCCTGAAGTACTCGTCAACAGTTATCCAGCCTTGAGCATCAGTCTTGATTCCTGTCTTCTCCGGCTTGAACAGATCTGCATTGGAAATGCGACCTGCTGCAATCAGGAGGGTCTCTGCGGCGAAGGTCAGTTCTTCACCAGAACTGCGGTTTCTCGCAGTCACGCGCTCTAGACCCCCCGACTCCCTGGCCGACACGACCTCGCAGTTTGTATACACCTTCATTCTCTTTGACAGCTCGGCCTGAAGAAGAGCAGACACATCCGAATCTTCCTCTTTGAGAAGCCGAACATTACGTCCCAGAATTGTCACATCAGTGCCAATGGCAGAGAAGAAGTGGGCGAACTCGACCGCGATGTATCCGCCGCCCACGATTATCATTGACTTCGGTATCTCCTTTATTTCAAGGACCGTCTTGTTCGTCAAGTACTCAACGGCATCAAGTCCATCGATGGGCGGGATGTAGGGCCGAGCTCCTGAGGCTATGACAACATGGTCGGCTTTGATTGTCTCACCGTTCACAGTCATCGTGAGGTCGGAAACGAACTCCCCTGTTCCCCTGTAGAAGTCGTAGCCTGAGGCATGCGCTACACTCTCTTCAATCTTCTCAGACTCTCCCACGGTCTCTGCTCTCATTCGATCCATTAGGGAAGCGAAATCAACCCCGTCTATGCGCGCCTTGAGGTCGACTCGGCCAGCCCCTTTCACCTCCATGATGAGGTCTGCGACACGAGTCAGTATCTTCGTCGGAATACAGCCTCTGAGAAGACAGGTCCCGCCGAATCGCTCGTTGTCGACTAGAGCTACAGTCATTCCAGTTTCGTAGGCGTTGGCAGCGACGTTCGCACCAGCACCGGACCCAATGACAAGCAGATCATACTTGTGCATGTGCAGTAATAGAGCTGTCCGGCTAGTTGAGTACGACGGTATGTCACTGCGTTGTTCCTATCGAGGTACGCGATGGCCGCTGTGGCGGCTGAGCCTCTAGAAGACCGTCTTTCCCCAGTCCTCCGCACTTTTTCGGGACTTGCCCGCTTTGGATCTGTCAGGCTTCTCTTCCTCTGTTGCTGCCATTTCGGATGCTTCTTGACCCGGCGTCAGCATGCTAAGAATCAGAGATAGGGAGCCATCATCAACAGGGGTTCGCTCATCTTCAATCAGCTTCTGGACTGCTCTGTTCTGAGACTCGGCGTCTTCCTCGGATGTGGAGTGCAGGGTCACTACATAGTCACTTCCGACCTGTCCTATCAGCAGTCTCAGCTCACCAAACCTGAGTTCCCGTACCTCATCCCCCGACAGGCTCTTCACGAATAGCTGGATGGCGGAGAGGAACCCGCCAAACAGGGCTGCGTCGCCCCTTAGATTCTCGTACCCAACTGAAGCCCTTACAATGCCAGCTTCATCAATCACGAATATACCCTGCATGATGCATCCATCTCCTAGGAATGTCTGACGGCCCGCTCTATTGGCAGGTCTAGAGAGAGTCGGCCCACCTCATGGTCCTATCAATTGCGGTCTCCTTCGGACTCGTACCCTCCGCTATCTGCTCAACATCACGGATCTGGAATCGGGCGTCAACATGGATGACGAGCGAGTGGCCTTTGCTGCATTTCATGGCAATCATCACAGGGTATCTTTTCGCGTGAGATATGGTCGATTCCTCGACTTCAATATGCAATAGAGTACCGTCAGCACATGTCGGGCATGCCACCGGTTTCATACTCACCTTAGCCAACGCCGGATTCACCGCTGGAACGCGGCATATTGGTCCGGCGAACATAAAGCCTTTCCTCGGCCAGCAGTTCCAGTTAGCAGACCGTGTGGTCACTGCCGTCGAGAGTATTAGCATACGGTCGAGCTTGGTTTATATCTCTGGGGACAATGGCATCCCGTGTGAGCCGAATGAGCGCAAGAGGCCCAGTGTTCAAGACAGTCCTGCTGGGTGAAGGAGGGGTAGGAAAGACGAGCCTTGCCGTGCGCTACACCGAAGACCGTTTTGACGAAAGGATGAAAATGACGATTGGAGTGAACTTCGCAAGCAAGAAGATCCATTTCGAGGACAAGGAAATCACAATGCTCATCTGGGACTTGGGAGGACAACCGCGCTTCCAAGAAGTCGTCACCAGCTACTTTGTTGGATCAAAGCTCGGGATTGCTGTGTACGAGGTCCCCACTCCATTCACTCTCTACAGATTGACTGATTGGATAGCCAAGCTCCACGACAGCGTCCCAGATTGCGGCCTCTTTGTCGTGGGAAACAAAGTCGACGAGAGGAGGGCAGACGGCTCTGTGACTCTCGGACAGGCCAAGGATTTCGCTGGCCAATATCAGGCACCAGTGTTCGAGGTTTCTGCAAAGACAGGACAAGGAGTCAAAGAGCTCTTCGAGTCTGCGGCGCGATTTCTGATGTCAAAGAGTCGGTAAGGTGGTTGGACAACGAAGGCCCGCCTGGAATTCAAATGCCTGTTGTGCAGAGATGGCCTGACACAGAGTGTTATTGTTGAAGATACCATCGTGACACGGGCCAAGAGGTTTCCTATGATTGTTGCAGCCAAGTGCGGAAGAAAGCACAACCTTCTGCTCTTCGTGATGAAGGATCTCAGGGTTGTAGACGTACAGGAAGCCTTGGGTGATCAACATGACAAGACCGACATCGTGGACAGGACTCGTGGTTATTTTGAGTCATTCTAGTGGGACCATCAGCGACCAACTACTGCCCCATGTCGGGCCACCAACAAGATACCCTTATTATTCAAGTATCAAGAGAATCACATTACGGGCTTGCGCTGCGATTCCCAATAGGGAACCAAGGTGACCAATGCGGATGTATGGTATACTGGTGATTGACGCGGCTGGCGAAGCTGTGTCGTCAGTGGGCTTTGAGAAGTTCAGTGGAGGCTCTTCAATGCTGGCAGGCCTTGTGTCCGCGGTCCAGCTCTTCGCAAACAAGATCTCGGGGACTGACATGAGCGAACTCCAGTTTGGAGACATGAGGCTGTTGCTGGGGCGAGTGCAAGAGAGATATGTTGTCACTATGCATGCGGCGAGTGACATGAGTGCCGCTGACAAGAACAGGAAAGTCGTGGCGCTGCTTGACAGAAACCCCGGTCTGACGGTCAGCCAAGAGATGCTTAATGCTGTGAACGGCACCGCCACAATCGACGAAACAGAATCCGAGAGGGTCCGCAAGTCCGCAGCCCAGTTCGCCGAGGTGCAGATGAGCAAGACCAAGAAAGCTGCGAGCGAGTGGAGCAAGACAGTGTTCTGACAGGTGACTGATTATGGACGTGTTCGAGGTCGCGCATTTGTACTATGGTGTGGCAATGTTTGCCGCTGCTCTTCTCCTAACGAGATACTCATACACGAAGTCCAAGAGTGCAGATGCCGAAAGCCGCAAGGCGTTCGCGCCTTTGTACATAGTTGTGGTTTCGTGGGTAATACTCGGCATCGCATCGCTCACAGTCTACTATGAGGGGTTTCTTCCGGAGGGGACAGGTCTGTGGGTTGATCCCTTCTATGTTCAGCAGATCCTCTTGGTCATCCAGATGGTCTTACTGGGAATTGCCTCAGCCAGAATCGTTAGACAGTACTACGTTCTTGCCCTGACTCTCGCTATCGCAACTGCCTGTCTGTTACTAGTCTATTGGGCCGCAGACGCAACGTTACGGTACAGAGTAAGCGGTCTGGCCATTACGTGGTTCAACATCTCCGAGTTTCTTCAATCGACAATGCTGCTCGGTGTGGCCACAGTATTCATCTGGATTGCATATGACAGCAGACGTGCGACTGCTGCCGGTCTTGCTGGAGCAATCACAACACAGATTCTGTTGGTGCCAACCCTCTACGTCGGCTCCTGGGGAAACCCGCCACTCATCCCGTACCCGCTGAATCTCGCCACTCTTTTTGTGGCCTTGTTCGGACCGGGGCTGGCACTCTACTCACTGGTGAAACCAGATCAGAAGGTGTCCGGGGAGTTGCTCGGGTACGGAGCAAGCTTCGCTGGACCAGTTATCATCTTCTCTGCCTTCGTCGCGGTCGGAGGAGTCGTCGGGTTGACATCGCAACTCGTGCTCGCTGTCCTTGGCTCTCTGGCCGTAATGATAAGCAGCGGTCTCGCGGCATACCTCTATGGTAGGTGGAGAGACAGTAGGCAGATTCCGACGGTGTTGCTTGCAGTCGCGTTCGCGGGTTTGACCGTCGGGCAGGTCATAGGGATGATAGGAGCCTTGGGGGCGATGAACTACACCCTGGCCGCGTACTCTGAGTTCCTACTGGTGAGCTTCAGTCTTTCGACCGTCGCCTCGGCCGGAATCTACGCGGCAGGATATCGAAGCCTAGTTCTGTTGCCATTTCTTATCTACGAGCTCTTGGCTGTCCTAATATTGCAGGCGTATCCGCAGTCGATTACGTTCTTCCTTCTCTCCAATGTGGCGCTGTTTCTTCCCTTGGCGGCTCTGGCACTATTGCCCGTGTTCACCTTCGGAGGAGCTGGTATCCGAATGCGGAAGGCTGGCACAGAGGGGGCTTCAAGACCCCTAGGGCTGTCAATCGGGATACTGAGTCTGATAGTAGTCAGACTACTATTCATAGTCATAACTGTCCCCGGAATTAACCCGGGTCATGCGCTTGCGTTCGGAGCTTACCTCTTGATGTGGCTAGCGGTCACAGGACGACTCAAATCGTTGTCGGCAAAGAAGGCCATGGTCCAAGTTCCACCGGTCGGATGAACCAGCGTTCCGGTCGGTCAGATGACCAGCTTCTCGTCCTCATCGAGTGCGCCATCGTCCCTAGGCGGCATGGCAAGGCTGTATGGGCACTCTGTGCTCACGGGGTCAGCATCAAGCCCGTTCGTCATGGCGAATGACTGATCAGACCACAACAAGATACTCTTCGTGCCACAACCTCGAAGTTTGTGCGGAATGGTCATCCAAGCCATTCGCCAAGCTTAAGTGCCGCTCGAAGAACCCTCAGCGCACCGGTGGTCATCACATGAGAATGCTTCAGATCCACTCAGATGGGTTCTCCTACGAAGCAAAGCGCAAGGCCATCAAGACGGCCGAAGAAACCGAGGCTAAGTCGTTCAGCAGCGACGAATCATTCTTAGTCAATTTCATCGCCGCAGAAACCTCCGATCAGACAGACATTGGCAGAGCCGCACAGATTACTGCAGACATGATAGCAGAAGCCGCCGAGGAAGTCAAAGAGAAGAACGTGGTTGTCTATCCTTGGGTCCACCTGAGCGAGAAGCCTGCACCGCCCTCAGTCGCACTCAAGCTGCTCAAGAACGTAGAGCGAATTCTCAGGGAGAAGGATCTCAATGTGATCCGAGCTCCCTTTGGCTGGTACAAGGCATTCACGATCAAATGCAAGGGTCACCCGCTGTCCGAGAGGTCGAAGGTGTTAGACCTGACAGCCACTCAGCCGGTCAGGAAGAAAGACGGCACCGCCGGAGAAGACCTCACAGCAATGAAGGCAGAAGAGAAGGCCACGTCACGATTCTGCATCATGGGCGTCGACGGACGTTTGACAGACTATGACAAGTACGACTACACAGGACATGAGGAACTCAGGCTTTATGTCAAGTACGAGACCGCGAAGGACCGAACTGCGAAGGAGCCACCAGCACACATTGAGTTAATGAAGAACCTCGAGCTCGTCGACTACGAGCCAGGATCCGATGCAGGCAACTTCCGTTGGCCGCCACGAGGACTCACGCTGAAGAGGATTGTTGAGAACAGGGTCACTGAGGAGATGCTCGCCTATGGTGCACACGTCGTCCAGACACCCCTGATATACGACTACCAGCATCCTTCCCTCAAGTCGTACCTGCAGAGATTCCCGTCACGGCAGTATGTTGTGCGTTCCGGTGAGAATGAGTACTTCGCGCGTTTCTCTGCGTGCTTCGGGCAGTTCCTTCTTCTCTCCGAGGCACAGGTGTCCTATAGACAACTGCCCTTGAAGTTGTTCGAGATAGCTCCGTCCTACAGACGAGAGCAGAGTGGCGAGCTCGCAGGGATGAGGAGGCCACGTGCGTTCACCATGCCTGACATACATGAGTTTGTGGCCGACGTTCAGATGGCCAAGCAGTCCGTGATGAATCAGCTGCGATTCGTAAAGAAGCTGATGGACGAACTCGATGTACGATACGAAGTGTCCTTCCGTGTATTGAGGTCGTTCTTCGAGGAGGAACAGGAGTTCATTAGAAACGTGATCTCGTCGGTCGGGCAGCCAGTGATGATTGAGCTCTTCGATGAGCGCTACGCCTACTTCATGTTCAAGGGTGAATGGAATGTTGTGGATGATCAGGAGAAGGCCGCATGTCTTGCAACGATCCAGATTGACGTCGAGAATGCGGAGCGATTCAAGATAACCTACACTGCCGAGGATGGCAAGGAGCGGCACCCGTTAATCCTTCATACCTCTCCATCCGGGTCGATTGAAAGGGTCCTGTACGGCGTTCTGGAGCAGGCCAACAAGGACATCAAAGAGGGAAAGAAGCCCAAGATTCCACTGTGGATGGCACCAGTGCAGGTAAGACTCCTGCCGGTCGATGGCAAAGCACTCGACTACTGTGTTGAGCTCGGAGGGATTCTCGACAAGTCAGCCATACGCTACGAGATAGATGACAGAGAACTGACCGTGTCGAAGAAAGTGAGAGCTGCGGAGAAGCTATGGATACCCTACATATGCGTAGTCGGACCCAAAGAGATCGAGAGCCGAATGCTAGTCGCGAGAAGACGGGAACAGGGTGACCAGGCGGAGATTAGTCCAGACGAACTGGTTGGGGAGATTGTCGAGAAAACCTCATTCGCCCCACAGCAGAAACTACTGCTACCGAAGTTGGTCTCTAAACAGGCCATTTTCTCGCGCGAGGTCTAGATGTCTGCCGAGAGCCCTTCGGTGAGGATGGTAGGCGTAGGAACGGTTTTTTACCCCGTTCTGCGCTCTAGATATACCGCGTTGTGATGGACCGATGAAGTGCCTCGTACTAGGATCCGGGCAGATGGGAAAAGGGGTCGCATATGACTTGGCACGCAACGCTGCAGTCGAGCAAATCATCGTAGCAGACCTCAATCTGGCCCATGCAGAGTCGTTGGCGAAATGGATTGGCCCCAAGGCCGTCGCACAGAAGGTCGATGCAAGAAAGAGGGATGAGCTGTTGAAAGCATTCTCTCAGGTCGACGTTGTGGCGAGCTGCATCAGCTACAGAGTGAACCAACTACACACAGAGATCGCCATCGAGACCGGGAAGCATCTGTCGGACCTAGGGGGAAACATCCAAGTTGTCAAGAAACAGCTGGAGCTTCACGACAAGGCGAAATCCGCAGGTGTCACCGTCATACCCGACTGTGGACTTGCTCCCGGAATGGTGAACGTACTCGCCAGATCCGCCGCCGATCACTTGACCACACCTGAATCGGTGGCAATCAGAGTGGGAGGCCTGCAACAGAAGCCACATCCTCCTCTCAACTACTCGCTCGTATTCTCAGTTGAAGGTCTGATTAATGAGTACATCGAGCCGTGCATGGTTCTGCGAAATGGCAAGATTCAGTATGAGGAGCCTTTGGTCGGTTTCGAACAGATCACCTTCCCAGAGCCCTTTGGCACTCTGGAGGCCTTCAACACAAGTGGCGGGACCAGTACACTGCCGCTGACATACGAGGGAAAGCTGAAGGAGCTCGATTACAAAACCATCAGATATCCAGGGCATGGTCACAAGATGTGGTGTATGATGAAGTTGGGTCTCATGGACAGTGAGCAGCAGGATTTCGATGGAGTCAAGATAGCCCCTCGCACCGTTCTTGAGAAACTTCTTGAGAAGAACCTCCCTCCCTCGGGCAAGGACGTGACGCTGCTCCGAGTGACAGCCAAGGGCTGGAAGGGGACTGAGTCGAGGACGGTCGAGTACGAGATGATAGACTACTACGACGAGAAGACCGGACTCACTTCAATGATGCGAACGACCTCTTTCCCGCAGGCGATAGCCACCGTCATGATGGGTGATGGTACTATCAAGACAAGAGGAGTACTCCCGCCAGAGGTATGTATCCCACCCGAGGCATTCATCGAAGGTTTGAAGCAACGGGGTATCCCCATAACGCAGCGGGTCTTTTAGTTGGTTCTTGAGCTCCCCAATGAACACGGTCTCAAGCAGCTTTTTGCCGCTCTGGACGAAAGGGACGTGCATTTCGAGCCTTACTAGGACCGGGTTTTGAAACGAAGACGCCCCGCACCAATACGCGTGCGGCACGCTGGCAAGGCTCCATCAGTTTCCTGCCTGAGCTACTGCCGTCATTGATTCTCTGTCCCGCTGGATTGACCACGCCCTTCGGCCTTGGCCTTGAGAGCCTTGAAATCCGGGTCCAAGTCCACTTTGGACAGTATTATTATTGCCAGCAGGAGGCAGACGGAGGCAACAGGACCCCATAGTCGATACCCTAGGCTCACTGTTTCCAGAGGCAGTCTAGGGACAACGACAGTTGCGGGTAGAGTGAAGACCAACCCCCACAGGAACGCGGAAATAGCTTGGAAGGTGTTGAGCGTGACCGTTGGCACACTAGTATACATGCCCGCTCTGCCTTCACCAGTGAGTATCTCATCCTTCTGAGCAAAGTCCGCATAGACTATGTATGGGAATAGATAGTATCCGGACAAGCCGGAGCCGACCAGAGCTAAGAGCAGGAATCCCTCCAGTGAGGTTGTTATGAGCAGAGTCAATGGCAGCGCGAGCGCAGCGACAAACAATGCCGTCTGAAGAGTCACCCTCTTGCCTCTCTTGCGGATCGACCATCGCCAGACCAAGAAGAAGCCGAAGACGACTACTAGCAGCTCAACTCCGAATGTCAGGAGTTCGATGGTGGTGAACCTCAGATAGTCGCTTATGAACGGGAATGCCGTCTTGATGATCATGGCAATTCCGAGCGACATTGTACCCTGTGCAAACATCCACCCCACGTAGTCTTTGTTCTTCAGAGCTCTGGAGAGTTCAGCCCGGAAGTTGGGGTGTGCGATGAACTTGCCTTCCTTCTTCAGGAGGAGCAGTGACGGCGAGAATCCAATCAGCTGTATGACAATGAAGCCAACAATGACCATCAGCAGCTGAGGCGGGGCCAACGTTGCCAGCAGGATGGTGCCGAATGTGCCAATCACAAAGCCAAGGAAATTGGCCACATTCTGCCAAGAGGAGACTGCAGGACGTTCTTCAGGTTCTGTGAGCTCCGGCATCCACGCTTGGAAAGGCGTCATCGTCATGCCGTAGAACACCTTGAACATGCTCATCGTGATCAGCGAGTAGACAAACAGCCCGAGCATGTCGCCGGATCCGACGAAGAGACTTGGAGTGAAGACAAACAGAAAAGTCATGGCCATCAGCGGTGCGCCAAGCATCACGAACGGCTTTCGTCGTCCCCATCGAGTCTTCGTCCTATCGCTGAGATTGCCGAATGTCAGCTCAGAGGCCATTATTGCCAGGTAGCTTACTGCTATCGAGATACCCGTAAAGATGGCGGGCATGGACAGTACAACGAAATAGAACAGCGCACTGGCCAAGTCCAACATGTCCAGCATTATCGAAGGACCAAGTCGGGCCATACCGAAATAGATCTTCTGAAGTCTTGTCAGCATGACTTTCGCTCCTCCTGACGAAGAAAGCCTGATGCACAACCCGCCTTTAAGTAGCTAGCCTGACTCTGGCTACGAGGCATTGAAGGTCGATGTCAGTTCTCGAAGTCAGGTAGCCCTGGCCCATGTCAAAACTAGATCAACGGAATGCTTGAGATCGCTACCCAGCAGAGAATGAACGCACCTACAACGACCTCTGGCAGGACATTCTGAAACTCGTGTGATGTCCAGGCAAAAAGGAGGGTCGTGAGAGTCGAGACCACAAAGAAGAGCAGAAGAAGGAGGCCCATTAGGACCATGCTTCCTTGGATGAAACCCAGCCCGGTTATCCCGAAGACAATCACTACTGCAGTGATGCCGAAAGGAACGATTCGCGCTGCGGCCGTGAGTATGATGCTCTTGACGAACGCATGATGACCGTTCCAGGCTCGGTTCGCTATCAGCAGACCCCTTATCCAAGCGGCATCAAACAGATAGAAGATGACTGCCGCTGGTAGGAGCTGTAGAATGTGAAGAGCTCTCGCCCCTACTGGAAACCTGACCAGTGAGATTGTGACCCATACTCCTTCTACTGACGCGACCAGCGATATGCCAAGCAATAGAAGCAGCCAGCCAATGCCTATCAGAGAGGCAACGACAGCTCCCAAGATGTCAAAAGACAAAACGCGTCGCGATCCTCTCGACAGGCCCAGAGATGCAATTACAGTCCGGGTGCTCTCGCGCCCAAGCATCAACCACATCAGCGTGACCCCAACTGCAGGAAATGCAACGAAGAAGATGACCAGCCCTGTGGCAAACATTGAGCTGGGCCACCAGATTCCTGCTCGCTCGAGATGGAAGCTCAGAGTCGAACAGCCCGCAAAGAGCAAGGGCATCGCAACACTGAGAACAATGCTAGTCACTATCGTCTTCTTCACGGGAAGAGAGCTCGAATTGGCAATCTCGTGTCTTGGTGTCAGCAAGCGAGGCATCTTGGATCTGATGCTAATCATCAGGGGGATGATCGACACTAAGAGTGCAAACGCACCAGTGGCGGTCGCAATCGTTTCCATCGTGAAAACAACCGATGAGAAGGGTAGAGTCTGCTCTGTGTGACTCTCTCCCTGCACTGACTCGACGAGCCACTCTGTGGTCGCGGCAACAATGGTCGTGTCGACTGCTTCGAAGACATGTTCAGTTGGAGCCAGCGACACACGGTACGCCGTCTGATTCTCGAAAGATCCATACGTGATTCCTGCCTCGGCACTGTCGTTGCCAGTCCCACGCCTGAGGGTTTCAAGTGCATCTTCGACTGAAATCAGCTCGTCGTACTGTCCCAGGGCCAGAAGCAGGTTCCCCGGTGGTGTCGCAGATTCGTAGGCCCAGCCGACCGAGGCGTATCCCCTTGGCGCCACAGAGAAGTTCGATAGCAGCACTCCCACTTCGAATCCGAGCGAATGTGTAAGAACTCCGTAGAGTGTATCGTCAGTCGCGCTATCGTTGAGCTGGACATAGCGAAGGGCGGCGTAGCAGTCTTCTGCCATCTCCTGAAAATCGGTCTGGTTGAAGGGAAGAATCGAATCCCCGTGCCCAGGCAAATCCACTGAAACTACCGTGAAGTTGCGTCGAGCAAGCTCCATGTTGAACGAGTACAGGCCCTCTTTCGACCCAGCCAGGCCAGGTATCGTGAGAATCGCCGGTAGCGGTCCACCATACATCGAGTACCTTGGCCTATAGACGAGAAAGTCGACCGGGCGGCCCGGCTCCCGTTCGATGGTCATCCTCTCGACCGACAGCTCTCCAAGTCCAAGATTGGCAGACCAAGACAAGTAGAAGGAAGACAATGTCACCACAGACAGAATAAACAGAGCATAGTAGTATACCCATCTGTTCAAGTCTGCGGCCACCAGTACTGCCACATCGC
>Ga0316624_10000530_pt1 | contig 13045 bp, 13 predicted proteins | sample OWC_Aug_N3_C1_D5_FD_207657 | JGI IMG/M metagenome (GOLD analysis project Ga0316624, IMG submission 207657) | Wetland soil microbial communities from Old Woman Creek delta, Ohio, United States - OWC_Aug_N3_C1_D5_A | ecosystem: Environmental > Terrestrial > Soil > Wetlands | place: USA: Ohio... | reverse complement strand
AATTTATTGGTTCACTTTAAAAGGCATGTTTTATATACCAATATTTGTTTTAGATCGGCATTTCTTGACCTTTTCGCAGATCAAACAATGAATCGGCGACGGGGATTCTGCCCGGATTGCCCTGCAAAGAACAAATAGTCCTGACGATTTGTCATGGTCATCCGAAATCGGGAATTGTGAGATTTACATTTGTCAGCTCATATATAGCGATATGAAATCAAGAGGAGATGAAAAATGAAGAGAATCAGACCCAAAAACAATGATGGTTTCATTTTTGCATTGCTGGCCTTCATGGTGCTGGCCATGGCGGGTTCCGCGTTCTCGGGGGCATCGATCCATCCCGCGGCGGATAAAAAGCCGGCAAACCAGGCTCAGCAGACCATGGCAGTGTCAGCATCCGCCTCTCAGTCGCTGCAAGCCGTTTCCTATTTCCTGATCCTGGATAAAATATATCTCGTAAAGAACCGCATTCATATCGCCATTAAAAACACGGGCGCGGAAAAGGTCCCGGCCAAGGCCTATGCCCAGGGGAAATTAATCCTGAAATCAAGAAGCTTCGACAAGAAGTGGGGGCTGTCGGAAGTGGATCCGGGGCAAATGCTCAACCAGGCGGCGAAGGCCGTTGATTTCGACACCCAGTTGACCCTATCCGCGCCCGAGACGGTCAAGGTGCGCCTCGATGATCTGATCGGGGAGAAAAGCAAGCAGGCCAGCCTGGCGCCCCTTTTGCTCTCCATGCCGAAGAAAAAGGATGCCGGCAGCGAGCCGATGTCCCCCGCTCCCCTGACCCCCCACCTCGGGTCCGACAGCCTGGTCCCCGCCGGCGTTCACAGTGAAGGGATCGTCATCACCTCTCCCCGCGCGGGGAACCGGTTCCTGCCCGGAGCCACCTTGAACGTGCGCTTTTACCTGAGGAGCAACGTGGAAGCCTACGGCGCCGTCCCGACATCATTCAGGGTCATTCTGTACGAGGAAAGCGGCAGCGGGCTATCGCACCGGATATATTCAGGCCCCTCGCACGAGGCCTCCTATGTCATACCCGCGGACATGCACCCGAGCGACAAATACAAAGTGTACGTGGCCGGCGAAGACAACCTTCGCTACTATTGCACCACGGGTCATTTCACCATAAGAGGCCTGAGTCTTGATGACGCCACCAGCTCACCTCCCGGAAGCATGGAGCTGGCGCCCTATCTCCATGTGACCGCGCCCGAAGCCTACGCCACCTGGAACAAGGGATGCTCGTACACGGTGACGTGGCGAAGCAACGTGACGCCGAGGACGGCCGCCATTTCCCTGGTGAGTGCGGAAAGCGGCAGCGAGTTCGCCGCGACAACGCTCAGGGACGTGGCCCCGACCGCTGACGGCGCCTATTCGGCTACCTACCTGGTCCCCAACAGCCCGGACCTCCCGCCTTCCGGAGCCTATTACGGGTACCGGATCAAGGTGACGGCCCAGGACTCCGGCGAACCCGTCTCGGGCCGGGGCGAGGCGCTGAAGATCCAGGCGCCCTATCTGAACGTGGACGACCCGGACGGGACGGCCAGCGCCTGCCGGGGCTATGACTTCAATATCACCTGGAGCTATGCCGGCTGCAGGGGAAGGACATTCCGCATCACGCTGCTGACGGACCTGCCGCTGGGAGTGGAGCCGAGGATCCTGCATCACGGCGTGGGCTTTGCGCCCGGCACCGAGGTCGGCGGCTATCTTTTCCAGCAGACCTATACCTGGGCCGTGCCGGCCGACCTCAGGGAAGGGACCTACCGGATCATGGTGGAGACCAATCCGACCAGCTTCGCGGAGCAGCGGGTGACGGGGACCAGCCCGCAGTTCATGATCCATGATTGCGATTGATCAACAAATTTACCCTATAGTTGCATAAGGGAAAATCGCTCGAAAAAATCAGGGCGAAGGCAAAGAGCATTGTTTCAAAAAAGCGAATGTGCTAAATTTCTTGCAGATGGATTAGGAGGGTATCATGAAAAAATTCAATTTGAACTGGCAGAGCGTTCTGCTGGGCATGGCGCTGTGCGCCGTGCTCTTCGTGTTCATCGGCAGCGCGGCCGCCGGGCCCCAGAGCACGGGCCCGACTACCTCTCCCGATCTGCAGCAGCGGCTGCAGCAGCGCACGATGACCGCGACCGACGTCTGGGAGAAGTGCGCGCAGATGGATGTAAAAATCAACCGCTTGCGGGAGCAGATGGATTACCTTCTGAAAAACATGGAAAGAACGTGGCGGGAAGATCGGCAGGGAAATAACAAAAAGTAACCTGCTACCACAAGAAATTCAGCCGGCTTTTTTGCTGCACGAGTAAAACGGAAAGGCCATCTCGATCGTCTTGCCGTAGACGGTGATGGCCGTGATGGCGGATGGTGATGTCCTTGTGGCGACCGCCTCCCCGGAGGCGCGTCCTTATTGAGGCTTTTCGTTCCCGGTGTAAACCTTGAAGGCTTCCTCCACCGACTTGCCGTAGACGGTGATGGCCGTGATGGCGTTGGCCAGGCGGACGGCCTCGTCCAGGGGTTTCTGGTGGATGTTGCGGCCGGTGGCGTTGCCCGAGGCGCCGGAGATGAAGATCTGGTCGTGAAGCTGCTGCAGGAACGCCTTGGGCTCCATGCTCGAGCCGCCGGCGCAGACGACCTTGGTCCGCCCTGCCGCCCGGATCGCCTGCTTGAAGACCTCGGCCGACTTCTGCCCCTCCTTCTTCGGGTAGTTGACCTTGACGAAGTCGGTGCCCAGGGTAGCGGCGACGCCGGTGGCGCCGGCGATCAGCTCGGGCGCTTTCTCGTCCTTGACCGCCTTGCCGCGCGGGTAGATCCACAGGACCGTGACCAGCCCGTGATGGTGGGCCCAGTGGACGGCCTGGGCCGCCTCGCGGATCATGGCGTTCTCGTGCTCGCTGCCCAGATAGACGGTGTAGCCGACGGCGAGGATGTTCAGGCCGGTGTTCTTCTTGAACTCCACCACCTGGCGCACGTCGATCATCTGGGTGGAGAGCGGGTCCTGCTGGGCCGTCTTGACCAGGTTGGTCTTTGAGTTCAGCTTGACCAGGTAGGGAATGTCAGGGTAGTCGTTGCCGTAGAGCGAGATCAGCCCCAGCTGGGCGGCGAAGACGCCGACCTCGGCCTGGGTGGCGATCTTGAACAAATGCTCCGGGTCGGCGTCGTCGGGGGCGATGCCCTCGCCGAAGAAGTCGTCGTTGAGGTGCTCGATCTTCTGGTCGCCGGCGAACAGCATCAGGCGCCCCGATCCCAGGGTTATTTCGTCGTAATTGCTCAGATACTCATTGAGCGCCCCGCTGGGCACATCGGCGGGGATATAGTTTTTTTCTTGCATGCGAACCTCCTGTTTTCATGATAGGCGAAGCGAATTTTTTTTTCAACCCTCATGAGCGGCGAAAGGAAAAAAACGCCACGGCGAGGGTCCATTGCACGTTGGCTGCGCGCCGGCCTCTCCGGAAGCTACAACCAAAGTTGTAATTGCAATCCGCCGATATTATAATTCCAGCGATGGCCCTGAAGAAAAAGCTGCTTTGGATCGTCGGGGGACTGGGGATGATCTTCTCGCTCCTTTTTCTCCTGGCCGACCATTTCACCATCTTCCATTCGCAGGCCGAGCAGAAGGCCATCCTGGCCAGGAAGGTCACCTCGCGCATCACCCAGGCGCTCGAGAACGAGAAGAAGCGGATCGGCGCCATCTGCTTCGACTGGGCCGTCTGGGACATCATGTACGACTACGTGGGATCGCCGACGAGGGAATTCGAATCTCAATCTATGCCCGCCGCGGTCATACCGGAATTCGACCTGAACCTGGTCATCATCCTGAACAGGGACCACCGGGAGATCTATCACGAGGGCTTCGACCGCGTCACCCGGCGCTCCATCCGCTTCGATCCCGGCAATCCGCTGAACAGCCCTTTCTGGGAGAATCTCGTCGACAACTTCGACTTTCCGGCCATGAGAAGCTATGTCTGCAGCTCGGAGCATGGCCCCGCCGTCCTCGTGTCGGCGCCGATCCTGCGCGGCGACGGCCGCGGGCCCATGAACGGCCGGCTGGCCATGGGCCGCCTGGTCAACGACGAGTTCAATGCAAGGATCAGCGCCGCCATTCAGGAGAAGACTTCGCTGCTGCTGCCCGATCAGCTGTCAGGCGAGCTCGACCCCGAGCAGAGCCGCCGGCTGCACCGGGACAAGCTCCTCCTGAAAGAAAGCCGGGACGCCCTGCGCATCTTCGCCGTCTACGATGATCTTTTCGGTCAGCCGGTCTTTATTGTCCGGGTCGACGCCGACAATACCCTGTTTGGCCTCCAGGAGAAGGCGGCGCTGTACTTCCTGGCCTCGCTCCTGCTCAGCACCCTCCTGCTCGGCCTGCTCATCTTCTGGTTCATCGACCGCACGCTCCTGAGGCGGCTGAAGGACATCTCTCTCCGGACCAGCGACATCGCAAGCTTCGAGGACCTCTCTATCCGCATCCCCGAGGAGCGGAGCGACGAAATCACTCAACTCAGCCAGAACATCAACAAGATGCTGGAGCGCCTGGAGAAGGAGAGCATCCGGCACCAGGAGATGGAGAAGCGCCTGATCATGAGCGAAAAGCTCGTCGCCACCGGCCGGCTGGCCGCCAACATCGCCCACGAGGTCAATAACCCCCTCTTCGCCATCGCCAATTCGATCGCCGTCATCAAGGGAAAACTGAAGAACGCCGGCAGCGACATCGGCGAGGTCCTTCCTTTGGCCGAAAAGGAGATCGCCCGCGTGCGCAAGATCACCAAGAAACTGCTGGATTACGGAAAAGTGAACCTGGAGACTTTCCAGGAGAGCGACATCGACTCCATATTGAGCACCGCCTGCGAGGTCCTGCTGCTCAGCAAGCAGACCAGGGACACGGCCATCATCCGCGAGAAGAAGAACGGCAACCTGCCGATCCTCTGCAACCCGGACAGCCTGCAGCAGGTGTTCATGAACCTGATCCTCAATGCCAGCGAGGCGATGGACGGAGGCGGCGAGGTGGTCATCGCGACGGAAAGAAAAGGGGATTCCTACGAGATCCATTTCCGGGATTCCGGCCCGGGATTCCCGGAGGCGGTCAGGAAGAGGATCTTCGAGCCGTTCAACACCTCCAAGGACACGAAGGGGGCCGGCCTCGGGCTTTACATTTCCTACCACATCATCAAGCGGCACGGCGGCAGCATGTTTCTGGACGAGGCGTCTCCGTCGGGGTCGCACCTCGTCATCACGCTGCCGCAGCGGGAAGGAGCCGAGAATGCCTGAAAAACCGCGGCTGTTGATCGTCGATGACGATCCCGAGGTGCGGAAGAGCCTGCAGATCTGGCTGAAGAACGAGCGTTTCCTGGTGTTCACCGCCGCCAGCGCCGCCCAGGCCAGGGCCGCGATCAAGGACGAGGAAATTGCCGTCTGCCTGGTCGACCTGCGCCTGAAGAACGAGGACGGCCTGCGGCTGGCCTCCGAGCTGAAGTCACTGGACGAGCACCTGAAGATCATCATCATCACCGGCTACCCGACCTACGAGACCGCCATCGACGCCATGAAGACCGGGATCTTCGACTACCTGTCCAAGTCGACCGACAACGACGCCATCCTGCGCAAGATCCGCGCCGCCGTGGAAGCGCGCGACCGGGAGCTCTGCCGCAAGGTAGAGGACGGCAAAGGCAAGGTGAACATCATATTGCTCGGCCACCACCAGCTGGTGCGGGAGGGGCTCGAGAATTTCTTCAAGGAGAACCCGGAGTATCGCCTGCTGCACGCCTATCATTCCTATGATTACATCAAGAAGAACGACTTCAACCTGGACGCGGCCCTGCTCCTGGTGTGCTCCTCGTGCAACCGGGACTTCCTGAAGGACCCGGAGAATTTCTTTTCCAAGCTCAAGGCCGTCTTTCCCAACGCCAGGACGGCCATCATCAACTGCGACTGCACGGACGACGAAAAGATGGAATTGCTGCGCCGGGGCGTCAAGGGCTTCTTTCCTCCCAACATCAGCAAGCCCAACCTTAAAAAAGCCCTGGACTGCATCCTGGAGGGCCAGATCTGGATCAGCCGCGAGCTGTCGCACCGGCTGCTGAACGAACTCCTGGAGGACACCCGCCCCGAGATGATCTACAAGAAGCCGGTCGACACCTTCAACCTGACCCATCGCGAGATCGAGATCCTGAAGGCCCTGGCCTCGGGCCTTTCCAACTTCGCCATCAGCGAGAAGCTGTTCCTGAGCGAGAAGACCGTCAAGACCCATACCCACAACATTTTCAGGAAAATGGAGGTCAAGACCCGCACCCAGGCGGTGATGAAGGCCATGGAGTTCCACATCATCTGATCCGCGGCGCGCGGGGAGCGCCGTTTATTCTCACTCGCTGTTGAAGATCTTCAGCCACTGCTCCACTTCGTTCTTGGAGACCCGGGTGTTGACCCGTTTCATGGTCTCCTCCTTCTTTCCCTGCGAGGCGAACGCCTTTTTCAGGACGAAATAGAACTCGATGGAATTGACGGTACGGGCGCCCTTGTCCTTGGCGAAGCTCTTCAGCTCGCGGTCGGTGGTCACCAGGATGGTATCCCGCACGTTCTGGTAGTTCTCCAGGATCCGCTTGATCTCGTCGTCGGCGCTGAGGCCGTAGCGGGGATACATCACGGTCAGCTTGGAGTTGATGGGATTGAGCCGCTCGCTCCCCTGCGGCTCGCCGTCGAAGACGACCGTGACCTTGGTGTTCTTGCTCTCCTGGAATTTCCGGATGATGGCGACCATCTTGTTGCGCGCTTCCGGGTCGCCGAGCGAAAAATCGGGGGCGCTGCCGATCAGGTTGTTGCCGTCGATGACGTAGGGCATCAGATCTCGACCGACTCCCCGGGCTGGAGGATGATCACCTCGGAGGCGGCCCCGACCAGCCTCTTGAACTCCTGGGGCGAGGAGCGGATATGGGGGAAGGTGTCGTAGTGGATGGGAACCACGCGCGGGGCGCGCAGCAGCTCGACGGCCTTGGCGGCCAGGCGCGGCGTCATGTTGTAATAGCCGTCGATGGGCAGAAAGGCGATGTCGGGACGGTACATCTCGCCGGTCAGCTGCATCTCCAGGGTCAGCCCCGTGTCCCCGGCGTGGTAGACGGTCCGGCCGTCCATGGCCACGACGATCCCGGCGGCCGTCCCGCCGCGGCCGGCGCTGTGGAAGGCCGGCACCAGGGAGACCTCGACTCCGGCTACGCTCACCGTGCCGCCGATGCCGATGCCCTCGGCCTTGATCTTCTTCTCCTGGGCGGCCAGGCCGATCTCGTACAAGGCCACCAGCGTGGCGCCGGTCCGCTGGCAGATGGCGAAACTGTCCCCCAGATGGTCGCCGTGGTCATGGGTGACCGCGACGATGTCGGCGTGCGCGATATCCCCGGCCTGCAGGGACGCCTTGGGATTGCCGCTCAGGAAGGGATCGATGTATATCGTGCGGCTCCCCTCTATTTTCAGGGCCGAATGACCGAGCCAGGTGATCTTCATCTCCCCTCCTCAGCCTGGAGGCCAGGCCATGATGCGGCCACCAAGGACATGCACATGCAAGTGAAAGACCGACTGCCCCGCCTCCGCCCCGGTGTTGATCACCAGGCGGTATTGCTCCAGCCCGGTCTTGGCGGCCGCCTTGCGGGCCGCCAGGAGAAGCCGACCGAGGAACTGGGCGTCCTGCGCCTCCTTCAGGGAAGCGACATGGCGGCGCGGGACGGCCAGGAAATGGACCGGGGCCTGGGGCTGGATATCCCGGAAGGCGACGATCTCCTCATCCTCGTAGATGAACGGAGTCGGGATGACGCCGCCGGCGATCTTGCAGAAGATACAGGATTCCATGATCTACCCCCCGATCATTTTAATATCGGCGCCCAATTTTTGCAATTTGCCCGGCATGTTCTCATAGCCGCGAAAGAGCTGGTAGGAGTTTTCGATGATGGTCTCGCCCTGGGCCGCCAGGCCGCCGAGGACCAGGGCCGCCGAAGCGCGCAGGTCGGTGGTCTTGAGCACCGCGCCGTGCAACCTTGACCGGCCCTTGATGACTGCCGTGTCCGCCTCGACCTCGATGTCCGCCCCCATGCGCCTCAGCTCGCCCACGTGGCGGAAGCGGTCGTTGAATATCGTCTCCCTGACGCGGGAGACCCCGTCGGCCTGGGTCAGCAGGGTCGTCAGCTGGGCCTGCAGGTCGGTGGGAAATCCCGGGTAGGGTTCCGTGACCACCACGGCCGGCCGCAAAGGCGCCCCGCCCGTGGCGTGCAGCGCCCGCTCCGACACGGTGACGTCGGCGCCCATGCCGGCGAGGATGGCCAGCAGGCTTTGCAGATGCTCCGGGACGACTCCCTCGACGCGGACCTCGTTGCCGGCGAGGCAGCCCGCGATCAGGTAGGTCCCGGCCTCGATGCGGTCGGGGATGACGTGGTGGCGGGCGCCGCGCAGCGCGGCCCGGCCGTGGATGATGATGGTCTCGCCGTCAACGCTGGAGATGTCCGCGCCCATGTCCCGCAGCAGGGCGACCAGGTCGGCCACCTCCGGTTCCAGGGCGCAGTTGCGCAAGACGGTCGTCCCGTCGGCCAGGGCGGCGGCCATGACCAGGTTCTCGGTACCGGTCACCGTCTTGCCCGGGAAGTCGAATTCGATCCCTCGCAGGCGGTCGCAGCGCGCCGACAGATATTCGCCCTCGTGGCGGATGTCGGCGCCCATGCGTTCCAGCCCCTGGAGGTGGAAATCGATCTTCCGCTCGCCGATGGCGCAGCCGCCCGGCAGCGACACCTTGGCCATGCCGTGGCGGGCAAGCAAGGGGCCGAGGAGGAGGACGGACGCGCGGGTGGTCTGGGCGGTCTGGTGGGAGACCAGAGGCGAGCGGATGGCCGGCATGGCAGCGTGGATGGAATTGCCGAAGATCTCGCCCTCGGCGCCGATCTCTCTGAGGGCGGCGAACATCACCTTGATGTCCTCGACCAGCGGCACGTTGCTGAATTCGAATCCCTCGCGGCTGAGGCATATGGCGGCCAGTTCAGGCAGGGCGGCGTTCTTGGCGCCGGAGACGAGAACGCTGCCTTGCAGCGGCCGGCCTCCCTGGATCGATATGATGATGTCCTGCATGCGGTGAAAATGAGCCCGTCACCGGGCCCGAGACAGGGCCCCAATATACAATTTCCACCGGCCAAAGTCAAGGAAGGTCTCGGGCGGCGCTTGGGCCACCACCATGCGCCCGCCCTTGCCAACCCAAGGCGAATCCTCTACAATGGCGTCGATGTCACCTCGATCGCTCGCCCGCCCTGATCGGCGCAATCGCAGCCGGCTTTCGCTCCTCTTGATGCTCGTCTTCTGCCTGCCGTGCTGCTTCAGCTTCCGGGTCACCGTGCCGCTCGACCCAGAATGCGTGATCGGCGCGCTGGCCGTAGTCCGCAGCGAGCCTGCGGCGATGGACTTCGAGAAGCCCATCAGCGATGAGCCGGTCACAGCGACCGACGAGCGCATCTACACCCTGGTCAAGGTGCTGCAGGTGAGCAAGCCGCTGACCCTGCAGTGGAACTGGTACTCCCCCGACAACCAGCTGGCGCGGCAATCCAAGACGGTGGAGATCAATGCCAAGGGCAAATACCTGGCCTACTTCGTCGCCTGGGACACGCTGGCCCGGACGGTCTATTCGGAAAAAAAGGGAAACTGGACCGTGGTGATCACCGCCGACGGCGCCTTCCTGGCCAGAAAAGATTTCCTCGTCAATTAGGGGGCGTCTCGGAAACCGTCATGACGGCCCGGCGCAACTTCCTGCCCGAGATCGAAAATAGAAGCTTCCGGGCTTCCGCCTGCGCCGCCGCGGCCGCTCGCTGATCCCACTGTCCCACCAGGCTCACCGCAGACACGCTGCCGCCGGAGGCGATTTCCAGTTCCATTGCCCTCCCCTCGGGGAACCATGACCATTCATCCAGGAGCCCGGGATTTCGCAGGTCGGCCAGCGACACCTCGCCCGCCAAATGGATGCGGGAACCCGGCGACAGGTCCTGAAGACGGAAGCCCAGCGGAGCGGCGGCGCGCCCAGTCGCCGCCAGCATCATCTGCACGGCGCTGGCGGCCATCTCTCCAGCTCCCGGAGACCGGAAGCGGGATTTTGCCTCTTTCTTCATCGCATGGGCTTCCGGCAGCGCCTGGGGCGCGGAGGCCCGCGCGACCGTCATGTCCCCCGCGGTCGACTTGTCCTTCTCCGCCTGAGCCTGCAATCCCCCGATGAGCGGCTCCTGCTCGCGCATCGGTTCCGCTTCCTCGTCCGCCAGGCCGGTCAGCGCATCGGCTGGAGCCGGGGCGGGCTCGGATTTTTTCTCGATCGCCTCGAGCGTTGGCGACGGAGCCGCCCCTTTTTCGAATTGCTTTCTCCTCGCCTTCGCCTCGGCCTGAGCCTTGGCGGGCTCGGCCTGGCTGACGGGGACGGGAACCGGCTTCCCCGCCGCCGCCTTTTCCGGAACCGTTTTCTTTGCAACCAGGTCGGAGCGGTCCTTCCGAGCGCCAGCGCGCCGTTCGGAACGACCCCCTCCCAGGAAAAAATAGCCGATCATAACCACGACCAGGAGAACGGCGGCGACGCCGAAGACCAGGCGCATGGGCAAGACCAACCTTGCCGGCTCCTCCTTTTCGCCCCGCCCCTCCGCGGGGACCTTGAGGGCCCCCTCGACGGGGACCTTGAGGGCGCAGCGGAGAAATTCGCCCGGGATCTTTACCCGGCTGTCCCGGATGTCGATGATATCGGCCAGCGACTCCAGGCATTCGGGGCAGCGGGAGAGATGCGCTTCGACCCCGGCTTTCGCTTCGCCCTTCAGCGCCCCGTCCACATAGGCCGCCAGGTTCTCGCCGGCGATATGGTCATTCATGGGTTTCCCCCTCCAGCGCGTCCGTGATCTCGGCCCGGCTGAACCGGGGCGAGCTTTCCATTTCAGCTCTGATCTTTTTCAAGGCCCGGGCGACGAACTTGTATGCCGCGGGCAGGCCAAGCAGCCGGCCCACCTCCCTGATCCTCATCCCCCGGAAATAGATCATCTGCACTGCCAAGCGTTCCCGGTCGTCCAGCTTGTCCATGGCCAGCCTCAGCCCGTGCTCCAGCCGCCGGCGCCATTCCTGTCGCTCGGCGGCGGCCAATTCCTTTTCCGGGTCCATGGTTTCGGCCAGCATCTTCATGTACTCGGGCTCGGCGTCGATGGATACGACGCGGATTTTTTTCAAGCTGAAATCTCGGCCATAGCGGCCGCGCAGGAAATCGAGGGCCAGGCGCCGCGAGACCACGGTCAGCCAGGTGGAGAGCTTGCTCCGGAAGGCGAAGCACCGCAGCCGCTCGTGACGGTTTTCCCGCAGCTTTTCCAGAATATGCAGGTAGACGGCCATCTTCTCATCGTAGTCATCGGTATACTTGACGATGGCGCCGTAGATGAAATTCGAATACTGAAGGATGAATTTCTGCCAGGCGGCGGTATCCCCGGCGCAAATGGCCTGCAGCATCCGGGAATCGCCGTTTCCAAACCGTTTCATTACCCCAATTATACCCAGTTGCCGGCAGCCTCTGTCAAGTTTGCGGTCCATCACCCTGCCTGGGCCACAAGAAAAAACAGGTGGGCAAGCAAGTATGGTCTCCATGGCGCACCCCCAGCCGCCGAAAGGATTAGACGGCAGGAGCCGGGGGATTGGCCGCGGCCCGCGGCGGCTCGGTTGACTTTCGCCCGGTTTTCTTTGATAATCAGGGCTGGCACGGATCCCCTCGGCGGGGATTTTTAGAGCCAGCGAGGAGACGCCATGGAATACGCCGAAGTCGGGATCATTGGTGGCAGTGGTTTCTACAGCCTGGAGGGCCTGGAAGGGGCCCACGCGCTCAGGCTGAGGACGCCGTTCGGGGCGCCGTCGGAAAAGATCATGCTCGGGAAGCTGCACGGCCGCTCGGTGGCTTTCCTCTCGCGGCACGGCCACGGCCACAGGCTGAACCCGTCCGAGGTGAACTACCGCGCCAACCTCTTCGCCATGAAGCTGCTGAAAGTGGAGCACCTCGTCTCCATCACTGCCGTCGGTTCGCTGAAGGAGGAATTGAAGCCGGGCGATCTGGTCATCCCCGACCAGTATGTCGACCAGACCTTCAAGCGGGAGAAGACCTTCTTCGAGGAGGGCGTGGTGGCCCACGTGCCTATGGCCGACCCGACCTGCCCGACGCTCGGCCGGCTCGCGTTCCGCCTGGCCGGGGACGCCGGGCTGACAGCCCATTTGGGCGGGACCTACTGCAACATGGAGGGGCCGCAGTTCTCCAGCCGCGCCGAATCGCTGGCCAATCGCCATTTGGGCCACGCGCTGATCGGCATGACCCAGGCCGTGGAGGCCAAGCTGGCCCGCGAGCTCGAGATGTGCTTCCTGCCCCTGGCCTTCGTCACCGACTACGACTGCTGGCACCAGAGCGAGGAGCCGGTCACCGTGGAGATGGTCGTCGCCAACCTGAACAAGGGCATCGCCCTGATCAAGAACCTGCTGCCGCTCCTCATCAAGGCGCTGCCGGAGAAGCGCGACGCCTGCTCGTGCGCCAGCGCCCTGGCCAATTCCATCATCACGGCGCCGGCCATGATCCCGGAAAAGACCTACAAGAAGCTGGAACTGATCATCGGCAAATACATCACGACCCGCATATGAGGAGAGCATGCCCAAAAAATTGATCCTGGTCATCAATCCCGGGAACACGTCCACAAAGGTCGCGGTCTACGACGGGTTGGTTCCAGTTTGCGTCGAGTCGATCAAGCACAGCGATGCGGAGTTGTCCCGCTTCGACGACATCAACGCCCAGAAGGATTTCCGCGAAGAATTGATCTACGATTTTCTGCACAGCAAGGCGATCGATCCCGGGGCCCTCCGCGCCATCGCCGCGCGCGGCGGGCTGCTCAAGCCGCTGGCCAGCGGCACTTACACCGTCGACCAGCGCATGATCGACGACCTGGTCGAGGCGAAGAAGGGCTCGCACGCCTCCAACCTGGCCGCCCAGATCGGGTTTTCCATGGCGGCCAACCTGGGGATCACCTGCTACATCGTG
>Ga0316624_10000528_pt1 | contig 13057 bp, 9 predicted proteins | sample OWC_Aug_N3_C1_D5_FD_207657 | JGI IMG/M metagenome (GOLD analysis project Ga0316624, IMG submission 207657) | Wetland soil microbial communities from Old Woman Creek delta, Ohio, United States - OWC_Aug_N3_C1_D5_A | ecosystem: Environmental > Terrestrial > Soil > Wetlands | place: USA: Ohio... | reverse complement strand
GGTGCCTCGCCGTCCTCGGTGCGTCGCCGTAATTAGGTGCCGGACCACTAAGGACCTGCAGAGCGTCTTTCGAGGCGCAATCGAGGATGGATGTAGCAGCACTTCCTGCCGCCCGACGTCAGATGTCTCGACGGACCAGGCACTGGTTCCGACCGGCGGGATTCCACGAATTGGATCCGGGAACGAACCAACATGAGGGGGTACACGGTGACGAGCACGCGGTCCGCAGTCAAAGCATTTCTGGCCATCGCAATCTGGGGCGCGTCGTTCGTCGCGACGAAAATCGCGCTCGAAGAGATCTCGCCGCTCGCCGTCGTCGTGGTTCGCTTCGTGGTCGGCCTCGGAACAATCGCAGTCGTGCTCGCCTGGCGGCACCAGCTTCGCCTGCCGCACCGACGGGATATCGGTTGGCTGGCGCTGCTCGGGTTGAACGGCATCGCTGTGCATCAACTGCTGCAGACCAACGGCCTGGTGACGACGACCGCGACCAATTCGGGCTGGATCATGGCCCTGATTCCCATCCTCACCGCGGTGCTCGCCCGGATGGTCGTCGGCGAACCATTCGGCCGGCTGAAGATGCTCGGCCTCGGCGTTGCCATGTTCGGCACGCTGGTGATTCTCGGCCGGGGCGTGCCATCCTTCGGCCTGTTCCGGGCCGCCACGGTCGGTGACCTGCTGATGCTCGCCAGCGCCGTGAACTGGGCGGTGTTCACCGTGCTGTCGAAACGCGGGTTGGGACGCTATCCGCCGGGGCTGCTCATCGCCTACATCATCGCGTTCGGCTGGCTGATGACCTTGCCGCTGGTGGGCGTCCAGGGCGGATTGCAGCAGGCGGCGCTCATGTCGGCGCGCGGATGGGCCGCCATGTTGTTCCTCGGCGTCTTCTGCTCGGGGCTCGCCTACGCGTTCTGGTACGACGCCCTCGCCGAAACCGACGCCTCCGCACTCGCGTCGTTCATCTACCTGGAGCCCGTCGTCACATCCATTCTGGCCGCGACGGTGATAGGCGAAGCGATCACGTGGTCGGTCCCGGTGGGCGGCGCGACGATCCTGCTCGGCGTGTGCCTCGTGAACCGGCGCAGCAGCGCGCGATCCCGGTGCCGTCCGGCCTCTGCGGCGTGCTCGCCCTGTTGTTCGCCCTGTTAATCGTGTGCACCTTGCGCGTTGCACCTTGTACCGCCGAGGAGAGAAGACTCGTGAACAGACATCAGTTTGCAACGGTCCTCTTCGCCGTCGGGCTCGCCGTGGCTACATCGTCTCACGCGATCGGCGCCCGCCAGCAGGCGGACAAGACCGGACAGGCGCCCGCGCGAGTCGCTGAAGCAACGGACATCGTCATCGGGAAGTCGCTCACGTTCCAGTCGACCGTCCTTGCGCAACCCGTGCGATTGGATATCGCCCTGCCGCCGGGCTACGACGCGGGCCAGGAGCACTACCCCGTCCTGTTCGCATTTCAGAACACCCTCGCGGGAGTCTTCGGCATTGTCGATGCCATGGGCCGCGCCGCTGCCGTGCCCCGCATGATTGTTGTCTCGGCCGGGGTACCGGGCGAGCTGTTCGCGCTGTATCCGAGAGAGGGAGTGGCCGGCTCCGGCGGCGGCCCGCAGGTGCTGGAATTCCTGCGCCGCGAGCTCGAGCCGTTCATCGACGCCACCTATCGCACGGTGCCGTATCGAATAGTGCTGAGTCATTCGGCCAGCGCCCTGTTCAGCCTCTGGGCGATGTTCTCGGCACCCGACGCCATCCAGGCGGTACTCGCGGCAGGGCCGATGTTCGCCGAATACGACTACGTCCGGGTCGCGAGCATGATAGAGCGCGCGCTTGCGTCGCGGGCGGCGCGCTCCCAGTTCCTCTTCTTCACCCAGGGGAATCAGCCCGACCTGACCCGCGATCTCGCAGCGTTCCGGGAAATGCTGCGGGCCCGACCGGCGGCCGGCCTGGTCTGGGAGTTCGATCCCGAGCCGATGTCGAACCACAACTCCCTCGGGATCCGGACCCTGCACGACGGCCTGTGGAAGTTGTACGCGGACTGGTCGGTGCTGCCGGAGACGATCGCGTCGGCAGGCGGTCCCGCGATTCGCGCGCACAGGAAAGCGCTGGCCGGGCGATTCGGCTACGACATCGGGCTGAGTCCGCTTGCGGACAACTACGTTCGGGCGAAGTGGACGGCCGAGGGGAACCACGACGCGGTCGTCGCGCTGGCTCGATTCGGCTGCGAGGAGTGGCCGAAGGATCACCGGCGGCGCCTGCAGCTCGCGTTCGCCTTCGAAGGGGCCAGTCGATGGAAGGACGCGGTGCCAGCGTGGGAAGCGGCCATCGCGGTGCTCAAAGCCAATGTCCCCGAGCAGGGGTGGCAGAATTTCCTGCCGTTGTACGAGCGTCGGCTGGCCGAGGCACGCCTGAAGACGGTAACACCGAAGGAACGAGAAGAACCGAGGGAAGTTTTCGACCCGCAAGGACGTCTCCTCACCGAGGGCCGGATCTTCGCGATCGCCACTGACGATCTCGACGGTGACGGCCGCCCCGACATCGCCGTCTCCGACTACCTGAACCCTGCAAGAATTCTCTTCAACGACGCCAGCCTTCAATTCACCAGGGTCGTGACGCTGAAGACGACGGCAGAAATGGTCGATTCGGGCCACGGGGTCGCCATCGCCGATTTCAACGGCGACAAGCGACTCGACCTCTTCCTGGTCTACAACGAAGGGCGTCCGTCACGACTGCTGTTCGGCGACGGCAAGGGCGGGTTCACGGACAGCGGCCGTGCGATCGGAGCGCCGGGACTCAATGGAACGTCGGTCCGGGTCGCCGATGTGGACGCAGATGGCGACGTAGACGCCTTCGTCACTTACTACCAGGAGAGGGCCCGGCTCTACCTGAACGACGGCAAGGGTTCGTTCACCGTGAGCGATCAGGCGTTGGACAACGCGGTCACCCTCGGCGACCTCGACGGCGACGGTGACGTCGATCTCCTCTCCCTTGCTCCCGGCGGAGCAGGTCCGGCCTCGATCTGGCTGAACACAAAGGGACGCTTCTCGCAGCAGGAACGGACGATCGATGTCGGCCAGGACGTCGCCGTTATCGGGCTCGTGGACGTAGACGGCGACGGCGATTTCGATCTCGTTGCCGTCGCAAGAAGTGCGAGCAGCACGCTGTGGGAGAACGCCGGGCGAGGTTCGTTCCGGAAATTGGCGCAGACGTTCGAACCTGGAACGCGCGTCGCCGCGGGCGATATCGATCTGGACGGAGATCAGGATCTGGTAATCGGAACCGGCGTGTATCTCAACGCCGGAGGCGGACGGTTCGACAAGGTCCAGACGCTGAACCTGGGGAATCTGCCAACTGTTCTGCTGCTCGTGGACATCGACAAGGATGGCGACCTCGACCTCGTCGCCGCCCGAGGGAGCCGCGAGACAGGCAAGACGCAGCTCCTGCTGTTCGCCAACACGCTGCGCCGGCGCTGAAGCCGGCCCTCGAACTCGATGTAGGAGAATTCGAGGGAGGCCGTAGGAGAACTCCTGCCCCTGCCGGCGTCCAATCTCCTGTAGAAGCGGAAAGGGAGAAAGAGCGACATGGCCAACTCGCACCTTGATTTGCCGCAAGGCACCCTCGACCTCCTCATACTCAAGACGCTCGCCCTCGAGCCCCAGCACGGCTGGGCGCTGTCGAACCGGATCCGGCAGGTGTCCTCTGAAGCCCTCAGCATCCAGCAGGGCACCATCTACCCGGCCCTCCACCGACTGGAACGCCGCGGCTGGATCCGCAGCCGCTGGGGCACGACCGACAACAACCGCCGCGCGAAGTACTACGGGCTGACCCGCGCAGGGCAGAAGCAACTCCAACAGGAGACGACGAACTGGCAGCAGCTTGCCGCGGCCGTCGCACAGGTACTCGAAAGCGTGTAGGGCGGGGCTTCAGCCCCGCCGTGTACGCCGGGCCTTCAGGCCCGGCGACGTTCGTGAAGGAGCAAGAGATGAAAGCATGGAAGCTCACCGTGGCGATCGCAGCGCTGTGCCTCGTTGCGGGTTCTGCGGGCGCGCAGGAGATCTTCGACGCGGTGAAGAGCAACGACCTGGCCAGGGCGAAAGCGATCGTCGAGAAAGACGGCTCGCTCGTTCGCGTGAAAGACAGGTCTGGGAACACGCCCCTTCACGTCGCGGCCATCGCCGGCTCCGTCCCGATGGTCGAGTGGCTTCTTTCCAAAAGTGCGGACATCGATGCCGGAAATACCGAATCCCTGACGCCACTCGACGAGGCCATCCGGAACGCGAAGGACGACGTGGCGAGAGTGTTCATCGAAAAGGGCGCCAGGATCGGCCAGGCGCTTCATCTGGCGGCAAGGCGAAACCGGACAGCCGTGGTGGATCTCCTCATCGCCAAAGGGGCCGATATCGAGGCGCGTAACCCAAACGGGTACACACCACTGTCGAACATCACGCGGACCGCAGGTCCCTTCGAGGCGCTCGCGCTGCTCGTGCAGAAGGGCGCGAACATCAACGTCCGCGATTCGCTCGGGCACACGCCGCTCGACAACGCCGTCGTCTATGCGGGTGAGGACAACCGCACGGTCGATCTGCTCATCGATCGGTCCGCCGAGATCAACACCACGCCGGAATCCATGAGGGAAATGCTGTCCGCCGCTGCGCTGAGAGGGCACGTCCGGTTGTTCGAGTACTACCTGGCACGGAGCGGCGAAGCGCTGTTCGCGGACGAGTCCGATCGTCGCGCCTTCATGCGGAACGCCATCATGGGTGGCTCGCTCGAGATCGTGAGAAAGCTCCAGTCAAGGGGCATCCCGCTGGATCTGACGGCCAACCGGAGTGGCGCGACCCCCTTGCATAGCCTCGCCTCCAACCCCGCCGCCCTGGGGATGATCGAACTGCTGGTCCGGAACGGCGCAGACGTCAACGCACGGACGAACAACGGCCGCTCGGCCTACAACATCGCGGACGCCAGCGGCAACAAGGATGCCGTGTCATTGTTGCGCAGGCTCGGAGCGAGCACGGAGCCGCAGAAGTTCCCACCGATCACGGGGACTTACCTGGGACAGGCACCCCCCGAGAACGACACGGCGTTCTTCGCGCCTGGGATCATTTACCTGGATCACGGGACGATCTCCATCTCGCCCGACGGGCAGGAGATGTACTGGCCGACGGGTACGGCGATCATGATGACAAGACTCCAGGACGGCCGTTGGATCCAGCCGGCGTTTGCGCCGTTCAGCGGGCCGAGCAACGTTCCCTTCCATGACGACGTGCCGTTCGTGACTCCGGACAACAGGCGCCTTTTCTTCACCTCGAAAAGACCCGTCGGTTCGGAGACCTCCCAGAAGGAAAACATCTGGTTCGTGGAGCGGACGGCGACCGGGTGGTCACAGCCGAAGCCGGTCGGCGAGGCGGTGAATGCGATGACCCTGCACTGGCAGGTGTCGGTCTCGACGTCCGGAACGTTGTGCTTCGCCGGACAGAACGACAAGGACACGCTCGGCGGCGGCGACATCTACTGTTCGCGGCTCGTCGATGGCCAGTACACGAAGCCCGTCAACATGGGGCCGGCGATCAACTCCAAGGACTATGAGACGCAGCCCTTCATCGCACCCGACGAGTCCTTCATCCTCTTCTACCGGGTGTTCAACCAGATCCCGTCGCCCTACGCGAGTTTCAGGGGAAGCAGTGGCCAGTGGCTGCCGGCGGTCAAATTCGACCTCCCTCGGGCAGGCGCCGGCCTGATGGTTTCGCCGGACGGAAAATACCTGTTCTTCGACAATCGATGGAGGTCGGCGAAATTCCTCGACGATCTGAGGCGCCAGGCCGAAGCGGCCGCGAAGGGCCAGGAGTACGGCCATGTTCAGTGATCTCTTCTATCGCCTGCGCGCGATCTTTCGCCGCGACCGGATGGAAGCCGACCTCGACGAGGAGATCCGGCTGCACGTGGAACGTGAGGCTGAAGAGTACGCACGGCACGGTGTTGCGCCCGACGAGGCACGCCGGCGCGCGCGGCTCGCGCTCGGCGGCCAGGAACAGATCAAGGAAGCGTGTCGGGATGCGCGCGGCGTGGCACTCATCGACACACTCGCGCAAGATGTCCGGTACGCGGCGCGCGTGCTCGTGAAGTCGCGCGGATATTCGGTCGCCGCCATCCTCACCCTCACACTCGGCATCGGCGCCACCGCGGCCATCTTCACCGTGATCAACAGCGTTCTGCTGCGGCCCCTCCCTGTCCGTGAGCCCGGCCGTCTCGTCGCCGTTCGCGCGGACGACCGGGCTCCATTCGTGCCTGCGCAGATCTGGGAACAGATCCGGGACAGGCCGCAGCTATTCGAGAGCGTATGCGGCTGGATGCCGACGCGGTTCAACCTCGCCGACCGGGGGCGGGCCGACTACGTCGAGGGACTGTGGGCAAGTGGCAGGTTCTTCGAGACGCTGGGCGTTCCGGCGGTGCTCGGCCGTACCCTGACAAGTGCGGACGATCGGCCGGGTGGAGGACTGGACGGTCCGGTCGCCGTGATCAGCTACGGATACTGGCAGCGCCGGTATGGCGGCGCAGTCGATGCTATCGGCCGCTCCCTCACGCTCAACCGTGTCTCCCACACGATTGTCGGCGTCACCCCGCCAGATTTCTTCGGCCCGGCGGTCGGCCGTTCCTTCGACGTGGCGGTTCCGCCCGGCGTCGCGACAGGCCCCCCTTGGATGTATGTCCTGGCGCGACTACGGCTGGACCAGACAGTCGAATCCGCCAGCGCCGGCCTGCGCACCGTGCAGCGGCAGATCCGCGCAGCCACCCTGCAGGCGGGCATCGAAGAGGGGTACAGCGCGAGCGCCTACCTGCGCCAGCCGATAACGGTTGCACCGGCAGCCAAGGGAGATTCGCCGCTGCGCGAACGCTTCCAGCGGCCTCTTGTCGCGATGCTGATGCTCGCCGGCCTGGTGCTGCTCATCGCCTGTGCGAACGTGGCCAACCTGGTTCTTGCACGCGCCACGGCGCGTCGCCACGAGATGAGCGTGCGCCGAGCGCTCGGCGCCTCACGCCTGCGGCTCGCACGCCAGGTCCTGGTCGAGAGCCTGTTGCTCTCGGCCGTCGGGGGCGCGCTCGGTCTCCTGTTCGCGGGCAATTTCAGCCGCGTGCTCGTTCGCCAGGTCTCGACCGAGATGGTTCCGGCCTTCCTCGACCTGTCGCTCGACTGGCGCGTGCTGGCATTCACAGTCGCGACCACCCTCGGTACTGCCCTACTGTTCGGCCTGGTACCCGCATTCCGAGCCGCTCGTGTGCCGCCGTACGACGCGCTGAAGGTGGGCAGCCGCAACCTGGCGGGCGAGCGGCGATGGGGTTTGAACCAACTGCTCATCGCAGGCCAGATTGGCCTTTCGGTCGTTCTCGTCGCGGCAGCCGGCCTCTTCGTCCGCACGTTCGCCACGATGGCGACCATGAACCTCGGCTTCGACCGCGACCGGACCATGATCGTGAGCCTCAACACCGGGGATGCGCGCGTGGCTCCAGCGGCCCGACCGCTCCTGTACGAGCGCGTGCGGCGGGCCGTGGCGTCGGTTCCAGGTGTTGCCGACGCCGTCGCGCTCCGCACGACTCCTGTGAGCAACGATCACTGGGTCGCCAACGTCCAGGTCGTCGGCCACGCGCCGCCGGCCCTGGCTCCCACGCAGGGGCCCTTTCTGAATGCGGTCAGCCCCGGCTATTTCGCGACGTTCGGAGCGCCAATCCTCGTCGGGCGCGGCTTCGACGACGGCGATCGTCCGAACGCGCCGCTCGTGGCGGTTGTCAACGAAACTTTCGCACGACACTTCGTTGGCGGCCGCAACCCGGTGGGCGAGACGCTCCGCTTCGGCGAACGGCAGTCGTACAGCCCGGCGTTCCAGATCGTCGGCCTCGCCACGGACTCGGGCTCGGCAACCTACTTCGGACTGCGGGAAGGCATTCCACCGACGGTGTATTTCTGCATCGCGCAGATGAGCCCCGACGTCACGAATTTCACGCCGCCGGCCGCGTTCCGCATCGGCGTGCGCGTTGCCCGCGGCTCTGCGGCAAGAGTCACGCACGACGTCGCCGCCGCGATCGGCAATGTCGAGCCGGACCTGCGTGTGACGCTCCGGACGATGGCGAGCTACATCGACAACACGCTCACGGTCGAACGGCTCACGGCGCTACTGTCCGGCCTGTTCGGGTCGCTGGCGCTGCTGCTCGCGGGCGTCGGCATCTTCGGCGTCACCGCGTACGTGGTGACGCGGCGTCGCGCGGAGATTGGCATCCGCATCGCGCTCGGCGCCTCGTCGTCCGGCGTCGTACGCACGGTACTGCAGCGCGTCGTGGTGCTGATCGCAGCGGGAATCGCGATCGGCGGCGCGGTCAGTTTCTGGATGTCGCGCCTGGTCGCGGCGATGCTCTTTGGATTGCAGCCGCGCGACCCGGCGACGTTCGTCTCGGCGGCGGTCGTGCTCAGCGCCGTCGCGCTGCTGGCCGGCTGGCTGCCCGCGCGACGGGCGGCACGCATCGACCCGGCAACCGTGCTTCGCAATGAGTAGCGAGCAGTCAGTAGAGTAGCGCGTGGTGAGTAGAAGCCGGTTCAGAACCGGAACGAGTGGCCGCTGGCCGCGCAACGAGGCAAGGATGAAACGGAATCGGCGTGTTCTGATTGCAGCAATCGCGGCGGCGGGCATCCTGTGCAGCGGCCTTCCTTCTTCCGCACAAGCCGAGCGGGCTGCGAACAGCGCGCGGCCCACGCGCATCGTGGTGCCCGTCGTGAACGCCGCCCATGTGGTGACCGACGGGACGTTTTCGGCCGGCGAATGGGATGGGGCTTTCCGGCAGCCGCTCGGAGACAACTTCGAGGTCTACCTGCTGGCCGACTCCGCGTACCTGTACGTCGGCTTCAAGTACCTCAAGGACGTGGAGGCTGCCGCCCTCAGCGAAGTGTACGTGGCGACGAGCGACAAGCAGTTCGTGAACCTGCACTCTTCGGGCTCTCTTGGTGAAGGCATGAACGATTTTCCACCGCAGGGCGGGCACCCGAATTTCTCGGTTGGCAACGCCACCGGGTGGGAATCGAATGCCACACCGCGTGAAGCACGCCTCCAAGGCAAGGAATTCAAGATCAGCCGCGCCAGGTTGCCTGGCACGACCGTCAGGCTGGCCGGAAGCATGGGGGTCGTGAACAGGACGATGAGGGAAAGCGTCAGCTTCCCAAAAGACCTTGGCTTCAGCAGCCCCGACGGGTGGGTGGAGCTGATCCTGCCCCCATCAAAGTAAGCGGCAGTCCGTACTTCTCGTGCAGGAACGAGTGCCACCCCGATTCGAACTCCGCGGTGGTGACGCCAAACGCCGTTCCCAGGTCGCCGTTCCTCTGGATCAACCGGACGAGACCGTCCAGGCCCCACCTCTGAACGATGTACTCGCCGAGCACGTAGCCCACCTGGTAGACCCGGCCGCTTGTGTTGTACGCGGCGTCGAGATCGGCCGGCGAGGGGTAGTTCCCGGCTCGCATGTAGTCGAGCGTTGTCGGATCGACGAATTCGCCGTTCTCGTACAGCGCCACGGTTTCCCACAACCATCGCGGGTTGTTCCCGATGCTCGAGTTGACGGCGATCGAGACGACGTGCGCGAATTCGTGGACCGCGGTCCCGGGAGCCCGGGCCTCGGCACCCACGGACGCGAGGATCGAAACGGTGTGCGGCCCTGGCACCCACCCTGTGGCTCCCTGCCACACGGTCCCCGCTGTTGACTGCATGTGTGCGTAGAACGACGTCGAGTTCTGCCACACCCAGACGGACGTCACGGGCAAGCCGGAAACGCGAAGGTCGGACGTGATCCGTGGGTACTGGGCCTCGAGGGTCTCGCCGATGCCGGCGAGAAGCGCCGCGCCTGCCCGGTCGCCCAGGATCTGGAAGTGCGCGGTCGTCACCTTGACGGTCGGCTGCTCGTTGGGGGTCGACGGCGCGCCCGGCGTGCGCCCGTCACACGACATCAGCGGTACCAGAAGAGCGCTGAGAGCGACTGGGGCGAGGAGTCCCGACGGAACGAACGTCTTCATGACAACCCTCTTTGCCCCAACCTTGCACTCTGTATCAGCGGTCATTGCGCGTCGTAGGCGCGGAGGGTCGTTGCGGGCTGGCACGCACATCGAGGCCCCGCCCCGCTTGGCGTCTCTCTGGCAACCGCTTCATCAACCCCGACGGGATCAAGGGCCTCGACGTCGTTGTCCTTGTCTCGCACGGCCATGACAGCGGAGCCTCCTTCAGTCGAGGCCGCCGACTACTCGCTCCGCAACGTGACTGCCGGATCGACGCGGGCGGCGCGACGGGCCGGTATGTAGGCGGCGGCCAGCGCGACGGCCATCAGCAGGCCGACCGCGCCGGCGGTCGTGAGAGGGTCGGTGGGAGACAGTTCGTAGAGGGCCGAACGCAGGTACCGGCTCGCGCCAAGATACAGCGCGCCTCCGGCAAGCACGCCAACGCCCGCCAGCCAGGCGACTTCGCGCATGACAAGACGCGTCGCCCGGCCTCTGGGGCACCCGAGTGCGAGGCGCACGCCAATCTCGTGAGTCCGCCGGGTCGCGAGGTAACCCGTCAGGCCAAGCACACCGATGGCGGACAACGCGGCAGCCAGCGCGCCAAACGCCGACGACAGCGCCGCGAGCAACCGCTCACGGGCGAGGCCGGCGGCCACCACGTTCCGGAGCGTCGAGTACCGGCCTACCGGCACGGTCGCATCGACCTGCCGCACGAGGCTCTGGATGTCCCGGAGGGCAGGCATCGCGTGACGGGTGCGGAACAGGATGGTGACAGGCCCTGGTTGATTCGCCTGCAACTGTGGCCGGTAGATTGTAGGCGCCGGCGGCGTGCGCAACGAGCGCGACCGGGCATCGCGGACCACACCGACGACCTCGATGTCGAACACCGCGTCGCGGTTCGCCCACTTGACTGCCGTGTCCGTCGCATCGGCCCGGGAGAAAGTGACTCGCCGGCCAACGGCCGGACGACCGCCGAAGAGCTGCCGCGCCAGGCCCTCGCTGAGCACGGCCACCTTCGGGCTTCCGGCACGATCGGATGTCGCGAACCCCCGCCCGGCCGCGAGACGAAGCCCTACAGTTTCGAAGTACTCCGAGCCCGCCTCGATCACGTCTACGCTCACCGGCGCGCCGCGATCCATTCCCGGATCGTCGGCGATGAGCCAGTAGCCTTGAGATGGGCCGGACAGCGGCAGGTGGCTGCTGGCGGTTGCCGACACGACGCCGGGAAGGGCGCGTGTACGAGCGATGAGGTCTTCGACGAGGGCCCGGGCTCGAACGGCGTCGTAGCCCTTTCCGCCGGGTGTCACGGTGAACGTGGCGACACCGTCGATGTCGAAGCCTGGATTGATCAGCATCAGGCCGATGAGGGAGCGCGCCAGCAGAGCCGCGCCGCACACGAGCGCGGCCGACAGCGTCACCTGGGCGAGGACCACGGCGCGACGAAGCACCATCCCGCGCGCGCGCCCGCCTTGGCGCGAGGAGCCGCTCAACGATGGCAGGCCGGCCCTCCGCGTGATCTGGAGTGCGGAGACCGCCCAGATCAGCACCCCGGTGGCCGCGGACACGAGCGCGGTGAAGACGGCGACGCGCCAGTCGGGCACGGCGGACACGCCCGGCGGCATCTCGCTCAGGCCGAGCACCGCCGGAACGAGCGCCGTCAGCCATGACGACAGCAGAAAGCCGACGCCGCCAGCCAGCAGCGCGAGCGCTAGAGCCTCGGCCAGGCGCGCGCGCAGCAGGCGCCAGCGCGTGGCGCCAAGGGCAAAGCGGATCGCCGTCTCCCGGGCCTGCGTCGACCCTCGCGCCACCTGGAGGTTGGCCACGTTCCCCGCCGCGACGACGAGCACCAGGGCGACCATCGCCATCAGCAGCGACAGCACGGCATCGAGCGTGCGCGCGGCGCCCTCCTGCTGGCTGCCCGCGAAACCGGCCGGCAGGAGCGTCAGGTGGAAGGAGGCCAACAGTTGTCGCTCCCTGGCGTTCAGCGGCCGGGTCCATGCGGCGATCGCTTCGGTCTGCATCTGGTGGTACACCGCGTCCGCCGCTTTCTCGGCGTCCCGCCGCGACTGGCCAGGCGCGAGACGCACCATTACGCTGAGCCGGTTGAGCGCGGGCGAATCCCACCGCAGGTTCATCCGCGCTTTCCGTTCCCAGTCGCGCGTCCGGGCATCGAGAAAGTCTTCGGCCCTCTGCAGAGGAACGAAGAAGTCGACGCGCTGCCCGACAACCGTTCCCGTGAAGCCGGCGGGCGCCACGCCAATCACCGTGAGCGCGGTGTCGTTGAGACGGATGACGCGGTTGAGCACGGAACGGTCGCCGCCGAACTGACGCTGCCAGAACCCGTGCGAGAGCACGGCGACGGCCAGGTCGCCCGTGACGCGTTCGCCGCCGGAAGCCGGGAACCGGCCGAGCGCTGGACGAATACCGAGCATCCTGAAGTAGTTGTCGGTGACCAGCAGGCCGTGGACCTCCAGCGCCCCGTCACCCACCACCAGGTTCGCATCGGCGCCAAAGAAGGCCAGCATCTCGCTGAAGACGGGAATGCGTTTCCCGAAGTCAGCAAACGTCGGGTAGGCCAGACCGTAGACTTTGACCTGTTCGCCACCAGCGCTGCGCGCGGTGTTGCTCGAGGTGGCCGTGGCGGGACCAACCAACCTGAACAGCGGTGGCGCGCTGACCGCGACCAGTTCGGCGGGCTTCTCGACGGGCAACGGCCGAAAGACGACCTGATCGACCAGCGTGAAGATCGCCGCGTTCGCGCCGACGGCGAGGCCCAGCGTGACGACGACCGATAAGGCGAACCCCGGCGCACGACCCAGCGAACGGAGCGCCTCGCGTACGGCAGTCAACGGCCATTCCCTCCACGGCCCGGCGTCTCCCGGCCCTCGACATTCCTGGACTTTTTGACACCCTTCGCGGCCCTCGGTCCCGGCTGCGTTCCTCGATCTTTCCTATTGATCCCTTCGCGCAACTCGCGTTGTCACCGGAGTCGGACCCGCGGCGAAATGCGTTAGGATCGCGCCGGTCCGCCCGTCGGCG
>Ga0316624_10000527_pt1 | contig 13074 bp, 10 predicted proteins | sample OWC_Aug_N3_C1_D5_FD_207657 | JGI IMG/M metagenome (GOLD analysis project Ga0316624, IMG submission 207657) | Wetland soil microbial communities from Old Woman Creek delta, Ohio, United States - OWC_Aug_N3_C1_D5_A | ecosystem: Environmental > Terrestrial > Soil > Wetlands | place: USA: Ohio... | reverse complement strand
TCATCGCCTCGGCGACCAGAGCGACGCGGGTCATGTTGCCGAAGGCCGCAACGAAATCCTTGCACGCGTATTCCTGGTGCAGCTTGCCGTTGACGACTTTCCAGCCCGTCAATTTGGGAAGGAGGTCTTGTATTTCGCCGTCGGACAATTTTTTTGCTGGCACGGGCGCTCCTTCGCAACATGAGTAGCGGACGGCCTCATTATGAGCCGCCCGCCATGCATCGGCAAGATAGAGACAGCTCGGACGTGTGATGCGCTTCGGGCAGTTGGATCGCGTGTGTTGGGCGTTGAATGCATCTGCAATTTCCATTATCGTAGAGGTTTCTTTTCTGGGGAAAATGCGCAGTGTGCGCCGCGCGCTGAGAATCGACGGGGGATATCGTGAAGAAAAAGATTCGAGTGATCCAGTACGGCATCGGACCGATCGGGGCGTCCATCGCCCGGCTGATGCGGGAGAAGCAAGCCATTGAGATTATCGGCGCCATAGACACGGACCCGGCAAAAGTGGGCCGCGACCTCGGCGAAGTTGCCGGCGCGACGGATGCGCCTTGGGGCGTCAAAGTTTCGGCTGACGCAAAAGAAGTGCTGGAGCAAGCCGCGGACGTGGTGATTCACTCGACGTCGTCTTCCCTGCCGAAAGTGATGGACCAGTTGCTGGCATGCCTGGAAGCGGAGTCGTGCATCGTTTCGACGTGTGAGGAGCTCTCGTATCCGCTGCGCACGTATCCGGAATTGGCGGCAAGCCTGGACAAAGCGGCCAAAGATTGGGGAGTCGCGCTGGTGGGAACGGGCGTGAACCCGGGCTTCGTGATGGACAAGCTGGTCATCACGCTGGCGGCAGTTTCGCAGCGCATCGAACACGCGAAAGCGGTGCGCATCGTGGATGGCGGTAAGCGCCGGCTGCCCCTGCAGAAAAAAATCGGGGCGGGCATGAGCGTCGAGGAATTTCGCGCGCAGGTAAAAGCCGGAGTAATCAAACACGTTGGGTTGCCGGAGTCAGTGGCGATGATTGCGGACAGCTTGAACCTGCCGGTGGACGAAATTACGGAAACGATTGAACCGAAGGTTGCCACCGAGCGCGTGCAGACGGAATACTTGACGGTTGAAGCAGGCCAAGCGGCGGGCGTGCACCAAATTGCGCGCGGCACGGCCAGCGGGAAAGAACTGGTGTACCTCGAATTGCAAATGTACGTCGGAGCGAAAGAGCCCGCCGACACCATCGCGTTGAAGGGCCACCCGAACATTAGTTTGGTGATTCCCGGCGGCACGCATGGCGATATTGCGACGGCGTCAGTAGTCGTGAACTCAATTCCGGTGATTCTCGATGCTCCGGCGGGACTGCGCACCGCCCGCGACCTGCCCATCGGCTTTTTCTCGCCAAACGCCAAGCCGTAACAGAAAGAGAAGCTGCGACCTCGCACTGTTGTCTTGACTGATCAGGGGAAGCGCTGCCGGATTTTTACGGTGCGATCCAATTCATCGGAGACTTCCAGGATTTTCAGCTGGAGATCCTTGTCGAGAGACGCGGTGGCGAGAAATTCGCGGACTTGGGCCTGGGCGGCGGGCGAGCGCTGACCGTCGATGAAGGAGTTGAGCCAGCCGAGTAGGAAAAAAATCTTGCGATCGCGCTTGATCTGGGGGAGAGCTTCGAGAGCGGGCTTCAAGTATGGCAACGTGAGATCCGACTGGTTCCAGTAATTGAAGCCGCCGAGGCTTTGCGCGATCCAGTCTTCAGGACGAGACGGGTCGTGGAGATAGTCGTTGAAATACTTTTGTTTGGAGGCGGCGTCCGGGCGGGCAGCCTTAGCCATGTACGCGTACTTCTGGCCGTCGCCACTTTGGTCACGCTTTTCTTCGGCGGCTAGGACGGAATCCGCGTCGGGATCGTTCAGAGCGATTAACGCAGTGACCATGGTCCAACGGTCAAGTGGACGGAGGTCGACTCCGGGGATGGCGAGTTTGCCGCCCAGAAGATCTTTGAGTTGCGCGCGTCCCTGCGGGCTTTCCGCGATGGCGCGGAGGCCGCGAAACCAGATGATGCGGAAATCCTGCTCGGTGGAATGAAGCATACGGTCCGAGGCGAGAGCTTCGGCGTTGGGGACGATTTGCGCGCGGGCCGCGTCGCTGACGTAACGGTGAAGGCCCGTAGTGACGTGTCCGATCAAACTTTGCGCGAGCGATTCGTCGGCCTCGGCGGGAAGAAGACGGAGCGCGAGTTCCAGAAATTCGCGCGGAGCGAAATCAGCCTCTCGGACGGAATCCCACAGTGAGCCCCAAAGCAGAGTGCGTTCGAAAGCATCGGAGACTCCTCCGAGCCGCTTGATAACCGCTTTGCGGCTGCGCTCATCGAGAAGAAATCGGCCGTAGGCGAAGTCCTGATCGTTGAGAAATACGTACTGCGGACAGGGCTTGGCGTGAGCCTCCTGCAAGTCGGATTTTTCTGTGTTGAGTTGCACGCGGAGACGAGTCGGAGCGCCTTCGGGATAGGCGAGCTCGATTTGCATCGCGATGGGCCATACGCCGCCCTCGCCGAGAACGTCGTGTTGCATCACAGAAAAATGATCGATGCGGTCTTGCGCGTTGCAGGACCACGCGACGTCAACCTGGGGCATGCCGCGATGGCGAATCCACATGGCGGCCCATTCTTGCAGCGACTTTCCGGATACTTTTTCGAAGGCATGGACGAGATCGCTCCACTCCGCATTGGCGTAGGCGTGCTCCTTCAGATAGAGCCGCAGGCCATCGCGAAAATTCTCCTCGCCGAGGACAAACGCGAGCTGCTTGATGACGCCGGGCGCCTTCGAATAGACGATGGCTCCGTAAGCAGACTTCGCGTCCTTGAGATTGGCGATGTTCTGGTAGATCGGCGTTGTGCCTTTTGTGGAATCGATGGAGTAGGCCGCGGGTTTGATGGATTGATAGAAACGCTTCCAGATATTTTCCTTCGGCTTGAGGGCGGCGAGCGCGTGATACGCCATGTATTGCGCGAAGCCTTCTTTGAGCCAGAGATCGTCGAACCAGCGCATGGTGGTGAGATCGCCGAACCATTGATGCGTGAGCTCGTGCAGAAGGAGGATGTCGCGATTGAGATGGTCGCTGTGCGTGGGCGCGGTGCGAAACAGAACGGATTCCTCGCGGAGAAAAGTGGCGCCGGCGTGCTCCATGCCGCCGTACGCGAAACCGGGGATCAGGACCAGGTCGTATTTGGGAAACGGAAACGGCTGCGCGAAGAAGTTGGAAAGATAGTCGATGCCCTGTGCCGTGGTTTGCTGGACTTCGGGAGCTTCTTCTTCAGCCTTTTTGAATTTTGACTGGCGCACGTAGAGGCCGGGAAGCCCGGCGGTCTCGTGAACTTTGCGGAAGGGGCCGGCGGCGAAGGCGAAGAGATAAGTGCTGATCGGGCGCGTCTCGGAAAACATTGTGAGGCGTTGGCCGTCGCCGACAGGAGAGTGGGATTCGATGGGCGTGTTGGAGATGACGGTCCAGTTGTCCGGAGCGGTGAGTTCGAGATGGAATCGGCCCTTCAAATCGGGTTGATCGAAACAAGGGAACGCCATTTCGGCGTCCATGGGAACGAAAAGCGTGTAGAGATACTCGGTGTTGTCGTCTTTGTCTTCGAAACGCGTGATGGCTTTTCCGGCGGTGGCCACGGGAGCGGTGAAATCCAGGCTGACAGTGTTGTCGCCTGCGTGGATGGCGCTTGCGGGGAGCTCGATATGGCCGTTTTCCATTTTTGCGGGGACCGCGACGCCGTTGACGGTGAGATTTGCTACGATGCCTTCGCGAAAATCCAGAAGAACAGGCGCGGAGGAACTGGAGCGGAACTGAAGCTCCTCGTGGCCGGATGCGGAAGGCGCACGGGGAGTGAGCGTGAGGCGAAGGTGATAGCTAAGGCCGGAAAGCTGCGCGGCACGCTGGCGCGCGAGTTCGCGCGGGATGCCGTCGGGCGGCGTCGCAGCCAGCAAATTGTTGGTGGTTAATAGTGCGAGTAGAGCCAGAAGGTTTCGCATGGAAGGAAGAAATTTACACGATGAGCAGCCGCGCGGAAAGGGCTGATTGGTGCCGCGCTCGGCGGACCGGAGTATGATGCTACGCTGGCGCGGTTGCGCGAGACGGCTCGGCTGATGGAGCGACGTGGCGACGGGCGGTTTTTCATTCCTTCAGGGGCAATCATGAAAAGATTCTATTTTGTTTTGCTTCTTGCGACGGCGGCATGTTTGTTTGGTTCGCAAGCTGTGGCTCGGGGTGAGGGCGCCGGTTCTTCCGCTGCTCAAGCAGCGAAAAATCCAGAAGTGGCGCGGTGGGAGCGCGAGGCGGCTAGTGTAACGATCACGCGGGACGACTGGGGTATCGCCCATGTTCACGGGAAGACTGACGCGGATGCCGTCTTCGGCATGATTTTCGCGCAGGCGGAGGACGACTTCAACCGCGTTGAGACCAACTATATCAACGCGATGGGACGCCTGGCGGAGGCGGAAGGCGAGGGCAAGATTTACCAGGACTTGCGGATGAAACTTTTCATCGACCCCGCGGAACTAATGAAGGAATATACGGCCAGCCCGGAGTGGCTGAAGAAATTGATGAACGCGTTCGCGGATGGATTGAACTACTACTTGTTCAAACATCCGGACGTAAAGCCGCGGGTCATCCAGCGATTCGAACCGTGGATGGCGCTGAGTTTTACCGAGGGAAGCATCGGGGGCGACATCGAGCGCGTGAACCTCGCGCAACTCGAAGCGTTCTACGGCAAAATTGCCGTGAGCGCGGTACCTCCCGCGGATGACGATGAGATCGAGGAACCCAGCGGTTCGAACGGCATGGCGATTGCTCTCTCGAACACAGCGAACCGTCACGCGCTTTTGCTCATCAATCCGCACACGTCATTTTTCTTCCGGTCCGAGCTGCAGATGGCGAGTGACGAAGGATTGGATGCCTATGGCGCAGTGACGTGGGGGCAATTTTTTGTGTACCAAGGATTTAACGAAAGAGCGGGATGGATGCATACGTCAAGCGGAGTGAATGCGATTACTTGGTATCTCGAATCCGTAGAGAAGAAGGGCGCCAAGTTTTTTTACAAGTACGGGAAAGAGGAGCGGCCAGTCGAGGCCCAGGGGATCACGGTGCCGTATAAGACGGCGGCCGGCATGGCGGAAAAGAAATTCACCGTCTACCGCACGGCGCACGGTCCGGTCATCGCCGAGATGGACGGAAAATGGGTGAGCATCCGCTTGATGGAGGAGCACGTCAAGGCGCTGACGCAGTCCTACACGCGGACGAAGGCGAAAGATTACAAGTCTTTCCGGCAGACGATGGAGCTGCACACGAATTCATCGAACAACACAATTTTCGCCGACGCCGACGGGGACATCGCCTACTTTCACGGGAATTTTATTCCGAAGCGCGATGCGAGTTTTGATTGGACGAAGCCGGTCGATGGGAGCAATCCGGCGACGGAGTGGCACGGGCTGCTTTCGATTGATGAGACGCCGCACCTGCTGAATCCGGAGAGCGGGTGGCTTTACAACTCGAACAATTGGCCGTGGTCCGCGGCCGGGGCGAGCAGCCCGAAAAAGGAAGATTTTCCTGTTTACGTGGAGACGGGCGGGGAAACGGCGCGCGGATTGCATGCGATCCGCGTGTTGCAGGGTAAAAAAGATTTCACCGTGAGCTCCCTAATTTCCGCGGCGTACGACAGTTATTTGACGTGGTTTGAGAAGCCGATCCCGTGTCTGGTGAAGGCTTGGGACGGTGCGGCTGCCGACAATCCGTTGAAGACAAAATTGGCTGGCCAAATCGCCTTGCTCAAAAGCTGGGACCTGCGATGGGGCGTGGATTCAGTACCGACGTCCCTGGCTGTGTTCTGGGGAGAAGATCTTCAAAAGCGCGTGGGCGCCGAGGCGAAAAAATCGGGCATCTACATGAGTGATTACATTTGCACCAAAGCGCCGCCGGAGCTGCTGCTGCAAGCGTTGTCGGACGCGTCCGACAGACTCGCCGCGGATTTCGGAACTTGGAAGACGCCCTGGGGCGACATCAATCGATTCCAGCGGCTCACAGGAGACATCGTGCAGCCCTTCAGCGACGCGGGGCCAAGCATTCCGGTGGGTTTCACTTCGTCGGTGTGGGGCTCGCTGGCGTCGTTTGGAGCGCGGCCGTATCCAGGAACGAAGAAATGGTATGGCACGAGCGGGAACAGCTTTGTTGCGGTGGTCGAATTCGGCGATAGAGTCCGCGCCAGAGCCGTGACGGCTGGCGGTGAGAGCGGGCACCCGTCGTCGCCGCATTTCAATGACGAAGCTCAGCGCTACAGCACAGGAGACTTACGCGAAGTTTATTTTTATCCCGCGCAACTGAAGGGACACACCGAGAGGGAATACCACCCCGGAAATTAAACATTCAGCGATGCGGCGACGTGTCGATTGAGCATACCTCTCGATTCCCGCCTAGCATCGGATGGTTATTCGCTTTCGCCCGGCGCGGCCGGCGGCTTCAATCTTTTCAATGTAGGCAGTGGCGAGCGGGACGCTGCAAGCCGTGTCGCCCACGTCCACGGATACTGAGCCGATTTGTTTGGCTGTTGCCTTAGCTTGCTTCAAGAGAGTCTTCACGTATGCGCCGACGGCAATCACAAAACCGTTCATGGTATAGCGAACGCGGTTGTGCGCGCCCATGATTCCCTTTGCGACTGTGCCGAGCAGGCTCTCGATTTCCGCAAGGTCCAACTCCTCATCGGGTTTTGTCGCGAGTAGTCCCGAATAGGTGCACCAACCTGACGACGCGACGTGTTCCTTCTTGGACTTCATCCATTGCTTCGCCAGCTCGCGTGCATGCGGATTCTCAACTGTCACCCAAGGAACCGTGTATTCGGCAATCATCCGCAAATTTGCCGCACCCTCGGCCCACGTATTCAGCTGCTGCTTGGTCATTTGAGAGCCGTCCGCGACCATTCCAGCGAGGTACATCGCATCGAGATTGCCCGTTCCGTAGAGTTCGAGAGCGAGAGCCTGCTGGCCTTTGATTGTTTTCGCGATGACCTTGAGGTCGGCGACGCTTACGCCGAACATCTTGTCCGTGGCCATGCCGTGGCGCGCGTATGTCTTTCGCGTTTTCTCGGTACCCTTCTTTTTCAACTCACTCATGATCGAGGCAAGAGTAGGCATGAAGATTCCCTCCGTCAGCATCACTGGATGGCTCTGCGCTACGCCCGAATCTAACCCACGAGCCAATCGGCGAACAAACGAATCTTAGAGGCGTAACAGACGCCATCCTCTCAAGCAGGCTTCATTTCCTTCCCGCTGATCTGTAGATCGAAGCCGTTCGGATCCTTGATGTGATAACTGTTCTCGGTGTCAGGCTGCGGATTGAGCCCGCGACGCTCTAATTCAGCCTTCACGGCATTCTTGTCCCAGTTCTCGATGGTGTACGCAATGTGATCGATCCGTGGCGGCGTGCTCCCTTGAGGGGCATTCCGCGGAATCACAAACGTATTCGTGTCGCCGAGGATCAGGTTGCATTGCGTACCTGTATCGCCGACGACCTTCATTCCCAGCAAGTCCGCGTAGAAGTCGCGCGTCTTCGCATAGTCCTTAACCTGGTACGAAATGTGATTGACCGCGACCACTCTGAATCCTTTGGAGTTTTCCCCTAATGCTGGAGTTGTGTCCGCAGCGACGGCTGCGACGACAGCAAGACTTTTGATCAGTTGGCGTCGCGTCATCCGCCCGCGATCGAAATCATCCAGCAGTTTAGCAATCCTATTTTCCATCTTCGTCCTCCAGAACGGTGGCCAAGTGCCCCGGCCGCTGCAATTGAATCACGGTATTAGCATTTGTGCGTACAGATTTGCACTTTCCGCCCTTAATCGGCTGTGCCAGCGGCTCGCGTGACCTCTTGTTACGCGGGCGGTCGGAAATTGATGTTCCAGTGATGGTCGTGGTGGCTATTTTGCCGTGGCGGTTTCTTCCAGTTTTACGTTCGAGAATATGGCCGTTTCGAGCGTGGTGGCGACGTGAGAGCAAACTCCCAGCCCTGCGTAAAAGGGGTCGTGGAGACTTACAAACTCAACGGGACCTGAGGACTTCAACTCCTCGCCAGGCTTGCCAAAGTACATCATGAATCGGCTGCCTTTCTTGACGATGCGCAGGCGCGACGGGCCGTCTTCCGCGGCAATAACTTGATAGCTCTGTTCATTCGGCGCGCCGCGAAATTGCAGCGACGTAAGCCCGTTGCCGTGCGAAACGGCATCGGCGTAAGGCGATCCTGGATCGAGGCTTTGCCGCACGATCAGCACGGCCTTGCGATGCTCCGCAGTGCTTGTGCCGACCCACTGGATGTCGGCGGTGAGCGTAACGTCTCCAGAGACTTGTTTCCACACGAAGTAGAACGCGTCGCTAGCGGCCCACATGTTGGCGCCGCCCCCTGTAATGGTGTACTCGCCTTTAGCGGAATCGTAATGGGCTTTGCAGCCCGGCGCAGTTGTTCCGACGCTGCCCTCATTCGTAAAAATGCCTAATTCGTTCGCCTGCGCCAGGGCCACCACAACGCCGAGAGCCATGACCATCAAAAGCGCGCACATGGGCGCTAGCAGTCTCGTGCTCTTTTTCATTTTCGAAGCCTCCTGATCATTGAAATGCTCTCCGAAATGCGCCCCGGATTGATGGAACGTCACAACTTATCTATTCGCGCGCCAAAGCGGCGGAAGAACGGAGGCATTCTATATCACCCTTGAAGCAACCCGGCGGAAAGCGATGAGCTAACGGGCCAGGAACACACCGAGCGGCGAGCGTTCGACGAGTCACGCGGAGCCGCACGGACCGCGAAGCGAGGGAGTTCCCCCTGGCCGCGCGACCGGTACCTGTGCTCTGGTACGGGGGTCCTATTGGGAGCTGCCATTTCTGCTGGCACTATAGTCCTGCAAGCGAAAGCCATGACAGCCATCCTCATACTCGTCTTCTCCGTCCTCGCCCTGATGCAGTTCGCCATCAGCCAGTGGCGAATGATTTGGCTGACGACCGCCAACCAGCCTCTTTCCGATTCGCTGTGCGCGGTCACCGGCATTCAGGCGGAGAGCATCGGGCCAAATGATTTTGGAACGCTCCTCGGGCTTTGCGATCAGCTGTCCCCGGCGATAAAGCAGGCTACGCCCTGGTTGCGCGAAGTGCGCGGCTACTACAAGATTGTGGCCAAGCTCGAGAAAGCTTGCCGATCCATTCAGCCTGCACTTTCGTCTTGGGCAGCCGCAGAGATGAAGACCTGCTCTCGCTATGTTGCCGTGGTTCTCGATCAAAACCTTTCCGTTGCTCTCGACCGGCCCCCAGCTCTTCGGTCTCTCTAAGAATCAGCCATTCGGCGATTTGGCTCGCAACACTCTCTTTACTTCTGCTTCCCTCTTCTTGACAGGCAGCGGCTCAGGGCTTCCAGAATTTCATCACCGCGGCGTAGTCCAGGTCTTCCTTCGCGGCGGCTTTCACGGCCGAATAAGTGGAATAGGCGGCAGCGCCAGCTGGTAGCGAGATGCCGACCTCCTTGGCCAGATCGAGGGCCAATCCGACATCTTTGTGCATCAGGCGCAAGGGAAAGCTGGGCGGGTATTCTCCCGTAAGAAGAAGAGGAGCTTTGACGTCAAGTACGGCAGCCCGGCCCATGCTGGATTGCAGGACTTCCACGAGCTTTTCTCCCTGCAGGCCCGCGGCGGTGACCAAGGCAAGCCCTTCCGCCAGGGCATCAACTTCAAGCGCAAGAATGAGATTCATAGCCAGCTTAATGGTCTGGCCCGCCCCGTTAGGGCCCAGGTGAAACCAGCGCTTGCCCATCACGCCAAAGACAGGTTCGGCGTCTTTGAGCACTTGGGCGTCGCCCCCTACCATGAACACCAACTCCCCTTTTTCGGCGCCCCAAGTTCCACCCGTCACGGGCGCGTCCAGGAATGCGACCTGGCGTTCATCGCAGGCAGCGGCAATCTTGCGGGCTAGGCCGGGCGAAACGGTGCTGGAATCGATATAAATGCTGCCAGGACGAAGCGCCTCAAGCGCACCCGAGTCCGTGCCGGAGTTGCCCCACAGGACTTCCTCGAGGGCAGGTGGATCGCTGACGATGGTAATAAGCACTTCAGAGGAGGCAGCCACCTCCTTGGGGGAGTTCGCAAGTTTGGCACCGGCTGCTACGAGCGATTCCGCTCGCGAGGCGGTGCGATTCCAGACGGTCAGCGAATAGCCTGCCTTCAAAAGATTGTGGCCCATGGGCCGGCCCATCAGGCCGAGACCGATCAACCCGACTTTTGAGCCGGGCCCAATATTTCTCGTGGGCCTGACCTTTGCTCCGGGACCGATTTTCACTCCGGGGCCGATGGTGGTGTTGGGACGAGAATCCGGGGTCACGAAGAGCCTCCTGTGCGCGACGCGGCAGGAAGCGTGGCCACCGCGGCGAAGATGTAGTGTGAACCGCGGGTTGATTGTATCCGAAACGACGAGCAGGAGTCGTGTGCCGGGTGAAGGGCCTCAGGCGGTTTTGGGACGATTTTGGAGCGGGAGGATCGCGGGCGCGCCACCGGAAGATGCAGCGGCTCTGGCGGAGTCCTGGGCGCTCGAATCAACCGATGCAGGCGACTCCTGTGAGCCTCCGTCCGACACCCGCACGGGAGTGCTGGACGCGCTGTCTGCAGCCTGCACGGGCTCCGCCTTCTCCTCCAGACGAACGATATATTGGTATGGGATTTCCCACCGGAAATGCCTCGGGGAGCCGCGCTGCTCGAATTTCTGTTCGAGAAAAATCGAGCGGCCGGAATCAGCCACAAACGTGCCGGAGGCGGGCAGGAGTATGTCTCCGGCGCGGTATTGAACCTCAACCTTGCGCCCGAGAAAAGCAGAATAGCGGGCCATGCTGTACTTAGTTTCCGGAGCGGGTAGTAACAGCGTCAATGGTACGGAAGGACCCCCCCAAGTAGATGTGTGGAAAAGCTGAGGAACGCGAACTACGAACCCAAGGGATCAACGACGGGAGAGCTTTACAGCGCCATGGGTGGAATTCGAGAGAGCGTCGGATTGCAAATAGTTTCTTGCGGTGCGGTCGGCCTTCAAATAGGCGTCCCAAAACGCGAGCGAAGCGGAATTGGTGTAGCCGAGAATCGACTCGCCCGCAGCGGCGCGCGCGGGTAAAAGCGTCTTCGCGCTGATGAAGGACATGTGGTTCGCGCCCTGGATAAAGACATGATATTTGTCGCCAGGCTGGCTGCGCTCAAAGGGGATCTTTCTCCATTCCGGGTCCTGCTCGCCAGCGCCCCGGTCGAGTGAACCGGTCATGCTCAAGAGCGGGATGGCGACTTGGTCCCAGGAATGGTCGTCCAGCCCAAATTCGCCGGGCCCTTGCGGTGAAAGCAGGAGAACGGCTCTCACCCGCGGGTCGGCGAAGTTTGTGGCGGGATGGTTCGGGAGATCGACGAGCGCACCGGCGATAGCGTCCGCCGTGAAGGCGCCCATGGAGTGGCCGCCGACACCGATGTGTTGTGCATCGATTTTTCCTGCGAGCCCGGGGATGCGCCTCTGCAATGTGGGCAGCGAATCCAAAACAAAGGAAATGTCCTGAGGACGGCTTTGCCAGAGCGCCGGCTTTTTCAGCGCATCGCGGACCGCTTTCAGAAAGTGAATGTTCTCTTCCCCGCTATTTCGTCGTTGCAACGTCGAGTCATCGTGCGTGGGCTGAAGTGTGATGTAGCCATAGGTGGCCCAGTGCCGGGTGAGAGCATCGCAACAAGATTGCGAACCGCCGGCGCCGTGCGAAAACACGATGACGGGATAGGAACCACGGTCATTCGGGTAAAAAATGCGGAGATGCAGATCTTTGTTGCGCTTGGCATCGTGCAAAACGATGTCCGGCACTTCGGTGACGGCGTGGGGGCCTTCGGCAAGTTTGTAAGCGCCAGGGATCGCCGAGCTTGCAACAGGGCTTGCAATGGAAGCTGCGGCGGGGAGTGCGGAAGAGGCTGACGTGCTGGCCGCGACGTTAGATGAGGACTTTGACGGCGTAGAGAGCGACGCTTGTTGCCCAGGCTTCGGAAGCGTAAAGCCTGTGCCGCCGGTTGGGCGGGTAATGAAGTACGCGGCGACTCCGCTCAAAAGCGGAATGAGAATGACGTTGGTGAGGCGGCGACGCAGGCGGCGACGATGGACGTAGTCTCGGTGAAAAGCCGCAAAAGTCCGATGCCGGGGAGCCGTGGTGTACATACCATGAGCCTGACTTGCATGAATTCGGACGGACGAAGGAGTTAACCCAGCGCCGAAATGGAAGTTGCTCAGCAATTTCCGGAGGGCTGGGAGGAATCCTGCTCGAGAGGGTTTGTGAAAGTCGTAAGCCGAGCGAGACATGAGACACACCTGCGTGCAAGTGAGATGACGCCTTCCAGAACCACGGGCTGGGGAGTTCCTGGAAAAAAAGGCTGGCAGTACTTCCTATTGGAAGCGACAAGCCTACTTTAGCAAAAAATGGTGCGCTGTTCTACCGTGGGACAAGAAGGCCTTGACTTTTCATGGCACCGGGCTATTGTCGGCGTTCCACAATTAGGTGCGGAGACTAATGGACAAAAACGAGGAGACACGAATGATGCGCAGAGGGTGTAGCCATGCGGTTTTGGGATTTTGGTGCGCGATGTTTCTGGCGGCCCCGTTTGCGTTCGGGCAGGCGCAGAAGCCAGCGAGCAAAACGTACGTTTTGAAGGCAGCCCGAATGTTTGACGGCAAGAGCGATGCTCTCCTAAAGCCCGGTCTCGTGGTTGTGACCGACGGGAAAATTGCGGGCGTAGGTCCCAGTGCCGCGATACCCACGGGAGCGGAAGTCATCGACTTTGGAGACGCGACCCTGCTTCCGGGATTTATCGACGCGCACACCCACCTGACCATGATGCACAGCGACGACTACAAACAGAGCGAACTGGATCAACTGCAAAAAACAATTGCGGAGCGGGCGCTGGACGCCAGTGCGAACGCACGCGTCACGCTGATGGCAGGCATCACGACCGTGCGCGACGTGGGTTCATCGGATTACCTGGATGTCGGCTTGCGAAACGCGATTCGTGATCACGTC
>Ga0316624_10000526_pt1 | contig 13075 bp, 11 predicted proteins | sample OWC_Aug_N3_C1_D5_FD_207657 | JGI IMG/M metagenome (GOLD analysis project Ga0316624, IMG submission 207657) | Wetland soil microbial communities from Old Woman Creek delta, Ohio, United States - OWC_Aug_N3_C1_D5_A | ecosystem: Environmental > Terrestrial > Soil > Wetlands | place: USA: Ohio... | reverse complement strand
TTTTGCTCGGAGGCCTTTCCGTTGCGGCGTTCTTCATCGTCTGGCAGGCGGCGTTCCTGGTCATCCCGTTCAATTCGCTGTTCATCACCAAGCCCTTGCTCATGTTCGAGGCGCTCGGCCGCCTGACCGCATCGGGGCAATTGTTCTTCGATCTGCGTGCCAGCGCCGCGCCGTTCTTCTGGGGACTTGGCGCGGCGGTGATCGTCGGCGTGCCGCTCGGCATTCTCATGGGCTGGCGCGTTCGCGTCGGCCTGGTGCTCGATCCGCTCCTGACCGCGCTCTACGCGAGCCCGCTCGTCGCGCTCGCGCCGCTCGTCGTGATCTTTCTGGGCGTGGGTCCCACCGGCAAAGCGTTCATCGTCTTTCTCCTGACCGTGTTCGATTTCGTGTTCAACGCTTATGCGGGCGTGCGCACCGTCGACGGGCTTTTGCTTAACGTCGTACGCTCCTTCGGCGGTACGGAGAAAGATCTTTACCTCAAGGTGATCTTCCCAAGCGTGATGCCGTATATCGTCGCCGGCGCCCGCGTTGGCGTCGGCCGCGCGCTGATCGGCGTGCTCATCGGCGAGTTCTTCGCCGCGTCGGAAGGGATCGGCTACGGCATCGTGAAGTTCGGTAATTTTTTCGCGCTCGACAGCATGTTCGCCTACATTCTGGTCGTCACCCTGATCGCCGTCGTGCTGACCCGGGGAGTCCGGTGGGCCGAGCGGGCGGCTTTCCCCTGGCGCGTGGGGCAATAGCACCATGACCGAAATCAACCGTCTCGAAGTGCCGTTCGCGCAAACCGCCGCTCCTCCCCAAGAGCGCGCAACGTCGGCCGCCGGCGCATGGCGGCGGATCGAGCCGACCGCTCTCGGCATCTCCGGGATCGTCACGTTGCTCCTTCTTTGGGAGGCGGTACCCCACCTCGTGACGATGAAAGCCGGGACCCGGCTCTTCTTCACACCGCCGAGCGAGGTCGCCGTCACGCTGTGGCAGCTCTTTGCGACGGGCACCATCTGGGGTCCGCTTGGCGTTAGCGCCGCGGGCTTTGCCGTGGGGCTCGGTATCGCGGTGGCGGTGGGTTTGACGCTCGGCATCCTCGTCGGACGATCGGAGACCCTCAACGCGCTCTTCGATCCCTTCGTCACGGCGTTCAACGCGACGCCCCGCCTCGTTTTCCTGCCGCTTGTCTTGCTGTGGTTCGGACTGGGGCTGTGGTCGAAAGTGGTGATCGTCGCGTTCGGCGCGGTTTTTCCTCTGCTCATCAACACGCATGAGGGAATCCGCAACGCCGACAAGCTGCTCATCAATGTCGTCCGCTCTTTCGGCGCCAAGGAGCGCGACGTCATCCGCCTCGTGGTGGTGCCGAACGCCTTGCCTTACATCATGACCGGCTTGCGGCTCGCGATCGGTCGCGCCGTCCTCGGCGTGGTGGTCTCGGAGTTCTTCGGCTCGAATGAAGGCCTGGGGGTGATGATGGTTCAGGCGGCGAGTCAATACAAAGTCAACATCGTCTTCGCCGGCATGATCGTGTTCATGGCGCTTTCGCTCGGCATGACCGGCGTGGTCAAGGCGCTTGAACGCCGGTTCGGTCGCTGGCGGCCGCAGCGCACAGCCGGCGAGTAGAAGCGCGGCTTGTGCTGCGGGCGCGGCGACATATTCGCGCGGCGATCAGTTCGTGGATTTCGCCGCCACTGGCGTGTAGTGGACTTCTTCCAGCGCCTCGCCAAGAAGCTTGCCGGCGAGGAATTGCTTGACGTCCGGTAACGGCTTGTCCTTAGACCATTGGCCGAGCGAGATCATCTCCTGGCGGCGGGATTCGAACGTATCCTCGAAAAGCTTTTCCGGCACGGTCGCCTCGTAAAGGTCGTGAAGCTCCTGCCAAAGCAGGCTTTGTTCCTGCGGATCGTCGATATTGAGATAGCTCTTGAAGACCGGCATCGTGCCCTGCTGATTGGTGCGGATATACATGATCGCTTCGGCGATGGCGCGGATGAAGGCCTTGACCGTCTCCGGGTGCTGCTCCGCATAGGGCCTAAGCGTCCAGATCGTGCCGCCGAGACGCGGCAGGAACTCACCCGTGCGGATCAGAGCTTTGAATCCCGATTTCTCGGCTTTGACCATCGCCGCCGGTGTCAACAGAGCGGCCTGGACGTCGCCATTGATGAGCGCGGCGACTTCATCGGGCTGGCGCTGGAACGAGATCACCTTGTAGTCCTTGCCGGGCTCCAGATGAAAGAATCGCGACAGCACGCGTGCGCCTTCATCGTAATTGGCGCCGCCGGGCTGCCCATAGGCCACCGTTTTGCCTTTCAAGTCTTCGGGCTTCGCGATGGACTTCGCGGAGACGATGGTCCATTGCGAGCTGAGGCTTTGGCCGACCACGTACAAGACGGGCGCGCCATGCAAGGCGGCCAAGGCGGCCACCGTCGTAATCGGGACGAAGTCCACCTGACTCGCGAGCGCGGCATTCGCAAGGTTCTTGCCGACGAGCTTCACCCAGCTGGCGTCGAGCCCTTCCTTCTTGAAAAAGCCGCGCTCCATCGCGACGTAGGTCGGCAGGAAGAGCGTGTTGCCGCCCGGGACATCGCCGACCGTGATCTTGGCCGGAGCGGCCGCGGCGATCGGGGACAGAGATAAAAGCGCTGCCGTCGCGGCGGCTGCGAGCGTGAAGTGCGTTCTGCGCATGGCTTGTCCTCCCTACAAAATCTTCTTATGACGAATGCGCTTGGCGATGCGCGCCCGAATCAGACTAAGCCCAGGGCTTTGCCCCGGCAAGCGATTGGCAGTCGGCCGACCCATTGGCGCAAAGACGATCAGCCCTTGCGGCGCTGCGGCCGCGAGACACGCGGCCTTCACTTGGCGGTGCCGACAGGCGGCGGGACATAGTGAACTTCTTTCAGCGCGCCGTTGAGCAGCGGACGCGCGACGAAGCTCTCGGTGTCCGGCAACGCCTTGTCCTTCGGCCACTGCCCGGTCGCGACCATGCCGAGACGGCTCGATTCGAAGATCGCGCGAAACGGCTTGGCTGGAAGCGACGCGTCGAAGACATTGTGAAGCTCGTCCCAGAGCAGGCTCTGCTCCTCCGGATCATCGATGCCGAGATAGGTCTTGAAGATCGGCATCGTGCCTTGCTTATTGTCGCGAATATAGAGGATTGCTTCGGCGACGGCGCGGATGAAGGCCTTGACCGTGTCGGGGTTCTTTTCCGTGAAAGCACGTGCTGTCCAGATGGGTCCGGCAAGGCGCGGCATGTAGCGGCCGGTATCGATCACGACGGGGAATCCCGCTTTTTCGGCTTTGACGGCGTCCGCCACCGTCAGCAGAGCGGCTTGGACGTTGCCGTTCTCCAGCGCGGCGATCTCGTCCGGCTGTCCCTGAAACGAGATCACCTTGTAATCCCTCCCCGGCTCCATGTGGAAGAAACGCGACAGGACGGTCGCGCCTTCGTCATAGCTCGCCGTGGCGGGCTGCCCGTAGGCGATCGTCTTTCCCCGCAGATCTTCAGGCTTCTTGATGCCCTTGTCGGCGACGATCATCCAGGGCGAGCCCGAGCTTTGTCCGACGACGTAGGCGATCGGTGCGCCGTGCAAGGCCGCGACGGCGCCGCCCACGGTGACCGGCACAAAGTCGAGCTCGCCGGTGATCCCCGCCGTGACGAGCGCCTTGGGGCCGAGCCGAACCCATTTGGCATCAAGCCCTTCCTTTGTGAAGAAGCCGCGCTCCATCGCGACATAGGTCGGCAGGTGAAACGTCGTTCCACCGGGAACGATGCCGACAGTGATCTTGCTGGTCGCGGCGCGCGCGGGCGATGCAAGAGACACAAGCGCCACGACCAGCGCAGCCGTCACCGTAAACAGCGTTGCGCGCATCGCTGCTCCTCCCTGGTTCCAAAGCGGCGCGCGAGGCGGCTCTGCCGCTCAGTTCGTCGCCGCCTGGGCCGCCGCTTTGGCCGGAACGTAATGAACCTCCTTAAGCGCGTCCGCGAGCATCTTGCGCGCGACGAAGGACTCGACATCCGGCAAAGGCTTGTCCTTCGGCCATTGGCCCAAAGAAATCATCTCGCGGCGGCGGGCTTCGAAAATCTCGCGGAAGAGCTTCGGCGGCAAGGTTGCATCATAGCCGTCATGGATGCTGTCCCAAAGCAGGCTCTGTTCCTCCGGATCGTCGATGCCGAGATAGGTCTTGAAGATCGGCATCGTGCCCTGCTTGTTGTCGCGAATGTACATGACCGCCTCGGCGATCGCCCGGACGAAGGCCTGGGCCGCTTCGGGATGCTTCTCGACGAAAGGACGCAACGTCCAGATTTCGCCGCCGAGACGGGGGAGATAGGTGCTTGTGCTGAGGAGGACCTTGAATCCCGCTTTCTGCGCCTTGACCGCCTCGGCGGTCGTCACGAGCGCGGCCTGGACGTCGCCTTTGATGAGCGCGGCGATTTCGTCGGGCTGGCCTTGGAACGAGATCACCTTGTAGTCCCTGCCCGGCTCCATGTGGAAGAATTCCGACAGCGTTCTCGCGCCTTCGTCATAAGAGGCTCCGCCGGGCTGGCCATAGGCGACCGTCTTGCCTTTCAGATCCTCGGCTTTGGCGATGTTCTTGTCGGAGATGATCTCCCATTGAGAGCTCAAGCTTTCACCGACGAGGAAAACCACCGGCGCGCCATGCAAGGCGGCGAGCGCGGCCGGGGTCGGGATCGGAATGAAATCGACCTGACCGCCAAGCCCGGCAATTTTCAGCGCGCTGGGAGCGAGCTTGACCAGCGTCGCATCGAGCCCCTCTTTCTTGAAAAAGCCCCGCTCCAGGGCGACGTAGGTGGGCAAGTGCAGCGACGTGTAGCCGACGACGGCGCCGACCGTGATCTTCGTTTCGGCGAACGCCGAGCCCGACAACGCTGGCAAGGCCAAGCATCCTGCAACCAACGACGACAGCAAAATTCGCATGGCGTACATGATCGACCACCTCCCTAAAGGCCCCGCTTTTTGCGGCGGCGCGAGACGCTTCTGGTCTCTATTGTTGATTGATACTCTCCCCTCGCGGCGCTCCGTGTCAACCCGATGTCGCGCCGCGCCGCAGATGCGGCCCCGTTTCAGCCCCAGGGGCCGCGGCTGCGCGGCATGGTCCGGCCGGCGCGCGGAACCGATCCGCGGCCGAATCCCGTCCGCGCATCGCGCGGACGCCCGACCTGAAAGGAGACGGTGCGCCGCGGCTGGAACATCGCGACATCGCGCCGGCGCAGCACCAGAACGAGTGCCATGCCCGCGATAAATCCACCGACATGCGCCCAGAAAGCAACGCCCGCCTCGTCCGCCGCGGCTGCGCTCGCGCTCAAGAGCTGGAGCAGGAACCAGATGCCCAGCAGGATCACCGCCGGCACGGTGAGAAGCCGCACCAGGATAATGACCCAGATGAATACGACGACATTGCTGCGCGGATAGAGCACGAGATAGGCGCCCAGGACCCCGGCGATCGCACCGCTCGCGCCGATCATCGGCACCGTCGAAGCGGGCGAGACCGAGGCTTGGGTCAGCGCGGCGATCACGCCGCAGAGGAGATAAAGCGCGATGTAGCGCGGCGCGCCGAGCGCCGATTCGACGCCTTTGCCGAAGATCCAGAGATAAAGCATGTTGCCGCCGAGATGGAGCCAGCTCTCATGCAGGAACATGCAGGTGATCGTCGTCGCCCAGGCCGGCACGATCTGCAGCGCGCGCGGCAATTCGGCATGGCCGAACAGCACCGCCGGAACCATGCCGAAGCTCAGCGCCGCCGCGTTGCCGGCTTCGGGGCTCAAACCCGATTGCCACAAAAAGACCAAGGCGCAGGCGCCGATCAACCCATAGGTGACGACCGGAACGCGAAGCCGGGGCGTGTCGTCATAGAGGGGGATCGCCAACATCAACGGAACTTCGTCTTGAACGACGCCGGCAGTCTAGCGCGCCGTGCAGCCTCGATCACCCGCCGGTCACCCGCGCCAGCAGCGCTGCGCCATCGTCGGGCATCCGGTTGCCGCGCCAGGCGACATGCTGATCGGGGCGGACCAGCACGAGATCGCACGCGTAGAGATCGCGCGCCTCGGGCCGATCGAGGGCGAGGATGGTCAACGGCAGGCCGCGCGCGGCGGCGGCTCGTGCGAGACCGCGCGTCTCGGCGGCGCCGCCGCTCAAATCGAGTAAAGTGAAGCCCGGCCCCAAGCGATCGAAGAGCGAGACGCCGTCATCGAGCCAGAGATGCGGCGTCCGCCCGCCTGGGCATGCGCTCGGCACATAGGCGTCCGGATCGTCGCGCGGCGGGCTCGTGCCGTCGCCCGCGATGATTGGCGAGTTGTCGTAGCGCGCGCCGAGCTGCACGCCGAGCGAGGCGAATTCCGGGCTGAAATTCGCGAGATAGGCGCCGGTCTCGCGACGCGCCGCAAATCCCTCGGGCGAATCCGCTTCGATCGCGGCGCCGATCGGCACTTCGGTAACGCTGACGCCAAGACGCCGCGCGGCCCCCGTATTGCGAAGCGCGATCGGACGGCGCTCGCTCTCGTAAGTCTGAAGCAAGCTCGCACCGCCCCAGCCCTGCACCATCGCCGCGAGCTTCCAGCCGAGATTGGCCGCGTCGTCGATGCCGGTGTTCATGCCGAAGCCGCCGGCGGGCGTGAAGAGATGCGTCGCGTCGCCGGCAAGCAGAACGCGGCCGGCGCCGAAGCTTTCGGCCACCAGCGCGCGCCCCGCGATCCAGGTCGAATGGCCGATCACGTCGACGTCGAGCGCAGCGCCCGCCGAGGCGAGAAAGCGGCGCACGATATGCGCGCTGTCGGGCTTTTCATCGGCCGATTTGAGCCGCGTGTTGAAGATGAACTCGGCGGCGCCGTCGAGCGCGACCGTGTTGCTGTGCACCTCGCGATTGACCGCGCGATATTGCCAGCAGCGCGGCGCCCTGACCGCGGCATAGAAATCGGGCACGCGCAGATGGGTTGCGACCATCGGCCCGTCGAGATAGGCCGCGCTGCCGCCCGGTCCTTCGCCGCTATAGCGGATGCCGAGCTTGCGCCGCGTCGCGCTTTGACCGCCATCACAGCCGACGAGATAGGCGCAGGCGAGCTCGACGCGCCGGCCATCGGAGAGGTCTTCGATTACCGCCGTGACGCGATCGCCCTGATCGCGCCAATCGACGCAAGACCAGCCGAACCGGCAATCGACAGGGGCGAGGCCTTGCAAATGCGCATAGAGGAAACGCTCTACATACATCTGATTGCAGCGGAAGATCGGCTCGGGCACTTGATCCGTCGCCGGCGCATTGCGCACGGCGATATTTTTCTCGCGCTCCGACGGCATGGCGAGACGCGCCAGCTCCCAGCCGGTGAAACGCGTGAAATAGCCGACATCGGTGGGGTAGTCGGCGGGCAGCCCGAGGCGCCGGATCGGCGCGGCGATGCCGAGCCGGCGATAATGTTCCATGGTGCGCGAATTATGCGTGCTTCCCTTGGGATGCCAGCGCGGACGCGGATCGCTGTTGACGATCACGCTGCGCACGTCGAGGGCCGCGAGATTCATGGCGAGCACCATGCCGACCGGCCCGCCGCCGACGATCAGGATTTGCGTCGCGGCTTGCGCTTCTGCGCCGCTTGCCTCCGGTTTCCGATCGACCTGCGCGTTCATTGCCGGCCAGCATAGCGCAGGCCCCGGCGCGAGATCGCAACCGTTTATCGAAAAAAGACCCGCCTCCGCCGCAGGGGCGAAAGCGGGCCGCAGCTCGTTTCGGTCGGACGGCGCCGGCCGCGCCGCGCGCTAGGCGCGCTCGCCCACGAAATCCTTGAGCTCGCGCCGCGTCGTCTCCTTCGCGAACCAGAAGAAAAGCGGAGCCAGAAGCAGGAAGGACAGGGCAAGCAGGGGCAGACCGGCCGCGATCGAATGGGAGGTCGCGATCCAGCCCAGGATCGCCGGCGCGGTCGAGCCGGCCGCGGTGCCGAAGGCGAAGGAGGCGCCAACCGCAGTGCCGCGAATCTGGGTCGGGAAGATCTCGGTCGTGTAGCCAAGACCGGTGCCGAAGCTTCCCGTGATGAGGAAGTTCGTCGCCAGGCCGACCCAGAAGAGACTCGTCGGACTGTCCAGCCTGCCGAGGACGACGAGGAACGCCGCGGCCGGAATGACGAAGGCCGGAATCACATAGCGCCGGCCGAACCGGTCGCATAGCGCGCCGCAGAACCAATAGGCGATGATCGCGCAGAACATCCAGACCGAGAGATAGCTTGCCGTCGTTTGGAAGCCGAGATGCTTTTCATTGGCGAGGAATTGCGGCATCCACGCCGACCAGCCGACCCAGGTGAAGAGGTAAAAGAAATAGACCAAGGTCGCCGTCAGCATCTCGCGCGGGTAGTCGCGCACCGGCGACCAGATGTCGAGCTGCTTCTTCAAGCCCTCCTTCACCATCGCCGCGGTGACGTGCTGGAAGCGCGGGCTTTCCTTCACGCTGCGCGCCACCCAGAACACCATCAGCGCCGGCAGAAGCCCGAGCCAATAGAGCGCGCGCCATCCCCAGAGCGGCACCACGACGATCGCGGCGAGCGAGCACAGCATGTAGCCGAAGGGATAGCCGCCGACGAGGCCGCCCAAGGCGGTCGCGCGCCAGCGGGTCGGCGCGGTCTCGCTGACCATCACCATCCCGACCGGCGTCTCGCCCGCCAGCGCGATGCGCGTGATCGAGGAATAGATCAAGAGGCTCAGCGGGCCCATCGCGAAACCGGTGAGGCCCGAGAACAGCGAGAATCCCAGGATCGAAAGGATCAACACCGGCTTGCGCCCATAGAGATCGGCCAGCGCCGGGAAGGTGAAGGTCCCGATGAGGCCGATCCAGCGCGACAGGGTGGTGATGTTGCCGATCGTTGCCGGCGTGATGCCCCATTCTTTGATGAGAAGCGGGGTGATGAGCTGCATCACCGTCATTTCGTAGACATCGAATGCCCAGGCAAGAATGCAAATGCCCAGCACCGCGGCGCTATATCCGGTCCAGCGGTCGGTCGCCGGCGGCGCAGCCGCCGCAAATTCGGGTGTTGAAATCGCCATCGCACGCCCCCTCTCTCGCTGAACGCGAGTTGTTGGATTTCGGCGTATGGCTCTGACCGGGATGGATACCCGGCCGAGTCCTCCCACGCATAGACTGCGCCTCGGTGCCGCAGCGGGTCAAGTGACATTCGCGGGCTTACGCGTGCGCCGCGCGCCGTCGCGCGACGTTATCGCGTTGCGTGATCGTGAAATCTAGCGGGACGCGCCGAGCGCGTCGCACATCTCGTCGACGAGTTGCATGAGCTTGAGCTTCGTGCGCGCGTCGATGATGCGGCCGCTTGCGACGTCGACCGCGCGTTCGATCGGGCCGATCGGCGCGGTTGCGGGAACGATGTAGCCGCGCAAGGCATGGACGATCGCTTCCATCGCCGTGATCGCGGAAATGGCGGCGATCGGGCCGCTCGATGCCGAGACGAGCCCCACCAGCCTGCCGCCGAGATAAGGCGGCGTGTCGTGCTTCGTCAATTCGAGGAAATCGAGCGCGTTCTTGAAGCTGCCGCTGATCGAGCGGTGATAGGCGGGGCTGCACCACACGAAAGCACGCGCGCGGCGAAAGGCTGCGACGAGCGCGCCGGCCGCGGGCGCGTGCTCGCCATGGAGATCGGGGTTATAGAGCGGCAGATCGAGCGCGTCGGCGCCGAGAAATTCATAAGGAACTCCGCGCTCGCCGAGCAAGGCGCCGACATGCTTCATCAGCACCGCGGTGGCCGAGCGGCTTCCCAAGCTTCCGCCAATGATGAGGATCGGCGCCGATGGGTCGTTGCGGCTCATGCGCGCTTGCAGGATGGGGCTCTGGAAGAGAAGTCGCGTGCGGCAGGCTTGCGTTCGCGCTCAGGACTTGGCGATGTCGCCGCGCTCGAAATATTCGTCGTAATGGCCCTGGCCGCAATCCTGACCGCGGCCGACATATTGGAATTCCCAATAATTGTCGTCGAGGTCGCGGAAATAGAACGAATAGCCGCCATGGTGGTCGGTGATGCGGGAGATCTGATGGATGCCGTAGCGCTCCTTGAGCTCATGCGCGAGCGCCAGCGCGCGATCGACCTCATCGCGCGAGGCGAGATCGAGCCCCCAATGATGCTGGCGGTCGACCGGCCGAACATGGTCGCCGACCTCTAGGCAGACGATCGCGCAATATCCGCCCTTGCGCAGCAGCAGCCCGCGCGGCACGTGCTGCACGCAATCGAGGCCGAGAAATTCCTCGTAGAAGCGGCGCGAGGCCGCGAGATTGCGGCAGGTGATCGTCCCATGCGAGAGAATGACCGGCCGGTTGAGCGGCGCGGCATGCGCTCCCCCTAGAGAAACGGCGGCATCGGGCGTTGTTGTCTGATCGACGGCATCGGAACGTTCGGCAGCCATGATCGTGTTCCTTCCCTTGCACGGACCGGCCCTTACACGGACCGAAGGCAAGATTATCGCAAAACCGGGCCGGTCCGCCAGCCGCGGGCTTGGTTAAGCGAACACCATCCGCGCGATACCGCAGCGCGGCGAAACGGCTATTTCTTCAGATGCGGCATCACCTCGGCAGCGAAGAGCTCGATGCTGCGCCGCGCGAGCTCGTCGGAAAGAATGCCGAACTGGAACATCGGCAGCAGGATTCCGAGCCCGGTCTTGTCGCGCATCTGTTCGATCTTGGCACGCACCGTCTTCGGGCTGCCGATGAGCGCGGTGCCGCTGTCGATGAGGAAATCGGCGCTCTGGAAGCCGCGGCTGCCGAGCGAGGTCCGCATCTTGAAAAAATTCTTCATCGAGGTCTGCGAGGTGTAGCCGGGCGGAACCAGCATCTCCAAGGGCATGCGCAGGAAATTGTTGAACAGGGTCTCGATCGCCCGTCCCGCCTCCTGGCGCGCGCGCTCGTCGGTCTCGGCGACATAGAGCGGGCAGGCCCAGCCGAATTGGCCTTCATCGGGTTCGTAGCCGTATTTGCGCGCCTGATCGCGATAAGTGTTGAGATAACGCGTCACCAGCTCGGTCGAGGAGAAGGTGACGAGGAAGGGGTATTTCCGGTCCGGATGCGCCGCCCACACGACCGTCTCGCTCGATCCTTGCGAGGGAATCCAGACCGGCGGATGCGGCGTCTGATAGGGGCGCGGCCAGAGATTGACATAGCGCAGGTTGAAATGCCGGCCGTCGAAGGAGAACGGGCCGGGCTGAGTCCAGGCCTTCAGGATCAGATCATGTGCCTCGTGAAAGCGCTCATGCGAGAAATAGGGATTGATGCCGGTGGAATGATATTCGGCGCCGATGCCGCGCACGAAACCGCAGATGATGCGGCCCTTCGAAAGATTGTCGAGCATCGCATATTCTTCGGCGATGAAGATCGGATTGCTGACGATCGGCAGGGCGCGCCCGAGGATCGCGATCTTCACTTTCTTCGTGCGCTGGATGAGCGCGCTCGCGATCAGATTGGGCGCGGGCATCATGCCATAGGCGTTCTGGTGATGCTCGTTGACGCCGATCCCGTCGAAGCCGAGCCGCTCGCAATCGACGAGGAAGTCGATATAGGCCGCGTATTCCTCGGCACCCTTGACCGGATCGTAAAGCGTGTTCGGCAAGACGACCCAGCTCGAGCGATGCTTGGCCGCTTCCTCGAGATCGAGCGGCCGATAGGGCATCAGATGAAAGGAGACGAGTTTCATCGCGCCGCTCCTTTCAGGAATTCGCGTATTTGCCGGCTGACCAGCTCCGCCTTCTCGACATGCGGCAGATGACCAGTCTCCTCCACCATGACCAGACGCGCATCGGGCAATCTCTCGCGCCACAGCGCCGCATATTGGGGCGGCATTACCTTGTCGTCGTCGCCCCAGACCACGAGCGCCGGCAACTTGATCCGGTGCAGCCATTTCTCGAGATCGGGATTGAACCAGCGCGGTTGCCAGCCGAGCTTGGTCGCGGTGAACCGGTTCTTCAAGAGAATGTCCATCTGCTCTTCGGTCGGTTTCAAGGCGAGCAAGGTTTCGGCGAAACGTTGATCATGGAAGAGATTGCGCATCCCTTCCTCCGGGCCCCAGATGAAGGTATCGCCCGCCGGCACGCCCTCGACCCTGATGCCCGCGGGCGCCAGCAAGGTGAGGCTCGAAAAGCGCGCGCGATCGCGCACCAGAATCTCCGCCGCGATCCAGCCGCCCAGCGAATGTCCGACGAGATGCACGCGATCGAGGCCGAGCGCCTCGATGAAATCGAGATAGAACATCGCCATATCGGGAACATTGCGGATGAAGGCCGGATCGTCCGAGGCGCCGAAGCCCGGATGCTCGGGCACGAGCAGTTCGTAACCATCGGCGAGCGCATCGAAGAACGGCAACCATTGCGCCAAGCCGCCGGCGCCATGAAGGAAGAGCACCTTCTGGCCTTCCCCGGCACGGTGGAGCTTGATGCTGACGTCTCGAACCTTGACGATGCTCGACTGAGCCGGCATGGCGTCACTCCCTTTCTGCTGCGTGCAAGGATAACCGGTTGCGCGACCGCCCACCAATCCTTCCTTGCGCGGCATTCGAATGATTATGAATCGCGGGTTCCTTCGCTTCGTCCGATCGCGCGCCAGATGCGCTCGGGCGTGGCGGGCATTTCGATGTGCCGGATCCCGAGAACCGAGAGTGCGTCGACCACGGCATTGGCAACCGCCGGCAGCGCACCGACGCAGCCCGCCTCGCCCGCACCCTTGACGCCCAAGGGATTGGTTGCCGTCGGCACCGGATTGCTCTTCAAGGTGACGGCGCTCACATCATCGGCGCGCGGCATCGCGTAATCCATAAAAGAACCGGTCAGGAGCTGGCCCGAGGCCGCGTCGAAGGCGATGTTCTCGAGCAAGGCTTGGCCCACGCCCTGCACGATGCCGCCGCAGATCTGGCCTTCGAGCAGCAACGGGTTCAGCACCGTGCCGACATCGTCCACGACGCTGTAGCGCAGAATTTCCGCGCGTCCGGTTTCGGGGTCGATCTCGACCTCGCAAACATGGCAGCCATTCGGAAAGTTCTCGACCTTCGCGTCATAGACGGCGGTCGCGACCAGGCCGGGCTCGGCATCCGCCGGCAGCGCCTTGGGATCGA